>JABAOC010000086.1_pt1 | contig 102230 bp, 76 predicted proteins | sample 7062161 | NCBI WGS metagenome assembly JABAOC01 (sample SAMN14538625, study PRJNA623070) | marine sediment metagenome | biome: marine biome [ENVO:00000428]; feature: marine pelagic biome [ENVO:01000023]; material: deep marine sediment [ENVO:00002113] | place: India: Gulf of Khambhat ... | reverse complement strand
GTGAGGAACCCCCACGGAGCCTTCCTAATTGTTTTCGCGCGAAGGTTCTCACCCTCATCACGCAATTGCGAGCCTATTCTTTACGCAAATACGCCGCACCCAATGCATTCTGGAGTACCTCATGGCAGCCGCCTCCGAACAGGAGGAACCGGGCGTCCCGGAAGAAGCGCTGCTGCGGATACTCCATGGCAAAGGAGTTTCCTCCATAGATTCTGCTCGCCTCGTCAACGGCGGACATACACATTTCGGTGGCAAACATCTTGGCCAGCATGCACTCGTACTGGCACTCCATTCCTTCCTGGATCATCCAGGCACACTTGTACGCAAAAAGCCTGGCCGCTTCGTACCAGGCCCAGTGGTTTGCAAACTTCACACGGATCAGCTGATACTTTGCAATCGATTTGCCGAACGCCACGCGGTCCAACGCGTATTTGCGCGCATCGCTCATCGCTTCGTTGGCAATCGCGCAGGCGAAAAGAGCCGTCATCACACGGACCTCGTTCAAAATATCGGTCGTATATTTGAGACCATTTCCAGGACCTTCACCCAGAAGATTCTCGTCCGGCACCCATACGTTGTCAAAAACCAACTCTCCCGTAACCGACCCATGGCATCCCAATTTGGCGAACGTCTGGCCGGAACTAAAACCTTTCGTACCTTTTTCCACGAGAAAGAAACTCAACCCTTCGAGCCCCTTCGAAGGATCGGTGGTTGCCAGCACGGTGCAAAAGTCACACATCGGGCTGCTGGTAATCCAGATCTTGCGCCCGTTTATCACCCACCCCCCATCTTTTTTGGAAGCCGTGGTGCGGGTTCCCGCCAAATCCGAACCGGAATGCTCCTCGGTGAAACAAATCGTCCCCATTTTTTCCCCTTTTATGGCAGGCACCAACACACGTTGCTTGATCTCCTCCGAGCCAAAACGACCGACGAAATATGTGCCCATCAATATTTGCATGGTCACCGACATGGCAAAGCCACATGCCCCCCTCGCCAGTTCCTCGTAGAAAATCATCGAAGTGATCGTATCGACATTCATGCCGCCGTACTTTTCAGGATGCCTCAGGCCCAAATACTTTAGATCGGCGAGCTCTTTCCATAAATCATGAGGGAACTCATCGGCTTCGTCGATCTCCTGGATTCTCGGACGGATCAATCGATCGACCATTTTCTCGATAGATGCTCTGAAAAATTCTTGTTCATCTGAAAATCTGAAGTCCATGGATACCTCCCATTTCGCTTTGATGGGGATAAGCGCTTAATATCCATCTCGGGCTGATAAAAGATCTATTGGTGAACCTCGGTTGGTTCGTATGTATATGTGCTCGCGCCGGGTGCATGTTTCCTTATACAGAAAAGGGCTATCATCACAACAGAATAATGCTAAGTCATTTATTTCCATATTTTTTATTGACTTACCTCAATTTTCCATGCAAAATGTAGCATGCTCAATAACGCGCTTTCCCCGCTTTGAATAATATCAGGCGACAAAGAACCCAGTTTGATGACTCGATGCCCCAGGTAAATACGCCGTCGCACATTTCGTCAACATCGTATCGAGATTAGCAGAAAAAAAGAGGTGGATGAATACCTAAAAATTTAGTGAATCTCGCGTTTCCAATGCCGCGTCATTGAATCGCAGCGCCTTCGAGGAGCTCGGGAAATGAAGATGAATGAAGCTACCGGCAAAAGAAGAATCAAAGTATTGATTGCGAAACCAGGACTGGATGGACACGACAGGGGGGCAAAGGTGCTCGCCCATGCATTTCGAGACGCAGGCATGGAGGTGTTATACACCGGCCTTCACAAAACCATCGACGAAATCGTGAAAATCAGCTTGGAAGAGGACGTGGATGTGATTGGAATGTCCATCTATTCAGGCGCTCATCTTCCTCTGAGCAAAAAACTGATGGAGATGCTGAGAGATAAGAACCTCACCGATAAACTGGTGTTGATTGGTGGAAACATACCACACAGGGATATGGAAACGCTCAAGAACTACGGTGTGGACGGTGTCTTTTCTTCCGGGTCCGAGCTGGATGAGATCGTAAAGTTCATCAATGAGAGGGTAAAAAAGAAAAATGGCTAAATCCAAAAAAGAAGATATCGAAGAAGTCGTTCTCGAATCAGGGATCAAAGTGAAACCTGTCTACGGCCCCGAGGACATCAAAGATCTGGATTATGAGAGAGAGATCGGCCGGCCCGGTGAATTTCCTTTTACAAGAGGCATCCATCCCTTGATGTATCGCCAGCGGCCCTGGACCATGCGGCAGTACTCCGGCTTTGGAAGTGCCAAAGAAACGAATCAGCGATTCAAGTGGCTTTTGGAGCAAGGCCAAACAGCACTCAATGTGGCGTTTGATTTGCCAACGCAACTGGGATTGGACTCCGACGACCCGCGCGCCGAAGGAGAAGTTGGAAGAGTCGGCATGGCGATGGACACATTGAAAGACCTGGAAGAAGCGTTCGATGGCATTCCCATAGATAGAATCAGCACCTCCCTCACTATAAATCCCGTTGCCTCAGTGATGCTCGCCATGTACCTCGTAGTGGCCGAAAAACGCGGCGTGCCGTTGGATCAAATCAGAGGCACGACGCAGAATGACATTCTCAAAGAGTACGTAGGCAGGGGAACCTGGATTTTCCCCGTTGAGCCGTCAATACGGTTGATTGGTGACATGGTGGAGTTCTGTTCCAGAAATGTTCCCAAATTCAATCCATTTAGTGTGTGCGGCTACCACATCAGAGAATCGGGCGCTACTCCGGTTCAGGAAATGGCATACGCATTCGAGATCGCCATCACTTACATCCAGCACGTTCTCGACCGGGGATTGGACATCGATGACTTTGCCGGAAGGGTTGCGTTCAACTTCGACATCCACGGTAACCTGTGGGAGCAGGTGGCCAAATTCCGGGCGGGAAGGAGACTGTGGGCAAAAATCATGAAGGAGCGATTCGGCGCAAGAGATCCGCGCTCAATGACGCTGAGAATGATCGCCGGCGGAGGGGGAGGCGGTCTTACCATCGAGGAACCTGAAAACAACATCGTCAGGGGTGCTTATTACGCGTTGATCTCCGCTCTTAGCGGCACTCAGACCATGGCGCTGTGTTCGTACGATGAGGCTTACACGATCCCCTCCAAGAAGGCGGCGCTGATCTCCCTGAGAACGATGCAGATACTGGCAGATGAGATGGGCCTGTGCGACACGGTGGATCCTCTGGCGGGTTCGTACTATATCGAATGGCTGACCGGTGAGATGGAGAAGAAAATCGTCGAGTGTATGGAGAAGGTCGAAGAGATGGGAGGCATGATCAAGGCGGTGGAGTCGGGCTATATTCAGCGGGAGGTGTCACACCAGGCATATCTGTATCAGAAGCGCGTGCAATCGGGCGAGATTCCTAAAATCGCCGTCAACAAATATGTCACAGGTAAGATAGAGGATAGAGACATCGAGTTCCATCCTTTCGATTCCAAAGTCGCCGAGGAACAGAAGAGACGCCTGCAAGAAGTAAAATCCTCCAGAGACGAAAATAAAGTTAGCCAAGCTTTGTCGGAATTGAAGCAAACTGCCAAAACGAATGAAAATCTCATGCCTTGTATATTGAATGCCGTCCGGTGTTATGCAACACTGGGAGAGATAACGGCGGTTTTCAAGGAGGTCTTCGGAGAATTCAAAGAACCTGTGGGGATTTAGGAGCGCAGCCGCTGAAGTGATCGAGGCATTTCGGCAAAAAACAGTGCAACGAATTTTTGCTGCTGGCGGGTTCAATTTTTGGGTGAGGTTCACATGCCAGGAGACTTCACTTTTGACCGGATCAATTTTCGAGTGAGGCGCATCGATACATAAAATGGAATACAAGATCGGCATAGATGTAGGGGGAACCTTTACGGATTTCCTGCTGACCTCCGATGACGGGCATTCGGAAGTATATAAAGTCCTGTCTACGCCGGAGGACCCGTCGATCGGGCTGCTGAATGGGCTCTCGGAAATGGCCAAAGCGCAGAAACTGTCCCTCAATGATTTCATCAAAAAAGTGTCCATTATCGTTCACGGGACGACAGTCACGACAAACGCCGTGCTAACGCGCAGAGGATCTAAAACAGGCCTCCTCACAACCAAAGGATTGCGCGACGCTCTCGAAATGAGGAGGGGAATACGGGAAGAACAGTACAACAACAGATATACAAACGTGGAGCCGTTGGTGCCGCGGTATTTGAGATATCCCATCGAAGAGCGCCTCGATTACAAGGGAGACACCATCGTTGATATCAATGAACTGGACGTTTTGGATGCAATCAAACTATTCGATAAAGATAACATTCAATCAATCGCCATATGCTTCATGAATGCTTTTGCCAATCCGGATCACGAAGCCAAAGCGGCAAAGATCATAAAAGAGCAGCTTCCCGAAGCCTACCTGACCGTTTCATCCACGTTTTTGCCGAGCATCAGATTTTATGACCGCGTCAGCACGACGGTGTTGAACTCCTATGTCGGCCCCATATTGAAGAGTTACTTATCGAGCCTGATCGAAAAACTGGAGAACATCGGATTCAACGGCATCTTGCTCATCATGCAATCAAACGGCGGCGTCATCTCGCCGCAATTTGCGATGGATAATGCGGCGGTCACGCTGCTGTCCGGACCTGCAGCCGGGCCCGTTGCCGGAATCGAGTACACCTCGATTCACGATTATACCGACTGCATTACCATTGACATGGGAGGGACGAGCTTCGATGCCGCATTGATCAAAGACAAAACGCCCCTGGTAACAACGGAGGGAGAGATCGATCGTCTCAGGCTGGCCCTTCCCATGCTGGGAATCGTTACGATCGGAGCCGGCGGCGGCAGCATCGGCTGGGTCGATGAAGGCGGTCTTCTGCGTATGGGGCCGCAAAGCGCGGGCTCGAAGCCGGGCCCCGCCTGCTACGATCTCGGAGGGGAGCTGCCGACGTGTACCGACGCGGATCTGATCCTCGGTTATCTGGACAAGGATTTCTTTGCAGGAGGAAAGATTCCGCTGAATTACGACAAAGCAACGAGGGCCATTGAAGAACATATCGCCGGTAAATTGAACATGGATGTGGTCGAAGCCGCCGCCGGAATGTATCAAGTGATCAACGTAAACATGGCGTCCGGCGTAAGAGAAGTCAGCGTGAAGCGCGGGGATGATCCAAGAGAATTTCCTCTGGTGGTAGCAGGCGGAGCAGGACCCGTTCATGCCTGCATGATTGCACTGGAACTGGAAATCCCCGTGATGATCATTCCCAAGGAATCATCCATATTTTGCGCGGCAGGCATGCTGATGTCCGACCTGAAACACAATTTCGTCCGAACCTACTCCACTCGCCTGGACAGGATCGATCAACATAAATTCATGTCCCTGTTCCGAGAAATGGAGAGCGAGGCCGCAAAACTCCTCGGAGAGGAACACATCCCCGAAAGCTCGATTGAATTCGTCTATTCGTTGGACATGAGATATCTCAAGCAGTATCACGAACTGAACGTGGTGATTACGAGAGAAGAGATGGAAAATGGAGATATAAACAGCATCGCCGCCAAGTTTCATCCCGAACATTCCAGGCTTTACGGATATTCTCTCGAGAAAGAAGAGACACCCATAGAACTGATCAACCTGCGCCTGTTGAGCATCGGCAAAACGGTGAAACCGCAATTCAGGCTGGAGGAATACGCTGGAGAAGATCCCTCGGGAGCGTTCAAGAAAGAGAGAAAAGTCTGGCTTCCCCTCGAGCGCGCTTTCGAAGAAGTCCCCGTGTATGATGGGGCCAAGCTTCGATATGGAAATAAAGTCGAAGGTCCGGCCTTGATCGAACAAGTGAACACGACGACGTTCATCACGCCAGAATACAGCGTGTTATGCGACAGGTACGGCAGCTATTCCATGTACCTCAAAACGAAGGAAGCAGAAATCAGGAATAAAATCATCGCTGCGTCATCCTGATGGTATTTGCCGCCGTCCCGAGCAGTGATAGGGGTGAACGATTTTCAAGCAGACGTTCATAACAATCTGCATCCGGAGCACAGAATGAAAATAGACAAGATATTGGCTTCCGTATTTCAACGAAGGTTCAAGTCGATCACCGAAGAAATGAGCATTGCCCTAACGAGGACGACGAGGTCCCCCATTCTGTGTGAGGCCAAAGATTTTGTCACGGGACTTTACGACGGAAAAGGAAAGATGCTCGAACAAACGGAGAACCTTCCCATACTGTCGTTCTCCCTTGGGCCCGTGTGCGAGTACATTGTTGAATACTTCGGCGACGAAATCTATCCGGGAGACGTCATCTTCCACAACGACGTGTTCTCGATGGGCAACCAGAATAACGACGTAGCCGTTTATAAACCCATTTTTTACGACGGCCGATTGGTCGCCTGGGCGGCGGCAAAGGGACATCAAGCCGACATCGGCGGCGCCGTCGCAGGAGGATACAATCCCAGGGCAACGGAGGTGTGGCAGGAGGCCCTCAGAATCCCACCTGTCAAAGTGTACGAAAAGGGGAAGCTGAGAAAGGATGTGTGGGACCTGATTTTTGCAAACATTCGGTTCGACATCGTGGCCGCCGACATGAGAGCGCAAATTGGCTCCTGTGTCGTGGGCGAGAGAGGCATTTTGAGGTTGGTGGAAAAATACGGGATCGATGTGTTCGAATCCCACAAGCGATACCTTTTCGATTCCACCGAAAAAATGATGGTGGCGGAAATCAAGACCATCCCCAATGGAGTGTACACAGGAGAAGCAACGGTCTATTACGATGGGAGAACACCCGGTTCGACATATACGATAAGAGTCAAGATCACTGTCGAAGACGAGCGGATCACCTTCGACTACTCGGATACCGATCCTCAGACCGAAGGTTTCGTCAACGGCACGTACACGTCGAGCGCCAGCGCCACTCTGTTGACATTTCTGCAGATGGTCAATCCCGACATACCGCACAATGACGGGATGGTAAGGCCTGTAAACATCATCATACCGGAGGGAACCATTCTGAATGCAAAATACCCGGCCGCGACCACCTTCGGTAATCATCTGTGTCCTCCAAATGCGGATGCGATCATAAGAGCCCTTTCCCAGGCAATACCCGAACGGATAACGGCCGGCTGGAATCAACTGCTGTGTTACCTGACAACCGGCTATGACCGTCGGAAAAAAGACAACTACGTTGACATCGGTTTCCTGGGATTGAAAGGCGGATCGGGAGCAACAAATGGCGTCGACGGATACGATCACATCGGAATGATCGATGCCAGCGGAGGCGTATTGGATCAAGATTACGAAATGTTCGAGCAGCAGACCCCGCATCTACTATTGGAGCACGAATACTGGCGTGACTCGGCCGGAGCGGGCCAGTGGAGGGGCGGACTCGGCGTCGAGACCAAATTCAAGATCGGCGGGGAGCAGACCAAAGTGGTGACTTTCGGGGATGGAGATGTCGAACCTGCGTTTGGTCTTTTCGGCGGCAAAGAATCGACGTTGAACAAAATAGAACTCCACTACCCCGATGGGAACATCTATAAAACAACGACCAAGGATCTGATAGAAAACGTGCCGGAAGGGACCATCCTCTTTCAGCACGCGGGAGGCGGAGGAGGATACGGGGATCCGCTCTCGAGAGATCCCCAAAAGGTCGCACTGGAAGTGAAGAACGGGATCATCAGCATCGAACAAGCAAAAGAGAGCTACGGTGTCGTAGTAGATCCGGAGAATTTTTCCGTAGATATCGACGCAACCAAGAGGCAAAGGGGCAAATGAGCAGACTTCATCGCGTCCTCTCGACAAGCCGCCTGCTGGAGACTTGCGTCATTGTTACGAACTCGATAAGGCAATCTTTATTCGTCTTTGAAAGCATCGGCAATAAGGAGGTCAACCACCAATGAAGCCTGGAGAGATGAAATATCCTCACATTTTTCAACCGGGAAATATCGGGAAAATGGAGGTGAAAAATCGCATCAAGTACGCGTCCACCGAAACGAATTTCAACTATGGCGACGGCTACGTCTCCGACAAGGAAGTGGCTTACATGGAAGCCCAGGCCCGGGGCGGTGCCGGTATGGTCACCACGCAAGGCGCTTACACGGATCCGCGTGGTGAGGGGCAGGGCTATGTGGGAATGATGGGCATCTGGCACGACAGGTACATTCCGGGCTTGAAAAGAATATCCAATATCATCCATGAACATGGTGCCAAAGCGGTGCTTCAACTCATGCACTGCGGCAGAGTCGGCGGGATCAATCTCGAGTACACCGTCGGACCTTCCGTCGTGAAGCAACGAATCCCCCGTTTCCGCGAGCCGGTGGAGATGACGCGGGAACACATCGAAATCGCCATCGAAGAGCATGTCCAGGGAGCCAGACGTTGTATGGAGGCCGGTTTCGATGCGGTGGAGATCTCCGGCATCGTCGGCTACTTGATTTCCAATTTTATTTCGAGCTACACCAACCTCAGGACCGACGAGTATGGGGGAGATGTCAAGGGGCGGTCCAAGTTCATGAAGGATATTGTAGAAGGTATCCGCAAAGAAGTCGGTCCGGATTACCCGATTATCATTCGTCTATGCGCGGACGAACTCCTGCACGATCGCGGCGGAAACACGCCCGAGGAATCGCTCGAGGTCATCAAGCTGGCGGAGAAAGCAGGTGCGGATTGTCTGTCGGTGACGGCCGGCTGGCAGGAATCCGCCGTCTCCGTAATTTCACGCGATTGCAAAATGGGCCAATGGCTGTATCTGGCCAAGAGGGTGCGTGAAGCGTTGAAGCCCGAAACGAAGGTCTCCATGGCATACCGGTTGTTCCTGCCGGAACACCCAGAAGAGGCACTGGCAAAAGGCGATCTGGACTTCTGGGAGATGTGCCGGCCCATGATTGCCGATCCGTTCCTGCCAACGAAAATCGCCGAAGACCGTCAGGATGAAATCATCCCGTGCATGGCCTGCAACATCTGCCTCGCCCGGCTCTTCCGTGACGCCGAACTGAACTGCATGGTGCGTCCATCCCTCGGACACGAGTCCGAGCCGGAGTGGGGTTTCTACGGATTCCCCAAGGTCGAGCATCCCAAGAAGGTGTGGATTATCGGCGCGGGCCTTGCCGGCTTGCAGGCGGCCGGCATTGCCGCTGAAAAGGGACACCGAGTGACGGTCACGGAAAAGAAGGACCAGGTGGGCGGTCAATCCGCCATCGCCTCCAACGGCCCGCACGGTGACGAGGAGTTCATGCGCCTGGTCAACTACCTGAAGAACTACTGCGACCGCGGTAATGTCACCTTCGAAATGAGCAAAGAAGTGACAAAAGCCGACATCGAGAAAAGTGATGCCGACACCATCATCATTGCCACCGGGGCCGTGCCCAAGAGCGACCTGCCGGGAGCCGACGGGAAACACGTGGTCTCCTGCCTGGATGTGATGGAGGGGACGGTTAATCCCGGCAGGTGTGTGGTTATTTTGGGTTCAAAAGGCGTAGCCATTTCAACGGCTCTATACCTGCTGGAAAAAGGCGGGCATGAGATTTCCCTGGTGCACCCCGGAAAGAAGCCCGGGGCAGACGTGAATCCCAGTTATATCTGGCGCTACATGTCAAAGCTCAAGGAAGGCAACGTCAATCTCGTTCGTCACTCAAAGCCCCAGGAAATCACCGACAAAGGAGTCCTGGTCAAGACACCGGAGGGTGAAAAGTTGATAGAAGCGGACACGGTGATTCTCGCGGACATGTACTCTGTCAACGATCTCCGCGAGGCAAAAAAGGGAGTGTACATGATCGGAGACGCCATGATTCCGCGCCGTGGCAATTCCGCTATTCTGGACGGTTACAAGATGGGAATGCGTTTATAGAGACCTGGAGGAGGAGCATGATATGATTCCAAGGGTTGACCTTTTCAAATGCGATGGGTGCAACATCTGCGTTGAGCGCTGTCCGGCCCAAGTCATGGGATTGATCAACAACAAGGCCGCCATTCTCGTGGATCTGTGCGAGGAGTGCGGCATATGTGCAGAGGTGTGTCCCATCGATGCCATACATTTCCGACTGCCCAACAAGGGTGTAGAAGTGGTTCACGAAAGTTATGCGTCTCCACGCGAGGATAGACCCACCCCCGGCAACTGGCAGGTCGGCGTGGTCCGTGGATACGACGGCGAGGGGCATTACAAAGAATAGGACTGAATCATGAAGGTAAACAAAATCGATCATATCTGCATTGCAGTCAAGAATCTGGAAGAAGCCAAAAAGAGATGGGAGCCCCTGCTGGGCAAGAACAAGCCCGACGACGAGTACATCGATGAGCCCGAAAAAATAAACGTGGCTCGCTATTACCTGGGTGAAGTCGGATTCGAATTGATGGAGTCCACGGCTCCCGACGGTGATGTGGCCAAATTCATCGAAAAGCGCGGTGAAGGAATCATGCTCGTTTCCTTCAACGTGGATAACACCCGCGAAGCTATGGCCGAGCTGGAGAAAAAGGACTATCCGTTCATCGGCGGTGCACGAACATTCCGCGAATGCGAGTTTGCTTTTATCCACCCCAAGGCAGTGAACGGCGTGCTGCTCGAAATCATCGATGATAAGACCGAAGCGCCAAAATAGAGGGAATCTTTTCAACACTGCTCATGACTGACAATTGAGCGCAACAATCGTGCTGTTATATAGTGAATCCGCATACGTGCAGCGCCACGGCCGGCGCAAGGTTTGAAGAAATATGTCCGCATTCAGAAACATCGTTGAAGCGCCCGGCAACAGCAAATTCGTCCTGCAGGGCAATGCCGCCTTCGCCCTGGGGGTAGTGCACGCTGGTTATCACGCCGCCGACGGATACCCCGGAACGCCGAGCACGGAAGTCATCGACAGGTCTCTGGCCCATGTTCAGGACAGAATCCAGGTGGGATGGTCCGTCAACGAAGCGGTTGCGGTGAGCGTGTGTCTGGGACGCGCGATTGCCGGTTATGATTCCGTCGTCACGATGAAGATACCCGGTGTTTTCCAGGCCGGGGATGCTATTTCGACATCCGCTTTTTTTACGGCGCCCGCCGGAGCCCTCGTGATATTTGCCGCCACGGACTACGACCCTTCGAGCACCCAACACGTCATCGACGCCAGGCACTTTCTGTCCTCAGCACGCCTCCCCGTGTTGGAACCCCGCGACCATCAGGAAATGTACGAGATTGCATGGACTGCTGCAGATATGAGTAGAGAGTTCCATACCCCTGTTGTCGTATTGGCATCCGGAATACTTGCACACTCCGAGGGATTGATTACGACGCAAGAGCCGAGAGCCATCACACCAAGGGCAGTCCCCGAAAATCTGCATAATTGGATGCTTCTGCCGTCCATAGCCAGGAAAAATTACAACAAGGCGACCCAGGAAAGAATCCCCCTGATTCAAGCCTGGACGGAGACGTCAAATTTGGTGGAGGAAATCGAGGGTTCCGAAGATTGGGGCGTTATTGTCAGCGGGGAAAGCAACATCATTGTCAAAGAAGCTCTTCAAGCGGCAAATGCGCGCCCCCCTATGCTGTCGCTCGCGATAACGAATCCCCTTCCCAAGGGTCGGATAAAGGCTTTCGCGAAAAAAATCGAGGGCAAGCTGTTCGTGATCGAAGATGGAGACAAATTCTTACAGGACAAAGTAGCACTTCTGGATGTCGATGTGATCGGCAAGGATGAATACAGCACGCTTACCAATTGGACGCCAGGGGACGTACTGGAACTTTTATCAAAGCATACCGACATTCAGTACAAGGCCGAAAAGAAAAGGATCAATATAAAACCTATTGCAAGGCCTCCTTCTATCTGCCCCGGCTGCGCGTACAAGGCTCTGACTCTGTGCGTTGCGAAATTGAAGAAAAAGAAGAAGATCTTCGCAATTTTCGGCGACATCGGATGTTCGACGTTATTATATTTTTTCAATGCTCTCGATACTGCCTCCTGTATGGGAGCCTCGGACTCCATGCGACAGGGATTCGTCATGTCCCATCCGGAAATGGCAAGCAAAACGATCAGCATCATCGGCGATTCCTGCGAATGCCACAGCGGCCTCGACTCGACTCGAAACGCCGTGTTCAGAAACGTGCCGGGAGTCAAAATAATATTGGACAATAGAATCACCGCTATGACGGGCGGCCAGCCTTCTCCCAGCTCTGAAATCAATTTGGAGCAACAGCTTCATAAATTCAATCTACGAAAGGCCGTCGAAGCGGAAGTAGAACGAACGGTCGTTGTGGATGCATTCAACCTGGATGAGATTGACAAGGAGTTGAAAAAAGCTCTCGCCTTGGCAGAAAAAGGTGAGTTCTCGGCTCTTATCGTAGAGGGAGCATGCATCCAGGAAATAGAAAACAACGAAAAAATACGAACGCTGCAAATTGATTACGACAAATGCAAATGCAAGACCTGTTTGCTGTCCGATATATGTCCTGGAATCGAACTGGGTGATGACAATCTGCCTCGATTTACCAACCTGTGCACGAACTGCGGATCGAATCCCCAGATCTGCATGCAGTACTGTCCATTCGATGCAGTCGTTCCTCTCGAAGAAGCCCGCGATACATCCAAGCAGCAATTGCCAAAACCGGAGGAAGTGCCGGCAGTCACAGTCGGCAAAGACAAGCTGCCCGAGTCATTGAGGGTTGCGATCAGAGGTATCGGCGGCCAGGGGATTCTTTTCTTCGGAAGAGTGCTTTCGGAAGTCGCGAAGAGGACTCCCTATTCGGAAACCCACATTATAAAAGGGGACACACACGGAATGGCACAGCTCGGAGGTCCGGTCATATCCACTTTCGGTTGCGGCCAAGTATATTCTCCAATACCTGCTCCAAACTCCGTTGATGTATTAGTTGTAATGGAGGTCAGCGAAGTATTGAGGCCGGGCTTTCTGGATCTTTTGAAACCCGACGGCACGATAATTTTCAATGAATTCACAGCGCTGCCAGTCAATGTAAAACGGGAGGATTATCCGGACCCAAACAAAATCGAGAAAGCACTCGAGAACTACAATCTAATAAAAGTTGATGCGAATAAGATGGCTTACGACCTGGGTGACGAATCAGGAAGAATTGCCAATGTGATTGTTATCGGTTTGCTGTCAACCATAGAGCCTTTTGATAACATCCCCGAAGAGATCTGGCTGTCCGCCTTGATGTCGGTATCCCCAACAGATTTCATCAAATCTGCAAATCAAACAGCTTTCAAGAGTGGCAGAAGCTACCATGAATAGAGAGTGCAAATCCCCGATGCTCGGTAACAGCGTTCGTTTCGAATATTGATTCCCACGATTTCTTTCGAGGCATGAGGTAAACGTGTCGTGTCCGCGGTACCCCCGATCAAGCCCACCACGGCAGATCCCAAGGTTACAGTACTAATGTCCGTCTACAACGGCGAGCGCTACGTGCGCGAAGCCATCGAAACCATTCTCTCCCAAACCTTCACAGACTTCGAATTTTTGATCATCAACGACGGTTCGACGGATAGCAGCCGGGAGATCGTACTTTCCTACGATGATCAACGGATCCGTTTCCTCGAAAATCCGGAGAATATCGGGCTGACCAAATCGCTGAACCGGGGGCTGGGAGAAGCGCGGGGAACATGGATCGTTCGCACGGATGCGGATGACTGGAACGATCCGCATCGCTTGGCCGCGCAGATCGACCTGGCTGAAAATCATCAGCTGGACGTTTGCTTTTGTAATTTGAGAGTCGTTTCCGGCGGCAAGCCCGATTATCTCATCGAATATTCTGCATGGCCCTGGATCATGAAAAGATGGCTGGGGCTTTTCTGGAATGCATACGGTGGTCATCCGACCAGCTGCTTCAAGCGGGAATCCATTCTGACCCTGGGGGGCTACGACGACAGATTCCGATGCGCTCAAGATTACGATTTATGGGATCGCTGTGTTGAGGCTGGATTTCGCTTCGGGTACGTTCCAGAAACACTGGTCCGCCGCAATGTCCACGATCAATGCATTTCCAAGCGTTTTCCCGAAGAGCAAACCAACACGCTGGAACATGTCAGCCTCCGGGCCATGAGGAGGATCTGGCCGCAGCTGTCCGATGAGGAAGCGGAATCCATCAAGTGGATCTTACGTTGGGACTCCACCGAAAAAGCCGATCGTTCCCACGCCCTCGGCTTTCGCCTCTGCAAGGAGTTCATTCGCCGGTACACGCGCCATGCGTCGCCGCAAGACATCCCCGTTGTCTGGGAGCTGGTTGCATCCAGCCTGCACCTTCGCCTCCGCAAGCTCTCAACGTTCGGCGATATCATGCGCGCGGTCCGGCTGTGGGGAGAGGCCGTGCTTCGCGCCAAGGGTAGGTATCGGCTGCCCGTCGGAAGGACAATTCGATGGCTTTTTAAACGTTAGTGGCGACAAGGTCTCCCGCGACAATTATGGCCAAGCCCGGGAGGAGAAATAAAACATCGCCGGGAACTACGCAACCGGACCTTTGTAAAAAGAAGGACGGGAAAATCGCTGGCAAAACGCGCTGATTTTTTTATAATTAAGCCAGTAAGCAGGGCTCTTATCCGCTCGGGCAAATCGGCGGCTGCGCCAAAACAACATGGACTGGCTTGAACATCAAAAGGAACTCCGTTGAAATCGTTTGTGCGAAATATTTTGGGCGGTGTTGCCATAATGGTTGTTGCCAGCCTGATCGGCCTCCTGCACAACTCGGTGCGGAACCGACCGATGCCGCTCTTTCCCCACACGCATTCGGGAGCCTCTTCCTACGAGGCCGCTTCGGAGGACCCACGCTCGGGCCAAGACTTATCGAAGCACGATCCTGGGACCGAATCGGAACAAATCCCATCGAGTCCAACGGAGGGGTCGTCGGCTGATTTAGTGACGATCGAACAGGTGAAGGCCTACACCGAGGATCCCGACGTGTTCATCCTCGATGCCAGATCCGAGGCCGTGTTCAACAAGGGCCACATTCCGGGATCTTTCAATGTACCGTACGACAAGTTCGTAGAATTCTATGACTTCATTCAAGGAACCATACCGATAAAGGCCACTGTTATTTGCTACTGTTGGGGCCCCACGTGCGATTTCAGCGATCACCTGGCTGAGGAACTCCGGATAATAGGCTACGAAAATGTGAAGATTTTCAGAGAAGGATGGGAAGCGTGGGAAGAAGCAGGTTACTCTGTAGAAAAACAGTAGCAGGACCCTTCAGCGGATGGGCTTACTCGCAGATGCCTGGTTTCGCGATCACCAAGGAAACGACAAAATGAGGAGTCTATTCAGCCTATTCAAGAGAAAGGAGTCTATTCTGCTGTTGAGACTCCTGCTGGGCGTGGTTTTCATCTACGCATCCTTTCATAAAGTGCAGCATCCCGAGCAGCTTGCTATCATAGTCCGATCATATGAGTTACTCCCCGTCAGCTTATCAAACCTTTTCGCACTCTTCCTCGCATGGAGCGAACTACTCGCAGGGGCGTTCTTGATTCTCGGCATGTTCACGAAGCAGGCCGCCTCAGCCGTTGCGATTCTCCTTGCGATGTTCGTCATCGCGATTGTCGCCACGATCGCCCGTGGACTGGTCATCGACTGTGGGTGCTTCGAAGAAGACGGGCACCCTGTTGATTTTGTGCTACTTGTGAGGAACCTTCTGTTGATTTTAGCCTGTTTTCTCGTGATCAGGTTCGATCGAGGATTTCTGAGCTTTTCCGGTTTACTCGTCAAATCCCGAGAAGGACGATAAAGAGCTTGAAATCCGGGTCCTTTTATGGTAAACTCGTTGCCGATCGAATGAGGTAGATCCTTGGCTGCGCAAAGAGTGCCGACTCGGCGCACCAGCGGCCAAGAGTCTCTCAGGGGATTTACCTGCTACATATGCCAGCGGGGAGAATGCAAGGCGTTTCGCGCTTGGTCTAGCATTCTCCCCTCACTTTTATGCCCAATATCGCTCTGATCCCCGGATCGAATCCGCCACTCCCTCTCGTGGAAGCCAGCCACATAGGACGATTGAACGACGACCGAACGTCGTCTGCTCCAGCCGCCGAGCGCTACGCAGCCGGAGGTCGGCGTTGCAAAATAACACTTACTTCCTGCGCACGTACTTGAAGATGGCTTGACGCATCTGCTCGAAGATCTTTCTTCTCTCCTCTCCTGTGACCAATAACTGCGTCAAGAAAACCGTCGCCATGAGACCAACAAAGATCACTATTATCGCAATTTCATTCAGAACGAACATCCCAGGCAGCAAGCAGACAATAAAAGTATTTAACTTCAACTTCAATCCTTCTTTTATGAACCACGCGAAAATAACGATCAATATAACCACGAATGATATTGAAGTCGCCATCGCCGCTCCCATAATCCCATACTCCGGAATCAACAAGAAGTTCAATAGAACATTGAAAGCGAGTCCGATCGAACTTCCTACCAACGGAATATATGTCTTTTCGATCAAACCAGCATATCCGCTTATCGTCCAGTGCACGCTGTGCAACAAGAAAAAAATCAAGAGCACTCCAATTACGGAAGCGCTGTTTGAATATTCAGCTCCGTACAACAAAGTAATGATATGATCCTTGAGCATGACCAAAACGAACGCTCCGCATATGAGCATCAATATGTTGCCTCTCAATGCGAGATCCAATACGTTCAAGGCCCTCTTTCTCTCCCCTTGCTCCCACAGCGTGCTCAAATTCGGCATTAATATATTGCCTGCCAAGGTGCCAAACATGAATATCAGCGCGGCAACATTCTCACCCACCGAATACACTCCGACGTCGCGCAACTCGAGAAATCGATTCAGCATCCAGCGATCAGTATATCGAAAAAGAAGAAAGACAATCGGAGAGATAACGAACCAAACCGAGTACTTGAATATCTTCTTGTAAAAGCCTCTTTCATGAATTTTATGACGCTGTTCCTCTTGTCCAATCAGATATCTCATCATGATATAGCCAAAGATCGTGACGGCCAAGATTAGGGCTATCAGGTTAGCAACAATAGCAGGCTCAGCGTTGCGGTAAGCGATGGCGAGTGTGATTCCCAGAAGTGTGAAAACCAGGAATTGGAAAAAGGTAAGCAGATAGCTCAGTTTAAAAATCCTCAATCCATTGAACGTGTATTTCAGGCTCTCGAAAAGCGCGTGCGGGAGAATGCATACGGAACAGATGACAATCAGTCTGCTGTACTGTGAAGATTCATATATTAACTCAGCCACTCGATCTGAATACAAAACACAAAGCAGCGTAATCAGACAGCTGGAAGCGAACGCCACGCGATAAGCTTTAACAATGAAATCCCTCAGCATTTCTTGCTTTTCATACTGAGGTATGTATCTCGTAAAGCACGAAGGAATTCCCAGTTTCGATAGAAGCGCTGCGAGCGGGATGAAGAAGAATGCCAGCGTGTAAACGCCGTACTCGCTCGGCCCCAGGAATCTGGCGAATACGATCCCCCTCACCATTTGCAATGGGGGTTGAATCAACGTAAACGCCAGTACGATTCCTGCCGACTCGGCGATTGTTTCCTTTCGAAAAAGATTTTCGATCTTCATCGATTGATCCTTCCTGGATGCTTCGCACGAAATCTGGGATCTCAGTCTATAGAAGAGTGGCCGAAGAATCCACTCAAAAGGTTCGCTCGAAGGGTCCTACAAGATCGAGCGACTTGCGGAGAACAATAACCGCCGACTTTTCCGATCTCATCCTTCGCAAGAACCAGACATTGCCGGTGAAAAAAAGGGCCCGCGATCGATTTCGCGGGCCCTTGATTTAGCGCTATCAAGGATTGGAAGCAGCTTCGAGCAACAGGGCTGGGTTAGCGTTTCTTCGCCCTTCTTGCTGAAGTCTTTTTGGGTGTCGCTTTCGCGGTTTTCTTCCTGCTCTTCCGGGAGCTTGTCTCGCTGCTCCCCGTTTCTGAGCCCTCTTCGACCATCAGCAGGATTCGTCCACAGCCTTCGCACAGCCGAATGTCACCCGAGGATGGACGGCAGTGAATATGCGTTTTTGGATAGATCATGCCGCATGCGCAGCAGGTTCGGTCGCGGAACTCTCCGAAAGGCGCATCGTACCGGCGGTAATGCTTGAGCACCCATGCGTCTATCCTGGAGCACAACCCGTCGATCTGGCCCTCGATTTTCTTCTTCTCCTTGCCCTTTTTTCTCTTGAGTGTCTCCTCCAGGCTGCGAAGCTCAAGGAGAAGATCCAGCTGGGTTTGGCCATCCATGGCGATCCTTTCGCCTGGGGAGTTACTAGCTCCCTATACGCTTATCCCACTGCAGAATGGTTTTGTACAGCTCTCGGTTGGTCCTCGTCTTGCCGAATGCTTCCAGAAAATCTTGGGAAGAACACAGCCTCGCGATTCGGGCGAGCATCGAGATGTGATTCTTGGGGCGGCTCTCATCCCCGATCAAGAAAAACACCGTCTTCACTTTTTCATCGCTCGTCCCATCGTACAAGATCGCGCGTTTGAGCGAAAGCGCTCCCACGAGCGGGCGCTCCAGTTCGTTGAGAAACGCATGCGGAATGGCAACGCCGCCTCCGACATTCGTCGGGGCCTGCCGCTCTCTGAAGTTCAGCCGATCCAGGACGTTATCGGCACTGATCGATTTGTTCTTTTTCGCGAGCAGTTTGACGAATCGCCGAAATAGTCTGTCTTTGTTTTGAACGGTTACACCGGTCAGGCAGAGAGCTGGATCGAGATACGCTTCCAGATCTTCGGCCTGTCGTTTTCTCGAACTGATTCTTCGCTTGCCCGTCCCAGGAAGCTTTGCCCTTCGCACGGCACCTTTTCCGCCACGCGCCTTAACTGCTTCCCTGAGTTCGGCAAAATCTTCCGCAACCATGCCACTGCGCATCGCCGTGATCATGAATTCGGCCGCTTCCGGCGTTTCCCTCAGGAAATCGACAACGTCCGGATGTATCCTGCGTGCCGTTCCAAGCAGATAACCCTCGGATACACCGAGCATCTCTGCTACCTGAACGATTCTTGCCTTAGGGATTTTGTGCTGTCTTCCAGCTTCGATCTGACTTAGAAACGCCGGGGAGACGCCGAGTTTCCTCGCCATTTCTCTCAAGCTGATCCCTTTCGCCTGCCTAAGTAGCCTGATTGTTTGCCCGAAGGCGATACCCTGCATAGTAACCCCTTTCATCAAAAAAACGACCTATTAACAAACGTAAACTATACGATTAACGAATTTATGTCAAGCACTTTTTTGCTCAGAAAAAAACTCCTTAGCAGGGTTAAAATACCCGAATTTCAGTGAAGGCAACAGCTCTTTCAATGACGCCATAAGTTTTTGCATTCCAAACCCTCGGCTGTACGCGCCGGAAGGCAGAGAACGAACATACAGTTCCGGATCGATGTTGAGATTCCTCATTTGGATCATGTCGACACTGTGATCATCCAGCCACTTTTCAAAAGCTTCGAGTTCGTCTTCCGTGTCCGTTACGCCCGGAAAGACCAGAAAGTTCAAAGATACAAAGATTTCCCTGTTCCGCGCGACGTCGATTGAGCGGTTCACATCGCCGAACGTATACCCATTTGGCTTGAAATAGGCGTCATATAAATTTTTCCTGAGGCTGTTGACGCTTATCCGAATGCTGTCCAGGCCGGCATCTATCAACTTTTCCACAACAGGGGGCATGCTTCCGTTGGAATTAAGATTTATCGTTCCGTGATCGGTTCGTGCTCTTATTTTTTTTATGCTCTCATAAAGCAGATCGCTCATGAGAAGAGGCTCACCCTCACAGCCCTGGCCAAAGCTCACCACTGCACGATCGACGCGCTCGATGTGAAAAACAGCAACGTCCGCTACCTCGTCCGGTGAGGGCGGTGATGTCAGCCTGTCATGAGACGCTTTGAATGTTCCGTTCTTCTGCTGGGAGATGCAGCCCACACAGGTCGCATTACAAGCGACACTCGTCGGAAGAGGTGCTTCCCAACGGCCTAGGAAAAAGTTTTGCGCAGCCCGGCATCCGTACGCCAGGGCGCATTTTTTAAGCTGTTGGACAACGCGGTTTTTCTTCATGTCCGCATCCAGATTGTCCATTTCTTTACGCACCGCATCCATCTCGAATCGCCACGGGTCCTGCCGCGGGCTCTCATCTACCCGAAAACCTGCCGCGTAAAATTTCCCATCGGCGTATCCCAGCGCGGTATAAGCAAACAGAGGAAGCGTAGGGGCGACCCGTTCACTTTTGTACGATGTCCAGTGGGTCTGCACATGCGCGGGAGCCATAAAAACCGCCGCGGCAAAAACTGTCTTTCCCTCCCAGCTGGTAAACACCACAGGTTCATGCCTCACCGGATCGATCCCGATGGGCAGACGTCCAGGGAGCACCATAAAATCGCTGCCTCTTGGAACGTGAATCAGGCGCTTGAGGGGAATTGAAACAGGCTCAGGACCGTCCTGACCTGCTAGGGCAAGATCCGGATGGTCGTACATCCGGCCCGTTTTATCGCAGAAGACCATTCGAACGTGCATGGCAACTCGTTTTAATTATCCCGATGGAAGGTACTGGGTTGGATTTAGCCGTCCTGGAGGGCTATGTGAGCGAATACCTTTGCATCATCGAGGATCGCTGGCAGCAGTGCGTATTCATCCGCCGTATGCGCCACTTCATCCATTGTGCCCCAAACAGCACAGGGAAATCCCGCATCCCGGAAGAACTTGGCCACCGTGCCCCCACCAATACCCATCGGTTTCGTCCGCCTGTTTCGTAGCTCCCTGACCGCGCGGCTGATAGCCAGCACGACGGGGGCATCGGTCGGCGTCGGTGGCGCAGCGGATTCATGCTGCGGGTACTCCGTGCTTATCTTTACTTTGTACTTCTTCTCCGTCTCCCGGACGATCGTCTTGACCACTTTCAGCACGTCGTTCAGTTTATAAAAAGGGAGCACCCTGCAGTCGAAATACAACACATCTTCCCCGGGAATCGTGTTGACGTTGGGCACGTTTGCTTCTTTCTTCGTCGGCTCGAACGTGGAAATGGGTGGATCGAACACCTGGTCACGCTTCTTGAAACGGTTGTAGAGCGTCTCGAGACGCGTGGTGAGATAGCAAGCGGCTTTGTGCGCGTTTCGCCCTTTCTCCGGCGTTGAGCCGTGTGTCTGTCTTCCCTTCGTATGAAATTTGATCCACAAGATGCTTTTCTCCGCCACTTCGATCATCGATCCTTTGGGATTTCCCGCATCGGGCACGATAATGATGTCATTCTTTTTGAAGAGGTGCTTGTGGTGATCTACGACATATTTCAAGCCGAATGCGCTGCCCGTTTCCTCATCGGCCACCAGGACCACGCCCAACGGCCTGTGCGGAACGATGCCCGTTTCTTTGAATGCTTTTATCGCGAGCAGCGATGCGACCATGCCGGATTGGTTATCCTCCACCCCACGCCCGATCAAGCGGTCCCCTTCGACACGGACCGTATAAGGATCGCCCGTCCACTTGCTGAGATCGCCCGGAGGAACCACGTCGGTATGCGCCATGATCCAAACGGCCGGCTCCTTCACCTTGCCGCCGAGCGTCGCGACGACATTCGGCCGGTAGCCGCAAGGAACCCGGCTGTCGGGAGCGTTGTACTCTCTGATGTCATCGATCCCGATGCTGCGGAGGTAGTTTTTCAAATAGTCGGCTTTCTTGTCTTCGCCTTCCCCGTCGTTCTCCGGTCCCAGTGCCGGAATCGCCGTAAGATCCGTTTGCAGCCTGATCGCTTCATCGCGGTAGCCGTCGATGGTTTGAATCACCCGGTCGAGTTCAAGTTTATTCATTTTTCTCACTCCATTTTGGCTTATGAATTCGATCGTGGATCATCGGATCTCCAGCTGATCAATCGCTGGCGATCCATGTGTCTGAAAAACAACTCCAGGCGCTCGTAAACCGGTTCCACTTCCGATTCGAATTCGCGATGGAGATGCTGGCCGATTTCGTGGATTGTTTTCCGCCCATCGCAGAGCAACCATGTCCTGGTCCCTATCCGATCCAGATGCACCTGTATGGGTGCTTCTTTCAGAAAACGCGAGAGTACGCGTCCGATGATGTTGTCGCCGTATCGCGGGATGATGATGTCAACCGTGCCGTCTTCCCGCGTGCGGTAAGGATGCCTTTGCACCGGCACCATGTCGAGCAGGTTCTTTACTTGCCGTTTCCGCACGTTCGATGAACTCCCAAGCCACGCCGGCCGCCGTTTCAAGTGGTGCGGCGGCCGCTCGCGGGGAGACTCCTTTCCCCCTTTTCTTTTATCGTTCGTGCGTCCTCTTGTCCCATTCCGCTCGGGGCTCAGTTATTTTTTCTAAACGCCGCCGTGACGGGCATCCTCACCAGGAGGAATCCGACAAAGAGAAATGCCAGCATTCCGAGCCAAGGATTCTCGAGGATCGTAAATAGCGGGCTCGTTTCCCAATCAGGGTTGGCAAGCGAGCGGCCGAGGACAACGAACGCCATGATTACCGCCATCAACGACTCTCCTGCAATAAATCCCGAAGAGAGAAGGATGCCGGTGTTCTGCGCTTTGATCTTCTGCTCTTCTGTTGGGTTCCGCCTCTTGAGCACTTCGTCCATGATGTACCGGATGATACCGCCGACAAAAATCGCCGACGTCGAAGTGAACGGCAGATACATTCCGACGGCGATGAGCATGGGCGACGGCGCGCCGATCAGAATGAGCGCAAGCGCCATCAGCATGCCGACGATGACGAGCGGCCAGGCCATCTCGCCGCCGACGATTCCCTGTGCCATCAGCGCCATCAATCCCGCCTGGGGCGCAGGGAGCATTTCGCTTCCAATATGGTAGACCCTGTCCATCACGATCATCGGCCAGATCAGAACGAGCGAGGCGAACACGACGCCCGTGATTTCGGCTACTTGCATACGCCACGGCGTGCCCCCAAGAATGTACCCCACCTTGAGGTCCTGCATCATATCGCCCGCGATCCCGGCCGCGCAGCAGATCACACCGGCGATCCCGAGAACCGCCATCACGCCCTTCGCCCCGGTGACGTGCATCGCCAGCATGAGAACGGCCGCGATGAGGAGCGTGCTCAGGGTCAGGCCGCTGATCGGGTTGTTGGAGGAGCCGATGAGTCCGACGAGATATCCCGCGACGGCGGCAAAGAGGAAACCAAGGATGAGCATGATGACCGTGAGCACAATGGATCCGGCGATGGACGCGCTGAAGTAGTTGTACAGGAAAAACATGGGAATCGCGATAATCGCGATCGTGGTGAACACTTTCTTGAAGTCCAAGTCCGTCTCGAGCCGCCTCAGCGTTTTGGTGCCGAGTTTTGCTGCGCTCAGGTCGCTAAACGCCTTCGATACGCCGCCCACCAGAGATACGCGCAGCCTGTACAGCGTGTAAAAAGCGGCCACGATCATCGTTCCCACCGCCAGAGGACGGACCTGGTTATACCAAACCTCCCTCGACACCTCGGACCACCCTTCGGTCTGCGCGATGGCTGCCAGCTCGGGATTCAAGAACGTCGCCAGGGGAACGAGGAGCCACCAGCCGAAGACGGCGCCAGCGAAAAGGACCGCCGCTATCCGGGGCCCCACGATGAATCCCACGCCCATCAGCATGGGAGAGGCCGATGGAGTTTGAAGCAGCATTCCTCCGCTGAAGTCCAGCCTTTGTTCGAGAACTTCGATTTTCGACGCGGCAAACCGGGTAAATCCTTCCAGATGATCGCCGACGACTCTAATCCCGTAATCGTTCTTGATGATTTCCCAGATGGCTCCCACGCCCATACCGCCGAAAACAAACCCGGCACCGGTGGCTCCGGCCTGCCCGGCTTTGACGATTTCCGCCGCCGCCACACTCTCTGGGAATGCGAGTTCTTTGTCTTCCACCAGGGTTCGTCGAAGAATGATCACAAAAAGCACTCCCAGTGTGCCCCCGACGAGCATGATGAGCGTAGAGTCACGGTAGTGGAGAGTGTCCCATACACCGCTGATCACAAAGGCGGGTAGGGTAAAGATCGCACCGGCCACGAGCGCCTCTCCGACGGAGGCGGTCGTTCGTGCGATGTTCTCTTCCAGGATCGTGCCTTTGAAGGGCCTCAGCGCCGCCATCGCAACTACCGCAGCCGGGAAGGTCGCGGCCACCGTGAGCCCCGCCCTCATGCCCACATAGGCGTTCGCGGCACCCAGGACCGCCGCCATGATCACACCGAGAACCACCGCCTTGACGGTGAGCTCGGCGAGTTTGGTGTCCTCGGGCACATAGGGCTTGTACGAATGATTCTCCATCGGTCCTCCCTTGGTTTGGGTCCAGGCCTCAGGGGTGTAACGGTTCTCTTCGAATCGAGGATCTTATTTCATGTAACCGGCTCAGCCGGCTTTCCCGCTCCAGATGCTCTTGAAGTTCAGAGCGCTTTCGGGGCATATCTCCAGACAACGACCGCAAGCGTGGCAATCGGGACGCGATGCTTTTTCATCCAGAATCGATTGGACGGCAGGACAGTTGCTGTCGTCGACGCAGATATTGCATTCCGTACAGGTGTGTCCTTGTCAACCTTGACTTTGGCAAGAGACAGGTGCTCGAGAAGCCAGCTGAAGAGGCCTATGGGGCAAATCAAATAGCAAAACGGCCTGAAGATTAACAGTGCCGCGATGAGTGTCACAGCGAACACAATGGTCACGTAGAGCTGAAATCCCCAGTGCAGGAATTCAAAAGGATTGAAGTACTCATAAAGCTCTTTTCCCGTCCAGAAGACGAGTGGCACGAACGCCACGAAGATGATCGCGCGGATGGTATTCGTGATCCGGAAAGGAAGGTTGATCTCGAATTTCTCGGGCAAACGTATCCGATGTGTGATCTCTTGGGCGGCACCGACGGGACACACCCAGCCGCAGAACAGCTTGTTCCCGATGATGCTCAATATTGCTATGGAAGCCAGTATGGCAAAAAAGATTATCGGTATGCTGCGGCCGGCATTTACGAACAGAAACGGTTTGGTAATGCTGCACATGGGACTGGGATGCAATCCCATCCCCCAGGCAAATTTCCCCAGAGGGAGGATTGCAAGCACGCTAAAAGTAAAAAAGATCACCACGAGGAACAGCAGTCTCAAGTTCCGGCTGATACGGGTCTTTATCAACAGGGCCAAGCCGATCAAACAGAAAATAGCGCCGATCCAAACGCGCGGCAGCTGCCACACGTCGAAAAATCCCAGCGGCTTCCGTGCTTCCTCTTCTTCAGCCCAAAGCGTGGAAGCGACCAGCAGCAAAAGAGCGATCGACCCCAACCCGATAGCGAGAATCCGGTGCTTGGAAATCGAGCTTTGTTTCATCATGTCCTCTTCGCGAGATGCAGTGTTCGCCCTTTACCAGCGATGAAAAAACACCGCCTTAACAAACGGGTGCTTGACCCAGCCGAGACAAAAAGAAAAGCCGGAACTCATGTGTTCGTGTAGCGGCGGGGGCAGAGAAATGTAGCAAGTTTAATAAATTAAAAGCTTTAATACCATCTGGCTGGAGGAAAGTCAAGGGAAAAAGGGCTCAGAGACGCTCGGGCTCCAAGGCCACCTTGGGCTCCGGTTTACTGCGTCCAGAGGGGATGAACATTTCCGATATGACGTCCCCGTCGGCAAGCGGTGTATCGAATCCGAGAAGGGCGCCCACGGTCGGGCAGACATCGATCTGGGTATGAACGCCCGAAACCACATAGTCCTCGCGTATTTTAGGGCCCATAGCAAAAAACATAACGTGCCGGCAGCCTTCGCAGCTATCCCCATGGCCTTGAAATCCTCCGTGATCATCATCGTGCCGCCCGTGATCATTCGTGATGAACAGGTACGTCGTCCCCGCATAAAACAGGTTGTTCATCAGGTGCATCCACAATTCGAAAACGAGCGAGTCGGCTGTCTGGATGGCGTCCAGGTAATCCGTCCAGATACCACTGTGCCCTTTTCGATCGACGTCCGCAAAATTGACGAGGACAAGGCGGGGGTGATTGGCATCCAGATTCGAAAGCAGAGCGTTGAAGGTCGCGGTGTCGTTGGCAAAGCCGGCTTCGACGCGTGCGCCGTATGGTTCGCCGTAGCCAACGCGCGTACTATACGAGCAGATGTTCAGTTTGCTTTTCCCGACAACCACAAAGGTAAGGCTATCCGGAATAGCAAGAGTTTTTCGAAAATACTCGAAAAATGTTGGTTTGTCCGGTCTCTCGGTTCCGTCATTGGCGATGGTCTGCCAGGTGCCCGTTGCCAGACTCGCGTGGCCGGGATTCGTCTGGGTCAGCCCTTCGTTCCAAAAGTTCGTGAGAATCGTGCCCTGGGCTTTGAGCTCATTCCACATGAAAGGAATCCACGAATGAGACGGATCCCCAAACGTCTCTGTGTAGCGTGACCCGTCGATCACCACTACTATGACTTTGAGCAGGGAATCGGCACTTGGGCTCCTGGATTCTTTGGGCCCCGTTGGGGAGTCAACGGTTGTGGAGCTAATACATGAGCCCTGGGCGAAGACGGCAAGCAGGCACAGCAACATCAAGAGCTTGGAGTATATGGCTCTCATCGATAACTCTCTCTTCTTATTTCGGCAAATTAAACAGGCGAACCTCAGCACCGACCCTTAGCGCCCTTTAATGATACCACAATTAACGCCGAATTTGGAGAGCGAGTAACGGCTTGGTTCAATGATGACGTAACTCGCGAGGCGTGCGATGCGATTTTGGTCGACTACAATAAAGACCGAGCATGCCTTGGTCGCCGTGAGGCGATTTCCGCAGCGCGCTATAACTTTAGACGCACGCGAGGACCATGAGCCGATGGGCGACCAAGGCATGCCGCATATTAACTCAATCAAAGTTGCATCATACGCCTCGCATGAGGCATTCCTGCATTTCAACAGTTCTATGGAGCTGATGCGTTTTGTGCGGCAACCTCCCTCTTCCATCCCGGCACGACATACTTGTTGTAAACCAGAAGCGCCGCAGCCGTGCCGAAACTGATCACGCCGAAGATCCACCACATGATGTCCGGCCTGTTCAAATCCAATGCGATTCTCTGGTAGCAGATTCCAGATAAAAGACCGCCGGAGAGATTCCCCAGCGCGATTGCCACAAAATAGTAACCCATGAAGAGCGCTACCTTATCTTGCGGTGCCACGCGGCCGATGTACTCCTGGCTCTTCGGGCTGGCCGCCATCTCTCCAAACGCAAAGATAACGATGGTTCCTATGATGAACCAACCGGTGATCGCCCAACCGGCCAGCGCAATGCCAATTCCGGCGACGATCGTTCCCACGACCATCGTAACAAATGGTTGGAACCGTTTCATTGTGAATGACACGAGTACCTGGAATGCAATGATCGCCCCGGCATCAATGTTAATGATGTATTCGGGATTGACTTCGTAACCGCTTGCGATGGCACCCTGCAACCTTTCGTATATATTCCCCAGACCCGCACACAGAAGAAGGACAGCCAGCACGCTGAGACCTGAAATCATGATCGGCTTCGGCGCCCTCGTTCCTCTGGTGAGGCTCGCCGCGATGAGAACAACGAGGACGAGCACAAAAGAAACCGTCGATGCTCTCGGCCACGTCAACCACAGTAAATTGCCCGATGCTCCCTGGAGCGACAGGAGAATATCCCTCGTATGCACGAAATCCCGGATGTACTCCGGCATCGTCATGAAGATCTGGTTGAATGCCGTCCAAAAACCGGAAAGAATCACGAGGAACAACACGAATCGCCAATTGCCGATCCGCATTGGCGACAGCAACCAGGAACGGCCGCCGGTTTTGGTGAACCAGAGGATCAAGTCGTACAGAAGGTTCCACCCCACCCAAACCGCCAGGATGTATCCGGTGAGCCTCCAGGTTACCCATCCGTTGGTTCCACAAACGAGAAACACAAACACGACCAACACCGCGGAAAACAACCTCCAGTTCCCCAATACTTCCACCATATCCCTAATGACTTTTTTGAACGTCCTGGCTGTTTCCGATCTCGCCTCCGTCGTGGGCTCTTTATAGAGCAGCGTCACCCAAATAAAATTCATCGCAATCCAGAGACTCGACATTACGAAAACCCATTTCCATGACCAACCTCGAACGATTCCGGCAACGATGGGACCCAGAAAACCACCGATGTTCACCATCATATAGAAAATGCCGAATCCCATGCTGCTCGTCTTTTCCGTCGTCGTTCTCGCCACGGTCCCGACCACGACGGGTTTGAATATCGCCGCGCCCACGGCCACAAAGAGAAACACGAAGAAGAATCCAATGTAGGAATGAGCTTGTCCGAGAAGGAAGTACGCCGGTGTGAGGATGGCATAAGCAACGATAAACATTTTTTTGTAACCGTACCGGTCGGCGAGTGCGCCGGACAGCACGGGAAGCATGTAGAGAATGAACGTGATGACTCCCTGGAGTGTACCCCTCTGCTCGGAAGTAAACCCCAGTGCTCCCTCCGAACGGGGATTCGTGATATAGAGCGACGAAACGGAGAAAAATCCGTACCATGCCATTCGCTCGAAAATCTCCATTACGTTGGCTACCCAGAAAGTCTTTGGAAATTTCTGCTGCGAATCGCCTTGAGGGTCCATCGCACCTCCCATTCGTTAGAGCTCCTTGTCAGTGGATAGTCAACTCATCGAGCAACTTGTCTGCGTTTGCATATTTCTCGAGTGTGAAAAGGATATAGCGGGAATCCACATTGATCGTTCGCGTGAGCTTCGGAATAAACTGGTAATCTGCAGAGATGCTCTCATAGTTGCCGTCGAATACGAGTCCGATGATCTCTCCGCGCCCATTGAGGATTGGGCTGCCCGAATTACCGCCGGTTACGTCGTTCGATGAAAGAAAACAAACCGGGATGTCGCCGGCAGCGGGATCCACGTAATTGCCAAAATCCTTTGCCTCATAGAGCTCGATGATTTTGTTAGGCAGATCGAACGGATCCTCGCCCGTATACTTATCAATGACACCGGTGAGCGTCGTAATTGGATCGTAGTGGACCGCGTCACCTGGTGAATACCCTTTGACTGCTCCGGCGGAAAGCCGTTTGGTGCGGTTCGCATCAGGATAGACCAGCTCCCCACCATACGCCTTACGGAGTTCCATGAGGCGAGGCCGGAGCTTTTGCAGTGCCCCGGCAAACGCTTCAGTTATTTCCTCCATGATTTTGCGCTCTTTTTCCAGCTTGGCGGCGAACTCGATGAGCGGATCATTCATCGCGAGAAGTTCTTTCTTCTTCATGTCGAACATTTTCATTCGCATTTCTGGATCCACCACTCTGGTACCGGAATAGAGCCCGTCGATGAATTCATCGACTTTTTTCTCGAGAGCATCTCCGGTGAGTCCTTCGCAGACCTTTGTGACCGCCGCGATCCGCTGATCCTCCGGGAATTCGGCGGCTTTCAGGAATAAATATTTCAGTATCCGTTTATCTGCGCTTTCGTAGTACCGGCTGTCCACGGTGAATTTCAACTGTCTCCTCAACCGTTCTTCATCGCGCTCCATATAACCCGGATCTCTATCCATGTCTTTCTTTTCTTGCTCGGCACTCCATCTATAGATCGTGTGCGCAGCACTCAGCATTACCGGCCCATAAAACATATAACCAAGCGCTCGGTTTCTTCTCCAGTATTTCGTGTAGTCTTCGTACCGCGCCCCGATCTCTTCCAGTACAGATCCGAACTTCTTCTCCAGGTCAGGATTCGCCTCGAGGAATCTTCGAAGCGCTTGCTCCGCCTTCTGCTTCTTTTCCAGGAGCCTGGCCTTTTTCAAGCCCGTGAGCATTCCCTTGTTGTTCTTGTAGCCGTTTTGCAATCCTCTGAGCATGCCGGCAAGTTTCACCTTGGCATCCTCGCTTTTCTCCGACTCATCCTCGAGAATGCCGATAATATCCTCGTATCGCTTGATAGCTGCAGGATAATAGCTGTTCACGTAATAGTCGATCGAATAAGAAGTCCTGTAACGCCTCGTTGATCCCGGATAGCCGATGACCATTGTGAAATCGTCTTCCTCCAGCGGTGCCTTTGAAATAGATAGATATTTTCTCGGGTGATAAGGGACATTGTCCTCTGAATATTCGGCGCTCTTCCCGTCCGGCCCGACATACGCGCGGAGAAAAGAGAAGTCACCGGTATGCCGCGGCCACATCCAGTTATCCACCTCCCCACCGTAATTGCCGATCGACCCAGGGGGCGCATACACGATCCGGATGTCTTTTATCTTGAAATAAGTAAACAAACGGTATTCGAGCCCGCCGTAGAAGCTTCTCACTTCAGCATGTAGATCCTTGCCTTTTTCGGCTCTATTCACGATTTTCTTGATCTGCTTTTCGATTGCATCGTACCGCTCTTTGTCACCCATGTCGTCTTTTACCGCACCGAGGACTTTCTTTGTCACATCCTCGACGTCGAGAGTAACGAACGCTTCATACCCAGGCGCCGGGATTTCATCTTTCATGGTTTCCGCGAGAAATCCTTCTTTCATGTAGTTGATCTCCGCAGAGCTCTGGCGCTGGAGAGCGGAAAAAGCCACGTGATGATTGGTGATGATGAGACCGTCGAAGGAGACAAACGATGCAGACCCTCCGCCCAAACGGATGATGGCATCTGCAATGTCGGGCTCTTTCGGGTCATAAATCGCCTTTGCATCGAGCTCGAGCCCTCTTCTCTGCCAGGCATCGATCGGGCAATTCTTTATGCTCTGTAGGAGCCACATGCCCTCATCGGCCTGCAGAGCCGTCGGAAATACGGCTGCAACGACCATGACCATGAAGACAGCAATAAAAAAACCGCCGGTGAAGCGAAGTGTATCAAATTTATGAGCGGGATATTTCGTATCGATCAAGAACCGCATGACGACCTCCCTTTTTGCAGATTGACGTATTCTATGCAATGAACGGTGAAATTCCAACTGTTTTATGGAAAACGATGGTTGAATCTTGCCGAATTGGATGACTCAGTGAGAGAAGCCCTTGATCGCCCGTTGCTTACCTTGACCGAGTGCAGATGGCGAAGTCGATCCTCCATTTTGGAACGAAACATCGTCGAGCCGGCAGGAGATATAATGGAGGCGGTACGCCACTATCCTGTTCGCCCACTCTGCCAATTTAAAGTACGATAGCAACGCACCGCCAAAGCGCTCGAAGCCAATCTCAGGCATGTACAGCAATGTTTCCAGATAACCATCGCCGGGGCGAACTGGAACATTTTGAAACCGCTCCGCTCCACTGCAATGCTGTGCTTTGCGCTTCCGAAATCCGAATGCAGAATTATGAAGGGGAAGGTCCATGCGACGCACACTCGATATGTCGCATGAACCTTGCTAGGAGGATTTTTGATTGGCATGTGGGACATGGTTCAAATATCGGTAGTCAATCCGATATCTGTATGTAAGGGGGACTACATTGTGACGCTTTCGACTCATCTGGAGGGCAGGCGGCCCTATGATTCCGTCTGCCCGAGGGGGCATCATGGTTCGCGCACCGCATGCGGTATATTTTTGGATGGATCGAGAAGTATATTCGGCCTATTTATCGCGACGCCAATACGGCCTCATCCCCCGCGAGACTCATCTTCCTAATACTGAACCAAATTAGGATAATTAAGATCTAGACTTATCGCCGAGATTTGGATGATTAGAACCCGATTTTCCTGTTAAATAGATATTTAGTTGAAATCGAATGGCTTGAATGATATACTTACTTGCAGGAATTAAACTTGCCCCCTTTCCGACCAAAGCCAGAACACGACTCGATGAGCAAAAAACGTTCATTCCTCGATCATCTGATCATCGCATCCCTGACTGGTGTTTTTTTTGGACTGTTCCTTTTTACCCTCGAGCCCTTGATCTTGTTGAAGGGCAGGCATTTCTTGCTCGGCCCAACGTTGGTGCAGATTGCGGCGCGATTTGCCATCGCGGGAGCGGGGCTCGGAGCTATATTCGCACTGCTTACTGCGACCGCGCTCATGATATTGAAGAGACGTTGGACTTTAGGCGAATCGCGTCGTTTTATCTCTTTCTCTTTTTATATATTTTATTTGCATTTCTGATGCGGGGGCTCTTGATTTTCGCTTCCCTTCCTGTTCCACGGGTCTGGATGGCAACGATCATCCTTATCGCCGTCATTCCCTTCACAGCTCTCGGTATTATCTCTGCTAGGTTCATCGGCCGGCGCTGGGGCGGTTTTCATATGCGTGCACCTGTGGCCGCTGCGTTGCTCCTTTCCGTTCTGGTTATCGTTATTGGCTTGAATTCATGGGATTTCATCAAGTCGCGTAGGATTCCTTCAGTAGAGGGGCGATACCGGATAAGCCTCACATAGTTCTCCTCGTGCTGGACGCACTGCGTTACGATCACCTCCACTCCCGTGGCTACCATCGAATAACATCACCTAATATAGATCGTCTGGCTAACGAAGGAGTGGCATTTCTTCGCGCATACTCACACGGGCCGCGTACTGTTTATGCGATGCCATCACTCTTTACATCGCTTTACCCTGCTTTCCATACCATGATGCATTATGGCGATACTTATGTTCCGCTACCTGAGGCATGTATAACCATTCCGGAGGTTTTGAAGCCGCACGGATACCGCACGGCTTGTGTCGTCACCAATACATACCTCCGCGATAAGTTCGGGATGACACAAGGTTTCGATGTCGCAGATCAATTCGGAGCTTTACACTTCAAGCTGAGCATATGTTGGATGCTGCATAAGCTGCGCCTATTGAAGTGCCCTTATTATGCGACTCACTGGAAACCTAAAGCTTCCGAAGTCACCGACCGGGCGATTGCTTTACTCAGAAGGCTCGAGGATGCACCGCTTTTCCTCTTCGCCCATTACATGGACACTCACGCTCCATATTTGCCGCCTCCTGCGTTCGCGAATAAGTTTCTCGACATCGATGATGCGCCGAGACCGGAAGAAATTTATAGGAGCACAGCAAACCTAATCAAGGATGGGCATTCTCCAGATGATAGATCAATAGAAACGCTGAAGAGCTATTATGATGCCTGCATCTATTACACAGATCATGAGATCGGACGTTTGCTCGAAGAATTGCAGAGGATCTCGAAAAAACGCAGCTCCATGGTCATCGTGACTTCCGACCACGGGGATGAATTTCTCGAACATGGTCACTTGGGTCACATCAACATTGCCCACGAGGAACTTGTTCATGTACCGTTGATTTGCTGGCACCCCAATCGTTATCCCGCCGGCATGCGTGTAGGCTCTCTCGTTCGGCACATCGATATCATGCCCACCCTGCGCGATATGCTGGGTTTCTCAAAGCCGCAAGAAGCAATGGGCCGAAGCTTGGAACCTCTAATATTCGGCGAGGACATAGACTTCGATTGCGAATCGTATGCCCAAGGAGTTTTTAACGTTTCCATCAACTTCCGGAACTGGAAAGCAATCTACGTGGACACGACCTCTACATATGCTCTCTACGATCTGACTCAAGACCCCGGTGAAACGAGGAACCTGTGGGCAGAGGAACCTGAGCACATGAGCATTTTGAGAGATCTTCTGGATGAATACATGGAAGCCGCAACGGATATCGCTGATCAGAAGCAGCGCAAGCTGGATCCCGAAATAATGAAACGCCTAAAAGCGCTTGGATATCTATAGCGATGGGCAGCCTCTCAATACGATTTTCTTAATAACTCGATCTCCTGATCCTTCTCCTAGATATATTCTCTGGAGCTGACGGCATAAAGCAGCTGCCGTTATGTTCAAGTCCACAGCCAAGTCATGAAATCCACCTGGACGCATCGGAAAGGATTGACAGATGGAGAGTGTCACGGCCCAGCGTTCGACTATTTCCCCTCTTGCGCCGCACCCACAAATCCGTAATCATTTAGCATTGAATCTTCAAAAAATCATCTCGTGGCGGCCAAGGCATCCCCATCTCTTTATGGCGCATTAAAGTCAGCTCTTTAGCAAGGATACGGATATTCGCGAGAACTCTAGACAAATGAACCCCATTCGAAGATATATCCGATGGCTCCACACCCAATGGCCGGCGGGTCATGTGGAAAAGCTCCCTTTCGTCAAGGAGGATGGGAGCACGAACATCCCGGGAGTCTATGTTGTCGGGGACCTCCGCGGCATCCCCCTTTTGAAGTTCGCCGCCGACACCGGAGCGCGCGCCGTCCAGACAATCCTCAACGATCCTTCCTTCCAGTCGGCAAGACAGAAGGGATCCGGAACGGCGCAGGGTAAAGTGGTGGACCTCGCCATCGTCGGCGCCGGTGTGGGAGGCATGGCCGCCGCGCTGGAAGCCAAAAATGCCGGGATCACGTACAAAGTCTTCGAAGCGAGCGAACCTTTTTCCACGATCGTTAATTTCCCAAAAGGAAAACCGATATACACCTACCCAAAGGAGATGATCCCCGCCGGCGATCTCACCATATCGGCCGACGTGAAAGAACCGCTGGTCGAGCAGCTTCTGGATCAAACGATTCGCGCCGGCATCGAGCCAATCCATGGGCGCGTGGAACGCGTGCAACGAAAAGGACATCTCATCGAAGTCGTCCTGGCCGATGGCGGCACCCTTCTTGCCCGCCGCGTGATCGTTTCGCTCGGAAGAAGCGGTAATTTCAGGAAGCTCGGTGTGCCGGGAGAAGATCTCGACCACGTGTACAATCGTCTTCATGATCCCAAAGATTTTTGTGAACAGACAGCGCTCGTCATCGGCGGCGGTGACAGCGCGCTGGAAACGGCGATCGCCCTCGCCCAGTGCGGCGGAGACGTGACCATTTCCTATCGAAAGAGCGAATTTTCCCGGCCCAAGCCTGAAAACATCGACATGCTCCAACGGCTCACACGTGATCCTCGTGCGGACGTGGGCGTGGAAGAGCCTGCGAGCGAGCGTGTGACGTCCGCATCGGGCGGCTTCATGAAAGAGCACTTGAAGCCCGGCCGCGTCCGTTTGATGATGGGATCGCAAGTCGAGGAGATACGCGAACGAGAAGCCTCGGTCCGAACCGCCGGCGGCGAGAGTGAAACCATCCCAATCGATGTCGTCTTCACGATGATCGGCCGTGAACCGCCGCTCGACTTCTTCCGCCGCTCCGGAATCCGCATCGCCGGCGAATGGACCGTGGGGCGTGTAGCCGGCCTCATCGCTTTCTTCATTTTTTGCGTCGCACTTTACAACTGGAAATCGGGCGGCTCCCTGGCCAACATCTTTCACTCACACGGATGGTTCCCCACGTCTCTCACGCAGACATTCGCCGAATGGGCTGCGAATCCCAAGACGTTCCTCGGCGTACTCATTCTGTCCGCATCCGGACCATCGTTCTGGTACACCCTCGCGTATTCGCTTCTGGTCGTCATTTTTGGATTCCGAAGAATTCAACGGCGACAGACACCTTACATAACGGTACAGACGTGGGTTCTGATGATCGTTCAGGTGTTCCCGCTTTTCCTGCTGCCGGAGATTGTCTTTCCCCTATTGGGAAACAACGGCCTGCTGCCCGAAGGAATTGCCAATGCGCTCTTCCCTGAAGTCGATTATGGACACGGGCGGGAATACTGGCGGGCATATGGATTCATCCTTGCGTGGCCGCTAAACGTGTACAACGTATTCACCCATCACCCGCTTCCCTCGTGGCTCGTGATCAGCGGCATACAAACGCTCGCGGTCATTCCGGCGCTCATTTATTTTTTTGGAAAAGGCGTTTACTGCGGCTGGTTCTGCTCGTGCGGCGCGCTCGCGGAAACTCTCGGCGATACCCACCGGCACAAAATGCTCCACGGTCCGAAATGGAACCGTCTCAACATGTTGGGCCAGATCATCTTGCTCTGGGCGGTGATCCTGCTGATCATCCGCATCATCGGCTGGTGCCTGCCGGATGAATCGGCCATCAGCCGCTTCTTTATTGTAGGAAAGGACCGGTACAAGTGGATTGTGGACGTGTTCCTTGCTGGGGCCGTGGGATACGGCGCTTATTTCTGGTTCAGCGGCCGCGTGTGGTGCCGTTTCATGTGCCCCCTGGCCGCGTTGATGCACATCTATACACGCTTTAGCCGATTCCGGATCATCCCGGACAAGAAGAAATGCATCTCCTGCAATATCTGCACGTCCGTCTGCCACCAAGGCATCGACATCATGAATGTTGCAAACAAAGGGCTCCCGATGGAGGATCCGGAGTGTGTGAGGTGCTCCGCCTGTGTGTGGAGCTGCCCGACCGGGGTGCTCACATTTGGACAGGTCGACCGCGAAGGGAAGGTGATCACAACGGACAGGCTCGCGGCAAGCCCGGTGCAGATGGTGGAAAAATAGCATTCTCCAACCGTATAGCTTGTCCCTGATCGCAGCCATAATGAGGCGGGCGGTATCGAGCGGGACGAGGGAAACATGGGAAGGCAATGCCGGGGTTGCGTGGCTTACATAGTAAGGGAAAATCGACACCAGCCGGACGCCCCGAGACTTTTTTAAAGCCTTAACAAACTTGTTATTGACGGATTTCACGGCATCTATTATGGTTTGGTCCAACTATATTGTAGTCAAACATCACCACTGGCGATCTCATCTCCTTCCGGTTGCGAGGGAATATCAACAAAGAGCGCTGTGTGTGTGGGTTGTTGGGTTTCGAAAAAGGAGCATCAGCATGATGAAAAAGAAACTCGAGGCGGCGTTGAACAAGCAGCTGAATGCCGAGCTTGGTTCCGCCTATCTATACTTCTCGATCGAAGCGTACTTCATTTCCGTTAACCTGAATGGATTTGCAAACTGGATGCATATTCAAGCGCAAGAAGAGATGCAGCACGCGATGAAGTTCTTCGATTTCCTCAATGATCGGAATGCCGCGGTTTCACTACCGGCAATCCCCGCTCCCAAATCGACGTGGAAGAGCCCGCTCGAGGCATTCCAGGATGCGTATAAGCATGAGCAAAAAATCTCGAAAATGATCAACGACCTCATGGATCTCGCGACCAAAGAGAACGACCATGCCTCACGGACGTTCCTCCAGTGGTTCGTCGAAGAACAGGTTGAGGAAGAGGCAACAGCACTGGGGATCGTTGAACAGATAAAACTCGCCGGCGGTAGTAGCGGCGCGTTGTTCATTCTGGACCGCGAACTCGGCCAGCGAACACTTGGACCAGCGGAGTAGGGGGAGAATAACCATTTTTCTCGCCCAGAGGCGCGGGATGAGCGGCTCCCGCGCTTCTTTTATTTGAACCCAACCTGCGGGCGAGGTTCACAGCAGCTAATATTCTTGCTCAATGGGTGGTCCAGACAAGCGGGGCGCGCCACCAGGATGCGTCAAGCGCTTGGATCGAGGCTTGGATCGAGGACCCGCCCAAGGAACAGGATTGTACCCGTTTCATCATCTCGAATCACGAAAATGAATGGCCTTACGGCATCGAACACCGGCGGGATACCGACCGAGAATCCCATTCCGGTTCCCGAAGCCGCCATTGTGCCGTATTCATCCACCGAAATGAAAGTCTTATGGGCTACAAAACTAATCCATGGAATGCCATCATCGGTGCCGTCTAAGCCTGAGAAGTTGGCACCGGGATAGAACGCCGTATAGATCCCCATTTCCTTGAGTGCAGGCTTCAATTCGTACTTCGTCTCGAAGGAGAACTTGGGCAGATATACTATCACATCGGATGTCCTGAACTCGTCGATAATCGTATCCAGCTTTGCGGGCGAAAGCGATGATTCGACACTCTCGAATTCGCCTTCATCGGGGAGTATCATAACCATCGTGCACTCCTCGCCCTTATATGGAAGCCCGATGGCGGCATACCCGTCGCCGTTGTGGTAGGGGAAAACCGTTTCACCGCTCATAACAGGAACATTGACTTCGGATCCATCGAGTCTCGTGAATGCTCCGTAACGCGTGTGGTCTGGATCGAACTGGTGCAACCAGCTGGCTCGGAAATAGATTGTATTGGCGAGGACCAAAATGATGGCCGGGGTGATTTTTCCCTGGGGAATGAGATCTTTGATTAATCCATGCGTCTGATCCGAAGCCCATTGATTGATCACCAGGCGTGATAATTCGGGTTGGCCGAGGAAGTCCAAATATTGCAACTCCGCACCATAATTCAATGAAATCGTATCGAGATAGGAAGGTAAGAATGTGAAGCGAGCACTACCCCAGGCGGAATTTGCGATGCTCAAGCGGAAGGATTCTGGACCGACCGTCGAGCCGCGACTCTCCAAAATATCGTTCAACTTTTTCAGTACGGAATGAAATCCCAACGGCGGATAGTTGAAATGAAGTACGTTCGCTATCTCCCGCTCCGTTGTCCCACGCGCTCCGGCGTAGGCCATGCCGAATGTGGTAACGATGCTATGAGGTGATACAATCAGATTTTCCTCAGAGTTTTCCTCAGAGGAGCTAAGGTGGTGATAAAGATCGAATGCAAAATCATTGGTGCGTCCGATCCTCAGTTCCAGCGTGGGCGGGGTGGCGGGTGGCTGCCCATCATTTTTGGGGCATTTAACCGGATTTTCGCTGCATCCGATCAACACGAGGACCGCGAAGCAAATGAGAAATCTGGATATCGATGATAAAGAACTCATGGTCGACCTCCCTTATTCAATATTCCCGAAAATTCGTTCACGCTGTTCACGTGCGCGCGTAGGATCAACGAGCTCGCTTTTCATTTGCCATTAATGAGTCCAGTGTTAAATCATCATCGCAACATCATGCTATGATGTATCCAAACACTCCCCCAGATCCCCAGAATTGGATTCTTCTGGATACGGCGAACCGACTCCCTCACGAAACCACGCATCATCATATTCCCAAGGAGTACCGTTTAAAATGAAACGGCCGTAAGGGTAGTTTGCTTCCCTCCGGTATCCAATCAAGCAGTTTTGACCGGATTGCTGCACCAGTTCAATCACGTACATCTCTTGCGGCACCAAATCGACTCTTTCGAATTCGAAAGTTGCGATGCCGTTGAAGCGTCCCGGGAACGTCAATACTTCGCTCGTACCTTCGATCGGCCCCGTGATGGTTCCGGATCGAATATTGACGATTAAGTCGGCGGGAGAGTCGACCTCTAGCCACACCTGTACGATGTCCAATGCGCTAATATTGGGAACAAATTCCTGCCCAACCGGGCGATAGTGTACTATGTTATGAAAGGAATCGGGCTGAAGCAGATCACACACCTGATCCAAATAGTACTTCACTGCAACTTTGAACTGGGTTGACGCTGAATAACCTTTCTCGTCTATCACCGTAAACATCATTGAGCGATCAGGCATGTCCATGGGACCCGGCACAAACCAGAAATCCCCTGTTAGCGAATCCAAGAATGCATCCGCCACGTAGTCGGATTCCGAAATATCGCGAATGAATACGGTTAAATAGTACGTTAAATCGTCGCCATCGGGATCTGTGGCGGACGCTCTCAACTTGAGCGTATCGCCGAAAACGAGGTTCGTGTCGCTTTGAGCCTGGATGCTTGGCGGATGATTCTGGGTGATGGGGCCGGTGAGTTGGTCTCTGTAGCAGCTCGAATTGCGGTCACAAGCCGCAAGTGCAAGAGCAGCAATACAATAGACCAGGGAATTCATAAAAATGATTGTTCGCATCGCAGGATTGCCTGTTCGCTAATGATGGATGCACATCACAGCCATTATTATAGCACAATTTTGCCGATAATGATCAAAGAAGGAACGCCACCAGAGCGTTATTTTTAGTAAGAAGCTGCCAAATGGACCGGTTTGAAGACGCCGCGACAGAACTCGAAGCCGTGCGAGAACTCGCGCCGCACGATGAAAGCATCCTTTTCGACCTGGCACGAGTCCGATTGGGTGAAGGCCGAAAGGGGGAAGCGAAGGCCTTGCTCACCCGTGCCCTCGGGCTGCAGCCCGGAGACCGGGCCGTCAACAAGCTTCTACGGGAGATCGAGAACCGCTAGCCCTTCTCGTAGTGCCGACCTCCGAAAGGCTTACCGAAGGTTCGTGATATCACATTGTCAGGGCAGGCAATCGCATACGGACTGTACTTATCGCATCTTTTCTTGGAGGAGCACGCGTCTATGGAACAAAAAAAATAAAGACCCAAGCCCACGTTTCTCACGCGTTATTCAGCTTCTCTCCATGCTTCGATAAATTTAACAGCTTTGTCCACGACGATATCGACGTTTTGCTTCCCGAGCGCTTCAGATACCGATTGCAGATCACTGAGTGTCCAAATGCCGTTGCTCGAGAACTCGTGGCTCGCGCCGCCTTTCTTCGTTTGTTCCCGAGTGCCGAGCAGAGCGGTGAATACTTTATCGAGCTCGGGATTGTTTTTGGCGTGTGCTTGCAGCCTCTCCATCCTGGCTGTAAAGCGCATCGTTGGCTTTTCAGCCTTCTCCATTCTCACAAGAGATGGCATCAAGTAGAGCATTTTTGAAGTTTCTGTTTTACCGGAATGCCAGTCTAGATACTCTTCCTCCGTACCCTCGGTATCGAGGGCGACTGCCACCGCCTCCGTCGTTTGGTTTATTCTGTGAATCAAATTCTCCTGGACGATGGCATTTCCTCCATGTCCGTTCATGAACATGATGCGGCGAAAACCATCCTCAATGAGGAACTCAATGCTTTCGAACAGAACTTGTGTCATTGTTTCGGGTTTGATGCTGAGCACGCCGGGAAATCCTGCATGATACTCGCTGTATCCGACCATGAGTATCGGCGCGACGATGACGCCGGTTCTTTCGGAGATCTTCTTTGAAATTTCGAACGCTTGATAATAATCCGAACCCAATGGTAAATGGGGACCATGCTGCTCCGTACTTCCCAAAGGGATGATAATCATATCGTTTTCTTTCAAATATTCTCCAACCTCAACCCAGCTCATCTCCTGGAGAACGAATGCTCCAGCAAGAGCCCGAGATTGAAAAAAAGAACCCACGATCAGCAATGGGAGCATCAAGCACAGGCATTTTAGATGGATAGCACGCATCGGACACCTCCTTGGATCAATGAGTCCGCTGCTTTAAGAATACTTTTGTCACAAATGAGTTACTGGAAAGCATGATATCAGAATGGACAAGAAGCGCAAAGAAGGCTCTCGTAACATCTCCTTCCGAAAGTCTTCGCTTTTTAATCGATAATAATATGCAGATTCTGCTGTTATCCTCTTTGATTCTGGCTCGTGTCGCTGTTAGAATGTTATGGATTGTGGATAGCATTCCAGAGCGCATCTTTTTCTCAGTTTTTGGCTGTGTTTCCCCGGAGTCGGTATGATCGGTAGAACCATCTCCCGCTACAAAATCCTCGAAGAGCTCGGCGAGGGCGGAATGGGTGTCGTTTACAGGGCGGAAGATACCAAACTCAAGCGCACGGTGGCACTGAAATTTCTCCCGCTGGAGCTGACCAGCGTCCCGGAAGCCAAGGAGCGCTTCATTCACGAAGCGCAAGCAGCATCTTCACTGGAACATCCCAACATCTGCACCATTTATGAGATCGACGAGACATCCGATGGGCAGCTTTTTATCGTGATGTCCTATTACGAGGGCGAGTCTCTACGGGAGAGGCTGGATCGAGGGGCGTCCAGCATTGAAGAGGCCTTCGATATTGTGCTTCAAATCGCCTCTGGCCTGGCGGCAGCACACAAGAAGGGGATCGTTCATCGAGACATCAAGCCGGCCAATATTCTCATTACAACGGATGACCAGGCGAAGATCGTGGACTTTGGACTGGCAAAGCTCACTTCGCAGGCAAAGACGACAAGCTGGCGAAGTACGGTCGGAACAGTGGCGTATATGTCCCCCGAGCAGGCGAGAGATGAAGACATCGATGAGCGCACCGATATATTTTCACTGGGTGCCGTGTTGCATGAACTCCTCGCTGGGCGTGCTCCTTTTACCGGGGATCATGAAGCGGCGCTGTTGTATGGGATCATGAATACGGATCTGGAGCCCGTTTCAGTATATAGGAGTGACGTCCCCGAAGGATTGCAGGACGTTCTCAATAAGGCGATGCATAAGGATAAGGAAAAGAGATACCAAAGCATCGCTGAATTAAAGAACGATCTGGAGGAGCTGAGAGAAGCAACAATCAAAAAGAAATCTCCAGGCGTTCCTGGAGCAAAGCGGTTCTTTGGTGAGGGTGGGCGAATCAGTCTTCTGCGTGCTTTCTCTATTATAGTAGTAGTATTGATCGTTGCTTTGATCGGCTGGAGGTTCGTGCTCAAAAGCGGATTACTGACGCCATCCAGTGAGCATGCTCTGGCGATAATGGATTTTCGGGACCTGGTGGCCTCCGATGACATGACAATATCCATAGGGATTACCGAACTCGTAAACATCGGGCTCATCGAGAGCAGCCCGATCCGCGTCATCAGTCCCGAGTACCTCCAGGATTTGCGCCGGAGGCTGTTTGGAACCACAAGTGAACCGATTCGAGAGGCCGAGGCCCTCGAGCTGGCACGACATTCAGGAGCTACGTTAATCCTATCGGGAAAGATCGCACAGCTGGAAAACGAGCAGTATGCTACGTGGCGCCTGGTCGACGCAAGAAATGGAAACAGCCTGGGAGCTCGTCGGATCGAGGGTTCCAATCTGATTCGCCTTGCGGACCAGATCATCGCCGATGTTCTGCCGCTCATAGCCAGCGAGAGTGGCGCCGAGTCACCAAGCGAACCGCCATCGGTTGGCGCATTGACCACTGCCTCCCCTGAAGCATATAAGCATTACATTGCCGGCGCGATGGCTCGCCGCGAGTATCGTACGCGGGATGCTATTCAAGAACTCGAAAAAGCGGTCAACCTGGATTCCGCTTTTGCGCGGGCCCTTTTCGAGTTGAGCCTTGTGCAGTACTCCATGTCTTCTGGAGTACTGGGGATCGATCGTGCCCGTGCTTACGCAGACAGCGCGTGGGAGAAACGGATCCACCTCGCGCTCAAGGACCGCATGCGTCTCGAGGCCTGGCAGCAGACATTACACTATCGCATTCCCGACGCTAAGGCTACTTACAATGAAATGCTCGCCCGCTGGCCGGACGACCGGGAGATACTCAGCAGCTTTAGTGAGTTTCTAGTATTCCAATGGTATCTCGAGGACGCAATTCGAGTCTCCGAACAGGGGCTCCAACTTTATCCGGACGATGCGACCCTCGGGCTCGTTTATGGCGCCGCCCTAGCGCTTACGGATCGCTCTGAAGAAGCTCTCCAAGCATCCAGGACCTACGTTGAGCAGCATCCGGATAATCCGAATGCGTGGGACGAGCAGGGATCACGGTTTCTGGCTCTTGGCTTGCCCGACAGCGCCGAGACGTCATTTCGCAAGTGTCTCGAAGTCAATCCGGAATTCTATTGGTGCGAAATGCACCTTGCATCATGCGCATACTCCAGAGGCGATCTAACCCTGGCCATTGAAACAATCAAAGATATTCTCGATCAAAGGGAGCTGCTGCCCCATCAAATGATCGAGATGATCGCGGATCCCGTAGGGTCTCCCTCCCTCGCATTGCTATATGCAGAGCAGGGCCGCCTCGAGAAGGCCCTCGAGGAATTCGAGCGAGCCCGTCAGTTCGTTACGGATTCGAACGTCGAGGCGCGTTTCGAATTGAATCGCAGCCTTCTGCTGTTGAGGGCCGGGCTGGCCGATGAAGCAATGCGCACGGCACAGAGGTTGGCGAAATGTACTGACGCGTACCGACCGATTGTCGGGATTCAGATCCGGGCGAGAGCACTCGCTGCACTCGATTCTCTCGATGCCGCTCGTGCCGCAGTCGAAGAAGTGCGCGCCTCGGAACGCATATTCGGCGGAAGGGCGTTGCTGTGGTTTCATAAGGTCGCCGCAGAGATAGCGCTGGCTGAAGGAGATCCCGAAGAAGCCCTGAAGATGATCCGAGAAATGAGTAGGTACGGTGTGTTTCCAGGAGCGTTGGAGGATATCGAGTACAGAGAAGCTATGGCACGAGCCCACAGAATGGCGGGGCGGCTGGACGAAGCAGCTGGAGTGCACGAGGAGATGCTGCGCGTTTATGGCGGACACGCATTATCCCATTACGAGCTGGGACAATTCTACGAGGAGATGGGCCGCAAGGCTGATGCGAAAAAAGAATATGCGAAATTTCTGGAAATGTGGTCCCGGGCGGATGAAGGGCTGCCGCAAATGGCGGACGCACGCCAGCGATTGACCGCGCTAAAGAGCATCTCCCCTTAGGGGCGTTGTGGATCCCTTTTTTCCATGTCCCATCTCCGGTCTTTTCGATCCCACGACACCACGACACTTCGACGCCACGACACCACGCTCCCAGATGCCAACTCAAAGAACCGACTCTTACTTCGAGCGGAAATCTTTCCGGATGCAGCCATCAGGAAGGATTCAAATGTTGTTTGTCCTCTTTTGACGGAGAGCCCGTTCGAATTCACCGTACTGTTCCAAGCGCCCTTCCAACTCGCACCAGCGGCGAATGATTTCAAAATCCACTCGCTCCTTTTGTGCTCCAGCTACAGCAACTGCCTGCTCCAAGGAACCACGATCGTTCCAAAAAAGAAAGCCAGACAGGCGGTCGCGGCAACTATCCGTAGGAGTAATGATGTGCAACAGCAGGCCTTTCTCCTGCATCGTGTCCCACTCTCGAATTAGCTCGCCGCCAACCGCTAATGGCCCGGGTGGGAACTCGAGATGAAGAGGATTTTCAGCGTGTTCATAGTGATCGCCGGACAACCGGTATCCGAGTGAAGCCAATGTTTCAGACGCATTCGAATTGCTAGCGCGAAACTCGATGATAAAATCAAGATCCCGGGATTGATACGCATGAGGAGCATAGACAGTCGCTGCGCTCCCGCCTGTTAACACCGCAGTGATCCCGCCACGGTGCAAGGCTGTGCAAACAATGAAAGCTACTTCTGGTAGGCTGCTGGATCGGGAGATTCTCATATCGGCTTACCCGCTCTCCGGGGCCTCGTGCGTCGCCGTGCCGCCGCAGCCCGAAGCTCGGGTTCTGCATCAGCCAGTCGAAGGAGCAACGCCCGCAATTCCTTGTGGGCAAAATATCTAGGATCGAGAGAGACTCTCCGAGAATTGCCTGACATCCACGTTGCCACAACACATTCCCGATCGAGCGCATCGACAATAGATTGAATAGAATAAAGGGGGGCTTCCAATAGCCGAGCGAGTTCAGTCGGATACGTTTCGCCCAAAAGTGCAACTAAAACAAGCACTTCTGTGCGCCGGCAGCTGCCGAAAAGCTTTTGAACGCCCATGTAATCCATATCTCTAGTATATATATGATTGTTGGTTTGTCAACTAATATTTTCTAGTTGTAATACCAATTATTATTTATTAATATTTGCGATTCCAACGCCTCAATAACCACAATGCTTTTATCGAGATTCGATTCTATCCTCTGGAGAGCTATAATACTATCCCCTTTGATCTCTGTTTGATTCCCTGCTAGGATGTTCACAATTATAGATATCCCTTAACGATAGATTCTCAGGGCTTTCCTTCCTACGTGACGGAGAAAGCATGATCGGCCAGACTATATCCCACTACAGAATCACGGAAAAGCTCGGCGAAGGCGGGATGGGGGTAGTGTACAAAGCCGAAGACACGAGGCTCAAGCGCACCGTCGCCTTGAAATTCCTCTCGCCCAAACTCCTAGCGAACGAGCCCGTAAAGAAACGCTTTCTCCACGAGGCCCAGGCGGCCGCCGGTTTGACCCACCCCCGCATCTGTACGATCCACGAGATTCACGAGGCCGACGGCCACATCTTCATAGTGATGGAGTACATCGAAGGTGAGAGCCTCGCGGAGAAGATCGCTTCGGGGGGGCCGCTGCCAATCGAAGAAGCGCTGGATATCGCTGTGCAGGTAGCACGAGGGCTCGCAAAGGCGCACAGCGAGGGGATCGTCCACCGGGACATCAAGCCGGGCAACGTCTTGATCACACCGGAGGGACAGGCGAAGGTGGTGGACTTTGGGCTGGCCAAGCTCGCCACGCAAACCCGAATAACGAGAACCGGTATGGCTGTGGGCACCGTGGCGTACATGTCGCCCGAACAAGCGCAGGGACAAGAGGTGGACCATCGCACCGACATCTGGTCTCTGGGTGCAATGCTCTACGAGATGCTCACGGGGCAATTGCCGTTTCGGGGGGAGGCGGAGACGGCGGTCCTCTACTCGATTTTGAATGAAGCCCCCGAGCCCGTGACATCGCCGCGCGGGGATGTGCCGGTGGCAGTAGAAGACATCATTGAGAAGGCGCTCTCGAAGGATCCGGCGAAGCGCCACGAGACAACGCACGAGTTGCTCGCCGAGCTCGAAACGCAGCGGGAACAGATCACACTGGGGATCAAGGAGCGGCGGTTCAGGGCGCTTCGGAAGCTCAGGCGCCGGAAGCGGCTGGCCGCTGGGATAGTGGCGGGGGCGGTTGTGGTTCTGGCCATTGTCCTGACCCAAACATTCTCTGGGCGGGACGTGGCGATCGACTCGGTGGCCGTGCTGCCATTTGACAACCTCTCGGGGGATGCGGAGCAGGAGTACCTCTCGGACGGAATGACAGAGGCGCTGATCACGGAGTTATCAAAGATCGGGGCACTTCGGGTGATCTCGCGGACTTCAGCGATGCTCTATAAAAAGGCGGACAAGCCGCTGCCGCAGATGGCACGGGAGTTGAACGTGGGTGCTGTAGTGGAGGGTTCTGTGCTCCGCGATGGGAACCGAGTGAGGATCACGGCGCAGTTAATCGGAGCGGAACCAGAACGGCATCTCTGGGCTGACAATTATGACCGTGACTTTGGTGACATCCTGATTTTATCGAGCGAAGTGGCACAGGCAATTGCTCACGAGATCCAGGTCACACTTACGCCTGAGGAGCAGGTACGCCTGATGAGCGCGCGCCCAGTGAATCCCGAAGCCCACGAACTGTACCTGAGGGGCAAATTCCACTATTTCAAGTATACGAAGGAAGAGTTAGAGAAAGCTGACGACTACTTCCAACAAGCGATCGAGATCGATCCCAATTACGCCCAGGCTTATGCAGGGTTGGCCGCCTCCATCGAGTTTCAAGCGTGGGCCGGTCATAGGCCGCTGGAGGAAGCCAAAACAGAAATCGAGACACTCGTGAGGAAGGCTCTAGAGATCGATGACACGATTGCAGAAGCGTACCTTGCATTGTCAGGGAAGCGATTTTTTCTCGATTGGGATTGGCTGGGGGGGGAGGAGGAAATGAAGCGAGCGATTGAACTCAATCCGGGCCTTTCCGAATCTCACTATGAGTATGCCCATTATTTGGCGGCAATGGGCCGCTTCGAGGAATCCATCGCCGAGGCCAAACGTGCCCTGCAGCTCGATCCTGTCTCCTCTCTGACAAACGCGACCTTGGCTTTTATGTACTACTTCGCACGCCAGTACGATCGGTCAATAAAACAGTACCTGCAGTCGACCGAGCTGGCGCCGAACAGTGCGAGAGCATACAGGGCACTCGCGTGGACATATGAGGCAACGGAGAGGTATGAAGACGCAGTCAGAGCCCAGCAAAAAGCAATGACCCTCCAGGGAAACCTCGAGGGAAACCCACCTGAGAAGGTAGCGGCAGAGGTGGCCGCCTTGGATAGCGCCTACAGCGAGTCGGGTCCTAGGGGTTACTGGAGGTGGCACCTCGAGAGCCTGAAAGGTCAATATGACAGCACTCCCACATATGCTGCCCAGTACTATGCGCAGCTGGGCGATAAGGATCAGGCATTGGCCTGGTTGGAAAGGGCCTATGAAAAGCACGCCGGACGGTTATATTTATTAAAAGTCAGCCCATCGTATGATCCGCTGCGTGACGACCCACGCTTCCAAGATCTACTCCGCCGGATGAATTTCCCGTTAGACAACGAGATTCAAAAATAGAGACGAAATATGATCGGACAGACCCGACCCTCTCATGCGGGAAGCGCACGGAGCGCGCTGAATACAACCGCATAGATGACGATTGCGGCAATGAAGACGAAGTTGAATCCGAGGTTCATAGTCAGCACAACGGTGAGGATCGAACCGATAACGGTACAAAAACCGTTTACCGCCCACGCCCAGGGAATGATGGAGGGATTGAATCGATTCAACAGACGGATACCGAATGCAAACGGCACCCCCAGAACGAGGGCTATTGGTGCCAGCGTGCCCACCGCGATCAATATCCGCGGGATAAGCGGCAGAGCAACGAAGGTGGAGGTCATCCGGGAGGCAAACAGGATAAATAGCCCCAACAAAACGGCCAGCGCGATCGGAACCAATGCAGCGCGCCTTCCCGGTGCACGGAACCATCTCCCGGAGATCATGCTGCCGAGACCAGTGAACACCAGGATTGAAAAGAGCGTTACGGTAATCGAGTAAAGAGGATGACCGAGAAACAAGACGAGCTTCTGCATGAGAGCGATCTCGATAGTAATAAAGCCGATACCGAGACCGCAAAAATAAATGAGGAAGCGGCCCACGTATTTACGCTCGAGATCTTTGCGGCGGTAAATGACGAGGGGCAGGACAATGAATAGCATGGAAAGAAATGTGCTCAACGCAAACTGTCCAAGCAGAAAAGCGGGATTTCCCTGGGAGACGGACGTGGGCTCGGCAATGTATTTCACACTGGCGAGTGGATTGCGCCATTTTGAAAAATTGAAGAAATACGGCCGATTGTCCGTCGTGGGACTGATATCCCTCGGAAAGCCCCGGATGAAATCGGCTTTGTCCGGACTGCGAACAAACGTCTCCACCAGAGTCCCGGTGCTGCGTCCCGGCATATAAACTACCTCGAATCCGGATTCAGAAGCAAACGCACTCACGCTCCTCAGCTCTTTCTCGGTGAAGGTTCCCTTTTTCACCATCGTTGCCAGCAGGAAATCCGGCTCGAAGAGCAGTGCAATGACGGACTTCTCGAAGTCCGGAACCCCTTTGGCCTCGAATGCCGCATGGACATTGGACATGAGCCGTAACGCTTCCATATCCGCGGCAAAGCGCACGATCTGTATAATGCCTCCGGGCGCCAGGCAATCGTACATGTCCTCAATGGCTTCCCGGGTATATAGATAGTTTTCGGCAAGGATATAGGCACCCGAGGTCAACGCCGTCCAGGTATCTATGCCCGTCATTTGAATGACATCATACGTGTCTTTTTCACGCATCAGGGCATTTCTCCCCTCCGCGTGGAGGAGTTCTATCTTCGGATCTTCGATCAGCATCCTGGAAAAATGGGGCAGCACCTTTCGATGGATATCGAGGATCTGACGGTTCAGTTCGACGCCCTTGACATAGTCCGCGTCGTGTATTTTCGCCGCCCAGACGTCGTTGCCGCCACCAACGCCGACGACGAAGACACGAGGACGCGTTTTCAGCCTGATGGTGGCAGAGTAGGCCGACTCCCTTATCGCATCGAGTGCGTCCGGATGCTCGGAGAAATCCACAATAAACGTGGCCGACGATCCGTCTTGAAGGATGAACTTTTCATCCGGCAGTGGGATCTCTCTGGCGTTCGCGCCCCGGCAGTAAATAAATCGCTCAATGGCGGGAATGGATACGAGATCAATTCGGCTGTTGGAGCTCCAGCGTGAATACTCGATGTTTCGAGCGACCTGGGCATCCTTGCTCTTGGTTATTCTCAGCACGGCTTTGCTGGGAACGGGGAACTTCTGATCCAGCGTGGGCAGAAGCCAGAGACCTATGGCGCCCAGGATTACACCTGTCCCGATTGCTGCTTTTCTCCGTTCCGGAGGCAAGGCCACGACCAATCCCGCCAATGCGAGCAAGGAGAGAAACACAAAGGTGCCTCCCGCGCCATACTTCGAAAGGAACAGCGGGCAAAGCAAACATCCGAGGCCGGCACCGAGCAAGTCGACTCCGTATACGGTGTTCACCGCCTCGGCATTGAAGGTCAAGATCATTCCGATAATCCCGCCGGCAAAAAAGAACGGAAGAGCGGCCACCAGGTTGAACAGGGCCATCGAACGAGCGATCTCCACCATGGTAGAAGTAAACATACCCGCTTCCTGGACGTATTCAGCTGTTTCGGGGAGCTTATAGCTTAGAAGGAATGCATAAGTAAAAATTAGAGAGATCAAATAGAGCAAACAAAACAGCCAGATCCAGAGACGTGCCCGGGGTCTCCATTTCTCTTGAAAAATGAAGATCAGGGTTCCGCTGGCACCGATTCCCAACAAGCAGTTACTGATAATGAGAAAGCTGAAATGAAAATGCAAACGAAGGGCGCAAATGCGCGTGAGCAGGATCTCGTAGATGAGCATCGAACAAGCAATGAGTCCGATAACACAGAGAGCGTGAGGCTGGACACCTTTGAGTCTGCCCTGCATGATTCGATGTTCCCGAGCAAAGGGTTTTCCGTGCAAGCGCAGTGACGGTCGTTCTCCCAAAGCAGGATTGCCCATTATCCGCAATGCTTCACAGGCAAGTCAAGAGCAACCAATATCCTCTTTGATTCTTGTTTGTATGCCTGCTAGAATATCAGTGATTCCAGAGGTTCCTTTGTATCGAGTTCCGAATATAACTTCATCTAAACGCGATCTTTTGATTAGTACGGCGATCTCGATTATCCGTCGCTAATCTCTTTGAGAGATTCAACCAAATATGGTTCAATGAAAAGCGCTTCAAGGTACAAATATAGAAGAAGAGCTGAAGACCTGGAGATGATGCCATGAAAGTTTATCTAGCCGGCTTCAATGTGGATACGAGCGTTCTGCACGAGCTCGAAAAAAAAGCGGGCAAACGTGATGACTTGACACCCGAGGTGATTTCCGCGGCATACGCACGAATCAGCAGAGATCCCCGGCCGGTCAACGAGATCAGGAAGGATGCGAGAGAAGAGGTGGAACGCAGCCGCAAATCGAATTCCACCATCATATTCAAAATGGGACATCACTCCGTTGCAGAGCATGCCGTGTTCAATCTGGATATCTTAGGCGTTTCGCGCCTCATCATGGAGGAAATCGAGAAGTTCCGCCTGGCTTCTTACACCGAAAAATCCCAGAGGTATATCACACTGGATAAGGATTTCGTGCTTCCAGTAGAAATCAAGGGAACGAGCCACGAGAAAGCATTTGTCAAAATGATCCGCCGCCAGAACGAAGCGTACTTCAAATTATTCGACCGCTTGAAAGATCATGTTTTCAAGAAGCACCCAGATCTCGCCGCTGACCGAAAGAAACACAACCTTCTCGAAGGGTGGGCAAAAGAGGATGCCCGCTATGTCACTTCGCTGGCAACGGAATCACAGGTTGGACTCACCGTGAATGCCCGTAATCTGGAACTTATGCTGAGAAGATTTGCTTCGCATCCATTGGCAGAGCTTAGAAGCCTGGGTCGGACGATATACGAGTTAATCGCGGAGGTTGCCCCTTCCATCGTAATTTTTCATGAGGCGAATGATTACGACCGTGACACGTATCCCCAACTCAAAAACCTCGCACGCGACATCATGAACGCAGCTGCGGAACAACCCATCGACGCTCCCCCGCAGGAAGTACAGTTGATCGAATACACAAGAGACGCTGATGACATCGTAGTAGCATCCCTGCTCCATGTTTCCTCGAATCGGTCCTATGAACAATGTCGATCCCTGGTAAAAACAATGGATACTGACGAGAAAAGAAAGATACTCAAAACGGCATGGCAGAATGCGCAGTTTTACGATTCCATGCTGCGCGAATTCGAATATGTCGACCTCACATTCAACGTGGTTGTATCAGCCGCCTGCTTCGGACAGCTCAAGCGGCACCGGATGGCGACGATTACGGCTCAACCCTATGATCCCGGCCTGGGTGTTACCGTTCCTGAGTCGATTGAGAGAATCGGCATGGGTGAGTTCTTTCAAGAAGTCATCGATGAGACAAATGAAGTTTACAGTACCATCGAGAAAGAGATACCGGCAGCGGCACCGTATATTTTGACAAACGCGCACAGGAAACGCGTGCTCATCAAGATGAATGCGCGGGAGCTGTATCATATGTCCCGTTTGAGGGAAGACTCTCATGCTCAGTGGGATATCCAGAATATTTCACGAGCGATGAGCGAACAAGCCAGACGCGTAATGCCGCTCATGTGCACTCTTCTCGGCGGGAAGGATGCGTACAATGAAATCTATAAGCGCGTTTTTGGAAAGCTGCCAAAAGTCACCGAAGCGGTGCTGCCGGGCGCGCGAAAGATAAAATGAGTGATAGGAGCGTATTCGGATAAGAATTTGATTTGTTGGCGCAGGCAGCGCCGAGAGAGTATACTATCGTTTCTGGACTGCACATGATTGGATTGCAATCTGTTCCGGCAGTCCTTTTCATGACTGGAGTATGACCGCATGATCGGCCAAACCATCTCTCACTACAAAATCACCGAAAAGCTCGGCGAAGGCGGGATGGGTGTCGTGTACAAGGCCGAGGACACGAAGCTCAAACGCACCGTCGCCTTGAAGTTCTTGTCGCCCCACCTCGTGGCGAATGACCAGGTTAAGAAACGCTTCCTCCACGAAGCCCAGGCGGCCGCCGCACTCGATCACCCCAACATCTCCACGATCCACGAAGTCCACGAGGCCGAGGGCCACACGTTCATGGTGATGGCGTACATCCAAGGCGAGAGCCTGGGGGAAAAGATCGCCTCGGGCCGCTGCCGATCGAAGAAGCGCTGGATATCACCGTGCAAGTAGCACGGGGGCTCGCGAAGGCGCACGGCGAGGGGATCGTTCACCGGGACATAAAGCCGGGCAACGTGATCGTCACACCGGAGGGACAGGCGAAGGTCGTGGACTTCGGGCTAGCCAAACTTGCCACGCAAACCCGAATCACGAGGACCGGTATGGCCGTGGGCACCGTGGCGTACATGTCGCCCGAACAAGCACAGGGGCAAGAGGTGGATCACCGGACCGACATCTGGTCTCTGGGTGCGATGCTCTATGAGATGCTCACGGGGCGATTGCCGTTTCAGGGGGAGGCGGAGACGGCGGTCCTCTACTCGATATTGAACAAGGACCCCGAGCCGGTGACATCGACGCGGGGGGACATGCCGGTGGCAATAGAAGACATCATCGAGAAAACGCTCTCGAAGGATCCGGCGAAGCGCTACCAGACGACGGACGAGCTGCTCGCCGAACTCGAGACGCAGCGGGATCAGATCACACTGGGGATCAAGGAGCGGCGGTTCAGGGCGATGCGCAAACTACGCCGACGCAAACGGCTGACGGCTGCGGTGGCGGCCGCTGTGGTCATCGCCGTGGCATTATTCTTGGTACAGATGTTCTACCACCCCGGCACAGGGATCGCTTCGGTGGCGGTATTGCCGTTTGCGAACCTCTCGGGGGATGAAGAGCAGGAGTACTTCTCCGACGGGATGACGGAGTTGTTGATCAACGAAGTGGGTCAGATCAGTGCATTGCGCGTGATCTCCCGGACATCGGTCATGCAGTTCAAGAAGACCGACAAACCGCTCCCGGAGATTGCGCGGGAGCTCGACGTGGATGCGGTCGTTGAAGCATCGGTGCAGCGCCTGCCCGGCGACCGGATTCGGATCACGGCGCAACTGTACCGGGCGGAACCGGAAGAGATGTTGTGGTCGGAAGCTTACAACCGAGACGGGAGAGATGTGACCATATTACTCAGCGAGGTGACGCGGGCTATTGCGGACCGGATCGAGGTGGCCTTGACATCACAGGAGGAAGAGCACCTAACGAGGGTTCGAACAGTCGATCCCAACGCGCTCGAAGCATACCTCAAAGGACGGTATTACGCAGACATTTAGACCGAGGAAAGCTTCAACAAAGCAATACAATATTTCCGTCAGGCCATCGACATCGACCCGACATACGCGATGGCCTATGTCGGGCTTTCTGAGGCCTATAGCGCTCGCAGCTTTATGGCGCTTGCACCGCCGCAAGAATCGGCTGCAAAAGCTAGGGCCGCAGTGGAGAAAGCGTTGGAGTTGGACGATACGATCGGAGAGGCCCACGCGATTCTCGCCTGGCTCAAGTTAACGTACGACTGGGATTGGGTGGGGCCCGAAGCAGATTTTCAGCGCGCTATAGAGCTCAGCCCTAACAGTGCGATGATATACGAGGGGTACCGTGTATACCTGGCGACCGTCGGACGCTTCGACGAGGCGATCGCTGCCGCCAAGCGATCTCTGGAACTGGACCCCCTCACCGTCAGCAAAGAAGAGGCTGTTGTGTGGTCATATAACATGGCCGGCAAGCCGGATGAGGTGATCGCGCATGTCACAAAAGTCCGGGAGACCGTTCCGGAATTCGGGTTCGGGTACCTCGCCATGGCCTACATGAAAAAGGGGATGGTAGAGGAAGCGCTGGCATATGCAGACACAGCATTAAGCGTGATGGAAAAGAATCAAGTCGTTCTGAGCGAGTCCGTCGAATTATATGCAGAAGCGGGCCGTCTGGAGAGGGCGCGGGAGTTGTTGGATGAGCTGTTGGCGTTATCGGAGCATCGATGGCTCGATCCCGTCTATGTCGGCTGCGCCTACCGGGCACTGGGCGAGTGGGGTAACGCCATGGACTGGCTGGAGCGTGGCTATGAGGAAGAGTCGCCATCCATGGTTTTTGCCCAAGGCTGGGACCCCCCGAAGAAGGGGGGTATAGGGACCGGCATCGGGAACTAATGCGCAAACTCGGTTTTGCGGTCGATTGAACCACTGGACGCGCGAAGTGATGATAGGTCGCTGACGTTCACACAATTTCAAAAATCGACTTCGAGCCCTAAGCGGACTGCTGTTGGCGATTGAAATCGTATGGGCATACCAAAGGTTGGATTTGGATTGATCCCATCGTAATTCTTTACCTGATCAAAGTTCACCGGCTCGCGCTGGCTGCCGAGATGCAACACGTCCACGATCAGTCGTGGTTGAATCGTTGTATTAACTACATGGGCTAGATCGTACACAAACCGGAAGCTCAGATCCCATATGGACGGCGTCCGGCCGGCGCTGCCACGTGAACGATGCGCCTGCAGCGAATCCGAATCCCGGTCGATAGGAACCTGATAGCTTGAATACGTGGGTTCGATCGTTGTCCAGTAGCCCTTCGGCGTTCTTCATCGATTCAACAAGTTCAAATTGTTCGAGATTCGGGAGGCCTATTAAGCCCGGGTAATTGCCATAGTTTCTCGACAGAACATACGAGGCGCGGGCGTTGTATCTTGCGCCGCCAAACATCTGTGCCGTAAGTTCGAGGGCTGTGTATTCGCGTTTCATTTCTGGAAAATCGCTTAAGTACCCTTTCCCCGGATTCCCATAACGGAAATCCCCAATATCCTCAACAAACCCATCTTCGATCCCCTCCCTAAGCGTCCGGTAAATACCGCGCGCCCCGAGTGTGAAACGGTTGCCAACTTGCCGCTCATACCCCAGCGTGAACTCGTCATAATGCTGCCCATCCAATCCTTCCACCTCAGGGTGGATTTCCCCACTGAAGGCGAGGGACACAGTACCTCCCGTCGGATCAACCCGAGGATCGTGATCAAATTCAGTGACTGAAAAGACACTACGGTCAGTATGGGCGCGGTTCGATAACTCCAGGTGTAGTTCCTGATAGAACCGGCCAAATGAGCCAAAGATCTTTTGGGAACCCAATTCGCCTGGCTGGTAAACAAAGCCGATCCTCGGCTGATACTGATCGGTGATCTTCTGGGCAACATCGCCGTTCGTATCGATGAGGTATTGCCCGTCCCAGCGAAAACCGGCATTAATCCGTATCCTATCAGTGATCCGCCACGATTCCTGGATAAAAGCGGAGGGAATGCGGTTGTGGACGGTTCCGGGCCGTGAAAGTATGATTGTTTCCGTGTAAGTAGAGTCATCATATCGCTCGATTATTATCAGATCGTTCGCGAAATCGAGTCGGCTGTCTCTATATTCGAGGCCCGTCTTGAGCATATGCTTCCCCAGAATGAGCGTGGCTTTGGCATTGGCCGTCATTTGAGCGCTGTAGGCATCGCTGGGGCCAAATCCCGAGTAACCACCCGACGCTATTCCTGTTTCGCGATCTACGAAGACGACCTCGTTTCGCCCACGCTCTGTTGACGCCTCGATCTTCTGCCTGCGCGTAACCCTGGAAACCGCGGCCTCCAGAAAGAACTTATCGCTGAATAGGTGCCTGCCATTAACCAGCAGGTTGATACCACCGGTTGTATGTTCTCCCAGTGACGGGTCCGGATTTTCCAGAGATACAACACCGTATGCCGCTATGTCTTCAACGGCTTCTCGTTTGCGCGGATCGCCGGTAATCGTGAAGTCCAGATTCGTCTTATTCGTCGCTCTCCACGTGAGCTTGCCCGCGAAGATGTGCGTGATGCTCTTGTCCTCGTGGAACCCGATCCCCGGAATATTCACGTTTTCTATAACGAAGGAAGGGTTGTATGCTGCAAAGAACCATAACTTATCCCGCTTGATCGGTCCTCCCAAACTCAACCCGACATCGTAGTTTGCAAAATCACCCGTTGGTGGATCCATAAATGAGTGGCGGGTAGTCCCTGTCAGCTCATTGTTCACGAAGAAACCAAATGCCTGCCCATGGAACTCGTTTCCGCCCGAGCGGGAAATGACGTTTACGATGCCACCCAATGAGCTCCGATACTCCGCCTCGTAACCGCCGGTTTTCACCTCGAGTTCCTGGAGGAAGTTGTACGGAAGCGTCGTGCCGGTTATTCCCATATGCGGGTCGGTGGTTTCAACGCCGTCAATGAAGTATTTGTTCTCCTGGCCGGTAGAACCCGCGAAGTTTACCCCATCGCCGAAAAAACTCTCGTTCGCATGAGGAAGGAGCGTGGTGATGTTCTGGTAATTGCGATCGAGAGGCAGTTCTTTGAATTGTTCCGCAGACAGGTTGACGCCGATCGCTGTCGACGTGGGATCGATCAGCTTCCTCTCTTCCGTCACAACCACCGCCGGTACCTCGTGAACCTTGAGCGTCAACCGGATCTCCCCTAGCGTGGTCGTCCGCCCCAGACGGACGGCCACGTCTTCATAGGTCGCTTCATGATAGCTCACGTGCGAGATCCTGACGGTGTAGACACCCACCGGGAGCTTGAAGATCCCAAAGTGCCCGTCGGCCGTCGACATCATCCCGCGCATGCCCTGGAGACTCGGGCTTGACACATTCACGTTGGCAAACGCGACCGGCTCGCCGGCCTGGTCCACAATGCGTCCTTCTATGTTTCCGGTAATTTCCTGTGCTAAAAGTGGGATGGTGTGGAGCACCACGATAAACGCAATAATGGAAACAACGACGAGTTTCATCGGAGGCCCTCCCATGTGCGAATGATTGACAGCTCACTCGTTAACCTGGTTGGGGAATTCTAGCAAGAAACCGGTCCGCACAAAAGGTGATTATCTCCCCGGAACTACAGCACACGAGAGCGATTGAGTGCTTTGGAAGCCCGGTCTGGCAACAGGCAATTCGTCTCCTTTGATACGCGTCGCATCTCAAAGCTAATTTGTCCTACAAAAAGATGGCCCTGACACCAATCCGAGGAGGTACTTTGTGCACGCACGAGCGCCAATCCCAGTTTCTGCGAAAGTTCCTGCCATGCCTTAAATCCTATTGTTTTCCATCCTGTCCTACGGCGATTTCATTGCGCAACAGAACCACCGGAAATCTTTTGGTAACCTCATCAGCTCTTTTTTTCTGCCAAAGCTCGGATACTCTGCCGGAAAGGACTGCTTTATTTCCGGTCACAGCCACGCGCACTTCTTGATTTTCGAGGTTAGCAGTATGGGACAGCGTATCCATGATACTTCTGGTAAGCTCTACATCTTCCGCCTTGCACGCAGGTTCCACGAGGAGGAGATTCCGAACTTTTCGTACGCCACGGGAGTTGAGAGTTATATCTTCAGCTAGAACGCTCTCCCACTGGCTGGAGACCGTCCCCTGGAGAGTAACAACACCATCCTTGACTAACACGGTAATCGCCTCCTTCGTTATGTCAGCACTTGTTTCCAAAGCGCTTCGTGTGTTCTCAGCGATTTCCTCGTCTGAAACTCCACCGGGAGGCTCAACTATGATTTTGTCAACGACATCCAAGCACCCGCGTATCGACTCTGCAATATGTATTGCTGCGAGCTTTCGTCGATACGACGGAACAGAGCCCGTAAGCGTAGCTGCTCCGTTGACTACTGCAACTTCTATTGAATGAGCAGACAGACGCTCATCTTTCATCAGAGAGTTGCGAATCAATAATGCTAATTGAATATCATTACCTGCGTTCACTGAATACTCCTTTCATATTTATTCTAAGTCCACTTTATTATAGAGTTTGACAAATATCTCAAATTAATATCAATTAACCTATTGGAAATATCTACACGAAGCCGCGGACCTTATGCGGCTCATAAACTTGCACGAAAATCATTTTGATATCGAACTGCCAGGGAAGATTGGCGGTAGAATTCTTAATAACGAAACACAGCGGCTAGAGGTTCATAATTTGGTATTTGTTCTGGTGCGGCTGCATAAACAAAACCACCATTCAGAAACGTATGAATAGCTGAAAAATCCAATAGATCTTCATCACCTGTTGCCGGTTCATCGTGCAGGTACACTTCACTTGTTCGCAAGTTGAATGAACCCCAAAGTTGAATGCCAATTGCTACAAATAGACTCTTGATGCGGGCATGAAACGCCGCAGGAGCTATTTCTCTAACATCATTTGAAATCAATTTGCTCTTTATACTTCTCAATTCCGCGCACTTTTCTTCAGCTTGATTCTTTTCTTTTTGAAAGTAGGGCTGGACAATCTGCCAAGCTCGATCATGCAGCTCCGTTAAATTCAATTTTTCCGGATTACCAGCAATTCCATTATCCATCAAATAAGGATAGGAATTCGTTTCTTTATAAATAGGGAACAGATAATCAACACCGGCTAATATCAAGGGAGCTCTCTCTTCTTTTAGCAGGTAATGGATACCTTTATCAACATCTCGAAAATATCTCAATATGGCATTTTTCACATCGAAGTCACCAGCGCCTGTACCATAATACACAGCATCCCGCTTTCCGGTTCTCGGTGGCGTTCCTGTATGAAATTGGAGTTGCTTTTGATTCAGATCATATTTGAGGGCCTCACCGAGGCTTCTGGGAGAATCTGATAGCTTCATTTCGTTCATATTATCTCTTGTGCTTTGGAACAAACGAATATTGTTTTGACTAATTGCAAGAACATAGAATCGGCCATCTCCATACAGAAGTGGCAGCAGAGGTTTGATGTGGAAACGATCTGTTACAACTACAAGCTCATTGAAACTCAGCGGCAAGCGGTAACAACAAAAATCTTCTCGACTCGCAAAAATGGCTAATCCGTCACATTGATATTGCCAGAACAGGCTGTCCTCCAGGAGGGACAAAAAAGGATCCATCTGAAACCGGACTTCTTTTGAGCGCATCCCGTAACCCAGCAAGCGTCGTTCCGCAGAACGCAACAGGTTTTTATAGCGAATACGATTTTGTTCAACTTGCCTCCCCGCTTTGAATGTTGGCATATACAACGAGATACACGGTCCCTCTCGAACATCGATCAAAGCTTTCAATTCATCTTTACTTACTAAATCCATTAAATCCATGTCACGCCTCCCCCCTTTATGCTTCCGAGGTTTAATATTATTCAAAATTGTTGAGAGGATCTTGCACCAACATTTATATGAGGATGCTCGATCAAAAGAGCATCTTGAGAGTTACGATTTCAAAAGGCCTTACATCAAGTTCTAAATTACTTTTTCGAAAGAGGATGTTATTCTCATCTTTTATCTCCTCCTCGAGCAGATTTACGGTCGAAACACTGCGAATATTGGGTGGTGTTCTAAGCTTCGCCCGGCATGCCTGCCCGTCTGTTTCAAAGAATCGAAGGATTAGAGCTTCTTCACTCTCAGCCTTTTTTACGGCCGAGACGATGAGATTATCGGGCTGCAGCCGAAATGTCTCATACTCGCGCGGAGTAGCAAGTCGATCCACTTGGAAGCCTACGAGACCCTCGCCAAACCGGTATGCTTCTCGGGGAACTCGCGCCGACCTCCAATCTCCTTTGTGAGGATAAACGGAGTAATAGTAAGTATGCTTACCCAGCTCCAATGCGCCTGGTGTTGGTATCAGGGGGCCACTCACACCATCCGCCGAAAGAACCGACACGCTGCGCAGAAGCGTGCAGTAGATCTCTCCGCCTCGAACCTCGTTGATCGGAACGCCCTTTGATAAAAACGCAAGACCGCGCTCCCCATCTTCGGCACTAAGCCAGGTCAGAGAAGGCATCTTGACTCCTTCTTCCATTGTGCGTGCATGAGGTAGCTCAATGGCACCGAACTGTGTCTCCCTGGTGTATACGGGTGCTGCCATACATGTGTCGAATCGGAGCCTTACACGGATGTGGGATTGCCTCGAATCAAGCTCGGTGAAGAAATCGATTCTGGGAATATCGTTGTACACAATTACGCGCTTTACGATGTCGAGCGTATTATGTCTGTGGAGAATGGATTCAAATTTATCTGTTAAATAATAAGGCCATCGCAAACAATGGTAAGAATTTGTAAACGAAATCACTGTTCTAAGGGGCCCTTTTTCGATTCTTGGTTCCTGAGGTTTGAATGCGCCAAAGCGGATGCCTTCGCCGCTTTCAGAGCCAATGCACTGGTCGAGATAGCTCTTGTGGAAATATAAGTCACCGAGTTCCGCATCGATTACCACCTCATTCCCCTTGAGTATCTCAGATCCCTCTTTGTCGAATACCTCAATGATCCCAGTATCCGGATCGATTCGAAGATCAAAGAATCTCGTCGACACGTCGTTCTCTTTGATCTTGATCTTTTTACTCTTGAATTGTTTGCTGGCTGGACGGACTTCGTAGATACGATATCCAAGCGGTGGAACCGTTGCTACAAAGCCCAGCTTTGCATGCTGAATACTGCCGTCGTCCCAGCGTTCAATATCCCTTGCCTCGCTCACGACCTCCTTTTCGTTGAAGTAGACACCTGGCTCTTTACTCCATCCCGTTCCCAGCCGGAGATCGACCTCCACCCAGTCGGTTATCTTCCAACTGTGGGGATTGAACACCATGATTCCAATGCCGGGAACCTGATCCATAGGCAAGGAATTGACGGCCGAGTGGTAAAAAGAAGAGGCCATTTTTTTGATATCGGACACATACTGCCAGGCCTCGTCGTAGATCTCATCGATACCACAACTCGGCATAACATCATGAAACGCAAGAAAAAGCATTTTTCTCCATGAATCCGCCAATCGCCCTTGTGGATATCGATTGCCTTGGAGATAAGCGAGGGCCGCAGCTTTTTCGATAGACTTTATCAAATCTTCGCATTCTCGAATGGCCAGTTTGAGCGATATGCGACTGGAAACGACATCGGGGAAAATGTCTTCCAATTCCGAGCTGTACAATTCACCACGAAAGACTGTCGAAGGCTCGCCCTCTTCTTGCACGGCTTCAAAGAACTCACGAGGAGTAGCGATCACCATCCTGGCTTTTCTATTGCTGTTGTTCCAATTCTCGACAGCCTTGGGGATATCTTCCTGGATGAGCATGCCGCCACTCCCGCACGGCATCAAGATATTCTGAGTTGTAGCCAACTTCTCCAGTTTTGAGTAGCTTTCGTCCCATTTACTCAGATCGAGACCTGCGCGATAACCGAGCGGCATCCAATGGGCAGGGATCCTCGTCCCGTCGATGCCTTCCCATTGGAATTCACTCGCGCGCATCCCGATGGACTTTGGGAGCCCTCGTCGGAAGGCGAGCCATTTGTAACCTGATTTTTTGTATATCTGGGGCAGTTGCGCGTTGAGTCCAAAACCATCGGACATCCAAGCGACGGGAACTTCGATGCCGAACTTGTCTTTACAATACATCTTTCCGATGAGAATTTCTCTAACCAGTACCTCCTCAGCAGGAATCATCGGATCAGGCATAAGATACTCCCCATCGACGATTTCTATTTGTCCATCGAGAATCGCGGATTCAATTTCGGAGAATAACTGAGGATCGTCGGATTCGACTTGTTCGAGGAGGTGGGTTTGTTCGATGATAAATTTGAAATCAGACTTGTGAATCATTTCCAATGCCTGGCGCAAAAGCTTTTTGTGGATATTTACATAATCCTCCTTCGTCATCGCCCAAACCACATCGTAGTGTGCGTGTGGAACCAGATAGATTGTTTTCATCCTTGATCGTTTAATTATCGCCATCCTTTGTTCAAGCCATTCATTTCCACAACTTCCATTCGAACTCTATGCGATTGATCGCGTTTTCCAATTCCGCGCTCTGCTCATCGATTAACGCACGCATGGATCCTGTTTGTATAGTCGTTTCTTGGCTGAATAACGATTTTACTCGCGATAAACCCATGTCTTCAATCGGATCAAGAAGTGCACGAATGGTTTCCATTCTCTCGATCGTTGATTGCAGCACGGCACCGACAATGCGGTAAAGGCGCCACCAGAGCGATTTCTCGTCGAAGAAGTCCTTTGGTGCATCGAGCGGCGATGCGGAGTGAAGACCCGCTGACCCAGGAGACGCCACAATTTCCGGTATAGCTTCATTGAGAAAGTACACAAGGTAAACACTCGAGCAGGGGGGCTGATAGCAGCACCAGAACGGCGTTAAAGCAGGGTTTTCTGGATTGATCTCGGCCACGACAGAGGTCGCCGTGTTGCCCCATGTGAAGTCGGCGGGAGAATCGTGCATGCATATCGTGAGAAAGTCAGGGAGGTAAGGATTGAACTGCGGCCCTTCAAGGAATGTGCTTTCGTAGTGGTCACGCAGGAATGCCATCATCAAAGCTGCATCGATGTTACCAGCGTTTTTTTCTAGAAGCCGAATTGCCCTCCGCCATCGAATGTGGGAGACTTGGCGCGGGTAGTGTTCATGATCACTGTAGGCAAGGGCAAAATCGAGCGGTCCTTGCTCTGGGTTCCACCATTTCTGTGCCATCCCATACTCCAGGAGGTCATCGCTGCCTTTCGTCCAGTGGTTCCGAATGGTTAATTGGTTTGACAGCGCATGTACTCCCGTCGTATATCGGGATGCAGCCCAGCGGCGCCCCGTAGTTTCCAGAATCCATGCTTCGTCCTTGTCGGCGAGCAGAAATGCATTCTCATAGCAGCCTTCGGGATGTCGTTTTCCGTGGACGGCGGAACCCCATTGTCCGTATTTTTCCAGGAGCCCAACAATCACGGAGACGGCTTCCTCAGCTGTATGGCCACGCTCCAGCCCGAGCCTGAGCAACTCCATTCCTATCAAACCGCGTAACTCCTGGTTTTCCTCCAGCCAGAATGAACGGGTGTAAATAGCGGTATTGCCCCCGATGACGCCCGCCTCGTTCATGCCAGTCTCATATCCCCAGCACCAGTAAGGCCTGCAGCCCAGAGTGGCTAGAGTGGTTCGGACTCCAGGAACCTCCACATAGGCACATTTGATGGGTGCCTTGGTACCGCGAGATCCACCCCGAGAGCGGTACAGAACCTGGCATTCTCCAACCGGCCGGTCGCTGTTCTTGCCAAAGATGACGCGACCGGTCTGTGACACGTCCGGGAGTGCTATTAAGATATCACACATATTATCCCTTATAAAGAAGCATTTGCTTTTCGATCATTATATTCCAGCCTCTAACTCGCTAAAATGTAACTAATTGTTGCTTAATCGGTTAATTCTCGATTAGACCTTGACAGCCTATAGTTACATCGTTAGCATGTAAGAAATATATTTTCAATACAAAATATTTGTTTATTAATTATTTCACCTGATATTATTGGCATATTTTTAGCAAAGGAATACCAGAAATGACACCGAATGGGAAAGATGCACCTGACCCGAACGGCGGCGAGGAGAAGTCCGCTGCTGGATCCAGTACTGGTGACAATGCAATCCAAAACGGCACCGGGGATATGCCTGCTCGTGCAATGCATTATGATCAGCTAATCCTGCAAGCACTCAGGAGAATCATTCGTGCTGTAGATATCCATTCCCAAAAGCTCAAGTCAACCCACCAGATCACGGGTCCACAGCTTATTTGCCTCATTGCGATCGTCGAGCATGGGCCTCTATCGATAGGACAAATTGCGCAACATATCCATTTGAGCCCTAGCACGGTCGTTGGCGTGCTGGACCGGTTGGAGAGCAAAGGCCTGGTGCTGAGGCTTCGAGATACCAAGGATCGCAGGGTGGTGAATGTCAGGGCAACGCCGAGCGGGATTCAAATCGTACAGAAAGCACCATCTCCTTTGCATGAGGGGCTTGCCAATGCCTTGAAGAATCTACCTGATATAGAGCAATCCACTATCGCATTGGCACTAGAGCGGATCGTCGATTTGATGGAAGTCCGTCACATCGAGGCGACCCCGATCCTGGAAACAGGCCAGTTGAGCTCTGCTGAGGAGGGTGAGAGCGGGTCCTTGCCGGCCGATGAGCCAAACACCAAACGCACCCATCCAAGCAGTGAAAATGAAGGCAGTTAAACTATGTGTGGAATAGCAGGTATCGTCAGCAAAACGTCCAGAGACCTCGGTCCTCTGCTGGAAGCAATGCTTCGAGCGCAGCACCACCGTGGCCCGGATGGCGCCGGTATGGTCGTTGGAACTCATTGCCAGCGGAAATCAACTGTCGAAGCACTTGATTTTCGAAATCAATTTGGGACGATTGCGTTGGGACATGTGAGGCTTGCTATAACGGGGGGGGCAACAGGAGTCCAACCATTTCAAACACCGGACGGTCGCTTGAGCTTGCTCCACAATGGAGAGATCTATAACTACCGTAAGTTGTGGAAAAGCCTCATGGGACCGGCTCAGCCGGCGAGCAGCAGCGATAGCGAAGTTTTCTTTAAGCTTCTCGCAAATGAATACCGCGGTGATTTGGTGTATGCACTCGAAAAGGTGCTCCCCCATTTAGACGGAGTGTATGGAACCGCGGTCACCGATCAGCATCACACAATCATAGCCCGTGACCGAATCGGCGTGCGACAACTTTACTACTGCTTCGGAAAAGGATTGACTGCATTTGCCTCTGAAAAAAAATCCTTGAAAGCTCTTTTTGGAAATGACGTGGAAATCCATCGGCTCCCTCCGGGGCATATGATGATTCTAGGAGAGAACGGTCATGAACTTCGCGCTTTCTGGACGCCTGATCAAATTAGAACAAATGATACAATTGAAGATGTGAGTAAAGCACTTAGTGCTTATAAAAATGAATTGAAGGAAGCGGTATGGAAAAGGATACATGATAGGGATCACGTCGGAATCATCTACTCGGGTGGGATAGATAGCTTTATGATCGCTTCTCTTGTAAAGCAGTTGGGAGTGCCCTTTACGTGCTACACAGCTGGAAGAGGCGAAGATGCTCCGGATATCACGTGGGCGAAAAAAACCGCTAAAGAACATGGTTTTCCACTGCGAGTCAAGACCCTGTCCAAGAATGAAATCGAAGAACTCATCCCTGAAGTCATGAAAGCCATTGAAGATCACAGCCTGAATCAAGTGGAAGTTGCGATCCCGATTTTCGCATCGATTCGCATGGCTCAGGAAGCAGGGGAGCGCGTGATCCTTACCGGGCAAGGTGCTGATGAGTTGTTCGGGGGATATCCTTGGTACGCTGCGATCGTCGATCGTGAAGGATACGATCAGTTCGTTGAACGTTCGTGGGAAGACACATTTCTCTTGTATAAGGAGTGCCTCGAGCGCGAGGACAAAATCGCGATGAACCACAGTATGGAGCTCAGAGTCCCTTACGTTGATCCACAGGTTATCGAAGTAGCGTTCGCAATTGCACCTCAGCTGAAGATCCGTAAGGGAGGGGATCCGTTACAGAAACGAATACATCGAGCTCTTTCAATAGTTTTAGGAGTTCCTGAAGAAGTAGCTTTTCGGGAAAAGGAAGCCGCGCAGCATGGAGCCAACGTTCATGATGTTTTCGAGGAGCTCGCAAGGAGTCATGGATATTCAAAAGATCTCCTAAATGCAGCCAATTATGACTCGAACATATCGGTGCAGGAAAAGCTTGGCAGCTCCTCTCGCTATGGCTATCGCTACGGTGACAGGAGTCTCTGGAAACCGTCACCGCATGTACAATACTACCTCGATACGCTTGCTGCAGAGATTGGACTGCTGACAGGCTTGCCAAAATTGCAATGGAATGCCACAAGAGAGAAATTAACCGCCCTTGGACTCAGCAATGGAAGGACGAGTAAATCATGAGACTCGAGTTACCAAAAAATGTAGAGCGTTTTGGAGCAATTCGATTCGGCGATTTGCAAAAAGTGTTTGAATTGGACGCTGGTCCGGGCAACGGATCTATGCCGAGTGCAACGCAAGCTATCCAAGCGATACCGCATCGAGAACTGTATGCGATCTTCAAAAATATGGCGATAATAATACCCGTCCGCAGTGAGCGCTTGAAACTGATCGAGGGTGTTTTGAGCGGCGTTCCCCATCCTTGCCTGATTATAGTAGTTTCAAACAGCCCGATCCTTCCGATCGACCGATTCAGTATGGAACAAGATGCTTTGAATGATTTCTGTAACTTTGTCGGCAAGAGCGCATTGATCGTGCATCAAAAGGATCCCAATATCGCCAGAGCTTTCGAAAAAGCCGGTTATACGGGCATCCTGGATGAACAAGGTCTCGTCTATGATGGAAAAGCAGAAGGGATGCTGATCGGGACAATGCTGGCACGTCTTGCTGGCAAAAAATATATCGGTTTTGTTGATGCAGATAACTACTTTCCTGGTGCAGTCGAGGAGTACATTCGTGAATACGCCGCTGGATTCATCATCAGTCAGTCTAAATATTCAATGGTCCGAATCGCTTGGCACAGCAAACCAAAAATCGCTGAATCAAAATTATTCTTCAGAAAATGGGGTCGCACAACTTCCAACACGAATCAGTTACTGAACAAACTAATTGCCCACTACACGGGATACGAGACCGAGATAATCAAAACTGGTAATGCTGGTGAGCATGCGCTCACAGCAGACCTTGCACTGAACATTGATTACTCAGCGGGGTATTCGATTGAACCATACCATATCGTCAATATTTTGGAAAAGTTTGGCGGGATTTTGGAGAGTCCCCTTCCAGATATAATGATGAAAAGCATTGAAATATACCAGATTGAATCGCGCAATCCGCATCTGCACGAAGCTGGAGACCAAACTCATATAGATGAAATGCGCCGCGAAGCGATGCAGGTAATCTATCATTCACCGATTTGTCCTGATAGCATCAAGCGGGAAATAAAAACTGATGCACTCAAAAGGGGTTTTATCGGTACAAACAAAATAGAGCTCGATAGATGTCGCAATTTCCCCGCTCTGTCTTCGATAGACACGGAAATATTTCTGCAAGAAATCGCATCCACACCATACGGCAGGCTTTTGGCCGATAGATCCGTTACGCGTCAAGAGTGGCGAATCGTTTAGAAAGATACTCCCCAGATTTTGATCATGACAATATTCGATTGGATGGTGATAGCAGGCTATTTTGCTGGCCTAGTCGTTCTTGCTTTCGTGTTCGGCCGAGGTCATCACAATCTCAGCGACTATTATTTGGCAGGCCGAAAAATTCGGTGGTGGCAATCAGGATTGTCAACAATGGCAACCCAGTTGGGAGCCATCAGTTTCGTATCGGCACCTGCATTCGTTGCACTAAAGGAAAACGGTGGTCTGAAATGGCTCTGTTACGAGTTCGGCGTTCCCCTTGGTATTCTGTTCGTAATAATCTGGATCATCCCAAGACTCCACCAGGGAAGATACGTTAGCATTTACGAATACCTGGAGCAGCGATTCGACCGGAGCACAAGGGCCTTGGTAAGCATGCTCTTTCAGCTTGGGCGTGCTCTGGCAACAGCGGTGTCCGTCTTAGCCGGAGGTTTGATACTCTCCACTGCATTACCTCTTTCGACCAGCGAAGCGATCCTACTTATCGGGGCAGTTACTGTCATCTACGATGCGCTTGGTGGGATGAAGATAGTCATCATCAGTGATGTTTTCCAGATGTCGATCATTTTTGCAGGTATTTTGATTTGCGGGATCGCTGCGTTGTCGCTCGCTGGCTGGGGGAATGCATGGGGAGCATTGAGTCCAGATCGTTTGCGTATTTTGGATTTCAGCCGCTGGGGAACATCAAGCGGAGGAGAATACGCATTTTGGCCGATGACAATCGGGGGAATATTTCTTTACGCATCATACTATGGCTGCGACCAGAGCCAAGTACAGAGAGAGCTGTCAGTCGGGACGATTCGCAATGTAAAGAGGTCTCTATTGTTCAATGCATTCAGCCGATTTCCGATCGTACTATTATATTGTTTGATGGGAGTTTTCATCGGCGCCGTTTTTGCAAATCCTGAGCATGTGAGCAGTATGGCGGCACAGCTGGATACCGACATAAAGGGCATCATGAATGTGCTTCAAGATGATCCCGACCGAATGGTACCGATGTTTATCTTAGCTTTTCTTCCCGCAGGCGTTGTTGGATTAATTTTTGTATCCATTATGTCTGCGCTGATGTCGAGTCTCGACTCCGCCATCAACTCCCTTAGTGCCGTAACAATGCAAGATTTCTATCGCACATACTTCAAACCAAGAGCTTCGGAAAGGCATTATCTAATTGTCTCCAAAGGGCTGACGGTATTTTGGGGTGCCTTCTGTGTTCTTGTTGCACTAAACTTCGCACATGCCGCTGAAGCAACACGTCAAACAACGATTGTATTGATCAACGCTGTTGGCAGCTTGCTTTACGGACCTGTTTTGGCTGCTTTTTTTATTGGAATGGCAACACGCTCCGTCTCACCAATTCAGGTTAAAGTAGGGGTAATCACCGGGATCATAGTAAATATCGGTCTCTGGCGATTAACTGATATATCTTGGCTATGGTGGAACTTCATCGGATTTATGGTTGTCTTTGTTATTGCTGTTGGCCTTCATTCACTGAGAGCATTTTGGGGGAGCTACCGTCGGGGAGTGGTTCTGTTTCGCCCCAGTTTCGGCTATGCAGGAAGAATCGAATCCACATATGTATCGGTTATCATGTTTTTCTTTTTGATCATTTTATTTTCATATCTCATTCAGTCCATCGTGTAAGGTGGTAATCATGGACCATCCAGATTCTAACCCATACGTTATTTTCACAGATCTCGACGGCACTCTCCTGGACCAAAAATCATATGAATACCGTCAAGCGCTTGCCGGGCTCAATCTTATACAATACAAAGATATACCGCTAGTATTTTGTTCTTCAAAAACACGCAGTGAGCAGATGATATACCGGGCGAAACTCGGCATAAATCATCCATTCATCGTCGAAGACGGCGGTGCTATATTCATTGAAGCCGATTACTTTCCCTTTGAATTCGAATACGATAAATCAATCGGTATTTTCAAAGTCTTTGAATTAGGGACATCTTATCCGGTTATACGAGAAGCTCTCCTTTCAGTACAGAATGAAACAGGAATTCAGCTCAATGGTTATGGTGATTTGTCCATTGAGGAAGTCTCGAACATTACAGGGCTCGATAAACAAGAAGCATCCCTTGCAATGGCCAGAGAATATCAAGAAACCCTGGTAACAGTGCTGGAGCCCAATGAGGCATTGAAGGTAGAAGCTGCGCTAAAGAAGCATGGCTTAAGACTCAATAAAGGCAGAAGATTTTGCAATATATCAGGTCAGAACGATAAAGGAAAGGCAGTAACTATTCTCGCAAGCCTGTATCGTCAACTCTTAGGTGAGATTTCACTCATTGGCATTGGTGATAGTTACAATGACGTTCCCCTTTTCAATGCAGTCGACATCCCTGTACTCGTTCAGAAATCGCCTAACACATGGGAAACAATCGAGCGCCCGGACAACATCATTAAAGTCCTGGGTGTCGGTCCATTGGGTTGGAACCGATTTGTTATTGATTTTTTATCGCATTAGGGGTTGATACTAGCAAATGCTGCTCGAGATAAAGGACCTGATAGACAAGGATGTCATTGCAGAGGATGGCAAAATAGGCAAATCCCATGACTTGATAATTGATCACGTTGTCTGGACTGTCCAGTACATCGTATGTAGCGTTGGGAAACGATTCCGTCGTAAGAAAATCCTCATTCCGCATACGATCATCCAGAAGTCAAAGCAAAGAAATGAAATTGAGGTATCGGCTTTAAGAAAAGATCTTTTAGCTGATGACATCATTCATGTTCCCCACCAACTCGTGAAAGGGAAATTTGTCGTCATTGAAGGCCGTCGTGCAGCATCACAACCCGCTTCTCTCAAGGTCGCGAACACGGAAACGGGCAGCGAACAACCTGATATGATTCGCGATCCGGATTTACTGACTATGAAGGTGCTTTCCAGATACCGCATCGAGACTTCCGATCGCGTTTTGAACCGTATAAAAAACTTTGTTGTAAATGCCGATACATGGATCATTCAATGTATTCTCATCAATACGCGAGCATGGCCCTTCAGAAAGAACGTGCTTCTCCCCGTGCCTTGGATTACCGGTATCAATATTCAAAAAGCGAGAGTAACTACAGACATTTCCAGTGGCGTTTTGAGGAGCGCACCACGTTATGATCCGTCCATTCACCTGAGCTCATCGGAGACCGATGCTTTCTTTAAATATTTCGCAAATTTGCGAGCTAACGAGAATATATCCGCAAAAAGATAAATGAGATATACAATTAGTTCATCAATTGTGTTGGTGCTCGGCTTTCTTTGTAGCCTTTCATACTGCGAGGCACAGGATAAAAATCCCTCTCACCCTCTTGGTGCACATCTGCTACGGACCTACACGGATGATTTGGACAGTCTGCTAGAGCGCCGGTACATCCGCGTGCTCACGGTTTTCAACAAGACTGGATTTTTTACCGAGAAGGGCCGTTTCTTTGGATTCGAGTACGAGCTGCTCGAAGACTACGAGCAATACTTGAACAAACGGATTGGGCGCAGTGGACTCAATGTTGTGCTCGAGTTCATACCTTGCCAGCGCGATCAGCTGATCGAAAAACTACTAGATGGATACGGTGACATCGTTGCCGCTCAAATGACGAGCATACCCGAGCGGAAAAAGCTAGTTGATTTCACTCGGCCTTATCTCACCGGGATAAAGGAAGTCCTGATAACTAACGAGTGGACTGCGGCGCCCCGAAGCATTGAGGAACTTGCGGGTAAGGAGGTTTTCGTCAGAAAGAACAGTAGCTATTACCACTCTCTGCTTTCGCTCAATGAACGGTTCGCCCGTGAGGGAAAGGAATTGGTACGCATCCTTGAATCGAGTGGGGATCTCGAAACGGAGGACATCCTGGAAATGGTCAGCAGCGGCGCAGTCAGCATGACGGTCTGCGATAGTTACATCGCAGGTATATGGAAGCGCTTGCTCAACCATATAGCTGTGCATGAAAACATCGTGCTCCGTTCCAATGTCAACATCGCCTGGATGGTGCGCAAGAACAATCCCAAGCTGAAGGCAAGTTGCAACAAATTCCTCAAGACGCGTCGGAGGGGAACCCTGCTAGGCAACATCTACTTCAATCGATATTACAGGGAGACGTCTTGGATCACAAATCCGCTGGATGAGAAAGACCGGCGTAAAGCCATGCAGTATGAGGAACTGTTCAAGAAATACGCCGAACGTTACGGCTTCGATTGGCGGTTGATTATGGCGCTCGCATACCAGGAATCGAGGCTCGATCATGGTAAGAAAAGCCAAGCTGGAGCAATTGGTTTGATGCAGATCAGACAGGAAACGTCAACAGACGAGAATGTGAACATTGAGGATGTATATAAGTTGGATAACAATATTCATGCCGGTGTGAGGTATCCTGCGTTTCTGCGCGATCACTACTTTGATTCGCCAGAGATCAGACCCCGCGATCGCATTCGTTTCGCCCTGGCTTCTTACAATGCAGGTCCCACGGCCATCGCCCGGGCCAGGATGCACGCGCGAGAGATCGGCCTGGACCCGGATCGCTGGTTCCGCAATGTTGAGCTTGCTGCACTGCATCGCATAGGTCGTGAACCTACTCGCTATGTAAGCAATATCAACAAGTATTATGTGATCTACAGAATAGCTTACTGAGATCCAAAGTTATCGAATCCCTTGCTGCCTTGTTAACTACTTGGAGTTAAACTAAGATTTATGAAAAGTCGAAATGCCATTGACTCGAATCTTTTCACCATATTTGCAAGCATGCCCAAACAAACACCCTTGGCACTCCGGATTTTGTGCACGGCAAGTATATTTGCCCATGAACCAGAGCAGCCTGGCGACTCTTTCTCTCTTCCTCGCTGGTATGAAGTTCATCAGAGCCTGTTGCATTTCTTCGTAGCGCGCTTCATTACCAACCAAACCAAGACGTTTGACAAGTCTGCTCATATGCGTATCGATCGGAATTACTTCTCGATAGCTATATCGATTAGCGAGAAGAATATCCGCTGTTTTATTGCCAACACCAGGTAATCTCATGAGCCTTTTTTTTGACTCTTCCTTTTTCAGTCTGAGTATCTTTTCAATATTGCCATTGAATTTATTTAATATTTCCTTAGATACGCCCTTTATTATTCTCGTTTTTGTTTTATATAATCCGCCGGTTTTGATCGCATTGCTAATCTCTTCTTCATCGCCATTCGCAAGAGCGCTTGGTGTAATCGCAAATCGCGCGGACAGGTTATTATAGGCACTAACACAATTTTCGCCGCTGGTATGCTGGGATAGGATCGTTAATATTAATAGTTTGAATGAATCATTAGCAGCTTCTTTAGGATATATGCTCAGTCGATGCCACTTTGAACGATACCTGTCTTCAAGCTTGCCAATAAGGTGTGAGTTTAGATTTAGCTGTTTTTTCATCTTCACAATTAAATTTCACTCGATCGTGATTTACTAGGTTCAATATCGATCAGAATATGCAGGCTGGTATTATCATTATTTTGAGATTATATTTATATCATTATATATTTGCATATTATTTTAATTACGATTCCAGATATGTCAAGTTATACAAGGTGTTGTAGTGACTGCGTCTTTCCACTAACTCAAGGAGATTTGTAATGCTCGGGATCCTAAGCACGCGCAAAAGCGATGTATTCGAATATGCCAACACGATGCTGCACAATCTATCTCGAAAAAACAAACATGCTTGGGTGGTGACATCAGAAATGGCTGTGATCCAGAGCTCTAAAATGCTTGCCTCGATTGGAATATTAGCTTTGGTATCCTTCAATGAACCAGTTAAAAAACAACATGCCTACGTTTACGATGGGCAAATCTTTGGTGATATAAAAGAAATGCCCGGTGATCTTGAAAAAATATTCAGATCAACAATACAGACACTTGGCGGAGAATACTCATTAGCTGCGACCGATGGCAATAAAATCGCGGTTGCGCGAGATTCTCTTGGCCGAAGGCCTATTTTTTATGCAAAAAACGAAGAGATTCTAGCCTATGCATGCGAGAAAAAGGCTTTGTGGTCCATCGGCCTGAGAAACGTAAAACCACTACGGGCGGGTACGTCAGCCGTGTTGGACGAAAATGGTATCAAGATCGTTGAAGCTGCTCACTTTAAGAAAAGAGATTTCAAGCAGCAAGACTTTGACAGTATTGTCAAGGAGTACGAGCAGCTTCTTATTCAAGCGTTTGAAAAACGGCTCGAGGGGCAGAAAAAAATTGGAGCCTTGCTATCCGGCGGAGTGGACAGCACGCTCTCGACCATGTTGACGTCAAAGTATGCCCGGGAAATGGGTGAAGAGATCATCGTTTATACGGCAGGTACCAAGGACGCAATTGACGTGGCCTTCGCTGAACGCTTCACGCGAGAATTCGGCCTGAACCATAAGGTTCGAAAACTAGACGTCTCGGATGTCGCTAACTTAATCCCTAAAGTCGTAAAGGCTGTGGAGGAGAGAGATTTTGTCCAGGTTGAAGCCGGCATTGGCGTTTATGCGGCTGAAGAGATGGCCGCTCATGATGGCGTGGAATTGATTGTGTCGGGCCAGGGGCCGGATGAGTTATGGGGAGGTTATCGCTGGTATCCCAGGGTCATCGCCGAAGAAGGATACGACGCTTACTCCGAAAAGAATTGGGGGGATTTAACACGAGCAGATATCGAAACGCTGGACCGGGAGAACAAGCTCGCATGGGCAAACGGACTGAAAGCAGTTTTCCCTTATATTGATACTGCTTTTGTGAACCTCGCAATGAGCGTTCCTCCGCAACTCAAAATCAACTCACCGAATGACGCGATGGGGAAGCGACCCCATCGGGCTTTGGCAAAAAAAGTTGGCATACCCCAAGAGTTTGCCGACCGCGGGAAGGACGCCGCTCAACATGGCACCGGGATTCATGATCTTTTGGATGCAGTTGCCAAGCAGAATGATTTCACACCAGATCTCGTTAGAAAGGTAAACTACAAGAGCGCAGATATTAGTGATGAATATCTGTCGAGCTCGGCACGCTATGGTTATCGTTATGCGGATAAGAAATTGTGGCTTGTTGACGAACACATTCAGTTTTATATAGATTCGGTAGCGCATAGAAAGGGGATACTGAACGAATCTGAAAGAAAAAAAATCGAAACATATTTGGAAAAAATATGAGCATTACAAAGATGTGAAGCATGACCACACGTACATCATGAAGAGTTCATGACTGATGTTCCAAACTGTTTTTTGCATCTTTTGCTGTAATGGAGCGAAAAAGTTCGCCAATTCAGCTCCACATTACATGCGCGCCCCTATGCTCAAGCGAAAAAATAAACTTCCTAAACAGTCGCGATGAGAGTAACTTCAAACAACGCTAAAAAGCTTCTCCGGGAAGGATTTTCCCATACGATAAAAGAAATCGATCTCGTGAAAGCCATGGAACGCTTTCGGAGTGACCTTGAAGCGGTCTTATCGGGGTATCTTCAAAACATCACTACCAATGCAGAACGAGTGCGGTTGATTGCCTTTGGAAAAGCCGCTGTCCCAATGACGAGCTGGTTGATCGACACTTTCGAGTTATCTGGGATCAGGGTAGTTATATCTGCACCGAGATTACCGCAGCGAGAATGGGCTGGCTTCAAATGCTTTGCTGGTGGGCATCCCGTTCCAAATAAACAAAGTCTGCAAGCAGCGCGAGCAGCACTGGAGATCGCCAACGCGGCTGTTGAAAATGACTTGGTGCTGTTTTTAATGTCAGGTGGAGGCTCTGCGCTTATGGAACTCCCCTTTGACGACAGCGTATCGCTCAGGGATACGGAATCGATGTACGGTACTCTAGTTACATGTGGTGCAGACATCGTGGAGACAAACGTAATACGGAAACACCTTTCTCGAGTCAAAGGCGGCCGCCTGGCACTCGCAGCATCGCCGGCACGTCAGGTGACGCTGTACGTATCCGACGTACCGGAGGGATGTGAATCCAGCGTTGCCTCGGGGCCTACCATGCCTGATGAATCGACCCTGGAAGAATTCCGTCAGATCGCTGAACGCTATGAGCTTCGGCAGAAGCTTCCCGCGTCGGTTATAGAGCTGATGAACGATTCCACCCTTCCCGATACACCCAAGCCCGGTGATCCAGCGTTTCGCCGATCCGCATGGTCCTGCGTGCTCGCAAACCGACACGCGGTCGATGCAATGCGACGCTTCGCTGATAATGCAGGATGGAAAGTGGTTGTAGACGACTCACCGGATGATCTTGAGATTTCCACTGCGGCTGATGTGTTGCTCAAGCACCTGGGACAATTGAGAGAAACGTCGCCGGGAACGCCCGTGTGCGTCATCTCAGGTGGAGAATTACGATCACCGGTCGTCGGCTCCGGAGTTGGTGGCCGGAATCAAGCTTTCGTACTGGAATGTGTCCCGCGCATCGCCGGTGAAAAAATAGCGGTGTTGAGCGCCGGAACCGATGGCATCGACGGCAATTCCCCAGCCGCTGGTGCATTGGCTGATGGTTCCAGCGCGCAGCGTGCCAAACGCATGGGATTGGATTCGGCAAGCTTCTCACGAAACTCGGATTCCTATTCATTCTTCAAGAGATTAGGGGATGACATTACCTGCGGACCGACAGGCAACAACGTGCGCGATATACGTGTCTTGCTATCATGGGAATGACCGTTCTCCAAATCGGTTGCTCTTCACCCAATGCAGGATGCCTAGATGTGTATGATTTTGTGGAGGGGTCCAAAGGATGAAGCAGCCGAATACCAGCTGGATAATTCTTCTCTTGGCACCTAATCCAGTAGACAGGGAAAATTGATGCAGCTTTTTATCGCTTTATCCGCATTGGGACATCCCTCGACGGGACGCTCGGTGGGATGGATGTGGCTCTCGTACCAAACGCCGGGTGTGACGTTGAGCGTCTTTTTCGCCCAGGAAAAGTCCTGCTTCTTTTCCGGCTCGACCAGCACGGGGTATCTCAGGTAAACGGGAACGGATCCCTCGATTACGAGCGGCCGTTTGTAACCGTTTTCGTCGCACCAGCGGTGCCATCGTTCGGCGTTCCGGCGTCTCCGCTCGTTGTACTCATCGATTTTGCCGAGCTGGTTCATCCCGATCGCTGCGATCGGTGCCGGCATCTTCCGCCCATAGTGCTCCGGCTGGACGCCGCGCATTTCATCCCCCACCAGAGGTCCAACCCGATAGCGGCCGTGCATTATTCTCGCAAGGTCCCCGCGCCACCAGCGCTGCGGATGCTTGAACAGATAGTAGTTCAATATCACGGTGTGGAGCTGACGCTCGATCCATGTTTCGTCCGGATAAGGAGCCTTTTCCTTGTACGCCCTGAGGCCTTTTATGAGACTCTCGTCGTTCGCGACGGCGAATCCCCCATGAATGGTCGTGAAGACCTTGGATTGCTCGCCCGAGTAGATCGCAACGTCACCGCAGTTTCCGACTTTGATACCTTTGAACTCGGCACCCGTGGCGTGCGCGCAGTCTTCGATCACGAACAGTCCCTTCCTCCTGGCCAGATCGATCACCGCTTCATAGTCGCGAGACACCAACCCATAGAGATGCTGCACCACGACGGCGCGTGTTCTCGACGTGATCTTTTTTTCCAGCGGGTCCGCATCGAGGCCATAGGATTCGAGCTCGATGTCGCTATAAACAGCCTTCACCCCGGCGAACAGGAACGCGTTCGCAACGACGACGCAGGTGTAACCGGGAACGATCACCTCATCCCCTTCTTTCAGGCCGAGCGCATGGAGGCATGCGCTTAGCGCCACCCGGCCGCCCATAAGGGCAAACGCCGCCTTCGAACCGTTCCAGCGTGCGAAGGCCTCTTCGTAGGTGGCGGTTTCTTCCGGTTCGTACCAGCGTGATCTGTCACGGAGCGCGGCTCGGGCCAGGTCGATATCATCCTGATCGAGCGTGACCGAGCCGAGCGAGGGAGATGTCAGCGGGCGGCGGGTTAGGACATTTCGAACGTTTTTTAGCTGCCTCTTCGGAATGCCGGCTACACTGCGGAAATAGTCCATTGGTGAGGAAGCCTTCTCATTAAAGCGATGACATTTTTAACGCCACTCAATCTGTGCAGGGCCAATGATCCGCGTTAAATTATTTTACCTAACCTTGAGGTAATATTAGCATTACTCTCAAGCTCACGCAAAAACTGATCCAGCCAAAGGTAGAGATCCCCAGCTGTCTTGTCTGACGCAAAATCGCTCGGCAAAGCCCTGACAAATAGCAAATCTTTCGAAACATTTGTTGGTGGCCACATGAGTCATGATCACATTTTGAAGCGCTTAAATCAGATGTCGCTTTTCTTCACAGTTCCCTGACACAAGTGCTTCCAAAGCGGCTCAGCCCCAGCGTTGGATGTATATTTTTTTCACACTTTCTCGAGAGGCGGGGCTGATGCAGTTGGGCGCAATCCCGTAACTCATTTAATAACAACAAAATAATGAAGCTGGACAAACTCGCCCGCATGGCATAACACTTGCGCTTACAGGTTTTCGCTATGAAGAAACACCGGGCACATTCCATAAGATTCGCGCATATCATCCTGATCATTGCCCTCATGCTGCCAGCTCCGGCAGCGGCCACCGCCAGTTCGGCAACACTCATCGGATCGGTAGCAGCCCCAGCTGATGACGCTCCCAAGGAGATCCACCCATTTCAAGTGCCACTAGACGAGGATCCTCTGGCACTCAAGCTGCCTCGAGCACAGGCCGTCCGGCTGGCCCAACTTCTCCAGCCGCTCCCCACCAAGTCACCGATCCGCCGCGTCCTCTGGCTCGAAGCGATCCGCGTGTCGGGAAACAAGCGGGCCAAGGAAAAAGACATCCTGCGGCATATCCATCTGAGCCCCGGGGATACCATCAGCGTATCTGTTCTCAAAAAGGAGCGGCTCCGACTGCTGGCCACCGATTATTTCACTGACGTTCATTTTTCCACGCGTCCGGGTTCGGAGCGAGGGGCCGTGATTCTGGTGATCGAGGTCACCGAGCGAAGCTACCCATTGATCGAGACCGGATTTGGGTACCACGACCTCCATGGATGGTTTCTCACTCTGATTGGTTTTCGGTTCGATCACACGTTCGGCATCGAATCGCGAATGAGGTTGGGGCTTCGTCTGGGATTTCACATCGCGGGCGTCGACGCCGAGTGGGAAAAACCAGAACCACCGGGCGGCGGATTCGGCCTCGTCGCGAGGGGGCATCTCTACAGCCAGGAGCATTTGTTCTTTGGCAGCGGCCCGGATACATCCCAAAGCGTTGGCGATTGGCAGGGAACCGACTGGCGGGAGTTCAAGCAGAAAGTCAATCGTTACGGCGGGGAACTCGCGCTTCGATACCGCGCGGGCCGGTCGACGCGCTTTTCATTCGGCATTAAAGCGGAGTCCGTCGACCCGGAGAGCACGTTCGTCGACAGGGACAATGATCTGGATCTCCCGTTCAACAGCTTGCCTCCGGATTTGCAGCCAAACACCGATCGAACGTTGATCACTGGATTTCTCTTCAGAATTCATCGGGACACCCGGGATGTTCCGGCCTTCCCCCGATCAGGTTCGCTCGCACGATTGACACTGGAAGCGAACAGCTCGCTCCTCGGCGGCGACGAAATCTTCTCAAAGGTTGTCGCGGACTACCGCAAACACATTCACATAAAGAACGAATGGACCATTTCCGCTCGGCTGAATGGTGGGGTGACCTCGAGAGGAACGCCTTACTACGAGCGTTTTTATCTTGGGGGCATTTATTCGATTCGCGGCTTCAGAGAGCTCAGCTTGTCGCGCACGACGGGCGATGATGGGTTCTGGCTGGGAAGCGCCGAGCTCCGCTGGCCGCTCGTCGCTTCACCTGGAAAGCCTCCGCGACTGACCGGTCTCGTCTTCATCGACGCCGGCCAAGGGTGGAAACGCGGAGAGGTTTTTTCATCGGACACGATCGAGTCGGCCGTCGGATACGGAATCCGCATAAGACTTCCCTGGCTCGGCATCCTCGGGATCGACGCGGGCATCCCTTTCACCGACGGAAAGACAGGAGAAAGTTTCAGAGTTCACGGATCGCTGGGCTTCTCTTTTTAAGGAGCGGCTCGTGCACGGAATGTCAATACCACCAAAGACCAGAAACAGGCGATCAAGGTGCCGGGCTGAACACAGAGGTGGTTGTGTATAGACGCGCTGCGGCGATAGCGTTCTTCGTTTTGTTCCAACTGTGGGGCAGCACCGCCTCCGGCGAGGAAACGGAAGCGAGACCCACGATTCTCGCCGTGCGCCTTTATATATCCGATGGCATGTTGACGAGTGATGTCAAAAGCACGGGACTCTTCTCCGACCAGATCGTCGGTACCGTTCAAAGCGGTTTACCCGCCATCGTGGAACTGTATTACAGCCTGGATGCACGAAACAACGGTTCGGTCAAGAAAGGGATCTTTTCCTACGAGCTCTGTTACGATGTGTGGGATGACCGGTATTCCATCGAGGCAACGGATACGACTGCATTTTATCCGACATTCGATGCGCTGCGTCAGGCCGTGCAACACATCCGGAATCTTGCTCTTGCACCTGTGCACGAGATTGCGACGAACAAAGAGTACTCGGTTCGCCTCGGTGTTACCGTCAATCCATTGAGCGGTTCCGACCGGCAGAAGATCACCGGCTGGTTGGGTGAAACCGTCCGCGGCAAGTCTACCGAATCGTGGCGCGAGCAGGTGCTGAACCTGAACGATTTGATCAAGCACTTCTTCGCGAGAAGAAAGACCGGCACCAATCAAAGCGAATGGTTCCAAACCGATTTCTTCAGCCCGGAGAAACTCCCGGTGCGAGAAGAGAAGGTGGAGTGATGTCGATTCGGATTCGTCTGGTCGTGATGTGCCTCGTGTTCGCGCTTCTGCCCGCGATTCCCTCGAGCCTTCTGGTGCAGAGCCTCCTCGAGAAAAGCTTCAACGTCGGGCTGAGCGAAACGATCGAGGAAGCGCTGCAGAGCGGTATCGTGATATCACGCGAGCGCCTCGAACAAATACGAATGACTTTCGAGAAAAAAGCGAGTCGTGTCATTTCCAAATTCACGCCAAGCGCCGTCGACTCTTCCACGGTTGCAACAGTGCTTTCACGCGACCCGGAATTTTCTGGCGAGCTGGACGGGTTCATTCTTTTTGGAGCTGGCCAGAGAACCATTGATGATTCAAAAAGACCGGATCTCCCGGAAGAGCCCGGCGCATTCGCCGGCCACCCGGTCTTTTTGCAGCTCACCGATCGAAATGAGATCATTCATCGTCGCCCTGCAATCCCATCGCCGGAGCTGTCTTTTTATGAGACGGCCGACCGCTCGGTCCAGTTCGCTCTGTGGAAACCACGCGGTAGCAGCAAAATTGAAATGGATCGAAATGACGCAAGCTGGTCTCCCTCGCCTCCAGGCTCGCGACCGTCATCGAACCAGAGTGATGGCGATCTGCTTATATTATACTCGCGAACGGACCCGGAATTTCTCGCACAGGCCGACAGGCTGCTGGCTGGACGCCAGATTTTTGCGCAGCTCCGCCTGGAACGGGGCTGGTTGAGCCGAAGTTTCTTCTATCCCTTTGTCATTATATATGCGGCGATTCTCTTTCTCTCTCTGGGCTTTGCGCTCCTGATGGCCGAGCGGTTGGCTTCTCCCATCCGGCGCCTCGTCCATGGAACCAAAGTCGTGGCGGAAGGGAATTGGGACTACCGACTGGAAACAAAAACGGGCGGCGAGGTAGGACGTCTCGTCGAGGCATTCAATGGCATGGTATCGCGGCTCGAAGACCAGCGGCGGAGACTGATCGACATGGAAAAGATGGCCGCATGGAGAGATCTGGCAAGACGTCTCGCTCACGAGATCAAAAATCCATTGCTGCCGATTCGTCTCACGGTAGAAGAATTAAAGGACCAGTATGGCGGCGGGGACGACCGTTACCATGAGCTTCTCACCGAGTCCGTTCGCGTGATTGGGGACGAGCTCAACAGTTTGCAGCGGCTCGTAAAGGAGTTTTCATCATTTGCAAAACTCCCCGAAATATCTCCCAGCATGGCATCGATGGAGCAGCTTGTCGCTGATGTGGCAAAGCTCTATCCGCAGATCTCGATCGACATCGCGGCCGATCCCGAGCTCCCCGAATTTCGATTCGATCCCGATCACATGAGGCGCGTTCTCGTTAATCTGTTCGACAACAGTGTGACAGCTCTGGAAGCGACAAAGGGTGGTCGCATACGAATCACCATCAGCAAGACAGGTGAAGACGCGGTGCTCGTGTTTTCGGACAACGGCACCGGGATTTCTCCGGAGCATCTCCCGAAAATTTTTGATCCCTACTTCACCTCGCGGCGCGAGGGAATGGGGCTGGGACTTGCGATGGTCAAAAACATCGTTCTACTGCACGGTGGGTCCATTGATGTCGAGAGCAGTGAAGGCAAAGGGACAACCTTTATTATAAGAATCCCCATCACCGGTCCCGAAGATGGGTCGGAGCGAACACCGGAGTACGAATGAAAAAGGACCACAGGTTTTCAAAAAAATTCGAGGATGGAAGCGAGCGTTCGCCTTGCAAGGAGATGTCAAAATGATCAAGCGCGTGCTGATTGTTGACGATGAAGCCAATATCCGCCGGACCATGGAAATGATTCACAAAAACGCGGGTTGGGAAACGGCATCGGCCGCCGGGGGCGACGAAGCCCTCGACCTCATGGAGAAGGAGAGCTTCGATGTCGTCTACCTCGACCTTGCCATGCCGGGTCGGGACGGCATCGATGTGCTCCGTGAAATCAAGCTCAAGCGCCCGGATCAAATGGTCGTGATTCTCACCGGTCAGGGGACGATCGAAAAAGCAGTGGAAGCGACCAAGCTCGGCGCGTTCGATTTTCTCGAGAAGGACTGCGGAAAAGAAAAGATACTGCTCGTATCACGGAACGCTCTGGAACACCGGACGCTTGCCGACGAGAACCGGCTGCTCAAGACGAAGGTGATGGGCAAGCAGGAATTCGTCGGAAGGGGGCGCGCTGTGAAAGAGATTTTCGAACAGATCGCCCGCGCCGCTCCGACGAACGCGCGGATCCTGATCCGCGGCGAGTCCGGCACGGGGAAAGAGCTGATCGCCCAGGCCATTCACGAACGGAGCAAGCGATCCGACGGGCCGTTCGTCAAGGTCAACTGCGCCGCGATCCCGGAGGAACTGATCGAAGCGGAGCTGTTTGGAAGCGAAAAAGGCGCGTACACGGGTTCCGTCGAATCGAGAGTCGGCAAATTTCAGGCGGCGCACGGCGGCACGCTTTTTCTCGACGAGGTGGGCGATATGAGCCTTCGCGTTCAAACGAAGGTGCTGCGCGCCATTCAGGAGGGGGAGATCGCGAGGGTGGGGAGCGACAAAACGATCCAGGTGGACGTTCGCGTGATCGCCGCCACGAACAAAAATCTCGAAAAGGAAATTGAGGCAGGCTCCTTTCGCGAGGATCTCTACTTCCGCCTGAACGTGGTTCCGATTGCGGTCCCGGCGCTCCGGGAACATCCGGAGGATATCCCTCTACTGGCCGAAGCATTTATAAAGGATTACTGCGAAGAAAACGGCCTGCCGCCAAAAACGCTCGATGACAGAGTTACCGACCAACTCAAGCGATATCCATGGCCCGGGAACGTTCGCGAGCTCCGAAACCAGGTGGAGCGGATGGTCATCATGTCGTCCGGAAAAACCATCCACATCGGAGACTTAACTGCCGAGCTCCGCCAGGGCACACCGACCGTCGCCGTCCCCGGTTTCACGCCCGGGGCTGATTCGACGGCAGGCGAACCGGCTCGTGGCGAAGCCGAGCCGCGCGAGGGCGGCGTACAAGCACCACCGTCCACCGGCGAACTACAAACACAGGCGCAAGATATACAAGCAGGCTTTGTACCCGATCCTGGAATTCGCTCGTTTCAAGAAGCCAAGCGCCGGTTCGAACGGGATCTCATACTCCAGGCACTCGAGAGAAATGACTGGAATATCACGCAAACGGCGGAAGAGCTCGTTATCGAACGAACGAACTTACATAAAAAGATCAAATCATACGGCCTAACGAGGAACAAAGAGTGAAACAATCTCACACTACCGTGAACCCATGGCACAGGATGGACGATTTGGCCCTTTGATCGAAGAGACGAATGACTTCTTAACTTCGTATGGAAACACAAGCTGGCAATTATTTATACGCACCAATGATAGCTGGCACGATTGTTGGAATAGGTATTATCGGATGTATCAACTGCGTATCTAACAAATGGCGCGGAGGGAAATAAAGAGGTGAGCATGATGATCGACAATCTTCGAGAGCAACGCTTTTCCCGACGCAAACCGCCGTTGAGAACTCTTGTCGGGATTCTCATCTCACTTCTACTTGTTATCGCTTCGCCGCTCCATGCGGAAGAAGCGAAAGATAGCATGGATGAAAAAGGCGCCTTTATCGGCGTCAAACTCATCGGTTCATCTCTCCATTTGGATGACCAGCCGGGTTCGGATTTCTTTATAAAGGACGATGGAGCGGGGATGCAGCTTCATACCGGCTACCGATTCAACAGCGTTTTCGCGCTCGACGTGACGCTGGGCGGTGCCAGGCATGACACGTCGGATCCAAGGCTGGATGCGAAAATCGGCTCGATTCAGATTTTTGCGCTGTACCGTTTTGTCCCGGGGCGCCCCTTCCGTCCTTATATAAAAGGCGGCATCGGGGGATACACGCTCGAGCTGGAAGAACAGTCGGTCGATGTGAGGATCGAAGGAGGCGGGATTGCGTTCGGCGGCGGCTTCGATTATTTCTTCTCACCGCGTTTTTCCCTGGGTGCGGATTTCACACATAACCTCATCAACTACGAAGAAGTGAGCCTCGAGGCGGAGGGTTTCAGCGTCGGTCTTGAAATCGACGAAGAAGGCTCGATGACCTCGCTCGGCATGGCGCTCACCTTCTACTTCTGATCTCTATTTATCTACCGACCAAGGCAGGCCCACCAATGATCACCGAGAATGCCTTGGTCGCTTCGCGAATACGGTCTCATACCTCATGTGCCCCATCAACCTCGCGAGTGTTTCCGCATCACCACAGGTGTGATTTTTTCTCACTTTTTTCCCGATTTCCGCGATCGCGCATCCTTATATATAACAACATAATACGCCGATCCTGTTTGGCACGTGCTCTGCTTTAGCAAATGGACGGTATGACGATTCGCGACGCACTGACACAGAACGGATAGGAGGTTTAGTCATGTCGAAACGTTTTTCAAAACCCAGCAGTACATGTCTCGTAGTTCTCGTCGCGCTCATGTATATGGCGGGGTGTTCCAGCAACGATCCTCTGCTCCCGCTCGATCAAAGCCAACCCCCGAAGCTTCCACCCGTCTCGACCATGAAGATGGATCTCTCTTTCTTCGCCAGCGCACCTGTTAGCGAGACGTCGATCCAAACAGGTATCGTGGAACAGGAGCTGCTTTCCCAGTATCCGACAAAATACAACTTCATCAATGCCGCCGTCCGGGTACTGTACGTGCAGCTGCTCGTGTACGCCGCACTCGAACCGCCGATTGCAGCGTTTCTCGTGGCGGCCCACTCCATACCGCAGCAGCAGCCGGATGGCTCGTGGCTGTGGACCTATATCTTTGTCGATGGTGACATCGAGTACAGCATTTTTCTCAGAGGGAAAAAGCTGCCCGACCGAACCGAATGGAGCATGAGGGTGTCCTCTTCGGACCCGGACATGCCGCTCGACCATTTCCTGTGGTTCGAGGGTGAAGTAATGATTGACGACAGTGCTGGATACTGGCAGTTCTATGAGCCTGCGGATGCGATGTCCGTGACGGTCACCTCAGCAGAAGAGGTAATCTCCGAAACGCCGGGCGTTCCCTCCGTTCGGATAGACTATGAAAACCTACCGGGGGATACGCACATGCTGGCAATACTCGTGAACAAGTCCGGCAGCCCCGACGAAGGTGATACGGTCGAATTCTTCGAATCACCCGCGTTGAGTTACCTGGAGTATCACGACGTTTCCGAAGGATTGGTTGCGAACATCACCTGGTATGCCGACGGTTCGGGAAGCATTGAAGTTCCCGATTACAATAATGGAGAAAAGGCATGCTGGGACGAGCGGCAGCACGACGTTTCTTGTTCGCAGTAACATCATTCATAATACTGCCGATGAAGAGCGATCCCCGCTTCGATGTCTGATCGAGGCGGGGATCGTCTCATATAGCCTTTGCGTGGGGTACCCGCTCCCCGTTTCACATATTCATCACATCAAGAATTGATTCTGGTCCGGATATCGCCCCTAAAACGGCACCCGGAAGACGCGAAACCGTAATGCGGCGAATTCGCCCCCGTTTGTATACAACCGGATGGTGTTATCGGGTTGGATCAACCCTTCCGGCAGTTCAATCAGCTCGCCGATGAACACCGTATCCGGAAGCTCCGCGCTGAAATCAAACACCTGCACATCATTGATCCACGCTGCCGCTGAATCTACGATGATTGGGAACGGCCCCATGATCGGCGGGAGCAGTACCTCCAGGAAAAATGTGTACACAATCGGCAACATGGAAGGCGGATTTACGAACGTCGAATCCAAAAGAGATCCATAGGGAGTCATTGTTCCTATGGTGATTGGGCCAAAAAGCGTGCGCTCAAGGGGACCGCCTATCGGGTAAAGTCCAAAGTTCGCGTTCATGAAATTCTGAACCTTCCCATCCGGTCCTTTAACGAGCGTAACGATCAGCGGATTCGGTGAAGTAATTTCCCACATTTCGGGTGCCGGATGCACTCGGACTTTGTAGAGCCCCTCCTTGCAGCCCGAAAACTCAAAGTACCCATCACGGTCCGTCTGCCGGATAAAGATCACTTCAGGAACGTCGTCCCCCATCACCTCGAGAGTCACCGTGATGCCGGGAATTCCGGGCTCACACCTGTCACACCGATCTCTCACGCCGTTCCTGTTGTCATCCCTGAATACGACACCGGCGATCGTCCCCATCCCAGGAGCGATACCAAGGTCGATCCGAAAACCGATACTAAACGACCGCGGCTCTCCGGTGTGGAATTTCATAGTTACCGGTTCGGTTTTTTCCAGCGGCTCCAGCACGTTATCCGGCCCGAGCTTCGAGCTGTAATCATAGAAAGGAAAGCCGTCGCCCGAAACGCCGTCGAACTCCATCACGGCGATATCCCGCGGCATTATCCACGTGATGACGAAATGAATTGGCGCTGGAATAGGCATGTCGGTGTAGTTCACCAGTTCCACGTCGAAAGAAACGACACCGGCCGTGTCATCATAGGAGAGATTATAGGCCCATACCGCGATATAACCCTCGGCGATAGTCGAATCGGTCGCCGTTCCGAGAAGAAAACTGTCGCCCGCATCCGGGTCGACTTCACCTTTTCCGGAAAAGCCGCTGGGCGACTCGGCCCGTTCTCCCACCATTGTTGGCCGCTCACTGCACGAAAACGCGAGCATCACAAGTGGGAGGAGCAGGGCCGGGACAAGGAAATAGTGGATGAATGATCGCTTCAGCCCGAACATGACCAGTAACCTCCTGAAAGGACCTGAGGGTGGGGATACCTGAAATATACGGCAAAAACGAGGCAATTGGAAGTGCAATGTATCCGCTTATCCAGCCGGCTGCTCGCTTCGCGGACCCTGCAGGTCCGGATTCGAGCAATAAACACGGCACGGTGAATTTTCTCGGTACGCCTGTGTTTACGTGACAAAAGATCTGGCACTTAACTCGTTGGGCTTCCCAAAGGCAACCGCGCAAGGCACATCAGATTGCCCCTTGAAAGCCACGAGAAACCGTGTTAAACAGAAAAAAATTCAAAGGAGGAGAGATGAGACCGAAACGTTTCAGGATCAGCTTTTTTTGCGCAATCGCGATGATGATATTGATCGCCGCGGGTAATGGGAATGTGTGGTCGAAGGGGATCACCTTCGACGAATTCTTCTCACTCGGCAGGATATCCGACCCGCAGATTTCACCGGACGGGGAGCACGTAGCCTTCGTGGTTACCTGGCACAGCAAAGAGACGAACGACAGCAACAGCGACATCTACCTCGTGCCGATAAAAGGCCTCGAGGAGGGCGCCGAGCCCATAAAGCTCACGAACAGCCCGGGAGGTGACTCCCACCCTAGGTTTTCACCGGATGGACGGAACATCGCCTTCACTTCATCTCGATCGGGGAAGTCGCAGGTGTGGATGCTCCCGATGGACGGCGGCGAGGCCTGGCAGCTTACGCATCTCTCGACAGGTGCTTCGAATCCACAGTGGACGCCCAATGGGAAGCACATCTTGTTTACATCGAAAGTGTATCCCGACTGCCCGGATGACGATTGCAATGCAAAGCGCATCGAAGAAAAGGAAAAGAGTCCCGTCAAGGCGAGAATCATTACCGATCTATTGTACCGTCACTGGGATCACTGGCGGGGCGAAAGAAGATCGCACGTATTCGCCGTTCCCTCCGAGGGTGGCAAGCCCATGGATCTAACGCCGGTCTCCTACGATGTACCGACATTTGCTCTGGGTAGCGGGCATGACATTGCGATCTCACCCGACGGCAAAGAGCTCTGCGTTGTTTCGAATACGGATCCCAATCCCGCGTGGAGCACGAACAACGACTTGCTGCTTTTGTCGATCGAAGACGTTCTATCCAAAAAGACAGGGGAGAGTACTGAAATAGAAAAGCCGAAACGCCTGACCAACAACCCTGCGAACGACAATCATCCTGTTTACTCGCCCAATGGACGGTACATTGCCTACCGTGCAATGGCACGGCCCGGATTTGAAGCCGACCAATATCGGCTGATGCTGTACGACAGGAAGAAAAACGAGTTCAACGATCTTGGAATCGAGCTTGCCGACAAATACAGGCGCTCCGTCGGGAGTATTGCTTGGTCGCCGAACAGCAAAGATATCTACGTAACTTGTCAGGATCAGGGATACATATCCGTCTATCTGATCGAGGCGAAAAACGGGAAAGTAAAACAGCTGACGGAGAAGATGACGATCGCATCGGTACGCATATGTTCTGATAAAAAGCGAGTGGCGTTCGTTAGACAGAACGCCTCGATGCCGTACGAGGTCTTCGCCGCCGATCGATCATTCAAAAAAATAAAGATGCTTTCCCATATAAACGATGAGATCCTGGCTTCACTCAAAATGAACCCTCTCGAAGAATTCTGGTTCAAAGGCGCCGAGAACGCGGATGTCCACGGCTGGCTGCTCAAGCCACCGGGATTCAAAAAGGGGACAAAGTATCCCATGATCTTTCTCGTTCATGGTGGTCCCCAAGGCGCTTGGGAAGACGAGTTTCATTTCAGATGGAACTACCAGATGTTCGCCTCACCAGGCTACGTGGTAGTGGCAATCAATCCACGCGGGAGTACCGGGTACGGCCAGAAGTTCACGGACGAAATCTCGCGGGACTGGGGAGGAAAAGTTTACGAGGATTTGATGAAAGGGCTCGATTACGTGCTCGCCGAATACAGCGATATGATCGATCCCGATAGGATTGCCGCAGCGGGCGCTTCATACGGCGGGTACATGATCAACTGGATCGAAGGTCACACGGACCGTTTCAAATGTCTCGTGAACCACGACGGTGTCTACAATTTAACAAGCATGTACGGTACCACTGAGGAACTCTGGTTTCCCGAATGGGACCTCGGCAATACTCCCTGGGAGAATCCCGAGGGATACGCAAAATTTTCTCCTCACACTTTTGCGAAAAATTTCAAGACGCCGATGCTGATCGTGCACGGCCAACTCGATTACCGCGTCCCGTTCGGCGAGGCGATGCAGGTATTCACCGCATTGAGACGGCAGGGCGTGCCGGCGAAGCTTCTCTATTTCCCTGATGAAAACCATTTCGTGCTCAAACCTCAGAACGCCGAACTGTGGTGGAAAACGGTGCACGAGTGGATCGCCGAGTGGGTGCAGTGAGGTGACAGAACTTACCCTTCAAGTGTCCGAAAATCGCTTCAGGGTAATTTGAGTACATTTAATATACATTGAGCGGCCTGCCATGATCGCCCCTCGGCTCATGGTCCTCGCGCGCGTCTAAAGTTATAGCGCGCTGTGGAAATCGCCTCGAGGCGACCAAGGCAGGCTTACTATTGTGAATCGCTTTATGATGTGCCGAATTGAGGATAATCGAATGGTCAGCGGTACAGCCCCCCCATCCGCTCGATCTCTCTCATGACCTCCCGCCGGAGGGCCGCAGGCTTCAACACTTCCACCTCCTCGCCGTACTTTAACACTTCCCTCTTGACCTCCCGGAAATCGCTCACCGGAATGGTGAGGGTGAGCCGCTCATCCCGATCCCATTTTAGCTTTTGATCGGGATGCCACACCTGCTCCTTCACCTGCCGAGAGGCCTGGGGCGAAAAGCGAAGACTCACAGCAACCGGGCTCTTGCCGGTGAATACGCCGAAATGTTTATCTATGTATTCCTTTATTGTGGGAAGATTCCCCGGCACTGGAAGCCTTCGTTCAGAAAACCTTATCTGCCTTACCCGTGAGAGCATAAAGTGCCGCAGCTTGTGCATTTTCCCACAATACGCAATGATGTGCCACTCGCCCATGTAATTGAGCAAGTGAAGAGGAACGATTCTCCGATCGGTCCTTTCGCTTCTAAATGGTAAACAATAGACAATCTCAAGAGTGCGCGGGGGGATCAATGCATGGAGCACTTTATTGAATATCGCTTCATCCACGCCGAAGTACTCGATACTTTTGAGCGTTACTTTTTTCTCGAGATTGTCGAGATCGAATTCCCCAGCTGAGGGAAAGTGCATAGAGATTTTTTCCAGGAAATCCTGTAGTGCCGCTTTGATCTGCTGGCTGGGTATTGTTGCTGCAAGACGCTTTGCGAGGGCAAAGGCGATGACTTCGTCTCTGTGAAGCCACATCGAAGGAAGTTCAAAGCTATCGTCCGTGTAATAATAGCCATGGCGGCTCGAGTCATAGTGGAGCGGTGCATCCAACCGCTCGATAACAAACTGGATGTCTCGCTGCGCAGTTTTCTGACTCACATCGAACCGATCGGCGATGTCACCAGCATTCGAATACTTTCCACGCTTCACCTGTTTGTGGAACCATAGATATCTATCAAAGGCGGTTTTCTTGGACATTTCATCACCTCCCTTCCTTGGGTATCAACGGGGATTGAACGGCGGCCGAATGTCATCCGCTCCAATCGTTCGTGGCAAGGTCGGCGAACATCGGTGATGCTCAGGACATCAACCGAGTCAATTTGTGAATCAATGTCTTTATCTGTATTTTATCCGGTAATAGATACTTTTTCAACCAGCGCAAGTGCGCCGTACGCCAAAAATGGGACAACCCAATGTATTTGAACCGATCGCAGTCCAGTGGTCGGGGAGTGGATCAATGAGAGCAAATAGGTATGTGCTTATTGAGTCTATTTCGGGCATAAAACCCTTTTATTATTTTGAGGAACTCGATCCTCTATAGACGGTAGAATAAAGCGGGTCCGGTTGGAGGTATATGCAATCGGTATCCGTTATTATTTTCAACGCACCTTCGCTACTTGCTCCTCTGCAATGGGGAGGCAACCGAGCGATCAGAAAGTTTTATGCAATCAGCATCATATTGTAAGGGTGGCAGCGCCACCGCAACAAGGGAGGAACAATGAAAGCAAAATTCTTATTTCCGATCATCACTCTAGTTATCTTGGGCTTCTTATTGATGCTTGCGGGCTTGTGCTTTGCCGCACCCGAAGAGACTCCCCAGCAGGGGATCGCCCAGAAAGAAAAGCCTCCCCCCTCACCCCCAACGGAGGTCAGTCCCGCGCGTCCGGAAATCAAACCACCCGTTCCCGTCCACCAGTGCGAACACTGCTGCTGTTGTTGCTGCTGCGGAACGGCAGGGCATGGCAAGCCGTGGGCCAAGGATGAGTTCTACCGGCCATTGCTCGGCCAGGGTCGGGGTAAAGCCGCGCCCCCGAAAGTCCGGATCCTCCACGAAGGCGGCGAGCGGGAGTTCGTCCGCGAGCGCCGCCACATCCGGAGAAAGGCTCATCACGGTAAAGGATTCGCTACATGGCGGTTCTTGGAACACGCACGCGAGCTCGGGCTTTCCGAAGAGCAGAAGACGAAGCTCAAAGATATCGCCTTCAACACGAAACAGGAGATGATCGATCTCAAAGCAGCGCTCCAGAAAGAGAAGCTCCAGCTGAAAAAACTCCTGAGCGCAGAAGAACCGAGCCCCAGAGAGATCAAGCGGCAGCTCGAAGCGATTGCTCAAGCCGAAGTTAATATCAAATACAAACGGATCACTTCGATGATCGAGGCAAAAAATGTGCTCACGGAGGAGCAGAGGGAGCTGCTGCGAGAGAAACGGCAATGCTGCCGCCACGAAGAGTGCTGCGGTGGGCCGCACCAGGTGGGGATCATGGTGGCGGATCCTCCTGATGCATGCCTCGACATATTCCTCGGCGAACACGCCGAGCAGCAAGCCGATCATGCATGCGACCTGCTGAGATTGCAGGAATAGTCGTCACAGAGACTTGAATGCGGCCAATTGGGTGGCCTGCCATCGCCGATACGGTGCCAATAAAATGGCGGAGCGTCTCATTTCGCTCCGCCATTATCTTCAGGGTTTGAAGGAACGGGATGCCTTAACAACATCCCCCGAGCATTTCTATTGATAGCTGTTCCACTTCTCCTCGAGTGCGGGATTGTTCATCGTATCCATCAGATACTGCACATACTCTTCCGCAGTCGCACCCGTGTCGCGGCCCGTCATTACCATTTTCTTCTCGTGGTTGCCGCAGATATCGAGCGCCATCTCGAGCTTCTTCGCCCGATCCTCGAAGCCAATGTGGCGAAGCAGCATCGCACCCGCCCGGATCATGCTGCAGGGATCGGCATATATTGCTCGCCCTTCTTTCACCATCCGCGGCGCGGAGCCGTGAATCGCTTCGAACATCGCGTAGCGTTTCCCGATGTTCGCGCTTCCGGCTGTTCCCACACCGCCCTGGAACTCGGCCGCCTCATCGGTGAGAATGTCGCCGTAGAGATTCGGGAGCACGAAGACCTTGAAGTCCGTGCGGCGCTTGGTATCGACGAGCTTAGCCGTCATGATATCGATGTACCAATCATCGAACTGGATCTCCGGATACTCTTTGGCAATCTCCTGGGCAACGCTCAGGAATTTCCCGTCGGTAGTTTTTACCACATTCGCTTTGGTGACGCATGTTACCCGGTTGATTTTGTTTCTTCTTGCATATTCGAAAGCCAGTCGGCAGATCCGTTCCGCTCCTTGCGTGGTGATCACTTTGAAATCGAACGCGATGTCTTCTGTTGCGTTCAAGCCGTGACTACCCAGGACATAAGCCCCTTCGGTGTTCTCACGGAAAAACACCCAGTCGATGCCTTCGCTGGGAACTTTCACCGGCCGCACATTGGCAAACAGATCCAGGTAACGCCGCATCGCCACGTTGCAGGACTCGAGATTCGGCCATGGATCACCTTTTCGAGGTGTTGTTGTGGGGCCCTTCAACAGTACGTGATGCTTCTTGATCTCCTCGAGAACATCATCCGGGATGGATTTGTTGTGCGCTGCCCGATTCTCGATCGTCAATCCCTCAATGTCATTGAAAGCAACTTTCCCCAACTCGAGTTCCTTCTGGAGGAGAAACTCGAGGATATTTCTGGAATGCTTGGCGATATAAGGCCCTATCCCATCTCCCCCAAGAATTCCGACTTTGATCTCGTCGAGAGTGCTGTAGTTGATCCAGTCCTCCCCGGCTTTCATCCGCTCCACGCGCTCGATCTGCCCGCGGAGAAGATTTTCGAAATGAGCTTTTGCTTTTTCGATTGCATCATCGTACGGCACGATAATCCGCCTCCCTCCAAGAAACACACCATTATGTTTCTCTAGCATTGAGTCTGCATTACGGTAAAAAGGTCGACGATGAGAATCGACCCAAAGCATCTTAGCCGATATCGTTCGATTTTGCAACGCATTTGGTGCTGCGAGGAAATGAGACTTTATCCCACCCTGCGGCCGGAGACAATCTCCGCAGAGGACGAGCTGAGAAAGCTGGGCTTTCCCCAATGGAGGAGTTCACCGATGGCCGGCTCGATTCCAGGCGATTGAATTGAAAGAGCACGACGAGGTTTCCGCCTTGACTCTGATTCTCATTTGTAGTAGAATGAACTCTAGATAGGCATCTAATAGGCTTTTATCAAAGATGATAAATCTGGCGACCTGGAGCGCAGGGTGATGGGAAGACAACCGATGTCAATGCGTAATGTCCACAATGCCGCACACTGGTGGGGTTTTTGGTGTCCCACCGGTATGGGGATAGTGGCGTCTGCGCGTTCGCCCGGTTGTGATTGAATCTGAAAAATTCTCTTACGCGAGACCCACTATCCAACGGATGGTGGGTCTTTTTTTGGGCCCTGGAGGTCGATTTTGGCCGCAGCCGAACACGAAAAGGAGCTCGGTTTTCACACCCCATCGTTGCAGCAGTTACTTGGACGGGTGGAGCAGGGCAGCCAAGCATCTTCGGCAGAAGGACTCCCGCCGAATTGGAATCCCCTGTCTCCGCCTGGCCAGAGCTCGCCCATGATAACCGGTTGTAGGCTGGGGCTGTTACCAAGATACCAGGAGGAAACATGAAATGATCGATACGAAAATAAAAATATGCGGGCTCACCACACCAGAAGACGCGGTTGCGTGCAACGCGTTGGGAACCGACTACCTTGGGATTGTTTTCGAAGACAGCCCAAGACGCGTCACGCTGGAAAGCGCCAAGAAGATCCGCGCTGCGGTGCCGAGAGCGAATCTCGTAGGCGTCTTCGCTGATGCTGATCAAGACTCAATCGTCGAAGCCGCCAGAGCTTGCAAGCTCAGCATGATCCAATTGAACGGCCACGAATCCCCGGAGTATTGCGAGGGGCTCCTATCTAAAACGCTGCTTCCGATTGTCAAAACGTTTCGCCAGCACGAGACATGGGACCCTGCCAGGCTTGCCTTGTACCAAACGATCAGTTATTTCCTTTTCGACCTGGACCGGCCATCTGCAGATCCGGCTCAAAAAGATGCGTCGCGGGGGTTTTGGGCGAAGGCCGCCAAGGCGAGGAAAATGGGGTACCGGATCATTCTCGCCGGGGGTCTCGATCCCTCGAATGTCCGTGGTGCTGTCGAGGCCACAAGGCCGTACTGCGTGGACGTTTGTCATGGGGTCGAAAAGGCCCCCGGTCTCAAAGATTTCGAAGCTGTGAAGCAGTTTGTCGCCGAGGCAAGAGGCTGCTTCGCGTAGCAACCGCCATAAGAGTAGTGGAGTCGGGTTGGTCACTGCGGGGAGATCCAAGACCCTGAAGCTTTCCCGTGGGACCGACCCGACCCAAGAGGGGTGGTCGTGTCCTCCCCCTGAGCTTACGCCCAGGCCCCGACCACCCCGTCCGATGCCCCCCACCCCGGAACTGCAGCATTGCGGGCGCTCAGGGGGACAGCAGTCCCATCCCCTCTCAATACAACGCTCCAAACACACAGCACCTTGAAATGTTAGGCCTGCATGGCGTAAAATGGGGGCTCCGTGTATCGAGTGTCGAGGGATCCCTGCGATTATCCAGGGCCGATCCGGTATCCGCCAGTGCGGCAGGCTCACGTCATGCGTCAGGGTTACATCATGAGGGTCCCCCCACCCACTTCGCGCCCAGAAGGAAACAGACATAAATGATGCTGGTCGTTATGAAAACTGATGCGTCGGTCTCCGAAACAGACGACGTAATCCAAAAGATCGAATCACTCGGCTTGAAGCCTCAGGCCTCCCGCAATGCCGACCATGCGGTCATCAGTATTGTCGGGTCGAACGAGAACATTGAGCTTTCACATATCCAAGCAATGCCCGGCGTGGCGCAGATCATCCCTTCCGCAGATCCGTTCACCCTCGTCACCCTCAAGCACAAACCGGAGCGGACCATCGTTAACGCCGGCGACGTCCCAATCGGCGGCGAGGAGTTCGTGGTGATGGCCGGGCCATGCGCCGTTGAATCTCATGAACAAGCCATGTCGACGGCCAAAATGGTGCACGAAGCCGGAGCGAGAATACTCAGGGGCGGCGCCTTCAAACCGCGTTCTTCGCCTTACAGCTTCCAGGGGCTCGGCGAAGACGCTCTGAAGATCTTGCTCGCCGCCAAGCGCGAGACGGGACTGCCAATCGTCACCGAAGTGATCACTCCGGAACTGGTTCCCGTGGTGAGTGAGTACGCGGATATCCTTCAGATCGGCTCGCGGAACATGCAGAACTACTTTCTCCTCGAAGCTGCTGGAAAAGCGAACAAACCGATCCTCCTGAAGCGTGGAATGATGTCGACGATCGAGGAACTCCTGCTGGCCGCAGAATACGTACTTGCAAACGGGAACAACCAGGTCATACTTTGTGAGCGCGGAATACGGACGTTCGAAAAGGCAACGCGCAACACGCTCGACATTTCCGCCGTCCCGGTGCTCAAGCATAGCTGTCACCTTCCCGTTATCGTGGATCCCAGCCACGCCACCGGCCGCCGTGAGTACATTCCGGCCGCCGCAAAGGCCGCGGTGGCTGCCGGCGCGGACGGAATCCTTGTCGAAGTCCACCCCTCTCCTGAACATGCACTGTCCGACGGCATCCAGAGCCTCTCCTTCGGCGAGTTCAAAACGATGATGGACGAGATTCGGCGAATCGCCGCAGCAGTGGGGAGGCGGGTTGGCACTGCCGACCGCTGATCTGATCAACTCCAATCCGATATGGATACTTCCGTTCAAAAAGCCACGAAAATTCGCGGCACCCTGAGGGTGCCCGGGGATAAATCCATCGCTCATCGAGCCCTGATTCTCGGCGCTCTGGCCCGCGGGAAACAAGTTATCGAAGGCATCCCGCGAGCGGAGGACGTGGGGAGAACGGCATCTTGCCTCCGCACGCTCGGTTGTTTCGTAGAGGAAATGCCCGACGGACAGGTGTTGACGATCTCCAAGCGCTGGATCACAGGACAGAATCTCGATGCGGGCAACTCCGCCACAGCGGCCCGCCTCCTCCTGGGCCTCGCTGCGGGAAAAGGACTCGACTGCATCATCGATGGAGACGAATCTCTCCGCAAGCGCCCGATGTCCCGCGTCGTAGAGCCCCTCAGGCAGATGGGCGCCGACATCCATTTGACGGGCGGTGACCACTTGCCGTTGCAGATTACGAGAAAAAAACTGTCCGGAATCACTTACAGGATGCCCATGCCAAGTGCGCAGGTAAAGAGCGCCGTGCTGATCGCTGGGCTCTCCGCGGATGGCGATACAACGGTGATCGAAGAGCAACCATCGAGGGATCACACCGAGAATTTGCTCGAGGCGATGGAAGCAACGATCAGCAGAGATGAGGGCACAGTGACCGTAACGGGGGGATCGTCTCTAAAAGGAATTTACGTAACGGTGCCAGCTGATATTTCCTCTGCGCTGTTTTTTATCACAGCAGCTGTTTGCCTTTCCGACTCCGAAATATATTTCATCCACACAGGAGTAAATCCGACCCGCACAGGAGCCATAAAGGTGCTGCAAGAGATGGGGGCGGATATCTCCATCGAAAACGTTGACACGGAGGCTGGCGAACCCGCGGGCGACATCATCGCCCGGTCGAGCTCGCTTCACGGCATCGACATCGATCCAGCGCTCGTACCCACTCTAATAGATGAACTGCCAATCCTCGCCGTTGCGGCCACGCAAGCCGAAGGTGTGACGACCGTGCGGGGAGCGGGAGAACTCCGGCACAAAGAATCGGACAGAATCCGGGCAATCGTCCAAAACCTCTCCCTGCTCGGCGCGAAAGTGACGGAGCTCGAAGACGGCTTCTCCGTAATGGGTCCCTGCAGTTTGAAAGGGCGGGCGGTTTCCTCATTCGGCGACCATCGTATCGCGATGGCGTCGTCCATAGCCGGTCTCTTCGCCGAGGGAACCACTCGAATCGAAAACAGTGACGTTGTCGGTGTTTCTTACCCGGATTTTTATCGAGACCTGATCACCCTGGCAGCATGACAGCAGGGGGAGTTGTGCATGGCAAGAATCAAGCGAACTCGGAACACCAGAAGGAATCAAATTGCCCAGTTCTGAACCCGAGCAACTCTACTGCCTCATAGGGGACCCAGTTGAGCACAGCCTGTCCCCTTTCATCATGAACCGCGCATTCTCGGAAAGCGGCATCGCGGCAACTTACACATCCCTCCGAGTCGAGTCCGACAGTCTGCTCCAAACCATCGATGATCTCCGAGACATGGATTTTACCGGGGTGAATGTCACCTATCCTCACAAGGAAGCCATTCTCGCATGTGTCGACCGTCCATCGAAACATGTGGAAGTCCTGAAAGCGGCCAATACGCTCCACTTCACGAAGGACGAAATCCTCGCTTACAATACGGATGCCACCGGAACGGTCGTCGCTCTGCAACGGTTCGGAAACATCGAATTGGAAGGCAAAAAGGTGTTGATCTTCGGCGCCGGGGGCGCGGCCCGGGCCGCGGCATACGGCGTTCTCGAGGCGGGGGCCGAAACCGTCACTTTTTTGGTACGGGATCCATCCAGAGCGGAGGAAAGCATTTCACATCTCCGTATCTTTTTCGCCGGCAAGAACATTAGCATCCTCTCTACGAAGAGCAAGAAAATGCACTCCCGGAGGGAGGCGGCGATCATCGGCTCGGATATCCTGATCAACGCAACACCGGTGGGGATGGTGGGAGAATCCCCGGAGGCGGCCGGCGACGGCGCCCGGTCCGGTGCGATTGCCGGGAGCCTTGGCCCATCCCCCTCGCTCGTCAAGGATCCTGGTTGGATTCGACCAGCGCACTGCTGCTTCGATTTTGTGTATCATCCCCGGGAAACGGAGTTTCTCAAAATGGCAAAGGCGCGGGGCGCGAAGCGCCTGGATGGACTCAAGTTGCTGGTCGCGCAGGCTTCGGAAGGATTTCGCTGTTGGACGGGACGACCGTTCGACCTGGACAAAATGACCGACGCACTGGAATCCCATCTTGCCGGTGGCGGCGGCTTGCGGCAGTATTAAATGAGTTGCCGCATGGAGATCTTTCTATGACACCAATAGAACTCACCTTGAAGCTCGCGTCTGATTTGCACTCGTGCCTGATTTCTAAAGTCGTGGGCTGCGCAAAACCACAGCAATAAGAGGAATGAACGGAAAGATGCCCCTTCGTTTTCTAACGGCCGGTGATTCACATGGAGACGCCCTTGTTGGGATCATCGAAGGCCTCCCGGCCGGCATCCCCATCCCGATTCGTGATATCCAGCGCGACCTCAAAAGGCGGCGAAAAACATACGGACGAAGCGGGCGGCAGAGGATCGAGACGGACCCGGTCGAGATTGTTTCCGGCATGTGGCGTGGCAGAACGACGGGAGCTCCCGTAGGCATCCGGATACTCAATCTGGGAAAAGCGCCGGGCGGTAAAAGGGGTGGAGCTCCTGGCACCGTCCCCCGGCCTGGACATGCAGACCTGGCGGGGTGTCTGAAGTACGGTCTGGATGACATTCAGCCAATTGCTGAACGTGCAAGCGCCCGCAGCACGGCCATGCGCGTCGCTATCGGCGCCGTGGCAAAGGGCGTGTTGAAACGGTTTTCGGTTGAGATACTTTCCCACGTCCGATCGATCGGCGATATCGATGCCGATCCGGATACATCGTCCCTCGATCGACTGATGAGCCGTGTGGCACGCTCTCAATTATATTGTGCAGACGCCGCGGCAGAGCGGAAGATGATCGGCCTCATCAAAACGGCGTGGAAAGAAGGCCACACACTCGGAGGATCGATCGAAGTGATCGCTTCCGGCGTTCCACCGGGTCTTGGGAGTCATGCTCATTGGGATCGCAAACTCGATGCACGTCTCGCCGGTGCACTGATGAGCATCCAAACGGTGAAGGCGGTCGAAATCGGTGCAGGGCTCGAGACATATAAAAAGCGTGGCATCGAGTCACAGGACGCAATCGTCCTCTATCGGGGTAAAATCAAGCGGCCGACGAACTACGCCGGCGGCATCGAGGGCGGCATATCGAACGGTGAGAATATTGTCATTCGCTCATATGCCAAGCCCATTGCAACCGCCCCGAAACAAGCTCCGACAATCGACATGAGCACGCTCGAATCCCGTGAAAGCCCCTACGTGCGTTCCGATGTGTGTGTGATTCCCGCGCTGGGCGTCATCGCGGAGGCCGTCGTCGCTTGGGAGCTTCTCTGTGCGATTCTCGAAAAATTCGGTGGCGACCACATCGAGGAAACCCAAGCGAACTTCATCGCTTACGTCAAATCCATTGGAAAGAGAACAAAGAGGTGAGCGAAAAAAAGAGTAGAAAAACGACGCGAAGAGCGAAGCCACCTCTGGTCGTGGTAACCGGTTTCATGGGAACCGGAAAAACAGAGGTGGGCCGACAACTCGCAGAGATTCTCGGATTGGAGTTCGTCGATACGGATCTGCTCATCGAGGAGCTCGAGGGGATGACGGTCACCGGGATATTCCAGACACGCGGTGAGGAATATTTCCGCGCTCGCGAAGAAGAAATATGTGCCAAGCTGTCGAAGCGCTCAGGTCTTGTCATAGCGACAGGAGGTGGAACCCTTCTCAACGAGAAGACGTTTGCCGCATTTTCCCAGACAGGTCAGATCATCCTCCTCACCGCTTCGGTGGATATGATTTGCACAAGGATAAGAGAGAGTCCCCTACGCCCTCTATTGCTCGAGGACAAGATCGAGTTGCCGGACGATCAGTTCCGCGAGCGGATTCTACGGATTCTTTCCGAACGCGAACCCGTCTACAGGCGAATACGGACAAGGGTCGATACCACATATCTCAACCCGCATGAGGCCGCTGTTCGAATTGCTTCTTCTATCAACATTCCTTCCCGGACAATCAACATCCGAGTGCCGGCAGGTTCGATATGGGCCAGGCCGTCCGACACTCCGCAGCCAAAAGGGCGGAAATCCCACACTGCTCTCTCCACCATCGAGATCGGCTGCGGCGTCCTGTCCAAATTGGGTGATCGTTTGAAATCACTTGGACTTACATCGGGGGCCTTCCTGATCGTTCCAAACACGATCTGGGAGCTTTATCTGGACCAGATCGCCGCATCGCTCGATGCCGTTTCGATCCCCTACGAGAAAATCTTCATCCACGACGGCGATTCGGAAAAGACTCTCGAACAGGTGAGCAAGGTCATCGAAGAACTCGCCTCCCATGGGGCCGAGAGAGATTCCGTCATAGTCGCAATGGGCGGTGGCGTAACGGGAGACATTGGCGGGTTCGCCGCTTCGACCTACATGCGGGGGATCCCTCTGGTCCACGTTCCGACGACACTGCTGGCACAAGTGGATTCAAGCATTGGGGGGAAAGTCGGCGTGAATCACGCATGGGCGAAGAACCTCATCGGGAGCTTTTATCAGCCGCTTTTAGTGCTAACGGATCCGTGTTTGCTTCGCACGCTCCCTATCGAAGAGATCTCGAGCGGTATGGCGGAAGTCGTCAAAACAGCGATCATCGGCTCCCCCAACCTGTTCGATTTCATCGAGAGGAAACTTCATGAATATCCCAGCGATGAACTAAAGCAAACGTCTTTCCTCGAACGATGCATCACGGAGTGCGCCGCCATCAAAGCATCGATCGTCGAGAAGGATCCTTTTGATCAGGACGAACGGAAGATCCTCAATCTCGGCCACACGCTCGGTCATGCACTCGAGGCAGTGGGGGAGTATTTCGAGCTATCCCACGGAGAAGCCGTGTCCATCGGGCTTGTCGCAGCGGTGCGCATTGCCGTTTCGAGAGGCCTCGTCGATGAGGAGTTTCTCCGGCGCACGATGACGATTCTCAATCGATGCGGCTTGCCCGTGACCGCCCCTCCCTATAATGAAAAGTCGATCGCGCAAAGTCTCCATCTGGATAAGAAGAAGCAATCAGGCAGGTTCCATTTCGTACTTCCCGTCCGCATTGGATCCATCATGGCTGCAAGGGTGGTAACCGACGTCTCCGAGGCGGAAATGCTGGCCGCCCTGTGGAAAGGAGCAGAATGAAGATACTTGTCATACACGGACCGAACCTCAACCTGCTCGGCAAGCGGGAACCCGACATATATGGGTCGGATAGCCTCGAACAGATCAACGGCCTCATCCAAGAGCATGCCTCCGTGAAAGACATATCTATTGATTTCTATCAAAGCAACCACGAAGGCGACATCATCGATCGAATTCACAGGGCCGCAAGTGAGGGCCCCGAAAGATGCGATGCCCTGGTGATCAATCCGGGTGCTTTCACCCATTACAGCATTGCCATCCGGGATGCCATCCAGGGAACCGGCCTCCCCGCAATCGAGGTGCACCTGAGCAACCTTGACGCCAGGGAGCCTTTCAGGCAGACATCCGTCATTGCGCCCGTCTGCCGCGGCCGAATTACCGGCCTCGGTTACCGAGGGTACCTGCTTGCGATCGATGCGCTGGGTGAAATAGCAGGGTAATCCGCGCGGGTGTCTCGAAACGGACACCCGCTTTCCATCCTATCGGCTCCTCAATTATATACACTACATAGTCCTGCCCACCTAGCAGCGGCGACAGGTCCGTTAAATTGCTCCGAGGCGCAATGCCTCATCTGCTATATGTGTTGCAATATCAGCATCTTCCTTATTGCAAGCATTTGGCATCCAGATTGCACTCTGGACGAGCCCGCGTTCACGCGCGTACCGTTTTCCTCTGCATCGTTGTGCTGTTTGTCGCGGATTGTATGAAGGAGGTGGGTGATGCCCAAACAACACATCCTGTTTCGTGGTTTCGTTCTCTTTCTCGTCGCCTCCCTGATTCTCCCCGGATGTCATGTGAGAACACCTTCCCATCCGGAAGCCCCAAATCAACCGAGCGAACCCAAGCCCGACGTCAGCGGTCTGGCCAATGGCACCGGGGCC
>JABAOC010003368.1_pt1 | contig 102852 bp, 86 predicted proteins | sample 7062161 | NCBI WGS metagenome assembly JABAOC01 (sample SAMN14538625, study PRJNA623070) | marine sediment metagenome | biome: marine biome [ENVO:00000428]; feature: marine pelagic biome [ENVO:01000023]; material: deep marine sediment [ENVO:00002113] | place: India: Gulf of Khambhat ... | reverse complement strand
GGAGAGGATATGGCGCGAAATAATTAATTTAGCGCCATACTGTTTAATGGATATCATCTATGCCTATAACTCCCAATGGAACATTCAATGGAAAAATCGCTTTTGAGTTGCTGAATTTTATTTAATAAAAAGCGGAACTGTATTCATCAGGGCATGATAATTAAAATCTATTAAATCCCAACTGATACAGGACATTTGGGGTAGTCCGGCTGTGATCGAAAGTGTTCTTCCAGAGAAGCCATCACAGCCAGCACAATATCTTCCCGCCAGTGACGAGCAACAACCTGAACTCCTACTGGCAACCCTATGCTGTTTTCTTCAACTTTTCGAGCATCTTGTTCGCTCGTATCATTGGTGATAGGGCGGTCGCTTCCCTCACCTTTTCTCACACGGGTAGCTGCCACTACTCCAGCCGGCATTCCCAGCACATTGAATAGAACAGAGTAGCTTGCTGCGTTGGTAACGTTCAAGCTCACACTTCCCCGATGATAAAGAGCTGGCAAAGCATGGGGGGGACAAATTAGCGCATCAAACCGTTCCTGTGTCATAGCTTTTAGAAAACGTCCCTGATAGGAATTTCGCGACTCCACTTCTTTCCAGTATTCACGAGCTGATAATTTCCCTGAACTCTGTAATGCAAAGGCTAATCGATGTTGACCACGAAACCGAAGCAGAGCAGCAATAAGCGGACGGATAGCTTTCGGCATACTCCCCGCCTGTAATATGCCTTTAACACTTGGCTCAGGAGGGTCACCCCCTAACATAGATTGAATCCACGCCCCCCCATCGGCAACGGTGATCGCCAGAAATAGTCGTATACCTTCAGAGACATCTGGAGGTGCAAAAGTTTCTACATGTGCGCCTCTCCCGCTAAGTGCTTTCCCTGCTTCTTCTACCGCTCTGCGAATGGCGGGTGACGCTAAAAAAAATCCGTTGTCAGAAAATATTCCTATTCGGAGTTCTTTAATTGATATCCTTTGTGGGTCTGGCCAGGGTATCGGGGGAATGAGTTCAGAGGTTATGTCCGTACCTGGTGTTGCCAGAACGCCCATAGCCAAACAAAGGTCGGCAACAGTGCGAGCTATCGGGCCAGGCTGCGCTATGATTGCATCCTGACTACCAGATAAAAGTTCTTTCGGAACATCATCGTTAGTGAGGCGTAAACTCGTTGGTTTCAGCCCTTGTAGTCCGCAAAAATGGGCAGGCACTCTTATACTGCCACCTAGGTCTCCGGCCAATCCTAATGGAGAGCCACCTGCAGCAATTATTGCCGCCTCGCCGCCGCTGCTTCCTCCAGGCGTTTTATCTAGATTCCATGGATTGTTAGTGCGGCCGTAAACGGGATTATCGCTCTCATGATAAAGAAGAGTTTGAGCCACATTTGTTTTTCCGAGAATTATCGCTCCAGCACTTCTGAGCCTTGTAACTAACGGACCTTCTTGTTTTGCGAAATTCCCCATCAAATGTCTTAGCCCCAGTGTGGTTTGCGTATCCATCACTTGATACTGTTCTTTGATGGTTATTGGTATTCCATGAAGTGGACCTAGAGGTTTATCTTGTCGTTGTAGTTTGTCAGCCAACTTTGCCTGGTCAATCGCCTCATCAAACAGTGGTATCACCACAGCGTTTAGCTTCGGATTAACGGCCTCAATGCGCTGAATATGGGCTTCGACAATCTCTTGAGATGAAACATCACCTGACCTAATCATTTTGGCCAATTCTGTGATACTCATCTCCGTGAGTTTTTTATTTTCCCTATTCATTGATTCAGGCATCGAAATACCTCCGCTCTGTCATTTATTTCTATAGTAACAGATTAATCCATTAAATGCCCAATTGCTCAGCCGATCTTCAATCCATCCAGCCTCGTCTTCACACCTTCAACTTCCGCTGTAAACCCTTAGTAAACTATTGCGAGAACAAAGTCATTGAGTTTAACCTCAACTCCATTGCAGGCGGTAGACCACTAATTTCAGGAATCCTCTGTCCTTCTCCTGCAAGCAGTAGAGACGATTTCCTTTGACGGTCGCCCAGAGTGGGCCGATTGTATACTTGATTTTCATCGGTATTTGGGTTATGAAGGTTCCTCTTTCATTGAAAACATCCACAAAAAATACACCGGATCCCTCTTCTTCTTCAGTTGTTAGAACAAACAATCGGTTTTCTTCGTCTGCGAAAAAGGCCTGGTATGGTGGCCAATACTTTTTAATGCGGGCTTTCTTTATGAGGTTTGAATCAGCGGATTCTTGAATCTCTTTTTCTAGACTTTTCCTTTGTTCATCCGAGATGGGGACTGGATCATAATTCCCATGGATATTATTCAGAATCGTCCCCTCCAGATCATAGACATCTATTTCGTATCCCCGTTCCTCTTTGCCTATAAAGATCCTTTCTGCAGTGGTCCTCCAGGAAAATACATGTTCCGGGATCTCGGTTTCTTTTCCGATCATATAATTCGGGTAGCGCTGTCGATCCAATTCTTTGATTTCATTGAATTCACCATTGTACAGGCTCAAGATCTTCTGCCAAAGAAAGTCATTTTCAGGATCAAAGTGCATCCTGTATATCAAATATGTCCCGTTTTCCAATGGGATTACTTCACTGCTTTGAAATCCAAGGCGGATCTCCCGGATGAGTTCTCCGTCCAGCTTAAAGAACAGAAGCTTCCTCGCGCTGTCAGTGACGACAACTTCATCGGACTCATTGATCTTGATAAAGGTAACATGACGCAGTTCTCCGGGGCCCTGGCCCCTGCGGCCGAACGATCGAATGAAGCGACCATCCCTGTCGAACAAAAAGAATATCTTGTCCTGCCTATGGTCACCGAGGCATAAAATGTTTCCATTGGAATCGACATCGAAACCCTCGATGTTCATAAGGCCTGTTGAAATTATCTCAGCCTCTTCTGTGTCGATAGAGAATTCCTTTCGTAGTGTCAGGCTCGTCAGATCTCCCCGGTTCTGTGTCCGCTCCTGGCTGGTTCCGCAGCAATACAGCACATTCAGAATAAGAAGAATGAGTGTGCATTTGCTGGCAACAGAATATCTCCTCATCTGATAAACCCAGAAGAAAGTATCAACCTCAGGAATAAAAGTCAAAGGGATGAGCTGATTAACGTCGTGAAATGTCTATATTTCACGCCGTTTTTTAAATGAGATAATGACTTCATCTTTCTTAAAAAAATTATTACGTGGATATTCTGGGAATATACCTCTTGATTTCACAGCTCTGGTTCGAGCTGCACTCCGCACAATTCCTCGGATGAGTATGACAGCCTTTATAAAGGGCATATGAACCAGCAAGGCGGGCCCCTTCTTTTTTGTAATTCTCCTTTAATTCATTCGCTGGATCGATAGTGCTGCCTGGAATATCGATATGTCCAGACCAGTAGACATTCTTCAAACCAGAATCTTTAGCGATGGCGACACACTTGTCCATAAGGATTCGTTCTGCGCCCAGGTGGTTTTCAAGGATGAAGTTCGGTCTGAAAGCCAGAAAGCAAGCCGGAAGTTCTGGATCGATATCCGATATGAATTCTGTGAGTGGCTTTATCTCGTCCTCATTTATTCTGGGAATAACAAGGATTCTGAATTCCCAAAGTTTCTCTTTTTTATATTTGCCTATATATTCAGCATTCCTCAGGACTGGACCTGACGAGGCCCCTGTAAGTGCACGGTGGACCTCATCATGATAGGCCTTCAAATCATAAGTAATTGAGTTTGTAAAATCTAATATCCTATTCAGGCTTTTTTCAGTCATGTAACCATTGGTGTCAAAATTGACCTTGGTATCAGGACTTATCTTCCTGGCTTCCTCGACAACCTTTTCTATGTACGGCAGGTGTATGGTCGCTTCTCCACCTGAAAAGAATATTCTGTCAGCAGCCATAATTTTGGCTGGCCAAGAATCGAGCTGGTAGACACATTCTTCTGCCAAATCTTTTGGATTGACATCCCCTCTCTGCTTGATCCTGTTATCCGGATATTGAGAAATGGTCCAGTTTTGGCAGTTCAAGCACTTATAATTGCAGCCGGCCATAAAAACAGTATAGCTTTCCGGAGGTGCAGGATGCAGAGTTGCAGAGGCGACAACTGGCATTGTCATTCTGCAGACGCCCATCTCTCCCTCCAATCGATTGACTCCGCATTTGTACTCGCAGAGCTCACAATTCTTCAAGTCCTTGAGGAAATCCGATTTTTCCACTGATCGTAAATTCATTTTGACTTATGAACACGAAATCCCAATCCAATCACCTTTCCGGTTTTTTTATCAGTTCTTCTTCGCACAAAATAACAGCCATTGCCGCTGTTTTTTAAGAGCAGCATTTTAAGGCAGTACAGATATTTTGGAATAAACCTATCACATTGAAAAATGTCGAGTCAATTGAGATTACACACGGACCGCAACCAAAATGCGATTTATTGCGTATTTTATTATGAAAATCGTTTTTTGAAACTCAAGGAAGGGAAAAAAGGACAAGAATATTAGAAATTTCAGCATCATAGGAATCAGCTTATCAGTATTACTGGCCTTTATGCTTTTCCCAGCATCGGTATCTTCGCAGGATATCGGGCATAGAGACCAAGGAATAGGAACCATTGAGGATCCCTACATAGTGCCTAAGTCCGACTCTGAGATCAAAGTTGACGCAGTGTTGAATGAGGAGGCATGGGAAAACGCACTCGTGCTGGAATTGAAATATGAAGTTCGGCCAGGAGAAAATGTGCCCCCACCTGTGCGTACAGAGGTTCTTCTCACCTATGATAATGGAAATCTCTACGCAGCCTTCCGCAGCTACGATCCTGAGCCCTCTGCCATTAGAGCCCACCTGAGAGATCGAGATACCTTTGGGGGAGATGACTGGATTGCCTTGATCTTCGATACCTTCAATGACAATCGGAGGAGTTTTGATTTCGTCGTAACAGCTATGGGAGTACAGTTTGACCAAATCGAATCTCAGAGTGGCGAGGATCCTGGTTGGGATACTATCTGGGACTGCTCCAGTAAGATCACTGAATGGGGCTACTCAGTAGAGATTGCCATTCCCTTTTCATCACTCCGTTTCCAGCGCAGAGATGGCCCACAGATTTGGGGATTTGATGCTGTGCGCCGTTATCCCCGTGAGCACGCCTACCACATAGGGCTCTTCCCGAGAGATCGCAGCAACAATTGTTATATGTGTCAGGCTGTCAAGATAAAAGGCTTCGATGGAGCCAGCCCTGGCCGAAACATCGAAATCAATCCCACATTGACCGGGGCCCGCACAGATGAAAGGCCAAAATTCCCTGCTGGAGACCTCGAAAAGCGGGACCAGGAAGCAGAGGTAGGGCTCACATCTCGATGGGGCATGACGCCAAACTTGACGCTCAATTTGACAGCCAATCCCGATTTCAGTCAGGTCGAAGCGGACGCCCTTCAACTGGATATCAATCAACCATTCGCGCTCTTCTATCCGGAAAGACGGCCTTTCTTCACCGAAGGAACAGACTTTTTCAGAGCATTGGAAAGCATAATCTATACCCGGACAATACGAGATCCTTCATGGGGTATCAAACTGACAGGTAAGGAAGGAGCCAACACCATCGGCGCCTATATGCTGCGGGACGAGGTGACGAACCTCATCTTCCCCGGAAGTCAAGGCTCCAGTTCGGCATCATTGAATAAATCCAACATCTCTTCGGTCTTCCGCTATAAACTGGACCTCGGAAGTAGATATACCGTGGGATTATTGGCAACTGACCGAGAAGGAGAGGACTATTTTAACAGAGTATACGGATTCGACTTGGACTTCCGGTTTACTCCTACCAATCAAATCCAATTGCTGGTTTTGGGTTCCAGCACAAAGTATCCCGCTGAAGTAGCGGATAGTAACAAACAACCCAGTAACACCTTTAGCGATCGGCTCATCTCCTTCGAGTATGATCATTACACCAGGACCTGGGGCTGGTGGGCAGACTATGAGGTAGCCGGCCCGAAATTCCGTGCTGACCTCGGATATTATCCTAGAGTTGGATACCGCAATGTTGAAGGGGGACTGCTTTACAGGTGGAACGCACGCCCGGGATCGTGGTGGTCAATGTTCAGAGTAGGCAGCGAGTTCAATTATTTTGAAGACCACAATGGGGAGCTTTTAAACAGGACCGCCTCTCTCTGGTTTATGTACACCGGAACCATGCAGTCCACCCTTGCCATAAGAGGATGGTTAACCCGTGAGGGATACAACAAACAAAAATTCGACCAAGCCCTGTTCGTTATAGAAGGCGGCTTTTGGCCGGCCAGCAACCTACAGATATATACGTCGGCCATAGTTGGAGATCAGATTGACTATGCAAACACCAGGTTGGGGAAAAGATTCAGGCTGAATCCTTACTTGAGTTACGATTTGGGCAAGCATCTTCGGCTTTCCTTTGCGCATACATTTGAACGAATGACTGTCCAGAATGCACGCCTCTACACTGCGAACATCAGCCAGTCCACAGTTGTCTACCAGCTCAATGTACGCACCTTTTTCCGGGCCGTCATTCAATACGTGAATTACGGCTATAATCCCAGCAATTATACATTCGATATAGATTCAGAGTACAAGCGCTTCTTCACTCAGTTGTTGTTCTCTTATAAGATTAATGCCCGCACAGTGCTCTTTCTGGGATACAGCGATAATTATTTCGGCGGCCAAGAATATGGGCTCACCCAATCTGACAGAACCTTTTTCGTAAAATTGGGCTATGCCTGGGTCATCTGAGTTATCAAAAAAATCAAATGTTCAATCTGGGAGGAGCGTCACTTTTGTCGCTTCAGCCGCCTTTCTCAGTTTTTCATCCAGTGTTGCCAAGGGTAGGCCTTTTCTCATGGCCAGATCCAAATATGATGCATCATAACTCGAGAGTTTATGGGCCCTTGCCAATCCCAAAAGATCCTTCATTGCCTTTTCGGGACTTTCGTATTCAACGACTATAGGGAGCTGAGTCAGCAAACTGATAAAACGGACACTGTCCGCCTCACTGATACATTTCTTTCGCTCTGCTGCATGCAGCACATTTACCACTTCGAGCGGCCAGACAGATGGAACGTAGGCCATGGCTTCTGTGAGCTTCTCCAGAATAGAATCGGCAGAGGAATTAGCTTGATCTTTGAAGCACCAAGACATGACCACTGAGTTGTCGATGACAAAACTCTTTTCCATTCAGCGCCGCCCTTCTTCAATCAATTCCTTAAGAGAATATCCTTTGAGGCTATGCTTATCCCGATATTTGAAGATTTCGGAGATGACTTTTTTTGTGTCTCCTGACATTCCTGGATCGGGGGGCTGGAGGATGGCCACGGGAACTCCATGTTTGGTGATGGTGATGCGTTCTCCTTTCATGACCCGCTCTAAAAGCTTAGATAATTGGGTCTTTGCTTCGTAGGCACCCACACTGTCCATTTAGATCTCCTTAGACTGGTCTAAGACTAGTCTATTCTTTTCATCCAGTGATGTCAAGAGGAGATCTTTTTCACAAGAATAGACGTATGAACTGCCTTTAAAATCTCGTTTAAATCGCTGTTTGATGTCGAACAAGAATCAGGATTAGAAAACCTGTTTGTTCTTTACTTCGGAACTCATTCCGCCAAGAATCTGCCATATTCCTGTTTGCTTCAACCATGTGTGTGTTATCCGATAGCTGTTTCCAATCTGGTTTCCATCCTCGTCTTTCAATAAGAGGAAATAGTGAATGAGAGCCGTGTCGTCGATAATCTTGATCGCACAAGGTTTCATCTCAAAGGCAAAGAGTTTTATTTGGAACCAAAAATTTTGAACGAACTCCCGTGCGGCTTTTTTATCACCGGGCATTTCAAGTGACGATGCCCATCCCATGAATTCTTCATGGAGCAGAGACATGTAACCCTCCATGTCCTTTTTTATCCAGTAGTTCCAATATTGCTCCTCGAGTTCCCAAATGGCTGCCTCGGCATTTTTATGCTCTTCATTTAAAGCCTCTAGATTGCTGAAGAATCCAAATCCGGCCACGATTGATAGTACGATGATTAGCCTTAATGGCCTCATATTATGTCCTCCTCCTTGTCATGATTTTCCTCATTTTATTATTGACTCAAGTAACAGAGTATAGATTAAGCATCCAATAATCAAACCGAATTTAAGTTTGAGTATATCAAGATGTGAAATGACATCACAGCATATCGAGATTTGACTTATTCTTCGGCTGGATTTAGGAATATAAGGGAGCATTATGGGAACTGCAATTTCTGTATTGATGTCCCCTTATTTCTTGGTGAATTGGATGCGGACACGGCCTGCATCGAGAGTGAAGCCAATGATTTTTTTGCCTTTGCCTCTTATGAACTCCACTCTCCCATAGCCCGATAGAAATTTATCCTTTCCAATGAGTTCGAAAGGCTCTCCGGGAGCGTTTCTGTGTTTATAAAGTAATTTCCCTTCTTCCACAACCAGTATGTAAGTTGCCGGGAGCTCCTCGTTGTAATAGTAGCCTGAGTAGTCTTGGAGCTGTTCCGATGTCAGAGGAGAAATGGCAGGGATTTTTATAAGCGGGATCTCTCGCTCTCCCTCGATAGTCAGCTTGGCTTTTGTCGCTTCTCCTTCGGCCGGGAAAAACTCGATCAAGATTTCCACAGGAGCATCCTTGGATGTGAACTTGGATTGAGAGATTGGAATCAGAGTGAACGAGACCCCCATAGCTTCAACAATGAGTGTGTCGTCTTTGAGCGAGATATCCGCAATAAAAGATTCTTTTTCGTCGGCATATTTGCCGGCCTTGCTTTTCAATTCGTTCTGGGCAAGAGTCACAGGAGTTATCGACTCGGCTGGCTTTTCAGGAGCCTTTTCTTCTGTGAATTTCTCGGCCAGATAGATATCCGCAACCTGCCGGCACAGCTTGGAAGGATTTATGCTGGCCAGGTTGGCCAGGCAGATGACAGAAAATTTTTCTTCGGGAAACCGAATCATATCAGCCCTGAATCCGACAAATGCTCCCCCATGGGCAACCAGTTTCAATCCTCTGTACAGGCCGACATTGAGCCCGAACGCATATTCCAGTTTCTTACCGTTGTTCAACACTCCAGTCTGTTCCATCAAATCCATCAGTTCGTTGCCCAGTTTATTGTTGTAAAAGGCCTGGTCCCATAGATAGAGATCTTCGACTGTGGTGAATACGCCGCCGTCACCCACATGATTCAGTGTGGTGTTGAGGATCTTGAATCCGTTTTCGGATTCAACGTGGCCGTCGGCTCTCTTTTTGACAACCATGGTGTAATCTTCGTGAAAATGTGTGCTTTTCATGCCCAAAAGTTTGAAGATATGTTCCTGGGCAAATGCGTCGAGGGATTTTCCACTCACACGCGAAACGATGACTCCCAATAAAAAATATCCAGAATTGGAATAGAGATGTTCATCGCCCGGAACGAAGTTCAACCCTTTTTGCCTTGCGATCATAGCTACAGAATCCTCAGGTGAGTAGAAATCATTTTCAGACTTCCCCGACAGATAGGCCAGTCCGAGATAGTCGCGGATACCGCTGGTGTGATGGATGAGGTGCCTGACAGTGATGGGTTTGTGGTAGACCGGAAGCTCCGGGATATATTTTCGGATATCGTCATCGAGCGATAGTTTTCCCTGAAGCGACAGAATGGCGATACAGGCTGCTGTGAACTGTTTGGAGGTGGAACCGATACGAAAGACAGTCTCCGGTGTGATGGGCACATTATGTTCCAGATTGGCCATGCCGTAGCCCCGTTTGTAGATGATTTCCCCGTTGTGGATTATGGCCAAAGAAACCCCGGGTGATACCGTTGAATCCCACGTTTCAAAGAGTCTGTCGACCTTATCTGCCCTGTCATCGGCAGCCGCCGATAAACTTAACGTCAGTATGAGTATTAAAAGCCAAAAGGTTTTAGAAATTCGGTGCTTCTTTATCATATTCATCCTCCCTGATTCGTGAGCCTTGAATTATCTGAAATGAGAATTATATCCTAAAATTTGGAACGACAAAACTAAAGATAATGATTCAAATGAGCTTTGTGTTTGACACTTATATCCATTCCTTGCTATCCTCTTCCTGATTAACCATGGGAAAATAAGGTACAGCAATGGCAGTCAAATGTCCAAAGTGTCAGACCGAAAATCCCTCCGACTCCAAATATTGCAGAGAATGCGCAACACCCCTCTCTTCACCCGGCCATGCTGAGGTTACCAAAACAATAGAAGCACCAAAAGAAGAATTGACCACTGGCTCTATTTTTGCCGGAAGGTATCAAATTATCGAGGAGCTGGGTAAAGGCGGCATGGGAAAGGTCTACAAAGTTCTTGATTAAGAGGTCAACGCTAAGATCGCTCTTAAACTCATCAAACCCGAAATCGCCTCCGACAATAAAACTATCGACCGGTTCCGAAACGAACTAAAGGTCGCCCGCGATATCGCCCACAAGAATGTCTGCCGGATGTACGACCTGGGAAAAGAAGAGGGGGCATACTTTATCACCATGGAGTATGTGTCGGGTGAGGATTTAAAGAGTTTTATCCGGAGATCAGGAATTATATCTATCGGAAAGGCGATCACAGTTGCCAGCCAGGTCTGTGAGGGTTTATCCGAAGCCCACAGGCTAGGGGTAGTTCATCGAGACCTCAAGCCTCAGAATATTATGATAGATAAGGAGGGAAATGCCCGAATCATGGACTTCGGGATAGCCCGATCATTAAGGGCAAAGGGTATCAAAGGATCAGGAATGATGATCGGCACGCCGGAGTACATGTCACCCGAGCAAGTAGATGGCAAAGAGGCCGACCAAAGGGTGGACATCTATTCCCTTGGAGTTATCCTGTATGAGATGGTCACAGGCCAAGTTCCTTTTGAAGGAGATACACCCTTCTCGATAGGGGTTAAACAGAAAAGCGAGATTCCTCGTCCTCCCAAAGAGATCAACGACCAGATTCCTGATGACCTCAGCCGAGTGATCCTCAAATGCATGGAAAAGGATAAAGAGAAGAGGTTCCAGAATGTTGGGGAACTGCATTCCGAATTGCTGAGTCTTGGGAAAGGCCTGCCAACCACTGAAAGGATCGTCCCTGAGAGAAAGCCCCTGACATCGAGGGAGATAACAGTCCAATTTAACCTGAAGAAGCTGTTTGTTCCGACCTTGATAGGTGCTGTTGTCTTTACAGCGGCAATCGTTATCTGGCAGCTTCTTCTGCAAAAAGAAGCTCTATCTGTTCCCGAAGGCAAGCCTTCTATGGCTGTCATGTATTTTGAGAACAATACCGGAGATGAGAATCTGGATCACTGGAGAAAAATGATTCCTGGTTTGGTCATCGCTGACCTGACACAGTCAAAATATATCGAGGTGTTGAGTTGGGAGAAGCTGTATAAAATTCTAAGCGATCTCGGTCAGGAGGATGCAAAAAGTTATTCTTCAGACATCTTGAAGCAAGTCGCAGCCAAAGGAAGAGTTAACCACATAATGTTCGGGAACTTTGCCAAGGCCGGAGATTTGATAAGAATTAATGTGACCCTTCAGGATGCCCGTACAGAGAAAATAGTTGGTTCTGAAGGGGTGGAAGGGAAGGGAGAGAAAAGCATATTCTCGATGATTGACGGGTTAACGAGGAAAGTCAAAAAGAATTTGAAGCTGTCGGCAGAAGAAATTGCAGACGACATCGATAGAGAGGTGGGAAAAATCACGACCAGCTCTCCTGAAGCCTTCAGATATTACACTGAGGGGAGAAACTATCATCATAGCGGAGCGGGCCGTGAAAGTATCCAAGCTATGGAAAAAGCAATTGCTATCGATCCTGAGTTTGCTATGGCCTACAGATCCATGGCCATGACTTACAGCAATTTGGGTTATGATTCTCAAAGGAAGAAGTACCTCAAGAAGGCATTTGAATTGGCAGATCGACTTCCCGATAGAGAGAAATATCTCATCCAGGGCGAATTCTACAGGGAGTCGGAAAAGACATATGATAAGGCCTTAGAAGCATACAGAAAACTGCTGGAGCTTTATCCAACGGCCAGTATTGGAAACACTAACCTTGGCATATTGTACATTAATCTAGAAGATTGGGATAAAGCCATAGAACGTTTCGAAGTCCAAATCCAGAATCAAGATGATAGCTTTTTCCCTTATTTTAATATGCAATATGCCTGTGCGGCAAAAGGATTGTATGATAAGGCACAAGAAATTCTAGAGTATTATCTCGATAATTTTTCAGACGATCCAATGATCCGCTGGGCATTAGCTCAGAATTATATCTGTCAGAGGAAATATGATCTTGCTCATATCGAGCTGGATAAGGCCATGGCTCTTTTCCCATTTTGGTATTTTGTTCCTACGAAAGGTGATCTTTACCTTTATACAGGAGATTTGGATAAAGCGGAAAATGAGTACCAGAAACTCTTGAAAGAAACCGAATCATCAGCTCTGCAAATGGGTATAGAGCGTTTGGCTGCGTTATACATTCTGCAGGAAAAGTTTAAAAAAGCAAAAGATCAATTCAAACAAGCTATTGAACATGCAGAAGATATCGGCGAAAATTTATGGAAATCTTTCGACCATTTTCTTTTAGCATCAACAAACTCAAAAGCTGGAGATCCTGAAAATGCATTGGAGGAGCTAGAAAACGTTTGGCAAATAGCCATCGAGGAGGAATTGCTTCATGATCAAAGAATGGCATTATTTGGAAAAACACTTGTTTACATTGAAAAGAAAAGGCTGGATGATGCTCAAAGGACAGCGAAAGAGCTCGAGAATTTGATCCGAAAAGGAATGAACCGGAAACTCTTAAGGTATTATTACCTGGCGGAAGGAAAGATAGAGCTTGAGAGGAAGAATTATTCCAGGGCTATCGAGGAATTTGAGAACGCATTGTCATTATTGCCGTTCCAATACGAGGCCGTTTATGGTTATGGCGAAGATCATGCAATTTTCCTTGATTCCTTGGCACAAGCATATTACAGGGGAGGGAATTTGGAATCAGCTCTCAGAGAGTATGAAAAAATAACAAAACTTACGACTGGAAGATTGTGGGATGGAGATATCTACGCAAAATCCTTCTACATGTTCGGAAAGATTTATGAGGAGCAGGGTGAGACTGCTGAAGCTGTAGAGGGCTATGAGAAATTCCTCGACCTCTGGAAGAACGCCGATCCCGGCATCCCTGAAGTCAATGACGCCCGTACAAGATTAGCTAAACTGAAGAGTCAATAATCATATGATCGGATTCCTTTGTTGGCACTGGATCATTCCTTTTTATATCCTTGAGGCACTTCGTATGTTCCCGCAGGGGCTGATTTTTCCGAAACCTCGAGAAGCTCCTGGGTGGATTTAACATCTGTCCCCATTACGGATGTGGTGGCTGTGGAAAGCACAGTCAACCCTTTTATTTTTTTCATTTCCTCGAGCATCTTTTCCAACCCAGGAGTCTTGGGCATCATAGATAATCCGAGAGTCATGTACAGTTCGTAATCGATTTTGATGTCCTCAGTGGCCCATATTTCCGAAGTGGATTTTGTTCCCATCATTTCCATGGTCATGATGTATTTTTTGCAGTTCCAGTTCTTGATTTTTTGTGTTTCCCCTGTCTCTTTTACAGTGACCTTGGGCTTCATCATCGAGGCGAATCCCTCCATCATTTTCTGTGCCTGGGCTTTTTCTTCGTCTGAAAGGTCAGCGCCAGATACGGCAGCCGTCAGGATGTCGCTGGTTTCATTGAAGGGCATTTCCCCGTATTTCATTTCAGCATGGTTGATCGTGTAAATCATTTTCTTATCCAGCCTGACGATGATCGAGGTGTCCTCGCCCTGGTCGAGCCGGGCCCTATCTTTGCCCATCCAGGTCACAAACATCTGGTCACTGGCTGGCTGGGTCTGCCCCATGACTTTCATTTCGTCGGTGTGATTTTTCTGCTTGATGTACACATCCGCCTGCACAGCAAGAGGCAGGACAAGACATGTCAAAACAAATAATAATCCAAATACCCTCAAATACCTTCTTGAATGCATTCGATTTTTCTCCTTTTTGTTCAAAATTGTTAATCCTGTTGATGGTGACAGGAATTCCTCAAATTTTCCTCGATTTTAGACTGCTAACAATGTACAGTGAGTATATCACACTCCAAACAGTCCGTTCAACAGCAAGACAAGGAGGATGTTTACGAAATTGCCGATAGAACCTGCAATGCACACATTTCAGTGTTATATTGAGATGGCTGCGCTTCGCTCGCCATGACATTTTCTGTAGGTGATTCTGGGGAGTGTCATAAAGGGGCTTTCTGTTTGACACTCATATCCATTCCTTGATATCCTTTTGCTGACCACACATGGGAAAATAAGAGACAGCGATGTCAGTTAAATGCCCTAAATGTCAATTCGATAATTCCTCCGATTCGAAGTTCTGCAAGGAATGTGGAACTCAACTTCCTTCCCTTGATGAAGCCGCTGTCACAGAAACCATTGAGGTACCGAAGGAGGAACTCACTACAGGTTCTACGTTCGCAGGCCGCTACCAGATCATCGAGGAGCTGGGCAAAGGCGGCATGGGAAGAGTCTATAAAGCCAACGATATTGATATCAAAGAAAAAGTTGCCATCAAACTCATAAAGCCAGAGATCTCCACTGATAAAAAGACAATAGAGCGCTTTCAGAACGAGTTAAAATTCGCTCGGAAGATCAGGCACAAGAATGTCTGCCAGATGTATGACCTCAATAGAGAAAAAGGCATCTATTACATCACGATGGAGTATGTGGAGGGTGAGAACTTAAAGAACATGATCAGAATGAGCGGGCAATTGGGCAAAGGAACAGCGATCTCTGTAGCCAGGCAAGTTTGTGCTGGATTGGCTGAAGCTCACAAACTTGGAGTTATTCATCGGGACTTGAAACCCAGCAATATTATGATTGACAGGGAAGGCAATGTGAGAATAATGGACTTTGGCATTGCCAGATCCCTAAAAGCAAAAGGAATAACAGATGCAGGAGTCATGATTGGGACACCCGAATACATGAGCCCAGAACAGGTAGAGGGAAAGGATGTCGATCAGCGCTCAGACATCTATTCGTTGGGTGTCATCCTGTATGAGATGGTTACAGGGAGAGTTCCCTTTGAGGGGGATACTGCACTTAGCATAGCGATGAAGCATAAGAGCGAGGCCCCCAAAAACCCAAAAGAATACAATGCGCAGATTCCTGATGATTTGAGCCATTTAATATTGAGGTGTCTGGGAAAAGCCAAGGATAGCAGATTCCAGAGCGCAGAGGAGATGAAACGAGAGCTTGAAGATATTGAAAAGGGCATTCCCACTAAGGATAGAGGAATCCCAAGAAGAAAGCCTCTCACGTCGAAGGAGATTACCGTAACTTTTGGATTGAAGAAACTTCTGGTGCCTGCTTCTCTTTTCATTGGCATTTTGATCATAGGAGTAGCTGTTTGGCAGCTCTTGATTCATAAAGAAACTCCTACTGCGCTGGAGAAAACGAGGCTGGCAGTCCTCCCTTTTGAGAATTTAGGTAACCCTGAGGATGAATATTTTGCTGATGGAATTATGGATGAAATCATTGTGCGCATGACGAACATTACTGATTTGAGTGTTATAGCACGCAATAGTGCCATTCAGTATAAAAATACAAAAAAATCAATCACAGAAATTGGCAATGAATTGGGTGTTGATTATATTTTATCAGGAACCGTCCGCTGGCAGAAATCGGTCAACGAACCAGGACGAGTCCGGGTATCACCTTCACTGATTAAAGTTGCTGACTCAACACAAAAATGGGCGGATGTTTATGATAAATCGTTCATTGAGGTATTTCAGGTTCAATCCGACATTTCCAAGCAAGTGGTGGAAGCCCTCGGCATTGCTCTAATTGAGCCTGAAATGCAGGCTCTTGAAGCAAGACCTACTCAAAACATGGAAGCCTATGATTATTATCTTCGGGGAATGGATTATTTCTATAGAGGAAGAGATGAGGAAACAGAAACTCGCCTTGCTATCGAGATGTTCGGAAAGGCAGTCGATCTCGATCCGAATTTCCTTAAAGCTTATGCACAGCTTGCCAGAGCGCAGGCCGATTATTACTGGTTTCATTTTGACCGAAGTGAGGAGCGTATCCTAATGGCAAAACAGGCAGCAGACAAAGCTTCCCAAATAAGTCCTGACTCAGCAGAAGTCCACATAGCTTGGGGATATTATTTCTATCATGGCAAGTTAGACTATGTTCAAGCACTAAAGCATTTTAATACTGCGCTCAAGAAGCAGCCAAAGAATCCTATGATTTTAGAGGGGATAGGTTATGTCAGAAGAAGGCAGGGAGAATTAGCTGAAGCTGTTAGATATATCACTGCAGCTTCGGAGATCGATCCCCGCTCTTCACAGATTGCTTTTAACCTTGCAGAGACCTATGCCTTGATGCGCAATTATCTCGACGCAGAAAAATGGTATGACCGTGCCCTTTACTTGAATCATGATTACCCACGTGCACACTCTTGGAAAGCACGGATGTTCATTAACCAGGGAGACACAAAAAAGGCACGACAGGTATTGCAAGAGGCTTCAAAGGCTTTGGGCGAACTCGATCACCATCTCATGGTTTATCACTTGGTATTAGTCGATATTTTTGACAGAAAATACGATGAAGCCCTCCAACGTCTTTCGTCTTTATCCTCGGAAGCATTTTCCGACCAGTTCTATTTTGTCCCTAAGGATAATCTGTTTGGCCACATCTACAGCCTCATGAATAACGATCAAATGGCAAAGAAGCATTATGAATCTGCTATAAGATTACTGGAAGAAAAGATCAGAGAAGATTCTGAGGATTCCCGCTACTACAGCGCGCTGGGTATCGCTTATGCCGGTTTAGATAAAAAGGAAGAGGCTGTTCAAGCAGCTCAGAAAGCCACAGAAATTCTTCCGATTTCTAATGAGGCTTATAGAGGCACATTTAGAGCTAAAGACCTTGCCCAGGCTTACACGATAGTTGGAGAATTCGACAAAGCCTTAGACATGATTGAGAGATTACTTTCTATCCCAGGGGAGATGTCTGTCCCCCTTCTCCGAACGGATCCTGCCTGGATTCCTCTGCACTCCCATCCTCGCTTCCAAAAGCTTATTAAAATGTGAAAATCTAAATACCTATAACACTCCTTCACCACATACTTCTACCCTGAATTTTTCTTTATTATGTTTCATCGCTATTTTTTATGGATTAAAGGAGATAGGGAATTTTCTTATTTTTTCTGCCACCCAGAGCCAAAACAAATTCGAAACTGCTATCTGCTGACATCTCTTTTTAAGCTCAGCACAGCATGGCAGACGAAGAGACGGAGGAAGCATTTCCGGTTGACTGGACTTGTTTTTTGTATTTATGATTAAATACAAATTCATTTTAAGGGTGGAGATTTGATGAAACCTGGATGTGTTTTCATTTTAAAAAAAGGAGGCAAACCAAATGCGTAAGAATTTTTGTATTTTTCTCGTATTGTTATTCTCTCTTACCAGCATACAGATTTGGGCTCAAGGCTCATTTACTCTGGAGCAAATTTTGAGTCCCCCTTATCCCTGGAGTCTGGTGTCAGCCAAAAAAGCCGACCGAATTGCCTGGGTGTTCAACTCCCAAGGAGCCAGAAATGTCTGGACCGCGGCAGCACCAGATTTCAAACCAGTCAATCTGACCGGATTCTCCCGTGATGAAGTCTTCGAGCTCCCGGATGTTTCTATCACTGATGATGGCAAGACCATTGTATTTGTAAAAGGCGGCAGGCCGGACAGCGAAGGCTGGGTCACCAATTCCGACAGTGATCCGGCTGGAAGAGAACAGGCTGTATGGGCGGTACGGACCGATACAAAGGTAATGTGGAAACTCGCTCTGGGGAGAAATCCGGTTCTTTCTCCTGATGGACAATGGGCTCTGCTGGTAAAAGACGGACTGATCTATCGCATATCATTGATTCCTCCTTCTGACCCAAGTGATATGCCAGAGCCTGAATTGATGTTCAAGGCTGCCGGCGAAAACGGATCTCCCCAATGGTCGCCTGACTGTACGAAGATCGCTTTTGTCAGCAGACGGCAGGACCACAGCTTTATCGGTGTGTATCATATAGCCAAACGAAAAATCAAGTGGATGGCTCCCAGTGTTGACCGGGACAGCGATCCTTGCTGGTCTGCAGATAGCCAGAAAATTGCCTTCATCCGCAGGCCAGGCTTGCAGTATGATGCCACTCCCAGATTCCGTTACCGTGGACCTGCTGATCTTGAAATCTGGATCGCGGATGTGAACAAAGGAACGGTCAGTAAAATCTGGAGTTCTCCCAAAGAAGAACTTCGTTTTTATTCTTTCCGCAACTTTGAACTGACTGCCAATGATAGAATCCTTTTTACAGCGGAAAATGAAGAATGGAATCATGTGTATTCTCTTCCCATCTCAGGAGGAGATCCTGTGGATCTGACACCCGGAGAAGGTGCTGTGGAACACATGGGGATCAGCAGTGACGGCAAGACTCTTTTTTTCAGCAGTAACCGAGCTGATATCCACGGACGACACATCTGGAAAGTTCCCACTTCTGGAGGAAAAGCAGTCCAAATAACCAAAAACGATACTATCGGAACCTATCCCAAAGCTCTTGGATCAGGTACTCAAGTCGCTTTTCTCTATGCCACCGCTGTCCATCCCACCTCTGTTGCTATGGTTCCTGCTGATGGCGGGAAGATCGATGTCGTCGCACCTGAGAAGCTGCCGGCAGAATTCCCCATCCATGATTTGGTTATTCCAGAGCTTGTGATAGTCAAAGCTCCTGACGGTCTGGAGATTCCCTGTCAATTGTTTCTTCCTGAGGATGCTCGACCGGGTGATAATCGGCCAGGTGTGGTTTACACCCATGGAGGCCCCATCCGTCAGATGCTCTTGGGCTGGCATTATATGGAGTTCTATTCAGAGGCATACGGAATCAACCAGTATTTTGCCAACAAGGGGTATGTCGTGATATCCGTCAACTACCGCAGCGGAATCGGCTACGGCCGCTCATTCCGGGAAGCGATGAACACCGGCATGCGGGGTGCTGCCGAATATCAAGATGTCCTGGCAGGGGCCCAATACCTTCAGGGCCGTCCAGAAGTCGATCCCAAAAGGATCGGTAAATGGGGTCTTTCTTACGGAGGTCTTTTGACAGCAATGGCACTGGCCAGGAATTCAGATATATTCAAGGTAGGCGTCGACATGGCTGGAGTGCATGATTGGTCGCAACTGCGGGGGAGGCTGAATGAAGACACGCGCAAAACAGCGCGGGAGTCATCCCCAGTGGCAGATGTTGAGACCTGGACTTCGCCAGTTCTTTTTATTCATGGGGATGATGACCGCAACGTCCCTTTCCAACAGACAACAGATATCGTGCAAAAGTTAAGAGCTAAAGGAGATGTCCATATCGAGCTCATGATTAGGCCTGACGAACCCCATGAATTTCTCCTTCATAAAAACAGGATGGATGCCTACAACCGTACTTTTAAATTCATCGATCGATTTATCGGAAAGTAATCAAAGTAAGCGATTTTACACGAAGTCTATCAATTTGACACTTCTCCCGATTCCTTGATATTCTTTTGGTGACCGAGCACAGGAAAATAAGGGAACAGCAATGGGAGTTAAATGCCCCAAATGCCAATTCGAGAATTCTTCCGATTCAAAGTTCTGCTTAAGAGATTGAACCTGGATTGATGAATATTGGATTAATAAAGAAAGGAAAGGACATGAGAGTGAAATTGAACACAAAAGCAAAGGTGAGCTTTCTCTGGATTTACCTGCTTCTATTTTTCCTCGTCTTTAATGGTTATGCTCAGATATCCGAAGAAGCCGTCGATCTTTCACAACTGGAAACCTATTTTGTGGAAGCTATGAAAGATTGGAAGATACCTGGTATGGCAGTTGCGATTGTTAAAGATGGCAAAGTGGCACTGGCTAAAGGATTCGGAGTGAAAGAATATTCCAAGGAAGACAAAGTGGATGAGACGACTCTTTTCGCCATTGCCTCCAATACCAAAGCATTTGCAGCTGCATCTTTGGCTATTTTGGTGGATGAGGGAAAAATCAAATGGGATGATAGGGTCCGTGAATATTTACCCTATTTCAAGATGCATGATCCCTACGTAACTGAGGAAATGAAGATCCGTGACCTGCTGTGTCATCGTTCGGGCCTGGGAACATTCAGCGGAGATTTGCTCTGGTATGAGACGCCCTATACTGCCGAAGAAGTGGTTAAGCGGGCGCGGTATTTGAAACCTACTTTCGGATTCAGGGCCGGATTCGGATATTCGAACCTCATGTTCATGGCAGCAGGAGAAGTTATCCCAGCAGTTACAGGGAAAGAATGGGAGGACTTCGTAAGGGAACGTATTTTCATTCCCCTGGGGATGCGGGTTACACATGTGGGCACCAGTAAATTAAAAAATTACGACAACGTGGCAACGCCCCATTACGTGACATCGGAGGGCGATACCTTGACTATCTCTTATACAAGTTCGGATGTCATAGCCTCTGCTGGAGGGATCAATTCCAATGTCTCTGAAATGAGCCGCTGGCTGATCATGCTGATGAACAACGGAGTTTTCGACGACACTCGGATTCTGAGCGAAGAACAAATTTGGGAGATGTGGAAACAGCATACAGTTATCCCGGTGACAAAGTCCACAAAGGAGCTTTTTCCGACAACGCATTTTAACAGCTATGGATTGGGCTGGGGACTTTCCGATTATTATGGCCATAAGATCGTTTCTCACGGCGGGGGCCTGGACGGGATGATCTCAAGGGTCGCTATGGTCCCGGAAATCAAGCTGGGCCTGGTTGTGCTCACCAACAGCATCAATTCATTGCCTCCTGCATTGGCGTATAAGATCATCGATACTTATCTGGGGGTTGCTCCCAAAGACTGGAGCCAAATCTACCTGGAGCGTGACAAGAAAGCGTCAGAAAAAGACCAAGAGCGGATCGCTCGGATTATGGAGAAAATCGCCATAGGGGAAAAGAAAGCCCCCACACCTGACCTTGAAGTCTTCACAGGGCGTTACGGAGGTCCCATGTACGGAGATGCCGATGTCACTCTGGAAAAGGATCATCTGGTGTTGAATTTCGTCCCTACGCCTGTATTTGTTTCTGACCTTACGTACATACATCATGACACCTTTCTGCTCAAATTGAGAAATAAATTCTCCTTTATCCCTCATGGCGTCGGAACGGTTCAGTTTCTCCGGGATAAGTATGGAGAGGTCGTAGAAATGAAGGTGGACATCCCCAATCATGACTTTTTCTTTACAGAACTTGAGTTCAAGAAAAAAAGTGAGCAGTCTAGAATTTAAAGATGGGCTCGATATCGATGGGAATGTCGCCGAGGCTGTCCAAAAGCCCCTGGATCACATCATCCACCTCACCGTACTTGGCGATGAATGCTGAGGCATTTTCATAGCTGCCGTCTCCCTCCAGGATCAGAATCTTCTGGGCCATCTCCTTCACTGAGTCCTTGATCCTGTCCATGTCCACACTGAATTTTTGGGTTTCAGGATCGTATTTGAATGCGCCTGTCTCCCTGTGGTAGTTGAGCTGCATCAGGGTGCCCAATCCATGGGCTTCATGGGCCCCGAATCGGATGGATCGGAACATCCCGGCCAGATAGGTCGTGTATATCTCCCCCTCCTTTTCTTCTGGAATCAGGCCCTTCTCCATCAGGAAAGGAACATTGGCTATTCCTACGATGGTAGCTTTGCATTCCTCGATAGGGGAATATTTATCAGCCAGCGCCTTGTTGACTGTTGTTCTCGTTCCATCCTCAAGAGTCACATAATTGACGCCAAGCACGTGGGAGATCTCGTGGAGAAGGGTCTCTGTGAAATAGGCATAGAAGGAGACATGCTCTGCATCTTCTTCGGTGAGCACTCTCTTGGAGATAGGTACCAGCACTTTGTCGAACTTGGCCTCCTGCATGTTCTTGAGGAAGACCTTCTTGGTGCCTTTTTCCTCGCGGATTCTCTCGTCGTTCGGGAGGACAAAGGCCAGAGTCTGCACCCCTGCCTTAGTATCTCCGGCTGTGAACACCTCGATCACCACGTTGAGTGGTGAGGCAAGTCCTTCGATCTGGGCATCCTTGTATTTTTGCTCCACGGGAAGGTTTCGCTGCATCTCGCCCAGGTAATCGAGATAGCCCTTGAGTTTGGCCATCTCTTCGAAATCGTTGATATAGACAAAGCTTTCGTATGCAGCCTTGAGCCCCATGAGGTTGTCCTCGTAGACTTCATAAGGTCCAATCACGATCTCCAACAGATTGCCTTCCAGGTCGATCCACTTCAGGTCGCCTTTGTAATAATTGTTGGAGAGAAGATCTTCGGCCTTCTGGTTGAGGTAGGACTTGAATGCTTCGTCTGTAGTGATTTCGGCTGCCTCTCTCAAGTACAGAGCCGCAACCTTCAGATCATCTTCGTAAGCCTGATTGTAGGGGACAGCGATCAGGCTGTCATTTTTCCTCCTGACCACCGTATAGGTGTTCTCCAACCGCTCCCTCATATCGCGATTGCCTTTGACATATCCCTCGAAATAATCCTTGGTCATATCCGGAGGATAAAAGCCTGCACCCGGGGGTTTGGGATCTGTGCCGATAAAAGGCTTATTCTCGTCCAAACGGTCATAAGGTCCGAAATTGATCTTCAAATAACGAACAAAATCCTCGGCAGCAGGATGGTCTGCGTTTTCGAAATCTTCAAGGATCTCCAGTCCCACATGAGAAGCCTGTTTCCAAAAGATGTTATCGATGGCCTTGGCAGCCAAAACCAGCTTCTCGAGCACCTGCTTCTGCTCCTCATTCAACAGGTTCTCATCGTAGGTGATCTCTGTCGGGGTGAGCTGGGCCAGGCGGTCTTTGATATCAGGAACGACCGTGTATCCAGGGATTTCGGTCACTTCTGCCACCGCTTTCTCCTCTTCTTCTTTTGCCTTACATCCAAAATTGAGAACCAGAACAGTCGCGGCGAACACAATAGCCATAAGAGCCAATAAATTATTCCGATTCATGCTGAAACCTCCTCATCTAACTCTGAGTTATAAAAAATCAAAAAAATGCCAATAACTTTGCTGTGAGTTATAAATCACTTCTTCAATTTATATCCTGCTTCTAATATACAGGCTTTGGCAGCAATTCGTAAAGGCTCGATCAAAGGCACCGGAATGTCCATATCTTTTAGCACGAGAGGCACCTCGGTGCATCCGGCAATGACGGCATCCGCTCCTCTTGCAGTCAGAACTTTGGCCGTGTTCACCAGGATCTCCTTCGGGGCCCCAGAGATGAATCCTGCCTTGATGCCCTGATCACCGAAGATCGCCTCCATCACCTGTGCTTGTTCCTCCTCTTCAGGTGTGATGATCTCTATTCCTGCCTGGCCAAAGGTCTCATGGAAGAGCCGGGATTTTATGGTGCCGGTGCTGGCTATAAGCCCGGCTTTTCTGATCTCAGGAATCTCTTTCTTGGCCCACCTGACACTTTCATCCAGGAGGCTGATCAAAGGAAGATCCATCTGTTCCCTAATTTCGGTGATAAAATGATGGGCCGTCACACAGGGCATGACCACAAAGTCTGCTCCTGCGTCATGGAGGCGTCTGAATCCCTCCACGAGCAGGGGAGCGGGACTCGGTCCTGTCTCCAGGATGGCATCGGTTCGGGGAGGTATCTCAGGATTGCTGAAGATTATGACCTTTATGTGTTCCTGGTCTTTTTTGGCCCTAGTATGTTTGATGATCAGCTCATAGAAGTAGGCTGTGGCTTCCGGGCCCATGCCTCCCAGGATGCCGACGGTCTTCCTCATCTTTTGGGCGCTTCTCCCACGATCTTTTTGACTTTATCCAGAGGGAGTGCCTCCACTTTGCGGCCGCTTCTTCCTTCCATGGTGGTGGCTTTGAAAAGAGAGTTGAGGATGGCCTCCTCACCGGCTTCTGCTGCAGCCAGGAAGAGAGCGGACATGCGGTCTGAGCGCAGCACATCGATCTTATGTGTGCTGGATTCTGATCTGTGGGAGATGCGTACTTCCTTAGCTGTGGAGAAAGCGACGCAGTAGTCGCCGCTTCCTGTGGAGTAGAAGCCTCCGGTTCTGGGAATACCGAGGAGGGCCCTCATGGCAAGCCTTTTCAGATTGTGGCTGTCCAGAGGAGCATCCGTAGCCACCACCACCATGCAGGATCCTTCGGGTGGCTCCCCGAGGTATCGTTTCATGTAATAATTGCCCAGCTTAATACCCACAGGATAGCCGTTGATCTGGAACACTCCGCCATGGTTTGTCTGAACAAGGACTCCGATGGTGTAGCCGCCTCTTGATTCAGGAAGTTTTCTGGAGGCTGTACCGATGCCCCCTTTCCATCCATAACAGGTGGTTCCTGTTCCAGCGCCGACACACCCTTCTTCTACTGGTCCTGAGGATGCTTTGTTGATAGCCTCGATCACATGCTCCTTTTTCACGTGCCTCCCCCGGATATCGTTGAGGCCGCCGTCGTTGGTCTCTCCGACAACGGGATTCACAGACATAACAGTTTCATTCCCCGGAAGGGAGAGGATGTAATCCAGGACAGCATCGGCTGCTGTAGGAACGCTTAAGGTGTTGGTCAGGATGATCGGGGTTTCGATGCTTCCCAGTTCCTCCACTTGGGAGATGCCCGTCAATTTGCCATATCCATTAGCAACATAGATAGCACCCGGGACTTTTTCCTGGAAGATGTTCCCCTCATGAGGAAGGATTGCTGTGACACCGGTACGGATGTCGTCTTCCTCGATGAGGGTCACCTGTCCGATTCTGACTCCAGCGACATCTGTGATGGCATTTAAAGGACCAGGATCAAGGATTCCGGTTTTGATGCCGAATTCTCTGAGGCGGGGCCGCTGTTCTGAAGAGACTAAACCTAGACACAAGACAGGTAAGGCGAGAGAAAAATAGATGATGTATTTCATTTTTTTCATTTCCCTTGCAGATTGTGAGAATATGATGTTAGTGAATACGTCTTAAAAATGCAAGAATGCAAATCTTGATAAATGAAGATTTGTATTATGCATTTGAACTTCGGAGGATTTGACAATGTTGGTCCTTAAGATTATCAATAAGGAATATTTAGAACAATGATGACTGTATTCAAGCAAAAAAGTCTGACAAGGAATTTAGCCCTTCTAATTCTTTTGTCTGGAGGTGTGTCATTATTTTTTTCTGATTCATTTTCTCAGAGACATACAGACTTAAAGAGCTGGTATAAGTCTGCCTTTAATTCTGGGGAAATGTTTCTAAAAAAAGGAGATTTTCAAAATGCAATAATTGAATTCAAAAAGAGTTTGAAGTTGGCTGAAGAAAATGGAAATGTAGAAGGTAGAATTATCAGCTCTATGCGGCTTGGTTTACTGTTTTGGAATATTGGTCAGCTCGACCTTTCGACAGAATTCTATAAAAAAGCTCATAAAGAGGCAACGAAGTTAAAATTATGGCAATTAGAGCAAAAGTGTCAGCATTCACTTCGCATCTATGAACATTATGCAAAAGGTAAGGAATATCGATTAACTGGTCAACATCAAAAATCAATTGAAAGCTTTCAGAATGCAATTATGTTATCAAGAGAGATCGATAGCATCGCTCATGAGGCGAAATGCTTGCGTCAAATGAGCATTTCTTTCTGGGAAATGGATGATCTTAATGAGTTTTATGAATTGAATGCATATGCTCTTGAACTTGCAAAAAAACTTAATCATAAAAAGGAAGAAGGTCGATGTTTAAACAATATCGGAGTTTTTTATAGAAGGAAAGGTAATTATTCAAAATCTTTAAGTAGCTATGAAAAAGCATTAGAAATTGCTAGACAAATGAAGATTCAGAGAGATGAGTCAGCAGTTTTGAGCAATATTGCTAATATCTATAAAAATGTTGGCCAATGTAGTAAATCTCTTCGTTACCTTCAGGATGCTCTGAGAATAGATAAAAAACAAGATAACATAATATTTATAGCGATGGATTTGATAAATATTGGGGAAACTTATCGAATAAGGGGATCTTTAACTAATAAAAAAAGTGATTTTGAAAGAGCTTTAAAAGATTTTAATGAATGTTTGGAATTACTAAAAACGGTAACTCCGAAAAATGATACTGTAATTTCACTTAAGGTGAAATTGTTAAATAATATTGGATCCGTATTCTTGCATTTAGAGAATTTCAACAGTTCTATACGATATTTTGAATATGGTTCTAAAATTGCAAATCAGATATTGGATTATGAATCAATTTCAATGATTCTTAGCAATATGGGATCAGTATATCTAAAAAAAGAGGACTATACGAGAGCTTTGAATTATTATTTAAAGTCAATCAATATAGCTGAGAGAATCAAGGCATCCCATGTTCTATGGGAGGCTTATTTTGGGATTGGTAAATGCTATGAAAGTTTGGAACAGTTTTCAAAGGCAATCGATTATTACCAGAAATCTATAAAGGAAATAGATGCTATAAGAAGTTCCATCTTTTCAGACTTTTTAAAGACAGGCTTTTTAAAAGATAAGCTTCATGTTTATGATTCTTTGATTGGTTTATTTTTTTTGATTGACAAATCCTCATCGTCAGATAGCATAAAAAAGAAAATTTTTAGCACTATAGAGAAAGCAAAAGCAAGGGCTTTTTTAGAAGTTCTAGGAGAGACTTGGCTTGATAATAAAGAAAAACAAAGTACAGAATTAAAAAAAGGAAAAAAAGAAATTTCGCATGGATCACATTCTGGAGTGCCAGCTGAGATCCCTATTGTTGAAAATAGAATCTTTCCTGAACCATGTCAATTGGAGCAAGTTCAGAAAGAACTGTTAAACCAAAAAACAGCTTTAATTGAATTTTTTCTCGGAAAAAAGAGATCATTTATGTTCTTGATAAAAAAAAATGATTACGATTTGTTTCCATTACCATCAAGGGATAAAATCAAAAATTCAATCAAAGGCTACCTGAAAGAACTTTCCGATCCTCCCAAAGGGAGATTTAGAGGGGCTCTGGCTGCAAAAAGGTTGTTCCACCAGCTTATTGCTCCGCTTAAAAATAATCTCAACGGTTCTGTTGAAAATCTTATTATTATTCCTGATGGGCTACTTTATTACTTGCCCTTCGAGGCTCTCATTATGGGAACAGAAGATATGTCTTCGGATGATAAATTTTTGATTGAAGATTTTAAGATTTCATATGCTCCTTCCTCCTCATCACTAGTATTTTTGAAAAAAAGGGAATCAAGGATTCGTCCTCCGAAATCTCTACTTGGTATAGGAAATCCCAAATATGTGGTTGGAGAAATAGGAAACATTAACAGAAAGAATCACTCTAGAATCTTTAAAGAAATATATGAGGCTCAAGGATTTGAATTTTCACCCCTTCCATATAGCAAAAGAGAAATAAAGGAAATTTCTAAGTTCTTTAAAAAAGGATATAAAGATGTTTATTTAGGTGAGGTAGCTAGCGAGGATTTGATTAAAAAGATCTCTCTTGAGAACTATCAAATAATACATTTCGCTTGTCATGGACTCCATGATGAGGTATTCCCATTCCGTTCTGGACTGGTGCTGAGCCTAGAGAGGAATAAAAAAGAAGACGGCTTTCTATTAGTTCGAGAGATATACGATCTTAAGCTGGCTGCGGATTTAATCGTTCTTTCTGCTTGTGAAACCGGAAAGGGAGAGTTGGAAAACACGGAGGGAGTATTAGGACTTCCTCGTATTTTCTTTTATTGTGGGGCTAATTCAGTTGTTTCCTCTCTATGGGAGGTAAATGATAAATCAACATCTCTATTCATGTCACATTTTTATAAACAGTTGTCTTTGGGAGAGAGCAAATCTCAAGCACTACGTATAGCCAAAATCAAAATGTTGAAAACTAAATATTGTCACCCCTTTTATTGGGCGTCATTTGTGTTGTATGGTGATTTTTCTCCGATCCCAATTTACAATTGATTTTGAGATCCTGAGAGCAATTATTCTTTGAGCTGAAATTCCTTTAACGTTGATTCTTTTTTAATTCCACCCTGGAAAACGGCTGTAACCATCCAGTAATATGATTTGTTGCTCTCCAATCTGCAGGATGTTTCGCTTGGCAGAATAATGCTGTTTGCGCTTATTTTGTCACTCGTCCAAATAGGATATAGAGTCTCATCAAATATTTCGAATACATAATAATTTGCTCCCTGAACAACCGCCCACTCAAAATCCAATGTTGAGCTACTAATCACTTTTTTTCTGGGCTTGATGAGTTCAACCTGATTGAGAGAGGATCCGCGATATTTAGAATTTTCAATTCTTGTAGAAACAATAAAAATTGCTGTAAGAGAGATAACTAATATGAAGCTCGCTGTCAATGTCACAAATCTCCATTTAAATCGGGAAGGAAATGAATTAGAAGTCGATCGAAAACCAGACTTTGCCTCTTTTTTGTCGATATATTCCTGGACAATTTTGTTCAGTTCCTTTTCGTAACGGAGGGCTTCGATAATAAATTCAAATTCTTGGGAGCAGTAATAACAGTTTGTTATATGGTTAACGATTTTTGTTTTTTGTTTTTCGGATTCTCTTCTCCGAAATAAATGGAGCATTGTTTTGGAGGAGGGACATGATTTTCGTGTTCGAGGAATTTTGTCTTTGATATCAGCCTGATAGACTTCTCGAAGCTCCCTACTATTTAATTTCATACTTAATGCCTTTTTCGTGTAATCTTTTCTTTAGATCAGATAAGCCTCGGTAAAGCAAATTTCTTGTCTTATGTCGGCTCCAATTATAAAAAGTAGCGATTTCTTCTATAGTCAGGTTAAGCAGATAGAGTTTAACCACCTTGCGGCGTGAATCCAAAAGAGATTCAACGGCGTTATTGATGCTTCTTTTTAGATTTTTATCATCGAAAACTCTTGTTTCATATTGACTTTTCCATTCCGATATTTTTTTCTTTTTTTCGAGTAGAATAAATCCCCTTTCACGTCTAGCTTTTCTGAGATGGTCAATAACTGAAGAATCCACAATCTTCTTTATATATGACGAGTAATTTGTAATTTTTTTCTCATCATTTAAAAGTTTCCAAATCTTTATCCTGACTTCTTGAAGGACATCATCTGGATCAATTCCATCTTTAGGTAAATTGAATTTTTTGATATTGATTTTTATGGAACGACCAAATTTACTGATGACTGCGTCAAATTCTTTAAGCTTATCTACTTTCGTGCTCATTATGATAAATTGATATTAACTCATGGATGATACTCTTTCGTTCTTATATATAGAGTGTTCAGAAATGAAAATTTTCTCAGTTTTTATAAAAATATTGTGTATTTTACCAGTTGAAATTTTATCTTATCAAGAAGTTTCTTAAATATATTTCCTTTTCTTGACATATTCGAGAACATCTAATAACATTCCTATCGAGATAAGCGTAAAAGTTAATATCCCTCATGTGGGAAGAAACATTAGCTAAAAATGACTTAGATAGTCAGCCGAAAAGTTTAGATCTCACCATCCCTTCCTTTAAAGAAAAAGCTGATACCTTACTGATAATACTGATCATAACATCGAGCGCATTAATAATTATTGTCTCTGTTAAATTTAAAATCCTTTATCTCTGGATTGAATTCCTGCAAAGCAATTCTTTCCTTCGTGCGGTGTTCTATCCAATGATCTTATCAACAGCGTTTATTATTACAGGAATTATTTTCAGAACCATTATTTGGCTTCGATATAAGCCTATGAGAGTTCAAACTGGGGAGAATATTGATTGGCCGTTTGTTTCAATTATCATGCCAGCACTGAACGAGGAGGAGTTAATTGAAGAATCTATTGATTCAATATTCTCATGTAATTATCCCCAAGATAGATTTGAGGTCATATGTATAAATGATGGTTCCAGTGATTCCACCTTGTTCCATATGTTAAACGCAAGACAAAGATATGGCGACAATCTTAAGGTTATAAATTTTTCCAACAATTTAGGGAAAAGAAAAGCCATCTATGTCGGGTTGAAAAACGCGAAGGGGGACATCCTCGTTACAGCAGATACAGATAGCCGTATAGAAAAGAATGCTATCAGAAATCTTGTTTTGCCACTGATTAAAGACCGAAAGACCGGAGCAGTAGCAGGAAGAGTGGAGGTTTTAAACGAAAAGGATAATTTTCTTACCAGAATGCTCACTATTCGTTATTCCATCTCGTTCAATTTTGGCCGGGCTTATCAAAGTGTTTATGGGGCTGTGTTTTGCTGTCCGGGTGCTCTCACTGCCTATAGAAAAGATGTTTTACAGAAGTTCATCCATAAATGGATTAACCAAAAGTTTTTAAATACTCAGTGTACTTATGGAGAAGACAGAGCTCTTACCACTCAAATTCTCAAAGCTGGCTATAAGACCCGATTCCAGTCGAACGCCATTGTTTGCACAAAGGTCCCTAGAACCTTTTCTCAAATGAACAAAATGTATTTGCGTTGGACTCGAAGTTATATCCGAGAGTCCATTATTTTTGCTGGATTCATGTTTTCTAAGTACCGTCCAGGGAAGCGTTTATTGCCCATTTTTGATTTTTTCTTCTTGAATTTTCTCCATCCCTTCCACATCCTCTCTTTAGGTTTTGTGGTTTATTCCTTCTTTATCCATCCGATTTTTATTCTTCGTCATTTCGCGGTTTTGGTGGTTTTTTCTTTTGTGCTTTCTTTGTATTATCTCAGGGCCAGAAGAAGCATGACATTTCTATATGGAATTCCTTATGCTTTTTTAACAGCCTTTTGTCTTTGGTGGATTGTCCCTTTTGCTGCTTTTACGATGAAGAACCAGTCATGGATGACGCGCTAAAAATCCATTCTTTTTTACAACGATAAAAATCAAACCGGCAACGAACAGAAAGGAACCTCCTATCAATACCCATCTGTTGATGATATTAGGAAAAACCACTTGGGCTGTGTTTCCAGAGACAATAAATCCAGCCCAATAGTATGGATGAGACACTGCCTCGGATGCAATCATTTCCAGCTTCGCATTCCTCAGTGAATTAGCTATCGGTGCAGAGGATCGAAGATGTGCATAGAACCGCTCCATAAGTTGGTATGTGGCTTGATCGTTGACCGCCCATAGACTCATGAGAACTGATGAAGCACCGGCAAAGAAAAAAGACCGATTTAAACCCTCTATACCTTCTCCTTTGATAAATTGTCCAAGCCCTGTTTGACAGGCCGAGAGAGTGACAAGATCTGAGTTGAGATTCAGATTATAAATCTCCCTCATTTGGATGAATCCATCCTCTTCGCTGTTATAATCTAAGGAAAGCACGATAGAAGATCTTGCCGGCTTTTTATCATCAATGAGGCTGTGGGTTGCAAAATGGATGATTTTGTAGTCATCGAGTCTGAGGTTTTTAAGTTTTTCCTCTGTGGCAGTTTCTCTGATAAAAATATCTTCCTTTGATTCTTTAAACAGGCGGCTGATTCTTTCGATTTCAGTCCCGCTGTATTTTAACCTGTAGAAATTGAAAGCAGTTGAGGAATAAAAGTTCTGAAAAATATCATCCCCATTTGTTTCTGACTCCAGTTGTCCAAAATCCGGATCACCGAAGGCTAAAATATCGTATCTTCGATTAGATTTATTTTTCTTTCTTCGTTCGAGAATCTCACGATAGGAAGAGATGGATGGAGAGTAAGCGATTCTGTAATCTTCTACCAGCCAATGAGGATCTTTTTTGTGAGCGACCAGTGTTTCGAACGGAAGGAAGTGAAGGATGTCGTCAGGGATGAAAATTATCTTCTCAATATTTTCATCTAGGTTCGGAGGAACGAGGATTTTGTATAAATCTTGACCCAAACCGAAATTTTTGCTTTCTCTATCCGTGATAGTAATCAAATAATCTGAAACCAAATTTTGGATGATTGACTTTTTTGGAAGAGGGAATATTTTTAAGTTATTCTTCGTAATGACAAAACCATAAGAATTTTCTTTCCCTATGATATAAGCAATAAAGGCCGATTTTCTATCTAAAAGTTGCTTTTGGGTTTCTCTTAATGTGACGATTTCAGGATATTTTAGATCCGCATAATAAGGGCTCTTTGACCGAATCTCTCTCTTAAGGGTTTCTAAATCATTTTCTTTTTTTGCAAGTTGCTTGAGAAGGTTTTCCTTTTCTTCGGAAGCGAACTCAGCGACAAGAAGCTTGTTGTATATACTTGAAATATCCTTCATAAGTTCCTTTTCTTGATTCTTCAATTTAAAATTGATTCCCATCGAGATATCTACTTGAGCGACTTCGAGACTGTCGAGAAAGGATCTGGCCTTTGCCCTTTCTAAGTATTCAAATGCCTGCCGATCATAACCCATTCCCTCATTTTCTTTATGAAAAGAGATAAGAAGATGAATGAGATTTTGGTAGGCTTCTATTCGCTTGTCTGTTCCTAGATAGCTTGCCTTCAACTCTTCCAGCTTAATCTGAGAACGGATGTTTTCAATTATACGTATCGAATTTTTATAGTTTTTGAGGGCTTCAAAAATTTTATTCTGCTTGGCATAGGCATTTCCTATTTCGAAATATGCTTCCCACAGAATTTGTCCTCCTTCAAGCTCTTGGGCTAAATCGATCGCTTTTTGGTAATATCTTGTGGATTCTTCATAATTGCCTTGGTTGAAGTGAACTATCCCTATGTTGTTTAGAATCATTCCCTTGGCTTCAATATCATTAATTTTTTCTGCCTTTTCATATCCAAGTTGAAAAAACTCCAAGGCCTTTTGATAATTTTTCAGATCTGAATGAACGCTTCCGAGATTGTTTAATACTTCAATTTCGGTTATTAAATCATGATTCTTTTTAGATGTCTGAAGAGATTTCTCATGATAATTGAGTGCTTGATGTAAGTCTTTTTCATTTCCTGAGAGAATACTCTTATCTCTATATATATTTCCAATATTGTTTAATATCGCAGAGAGTAGATATGTATCTCCCGTTTCTTTGACTTTCTTCAAAGCATTTAATAGATAATCTAGGGCCTTGTCATAATTTCCAATTTTTCTATATGTAATTCCAATTAGATTTAGATAGTCTATTGACATATTTTCGTTCTTTAAATATTCTGCAATTGCAAGTGCTTTATGAAAATAATTTATTGCTTTCGAGTAGCTATCCAGTTGCCAATAATATATACCTATATTCTTTAAACATCTTCCTTCCTCTTTTCTGTGCTTTAACATTCGCGCTATATCAAGCGCTTTTACATTTAAAGAATAGAATTCTTCTAGGTCTGGAAGATCCCAAAAAGTTACACTTAATTGTCTGAGACATTTAACCTCATGTTCTTTGCTGCCGAGATCCTTGGCTAGTTTGATTGCCTTTCGGTAGTTTTCGATGGATTCTTGGTATTGCCCGGAGGATCTGAATTGTTTTCCTTTATCGTAATACGAATAGATATCGAGTGCTGTTTGACTTATATACATTTGAGTTTTTAGATTTTGCTTAGTCGCAATAGAAAAAGCTTCAGAATAGTAATCTGATGATATCTCAAGTTTTCCAATATTCCAGTACATTAAACCCAAATTTAGAAGTATGTTGCATTCTTTTTCACCATTAGGCATTTTCTTTGCATATTCTAGCGATTTCCTGAATAGTTCAATTGCTTTTTCGAAGTCTCCTTCCGATCGGAATTTTTCTGCTTCCACTGTAAAACTTGATAATTGTTCCGTTAGAGAATCAGGAGTTTTGTTTGAAATTGCAAGTGTTTCAGAGGCTTGAATGAAAATAAATAGGAAAATAGAGAGGAATAATTTTTTAGCCTGTCTCATTCTGTAAAGATTAATCATTGCAAAATTCTTCCGGCAAATGACAAGAAAGATTGTGACAGGGCCTTAAAGGATAATCAATCGCCCTTTAAGGTGATTATGGGGGTGAATTTAGGCGGTATTTAAAGGGATGAATGAATAAGGATTTTATTCTCGAAGCTTAATTATTTCTACTGTTTTAACAGGTTATATGGTTTGAAGGTTTTGGAGCCTTTATTTTGTAGTCTGTTCTTTCTGGAGGATTTTAGAGTGATTACTTAATCTTCGTCGCTTGGCCTTACGCCGCTATCCAATAATCCGTTAATCTTAATCTTCTTCACTTGGTTGTTGTCCATGGCAGGGGGGTCGATGTACTTTCCGATATCATAGATAGGAACGAAGTAGAGGAATGAGTAAAGAAATACTGCAGGTTTTTTCAAGAATGTTTTGAAATAAGAGAAGGGCTCGTCAAGACCTCTTGCAAAAAGACCAGGAGCGGACAAAGACAGGATTGCGACAATAGAGGCGAGAGCGACTGTTTTTGTAGTGGTTCTTTTGCGCATAGCAACCTCCTTTAATGAGGCGCCTTATACAGAGACGTTCAGAAATAGAAAGATATTAAGAGATGGGTTTCGAATAGAAAGCTATTTCTCTCATCTCATCCAAGGCGTCTCTTAAAATGTAAGTAATTGAAAATAAAATGTCAAGGATTTTTTTTAAAAAAAGTGCTCTTCTGACTTATTCATATAAGAAATATTTGATAAATTACGCATAATCTAGTGGTAAGAAGTCTTTTTATTGAACATATAGTACCAATTTTGCTCCTATAGAAAGTTTTATGACCATTATCTATATTTTGCTGCTATTGACCTGAGTTCAGCTTCGGCATCCTTTGGAGGTAAAGTCAACAGGCTCACAAAAAAAGTCATTAAGAAAGAGATAAAAAAAGCAGGAACCAGTTCGTATATGAAATCCTTAAGAAAGCTTATTTGATTCCATATGATGGTGACTGCGGTCCCCGAAACCAAACCTGCGATTACTCCTATTTTCGTGGTTTTTTTCCAGAAAAGGGAGAGAAGAATTGTAGGACCAAACGATGCTCCTAGTCCTCCCCATGCAAATAGAACGAGCCAGAATACTAATCTTTTGGCCAAAACACCGAATACAAGGGAGGCAGCTACAAGCCCTAAAACGCTAATCCGGCTTATAAGGACCAGCCTCTTTTCTGGGACGGTTTTGCCATTGGCGATAGTTTTTTGATAGAGATCTCTGGCGATTCCTGAAGAGGCTACAAGCAGCTGCGAATCTGCAGTCGACATGATAGCAGCTAGGATCGAAGCAGTAATGATTCCTAGAAGCAAAGGATGAAGATGTGCAGAAGCAAGATATGGAAACAGATTCTCTGGATCTCCATCTGGGAGAGCGTCCGGTTTCAGATAATATGCTCTTCCCACCAGCCCGATAAAAACTGCTCCCCATGCCATTAGTGTATTCCAAACAGTACCGATTAAACAGGATTTCCGAAGGGCTTTTGGATCTGCAACTGACATATATCGGATAAGAATGTGAGGATTTCCGGGTGACCCCAATCCTATCCCCAGAAATCCGATGATTCCCCCGATAGAGAAAGCAAAAGGATTGAGGAATTTTGGATTGAAATTGTGGAGCACAACCAATATTTCCTCCCATCCTCCAGCATGAATAATTGCGATAACTGGTAGAATAAGCAGAGCAAAGATCATGAAAAATGCCTGGATCATATCGGTAAGAGATACAGCCAGAAATCCTCCAAGTACAGTGTAGATTAAAACAATGGCTGCGGTAACCAGTATGCCGCCTGTTTCACTGACGCCGAAACTGGTGCTGAAGGCTTTGCCCCCTGCTTGGAATTGGGAGGCCACATAGGAAATCATAAAGATAAGGATGATAAAGACAGAGAGGATCCTCAGGATTCTGGACTTGTCTTTGAACCTTGACTCGAAAAAATCCGGTAAAGTCAGATTTTCCATCTTTTCCGTGTATCTTCTAAGCCTCTTCCCCACAAAAATGAACAGAAACACCTCCGCAGAGATATAGCCGGTGACTGCCCACACGGCTGGAGCTCCGATCGTGAAAGCCATTCCTGTAACACCGACCAGAAGCCAGGCCGATCGTCCTGAGACTACTGCACTCAGAGCAACCACAAAGTCTTTAAGTTTCCTGCCTGCTAGAAAAAACTCTGGAAGACCTGAAGAAGAAAATTTCGCTGAAAACACCCCGATGAGAACGATGACAAGAAGATAGAGAAAGAACGACAGAAGAGCCAGGGGGTCAGCCTGGATGGATATTTCCGCAGCATTCTTCATACGGTTTACTCTCCTTCTTCTTTTAGAAATAGATAAAGGATGAGAGAAAGAAGAATGATGGCTGCAGGAAGGATAAAAAGTCCGAAGATTTCAGCAAACTCCATTGCTCAAACGAATTATTGGCTTTAGCTTTTTTCCTTATCTTTTATAAAAGTAGTTGATTTCCCATTCGGCTGTTTCAGAGGCATCAGATCCATGGACAGCATTGCGCTCCACAGAAAATCCAAACGTATGACGCAGTGTTCCGGGTTCAGCCAATGCAGGATCTGTTGCTCCCATTACACTGCGCCAATGGGCTATCGCGTCCTCTCTTTCAAGAACCATAACGAAAATGTCCCTAGAAGACATGAAGTCTGTTAAGCTTTCGTAGAAATGTTTATCCTTGTGAACGATATAGAAGCCCTTGGCATCTTCTTTTGTTAGATGGAGCTGTCTCGTCCCGGTAATCTTAAAACCTTCTTCCTCAATTCTTTGGATGATTTTTCCTACAACCTTTTTCTTGACTGCATCTGGCTTGATGATAGCCAGCGTTTTTTCTGACATTATGACTCCTTTATGATTATGAAATTATCGATCTCAAATTGAACAACATCAATCGTTAAATGATTTTTCTCTCTTTTTTTGCTTTAGCCTCGAGTACAGCTCCAACAGCTGCTCCGAGACCAGCCCCGATTCCTATCCCAGCCCCGACATTTCCCAGGGCAGCACCAATGGAAACGCCCAACGCAACTCCAATACCGTTCCCTATGGCCATATAAGCTCCTGAAGCAATCAGTTTATGGTTCTTACGGAGATGTTTCACAATATCATTGATCTTGGTATTGTGATCCCTGCCTGCAGTGGGCGAGAGCTGAACGATCCCACCCAAATTCTGCAGAAGGTTCGAGATGACTCCTTTGTATTGATAACATTCTCCACACGTCGATGAAAATTCATCGACCCTTTTACACACTTTTTCCAGTAATTCCAGCTTATATTTCCTTTCTTCCTTTTTACTGAATTTTTTTTTAATCCGATCGATTTCTTCAGTTACATCCTCAAACCAGTCCTTAAAAGGAGGCATTCTCTACCTCTTGTTTTTTTGATGAGCTGTCTTCGATATCGGTCAGAAATCTTATAGCAAAGGGATTAAGACAAGTCAATTTATCAAAAATATTAAAAAATATTTTTGTATCCGTGACAGTTTGCTGGGTTAGTCAAACAATCTATATCTCGAGGCCTGCAGGAGTTGGAAACATATCAAATTTCAGTTGGTTTCAGATAATTGACGCTGTAGAAGTTGGACTGTACAATAGATTCTCATGTCAGCAGACCAAAATCGAGAAAATCTTGAAAAATTAGCCACCGAGCATGGATTTTCGTTATTCGGTGTCGCAGATATAACGGAAGTTCGAAGAGATTTCTATCTCGACCTTGGCCTTGTAATCCAGTTCAATCGAGGGATTGCACTCGCAAAGAAACTTCTCGATCCCATCGTCGAGGATATACAGGATAAACCCACGCCTCTCTACTTCCACCATTACCGACAACTGAATTTTTTCCTCGACAGAGCAGCTTTCATGTTGTCGTCTTATATTCAAGAGCAGGGATATAAAGCCCTTCCCATTCCAGCCTCCCAAATCATAGATTGGGAAAGACACCTAGGTCATGTCTCACACAAAAGAGTCGGTCAATTAGCAGGGCTGGGATGGATAGGGCGGAATAATCTTCTCGTCAATTCCGAATTAGGATCACGGTTCAGGCTGGTCACAATCCTGACCGACCTGCCCATGGAACCAGATAAACCTTTGACTCGAGACTGCGGTGAGTGCAAAGCTTGCCTTCCGCTTTGCCCAGCGCGAGCTATTAAGGAGCATAGAGAGGACTTTGACCATTTGGCATGTTATGATAAGCTCAGGGAGTTTCGAAGGCAGGGTCTTGTGGGACAGTACATCTGTGGTGTGTGTGTGAAAGCTTGCGGGGGCCCCAAGTAGGGCGTTATTTTTTTGATTTTGGTTCTTGAGGGGCGGTTCGTGTCAGTTCGATCGCTAGTTTGGAGGAAACCGTTTTGTTTTTTCCGGCCTTTTTTGCGTCATAAAGAGCCTTATCAGCCAGGTTGGTCAGTTCAGTAGCCGCTTTTTCGTAGTCTGGAGGAAAGATTGTTTTTTTGGGCCGTTTTTTCGCTTTTCCATCTAAATAATAACAGTGAGCGATGCCCAAGCTTACGGTTTTATTGATGGCCTTTCCTCTTGGGGAAAAGCTAATTTTCTGGAAAGCTTCTCTTATTCTTTCCGCTACGACGTTTGCATTCTTTGAATCACCTCCTGGAAGAACAATAATGAACTCATCGCCGCCAAACCGGGCCGCCCAATCATTGATGGCATAATCCTCACTCCCGAATTTTGTTTTCCATCCATCTTCTTTATACGTCCTGATATTCTGATGGATGACTCGGGCGATCTCCTTGATGACTTTGTCCCCTTCCAAGTGATGGTATGTGTCATTATAGGGCTTAAAGTCGTCGATATCCACCATTATGAGAGCCAGAGAACTCCGGAAGGTCTCGGTAGCCTTGATGATTAGGGGGAGTTTTTCATTGAAATATCTCCTATTATAGAGCCCGGATAGCTCATCGGTTACCGAAAGACGCTTCACTTCTTCTTGGAGCTTCTTCCGTTCTGTTATGTCTTCGACAACGGAATCGAAATGAACGATTTTTCCTAACTCGTCCCTTACAGCGGTGGCCGTGACCGAAACCCAGAAAGTCCTCCCGTCTTCTTTTTTCATCAAGATATCTCTGTTCTGTACAAAACCATTTTCTTCGATCTCTTTCATAAAAAAGCCGCTGTCATTCGGATTCTGATACAGATCTGCTATTTTGAGATCCAGGAATTTTTTCGCATCTTTTAAGCCGAACATGTCTACTACGGCAGGATTGGCTTCAAGAATCTTCCCTTCTGGGGTAGCACGGAGAACACCGATCTGAATATTGGTGATGAGTTCGCGATATTTCTTCTCCGATTCCTTGATTTTTTTTGAAAGTATGCGTTTTTGGATAATTTCTGAAATCAAGTTGGCAAAGATCTCCAATGGTCTGACTGATTCTTCTGTAGGAAGTGATCCACTTTTTGAATCATCCACCGAGATCATCCCGATGACCTCACCTTTTGTATCCCTCATTGAAACGAGAAGATTGTCGTCTCTATTCCAGGAGTTTTCGTCTTCGGGATAAGTTCTTTCACTGGTTATCAAAGCGTTTCGATCCAAGATGTCTTTTTGATGATGGGGAATGAAACAGGATTGGTTTCCGAGCTTTATTCCTTTTTCGAAATAACTGAGATATTTGCGCTTAGGCATCTCAACGTTTTTGACTTTTTCAACAACTTCCTTCTTGACTCCCTTATGAGCGATGATCTCTCGATAGGGAAATTCGTCGATGAAGTAGGAAATAAGGACTCGACTGAAGTCAGAGATGTCAACCACAGCCTGAGCTATATACTCGAAGAGTTCTTTCTCATCCTCTATGGCGAGTATGGCGGCCGAGATTTTTGTGAATCTTTCGAGCTGCCGGCTCATTTTTTTCATCTTTTCTTCGGCGCTTTTTCGATCAGTGATGTCCATATCCATAGCAACTGCGATGGGTTCTTGGCCGGCAATTATGATTGGAAAAATAGAGGCAAGGATATATTTTTCTTTTCCAGAATTTCTGTTATATGTCCATTCCAGAAGAGGCGAGGGCGTATTCGTCCGGATGACTTTTTCGAGAAGCTCTTTGAATTTTGCCTCCTCAGCCTCAGATATCAGGATACCTTTCAGGCTTTTTCCCTTAACTTGAGACTCGGATAATCCCAGAAGCTCCTCTGAATATTGATTCCAGAAGATGACTTCGCCGTTATTGTTAAAACCCTGTATGGCAATATTTGGTGCAAGGTCAATGATCGCTTTGAATTGTGCTCTCGAGTTTTCCACATCCTGACAAATCTGGTTGAGTTCCTCAAGAGCCTTTTTTTTCTCAGTGATGTCGGATGAGATCGCAAGGATCCCGTAGGGCTCTTTGCCCTCCATCATTTTGCAGGAAGAGATTTTAATGTGGCGAATTTTCCCATTCTTATCGAGAAGAGTGAGTTCTTGCTGTCGGTTATTGCCTTCGAGTAAGCTTGAGAAAATTTTCTCAAAACCTGGGGCGTACTCTGGTTGAACTATGGCAGAAAGATCTTTTCCGATGATATCTTCAGGCATATAGCCAAGTTGGTGCCGGATCGATGGACTGATAAAAGTAATTTTTCCTCCTGGATCCATCATGATTATAATTTCGGTTATGTTGTCGATAAGAGTTTGGTATTTATCTTCTGTTCTTCGGAGGACCTTCTCGAGTTTTTTAATCTCCGAGATATCTTTGATAATCTCCATTTCAGCCGGACGGCCTTCGTACTGGATAATTGAAGAATGAATCTCCACATCCTTTGTAGATCCATCTTTACGTTGAATTTGAGTTTGAAAAGTCGAAGGAACATTTTCTTCTACCATCCGAATCTTTTGGCGCTGAGCCAGAGTTTCTTTATCTTTTGAAGGAAGCCAATCGAAAAAGCGTTTTCCTTTGTATTCTTCGTAGTCATATCCAAGTATTTCTGATGTGGAATCGTTGGCATATTTACAGATTCCGTCTTGAATGATAACAATCCCATCTTGCGCCTGCGCTGAGAGATCAGTGAACTTCTTTTCAGTGGCCTTCAGGGCAGCTTCGATCTTTTTCCTTTCCGTAATGTCTCGGGCGACTCCTCTTATGGCGCTTATTCTACCTTTTTTGTCTTTGACAGTTCTGAGATGGATTTCGAGAGGAATCCTGTTCCCGTTAGAAGAAATTACTTCGGCTTCGAAATAAGGATTCTTGAGTCCTTGGGGAGCTTCGTTGAGGATTCTATACACTGTATTTTGATGTTCGGGTGCAACAAGATTTTGTAAATCACTCTTCAATATAACAGACGGGGAATGGCCAGTGATCCTTTGGGCAGCCATATTGAGAAGGAGGAATTTCCCTTTTAGGTCGACAAGAAAAAATATATCCGGAGCATTTTCGACGAGGGTTCGATAATTCACATCGAAATCGCTCAAATCCACATCGGGAATTAACTCCTTTACATCATCACTCTCTGGACTAATTTGTGCATCTTCATGACTAGCCATATTTTTTCCCTCTTATTTTTTTAAATACGCCTCGCTTCCAGAAGGATAGGAGAAGCAGAAGAAGATGTAAATCGCCTTGAAAGATGATATGGAGGATGTTTTTACAGAAAAGTTTTTAGCCTTTTAGGACGAAAGGGCTCACCTTCTGCGGCTAGTCAAACGGCACGCTGGCTTTGCACCATTTTTTAATGGAGAGTAGGGATTGCCATTTTCTCCAGGTCTCTTGCGAAAAACTAAGGGCTCCTTTTTTTACAGGGGATCCAGATTTCTGTTTTTTTGGAGGACTGAGCATCTGGAGTTCCCGTTTCAAGGTATTTTTCTAACACGGGTCCAACCTTGTCATAGCCATTGGCCTCCATCCATTCAAATATGTCTGTTATGGCTTCTCCAGTTTCCTCATAGGGTCCTGTGTGTATGGCCGTGGCTACAGTTGTGTAGTTCCATATATTTCTCTCCAAGGGTGCTTGGACAAGAGTTTGTTCGGTGATCGGAAATCCAATTTCCCATTCCATTTTCATATTTTCCTGGGGATTTGGTCCCGGAACAGTATGATATATTCCAAACATCGGCCCCTGAGGATGAACGTTTTGACTCCTCATGGTGGCGATGAGGTTCTTTATGACCTGCTCGATTTCCGAGAATGGGCCTGTATGGCGGATGCTGCAGAAAACAAAGGGATCCACCTCCTTCACTTCTACGCCCATTTCTCCCGGAATGCCTCTTTCCGCTCTTGAATGTTGAGCGAAGATGAAAACCATTAGAGGTATCATGATTAAAAGGATGGTTTTTCTCACCGGTTGCCTCCTCTCTAGTTTGTGTCTTCCCACACCTGTTTTGTCGTACGAAGAAATGATAATACAACAGCGCTCCTAACGCAAGCTTATGAAATTGCCTTATTGTTTGTTTAGACGATGTTTCTGTGATACCGGGTATAAAGGCTTATGAGAGGATTATGGCCCGTGAGGCGATCTTTTACGATGAGGGTAGTAACCGGGGCATGCGAGTGCTTGGTGAAGAGCATGTCATGTCCAACACAGAGCCCGACCAGAATGTTGAAACTGGTACCGGTTTTGTTCAAGAGTTCTGCTTGAAGGAGAGGGTTGCATGCTGCCTCGAAATTTTTCGGATCTCTAATTTTGTAGCTTTCTGGAATGCCCAGCTCTTCCTTGTCAACTGCCCCACATGAACAAATCACTGAAGCGATCTCGAGGCCTTTTTTCTCCAATATATCCTGGGCCCTGGAGGCTTCATCGCTCAGACCGCTGCAAAAGGCCATACCTAGTTTGGCTGCCCCGATCCTTTTGGCGAACTCGGCGATTTCTTTTATCCTGGGCCTGGTTGGAATTATCTCTCCCATTTCTCTCGCGGCCTTTTCCTCATAAGCCTCCTTCTCGATTAGAGCGGAATTTTGGAAAAAGCTTTTTATCTCTTCTCCGCCGTATTTCTGCTTTATCTCCTGGATCAGACTCTGAAAATTTTTCATAGGACAGAAAGAGGGGAGTTTCTCTTCATCTGTTATCCCTTTCTGACAATACATCGCCTTACAATGGCCGCATTTTGGATCTATCATTTTATCTTGCATCCTAAAAAATTTAGTTGAATTCCTCGACAGATACTCCAGGTTACCTGTTGGGATAGAGACTGTACCACCATTCTGGCTGGTTCTTTAACCAACGGTCGAACCACGCTATGATTGTTTTTGTCCAGATTTTCCTCTTATTGAAATTCAAGATGTGATGATTTTGTTCATGTATTTGGATGTACTCCACTTCTCTTCCCAATATCTTCAGAGCTGTAAAAAGTTGGGTGCTCTCACCAGGTGGAACATTAGTGTCTTCAGAGCCATGAAGCAGCAGCAGAGGAGTTGTGATTTTGTCAGCACTAAAAAGAGCACTCTGGTTGATATAAATATCTTTACGATTCCAGGGATAGCTGTTGGCAGCAGCATAGGCGGAATACGAATATCCCCAGTATCCTTCACCCCAGTAGCTGGCAATGGAACTGATCCCAGCATGAGCCACTGCTGCGGAAAACATACTGGTTCGGGTTTGGATGAGCATGGTGATGAATCCTCCGTATGATGCGCCGATACACCCGACTTTTTTTGGATCGATAAAGGGATGTGCAGCTAGAAACTCCTTGACACCGTAGATGATGTCATCGGCCACGATGAAGCCCCAGTCGTTGACATGATGAGCTGAAAATCGCTGTCCGTAGCCTATAGCCCCGCTCGGCTGAAGAACATAGACCACATAGCCCTGCGCAGCCCAGAGATTTTTCGGATATCGTCCTCCGAATTCGCGGGTGACGGGAGTGGTGCCGCCGTAGTAATAGACAATACAGGGATATTTCTTGTTTGGATCGAAATCAGGAGGATAATAAATACGTCCCTCAATGAGGCGTCCTTGCTGGTTGTTAAAGGTCCAGCGTTGAACGTCGCCAAATTCCACATCGCCAAATTCCTCTTCCGCTGGGTCGCAGATCAGTCGAGATTTCGCGTTTTTAAGGTTGAGAAAATAGGCCTTAGGCGGTCGAGCAGCTCCTGATCCTATGAGTACTGCCAGAGCCTTGTCTTTGGCAAAATCGACGTGATCGATGACTTCTACTCCCGCAACAGAAATATTGAGATACTCCTTCTTTTCCAGATCGAATCTGAAGAGACGGCGGTATGAATGATTAATCGTGAGAAAATATATGGCATTTTCTTTTTGGCTCCAGTAGGCCTGAGCTATCGCTGGACTGAAATCTTTCGATATCGGCTCTACCTGTTTCGTTTCAGGATCGAACAGATAGGCCTGGATATCGAACTCATTGGGAATCACATTGGCTGGAACATTCTTGCCGACATCACCAAATGCCGAAGGCCCTCCGAGAATCAGAATTTTTGTCCCGTCTGGGCTCCACTGGGCTTGGCCCATCCACTTCCCTTCCCAGAGCAGTCTGTGTTTAAGGGTTATGAGATCGAGTGAATAGAGTTCGGTTTTTTCAAAAGGTCTCTCCGAATAGTCGATCAGTGTGCGGGTGAACAAAAGCTTTTTTCCGTCCTGACTTATGCTGTTGAGAGTTGTGGAGAAGTTACCCGCGGTCAATCTTTCTTTTGCTCCTTCAGGCACAGTTATTTTATACAGGTAAGATTTGTTCCTCCACCAGGGCTGTCGATCGGAAAGATTCTGAAAGCGTTTGACTCCCTGAAGATTCGAGCTGCCTTTTTGGGCAATTGAATAGATGATGAAATGACCGTCGGGAGACCACGTATGCGTGCCCATATTTGCCACATTTTCAAGGATTGGGACAGATGTGCCTTTTTCCAAATCGACAACCCAGAGGGTTGAACCTGATTTGTTCTGGGTTGTGTAAGAGAACTTTTTACCCGATGGGGCCCATTTAACTCTGGAGATAGAGGTTGCGCCTCGATAGGTATGGATAAGGCGGTTTTCCGAGAGGTCATACAATTCCACCCAACTTTCGGCGTCATCACTAGGAGGAAGGGCCCTACGTAAGGATACAGCAGCCAAAGTTCCATCTGGGGATACGGATATCCTTGAAAGTTCAGGTGTTTCGAGCAAGTGATAAATGGTCATGTGTCGACCGGGAGAAAGGGTGAGAAGGGGAGGAGGAGAAGCATATTTTTCATCGAAGGAGAGCGTCCCTTTCATGGACCATTCCTCATTCCAATCAGGAACATATACGGACTTCACGAGAAGCAAATGTTTTCCTGTTTCTATGCTCAAGTCTGAATGAATTTTTCCCCCACTCGGAGATTTATTCTTATCTTCTGAGTCATCAGCATTGATTTTGGTTCCAATGAGATCGCCATCAACAAAGAGGCGAAAAGGTTGTGTGCTGTGGAGGGTCACCCGTGCCCTTGTCCATCTTTTTACATCTATATAGACTCCAAAATAGGCAATATTGGGATATGAACCGCCTTCCAAGAGTATAACACCTTCTTCGTCGGACTGGATTTTTCTCCATTGATTTAGAGTTCCGTCGTGCCATTTTACAGTTTTTTTAGCTTTAGGCCTGAGTTCAGCTGGTTCGATCTGCTCGAATGCTACCAACTCTTTGATTGTGGATTCAGTTTTAATTTCTTCAACTGAAGCTGGAAGAGGATTGGAAAACGGTCCCAAAAACATCCATTCGGATATGGTCAGTTCCGTGGTTCTCTCCTGTTCCTCCTCAGGATCAGCCTGGCTGAGAAGGAAAAGCGGCATCACGAGAAGGACAAAAATAGGAATCCATTGCCTAATTTTTTTGTTCATCTCAGAATCTTTGATTTCTTAGCTGTGACAAAAATAAGAGTGAGGAATACAGATAAAAAAACTTTTTTCATCGGTTCTCCATCCTTGTGTCATGGATTTATGCTTGAACGTTCCTGAACGCCGAAAAATCTAATATATCCGATTCAATCTTCGATTGCAATTATTCCCGGTCGTACAGAAATCTCCATTTTCATTATTTGTCAGACTGGCTCAAGAAGAAGCCGCTCTGAGGTAAGTGGACAGAGTTCCTCGAAGAGAGAAATGACCTCGGGGTGATGTATCAGCTTAACAGATTTTTTTTACATCATGTCTAGGAATTCTTGCCACTGGAAAGCTCTCAGAGTTTCTGTAGTCGAATGCCCGTAGGCGCGGATGATCATGGCAGCCTTAACTATTTGTTCGGGATCCTCGGATTCGACGATATCGATGACGTCAAACCTGCCCATAGTTGAATAGCTCTGCTTCCATTCAACATCTGGGCACTCGCTCTTGATTTTTTTTGCTACTCTCTCAGCGATTTTTTTGAATTCATAGGGATCACTGAAGGCTTCTGGTGAAATCCGGCTGAGAATGATGTATGTGTCCATAAAAAAACCTCCTATTTTCCTTCCAGAAAGGCGATCAAATCTTCTTCGTTAATCCACCATTGACGCCCAATCTTCTGGGCTTTGATCTTTCCTGAACTAAGAAGTTTGAGGGCAGTCACACGGCTGATCTGAAGCTTTTCTTGGATATCTTTCAAGTTATACTGCTGAATCACCTTACTTCCCAACCAGATGGTTCTCATTGTTCTTCGTTTCTAACTATTTTATTCATTTATTTCCTAAAATATACTTTAATTTACTCTAATTGACCTATATTGTCAAGGACATTTTAAATCTTTTTTCTTGACTTCGATAGGTAATTTCATTAATTTTTTCTCGTTCATTGGAGGGAATGTCCAATAGAAACAGAAAGGAGAGCAAAATGCGTAGAAGAATTATCGTTTTTTCCGCTGTTTGTCTTTTGGTTATATTTTCCTATTCGTTTGTTCAAAAAGGGGCAAAAAAAATCACTGCATTGGGTAAATATGACTTTTACCACTATTATGAATATGATGAATTAACCAACTTTTTAAAGGATATGAACAATGCTTATCCTGAGCTCACAGAACTCAGGTCGTTATGTAAATCCGATATGGGACGAGATGTGTGGATGTTTGTAATAAACAATCCAGAGACAGGAAAAGAAGAGGACAAGCCGGGTCTGTTCTTGAATCAAATTCATTCTAGTGAGGTGATTGCAGCCATGTCCTGCTGTTATACGATTTGGGATCTACTCGAGAACTATGGAAAAAGAGATGAAATCAGGGAGGCTTTAGACAATCTAGTGTGGTACATTGTCCCCAGGCTTGATGTGGATGGCGCCGAAGCGTATTTGACCGGAAAGCCTGCGGGCGAAGATCCTGATCCAAGGGATGATGATGGAGATTTCGAATTTGATGAAGATCCGCCCGAGGATATAGACGGAGATGGATTTATCGTGCAGATGAGACAGGAAGATCCGGAAGGGGAGTGGAAGATTTCAGAAAAAGATCCCAGACTTATGGTCAGAAAAGCGCCCGATGAGACGGGAGGAACATATTATAAGCTGTACTCGGAGGGATGGGACAATGACGGAGATGAAAAAATCAACGAGGACAGTTTCCGGATGAGATTTCTCTCCAACAGGAATTATCCTGGCAATTGGAGACCCGACAATATTCAACGTGGTGCAGGAAAATATCCGATGGAAGAGAGAATCACCAGGGCTGAGGTGGATTTTGCTGCAGCTCATCCTAATATCGCTATTTATGTCCAGCATCACTGCTGCGGGAGAGTGATCCTGCGTCCTCCGACTACCAGGCCTGATAAGGACGTCAAACATCAAAGGGATCTCGAATTGTACAAAGTCGTCAGCGCTAGAAGTCTCGAGCATTCTGGATGGGATTTGGCCACCTCTGTGTACGATTGGAACTGGCCTTTCGGCACGCCAAACAGGAAATCGACCCAGATCTATCGGGATAAAGAAGGAAAAATCAAAAATGCCCCAAGAGGGATGTACCCTGAGGAGGATGAAACAGAAACTCTGTATGATTTTGCAGGTTGGCAGAATGGGTGCGAATCTGAGCGCGGATATTATGCTTGGGGGAGTTCGATCGAGACCATGTATGATTTATTTGGAATCTTCTCGATGGGAGATGAACACTGGGCCAGCCCGGATTATGATAAAGACGGAAGAGTGATAGAAAAGGAGCGTTTGAAGTGGAATGACGAAGAGCTGGATGGAATGCTTTACATCGATTGGCATAAATTTGACCATCCCACGCTAGGGAGGATCGAGATAGGTGGGTGGAAGCGGAGGAAATCGAGCCCGCCTGAGGGAGAGCTCATACAGAAGGAATGCGAGATGGGGAACCGTTTTGTGATTTATCTCGCAGGCCAAGCGCCTAAGATTATGATTGGTGATACCAAGATAACAGATAAAAAGGGCGGCGTTTATCAGATAGACATTAAAGTGAAAAACAGGGGACTCCTTCCCACAGGAACACAACAAGCGGTTGAGTTGGGTATGGTAGATCCTGTTCTCCTGGAGGTAGAGCCGAGCGAGAATGTCGAAATTCTCCTTGGAAAGGAAAAAGTCGAACTAGGACAGATCGATGGATATTCTGAGAGCGAAAAGACAACCTATATCGTCAGAGTGAAGGATCCTGCTCAAAAGGCCGTTCTTAGGGTGTCTGTTGATACGCAAAGAGCCGGAAAAGATTCTAAGGAAATTGTCATCAGCCAGCCGGGAGAAGTTATTGCTGAGCGGCGCATTGCCCCTGTATTTTATCGTTCTCTGACTGACCCCAGTGATGAGATTGTTGATATTCCTGCGATGTTTCGACTCAAGGTGAAAGAGATAACAGCAGAGGGAGATAAGGATAGGAAGTCATCGTCGAGATGTCTCGAAGGAACGGTCGATGGCAGAGGATAGGGAATTACAGGCCTGGCGTAAATGTCATTTTTCTTAACTGCTCCTTCATTTTTCTCAACTCATCCTCTAGAGAAGAGACCCGAACTCTCAGCAGACTCACATCTTCTTTTAAATCCTTGACTTCTTGCTCTAAATCTTTGGCTTTTTCTTCTTGATCGAAATTTTCCATTTTCTTTCCTTTGACTCGTGAATCAAGTGGATTTGGCAGAATTGTTATCTCGTCCTGAATTCTCACGTTTTTCTACAAACATTATGGGCTTGTCTTCTTTGCGAGGCATAATAATTTCTCCCTGGAAAAAACTGCCTTCAGCTATTGCGATTTTGGATGTCTGGATATTGCCGGTCACGTGGGCTTCAGACCTGAGCTCTACCTGTTCTGGAGAATTGATATTTCCTTTAAGCTTTCCTTCAATTATTACGGAACGGCTCTGGATGTTCCCCTCAATTTTTCCACCCTTCTGAATCCGCACCAAGCCTTCACTTTTGACATTTCCTTTGAGGTGACCGGAAATACGAACGCCTTCTGTACCGGATATGGTTCCTGTGAATCTGGTGCCTGGAGCAACCGAGGATTCTTCTGGGTCGACCTTGTCTTCGAGACGTCGTTTCATAAATCCTGATTTCTGCATTTTCCGTCCTATTTTACCTTCAGTCTTTTGTTTTGTCCACCTATCTTTCTTAGACCCCTATCTTTTCTTGCGTTTTGTTGAGGAGTCATTAGTCACAGCAGCTCCTCGTTAACTTTTGTTAACTTGAATAGCCTTCGTTTCTTCAGAACTGTCTTCGAGTGTTTACACCTCGCTCCGGACCGTTAGCTTTCTTCGGGGGAGAAAGCAGTCTGGATATGGCACGGAGTGTGCATCGCCGAAAGTGAGGAAAAAATGAGAAGCAGAGGATTCACCCTGATAGAACTCCTGATCTCTTTTGCAATAATTGTAATCTTGGTAATGGGAGCAGCTCAGCTGACCATCCATTCTTTGTTTGTAAAGAGGAGAAGTGATGTTGCTGTACGATCGGCCGAACTCGCTTCTTCTAAATTGGAGTATTTAAAAGCACTTCCTTTTGAAGGCGAAGAACTTCAAGAAGGATTTTCAGTTGACAATCCTCAAGATACTTCAGGAAACGAAATCTATCAGAGAAAATGGGAGATTTATGATGTTTCTGCACACTTGAAACGTATCGAAATAGAGTGCAGCTCCGAGAGCTATCCCACCAAGGGAGCGCGAGTGGCTCTTTTTTATTCGGGAAAATTAGGATTTTAATCTGAGAGAAAGCCATAGAAGAACATGATTGATAAGAAATATAGGGATAGAGGTTTTTCCTTGATAGAGAGCTTGATCTGTCTGTTTTTGTTCCTTCTTATTATCCTTTTTAGCTTTGATTGTTTTAATGCAGTAAGGAGTCACTTTTTCGAGCTTAAAATATCGGAGGAACGGAGTACGGCTGTTTATGCGGCTCTGGATAGGCTGAAAAGAGATCTACAGGAAGCAGGTTGGGGACTTACTGAAGCGGCCAGAAATGCGGCAGTGGAGGCGATCAGTGAAGAAGGGGAAACTCTTATTTTACTCAGCAAAAATGAGTGTTTATCTCTCAATGGAAATTTGGTCATCGGACAGACAAAGATCGAGGTCAAAGATGCACGGGCTGTCAAGAGAGGACATCAGGTATGTATTTTTGATTCATTCGGAGGAGAAGTGCATTCGGTGGCCTCCGCAGATAAGGACACCATAATCTTGATGTCTCCCTTGACTGGAGAATATGTGCAGAAGGATACAGATATAGTCTTATTGAGGAAGATTTCCCTTTTCCTCGATAACAGGAATGGGGTGATTAGAAGGAAGGTCAACTCCAGTCCAGCACAGCCTTTATTGGAAGGTGTGATCCTTTTTGACTTTGAATATAAGAGGGATTCAAACCTGGTAAGCGCACATTTTAGACTGAAAATAGACGAGGAGAAAAATTATGAAGTCGTTGTGTTTCCTAAGAATACTGCCATGTCCGCTTCCAAAGAAAAATAGTCTGCCCCGGAGAAAAGGGGCCTTGACGATTATTTCTGTGTTCATCTTTTTTTTGTTTTCAACTCTTGGACTAGGGATGCTCTATCTTACCCAAGTATACTTGAAGACCTCGGCATATAGAAGGAACTCCATGCTCCTCGAATATGCATCAGAAAATGGGATTAAACAAGGATTCAATCAGTTTCATGGATTTCTGTCGAAAAGATCCTCACCAATGTCGTTAACAGAGGCAGAGACATTTGATTTCATTCAGGATGCTGAGAACGGTGGAACGCGCCTTCTTGATCAGGCCCTGGGCTGCAGCCTTCCGCTGATATCAGAGGATAATTGGGAAAGAATGAGCTGGATATGCCAGACTGATTTTGCGTTCGAACATCTCACCGAGGAAGAGGGATATTTTCAGCTTCGATATAAAGGCACGACAAACTCATCAGGTCAATTGGAACATTTCAAGCCTGCAAAAAATGCAAGTCTTGGTTACACTTTGGAGTTATCGGCAGGACACATCCCGCTTTCGCTCATACCTATACTCGTGGATAAAAAAATGAGTTCAGAAGAAAAAAAACAGATTATTGAGGAGAAGAAAATACAAATCCTTCCACTCGATCAAAGCGGTCTTCCAAGGCCAATAGCGTTTTCTGAAAATGAAATCATCCCAGAGCAACCTCTCTCTCAATTGGCCGAGGCATTAAAGGTCGATATTTTTCATCCTCAGGATCTTTCAGCCTCAAAACTCCGGATAGCCCTTGGACTCGAGCCAACCGATGAGCCTGTCCCATCCGGCGTGTATCTGATAGAAGATGACCTGGGATTGGGAGGCATTTTTGTTCAGGGCGATTTGGACGAAATGGTGCTCGCCGTCCAGGATAACTTTCAGATCATTAAGTTTGTTTCAGAACAAAAACAATGGACGTTGAAGTTCAATCCCCAAAGAAGAGAGACCACATTCAGAACCCCTAACACGGTAAGTTCCTACCAGCTGGTTCCGAGAGGTATAATCATCGTGAATGGAAAGATCCTTTCCCTGGGTGGAGGTTATGTGGACGGAGCAGGGGAGATCGTCATGAGTCAAGAAGAAGAAATTCCCTGTATTTTAAGAGGTGTCAACATCACGATTATATCATCTGATGAGGTGACTTTGTCTTCTCATCTGATTTATCAGGGCCTGAAATGGGAAGAAGGGATTCCTTACATCAAAGACCCAGATACGCAGCTTTCCATCTTTTCTACTGGGAAGGATTTTTTGGATGCCTCAGAGAACACAGGCCAGATCAATATCGCTGAAGATGCCCCGGATAAACTGAAAATTCAGGGATCACTTACAGCTACAGATAAGGGGATTAACGTTCTGGGCGAGGGGAAAGAGATTCAGGTGTTGGGAAGTATTCAGGCATCGGATTTTGTTTTGAACAACAATGAAATCAGTGTCAAGTTCGACGAAAGATTTTTGAAGGCAGGCGATCTTCTTCAGTATTCCCCCCGAGCGAAGAATCCTGTGCTTTTTATTTCTTCATTTAAAATCACAGGCTGGAGAGAAAATTTCTGAGGAAGAGGAATTGGTGAAAAACAGAACAGGTTTACAGGGCTTCACGCTTTTGGAAGTTGTGATTTTTGTCTCCATTTTTGCTGTGCTTCTGGGTTTAGCCTCGGGTTCTTTTTTTCATGTTTCCCAAAAGTACAGACTCCAGAGAGCTGTATGGGAAATTCATTCTAAGATGAATTATTCTCGTTTCAAAGCCGTCTTTTGTGGAACGAAATTTCGGGTATCCTTCAATCCCCAGGGATACACCATAGAGAAATATGACGAAGAGGCCCACTCCTGGGAGACCGAGATGGAAAATATTCTGGAGGGAGTTCGTTTAGATGCCAATAACAGCCCCATTTTTCATCCAGGAGGCACCGTTTCAAATCTTGCTTCTGTAACCGTTTCGAACGGGTGGGGAAGTTACAAAATAACCTTGGCTATCTCAGGAAGGATCAAAACGATTAAGCTTTAAATGCATAAATTTTAAAATTTTTTTATAAAACCTATTGAATAAATATTAATTATTGTGTAGAATGATAATGCACCTGCTGGGCTGGCTGGGCAGGTTCCCTTCCTATAAATCCCTAACCCCCTTTTTGCTGATTCCCCCAAACAGCCAGCACCTCAATTCCTTTCAATTTTTTCTCATTAGTCCGACTAAATATACGGCCCCGCTACGCTGGCTGGGCGGAGCTCCTGTCTCCTTTACCTTTCAAACCCGGCAAAATCCCCAAACAGCCAGCAATCTATCTGAATGAACTGCCTCTACTTTTCGAAGATGACCTTTCCGTCTACAATTGTATATAAAACCTCAGCCTGGAGGATCTCTTCTTCGGGGATCGTCAGCAGGTTTCTGTCGAATACCGTGATATCGGCCAACTTTCCTTCCTCGATTGGGCCACGGATGTCGTCCTCAAAGCAAGCATAGGCATTGTTTATCGTATAGGCCTTAAGTGCTTCCTCTACTGAAATGCGTTGCTCGGGAAACCATCCATCTTCCGGCGTCCCCATGAGCGTTTTTCGTGTTACTGCAGCATAGATCAAATACTTGGGGTGCATATGGTAAAGAGCCGCACTCGTTCCTGGCCAGTCAGAACCGAAACTCAGAGTAGCCCCGTTGTCCAACAGTGATTTAAAGGCATAAGCTCCCTTACATCGTTGGTCTCCGATTCTTTCCTCCATCCAGCGCATGTCATCGGAGATATGGTAGGGATTGACTTCGGCAATGACGTTCAACGTTTTAAATCGAGGAAAGTCCTGCGGTCTGATGACTTGAGCATGAATGACTCTAAATCCGATAAGATCCACTCCTTCATTTTTCAAACGCTCATAGAGATCCAGCATTTCTGCAACCCCTCGTGTTCCTATGGCATGAACATTGGGAATGAATCCGGCATCCAGCCCGACTTTGATAAGGTTGTACATTTTCTCCATATTCCCGATTTTGTAATCAGGATCGTCGGATGTGTGACGTCGCCAATGTCCATAATTATCTGGTTGATCGTCATAAGGTTCAAAGAAGAGCGCGCCATGGGTGCCCATGATCCCATCGATGTATCCTTTTAGAGCTCCATATCTCAGCCACATATCTTTTTGCTTTGTTTTGGGATGAAGCCCCATGGTCAGTCCTTTCTCTTTCAATTCTGCTCCGCGGGAAAGGTCTGGCCTTAGCCACACCCGGCAGGTCAGTTCGCCGTTTTCCTGAAGCTCGATGAAGCGCTCAGTCTGATCAGGAGCTGCAATATCGTGGATTTCAACGATACCCGCTTCTCGAAGTGCTCGGAGAGCTGCTCTGTTTTCGTCCAGAAGTCTTTTGTGAGATTTGGGCTTTCTGGCTTTTGCGATACGATCAAAGGCCGGCGAGGGGCGATGAATGATTCCTGTCGGTTTCCCATCACGACCGACTTCCATCCCTTCGAGTTTGGCATTCTCGAGTTTTGCCGACTTCAAGGCTGCTGTATTCGCCAACCATACTTTGTAATCGAACCGACAGAGAAAACAAGGATTATCAGGCGTTAGATCATCGATCATAGATCTGTTCGGCTTCCATGGCTCCTTTTTTTCAGATCCTTTGTCTCCAGAATCTCCCAATGCCCACTGCTCATAGGCTCCCCAGAGTCCTTGAGTGATCCATTCCCCCTCATCCAATAATTCCACCACCCGTTTGATTTCCCTTCTCAATCCCTCTTCATCGGCAACAGTCATCAAATTCGCATCATTGATCAAAGCACCTGCATTATTGAAGTGGACATGGCCATCGATGATACCAGGTGTGACAAAATTCCCCTTGAGGTCGATGACCCTTGTTCCTTCTCCGATGTATTTCTTAGCTCTTCCATCATTCCTGAGCACTGCTGTTATTTTATTTCCGTTGATGATCAGTGCTTCTGCCGATGCATTGTCTGGATTGGCTGTGAAGATTTCGCCGTTCATCATGACGATATCCGCTGGGACAACCTCCGTCCGCGAACACGCGGCGCAAAGGCTTAATAGCAGAATGGCTAAGAATGAACCCAACAAAATGGAATGAAAACTTCTTGAATTTTTCATTACTCCTCCCTTGTCTATTCTAATGAGGTTATGTTTATTTCGGTCTCTTCCAAGCTTAAGAGGCACTCGGAGCCAGGAGCTTGCGGCCCACCATGAGCGGCAAATGGCGAAAACTGAGATAGGAAGCGGAGAAATCCCCATTTCCACTTTATTATGCCGATGTCCATTCCCATTAGAACCTGCCAAGTAAAAATTCAGGATACCTGTCCAATTCGAGAGAAGCTGATTATATTCTTTAATGAAAATAAAAGTCAAAATTGTCAGGAAGAGATGTTGACAGCCTGAGATGAAATGTTTGTAATATAAAAAATAGACGAGGAGACCGCTTTGCTCTTAAATTTTGGAGGGGAAGGACAATAGGTTTGAGATTTATTAGAGTTATAACCTGAATCTAAATCAAATCTTTGCTGGTCTGTTCGGAATGGGTAAACCTTTCCTCTGTTTCCAATGATTTAAGATTAAGGCCTTTGGAGAATTTCCTTAAGGAGGATCAATATGTCTCGAATGAATCTTTGGCAATTTTTTGGATTTGTCTGCCTCGCTTTTGTTCTCGTTCTGTCCTTGCCGGCCTTCTCCCAGGATTATGGGGTGCCCGCTGTTCAAGACAGCCAAAACATTTTGCCCGAAAACGAGAGAGCCGCTGTGAGGAATGAATGGTTGAAATGGAGGCTGGAGAATATCATCCCAGAATTGATGAGAAGAGAAGGGATAGACATGTGGCTTATCATCAACAGAGAATATAACGAAGACCCTGTCTATATGAGTCTCGTACCAGAACCTGTGATGTACGCACGAAGAACCTCCATCCTCCTCTTTCATGACAGGGGAGAGGAGCGCGGTGTCGAAAGACTGAGCGGAAGTTATTATGGAATGGGAGAATGGTACAAACCTATATGGATCGATAAAAAGAAGCCTCAATTCGAGAGCCTGGCAGAGTTTATGAAACGGAGGAATCCCAAGCGGATTGGAATCAATGTGTCATCCAAATGGGCTTTTGGAGATGGCCTGACGGTGAGTCTGAAGGAAAAACTCGAAGCGGCTTTAGGCCCTGATCTTTCCTCTCGGTTTGTGCCGGCAGAAAATCTTTGTATAGGCTGGCTCGAAACGCGAAGCCCGATGGAATTGAGTGCCTATCGGCATATCTGTGGAATTGCCCACGATATCATCGCTGAGTTTTTTTCAAATAAGGTCATCTTGCCGGATGTTACGACGACTGAGCAGGTTGTCTGGTGGATTCGACAGAAGTTCAGAGATTTGGAAGTAGACACCTGGTTCCAGCCTTCCATATCGATTCAGAGACATAAGAAGGATATGGAAAAGCTTGACGATAACTCAACAACTATTCGCAGAGGTGATCTCCTGCACTGCGATGTGGGGATCAATTACCTCGGGCTCTGTACGGATATGCAGTGGCAGGCCTACGTGTGCAAGATCGGAGAAGACGACGCCCCTGACGGTATAAAGGAAGCCTTGCGAAGGGCCAATCGCCTGGGAGAAATTTTCATGGGAGAGTTCCTATATGGAAGGACAGGGAAGCAAATTACGGAGGAAGCGATGCGGAAAGCTGAAGCAGAAGGTCTGAGACCTCTAATATATACGCATCCTATAGGATTCCATGGACACGCAGCAGGTTGCCAGATGGATGCCCGTCCTTTGGGAAGAGCGCCTGAAGGTATCGAGAAACAAATGGAGTATCCTTTGTACTACAATACGGTTTACGCCGTTGAATTCAGCAGCAGCTCAAATGTACCCGAATGGGACGGCCAGGACGTAAGGATAGGCTTTGAAGAAAATGCTGTGTTTACCAGAGAAGGATGCGAGTGGGTGGACGGGCATCAAACAAGACTGTATTTGATTAGATAGAATAATTCTGGTTAAAAGCCCAATTCCTTTATTACGTGATCGGCTCTCAAGAATTTTTCTGTGATGAACAGAACGTATCGGATATCGACGCTGATCGTGCGCTGGAGCTCAGGTATGACATAGTAATCTCCTGTCACACTCTCATAGGTCATGTCGAATATGATACCGGTTTGTTCTCCTTTGGCATTGAATGTGGGCGATCCGGAGTTTCCACCTGTGACATTGGTGGTGTTCAGAAAACAGACAGGAATATCCTTGAGGTTTTCATCCTCATATTCTCCGTAATCTTTGTTTTCATGAAGCTCTTTGAGCTCAGGAGGGACCCGGAAAGGAAACACTCCTGTATCTTTTTCGATGACTCCAGATAATGTTGTTTGAGGAAGATAATAGACGGCATCTCTGGGAGTGTACCCTTTGATAAAACCATAGGTAAAGCGGATAGTGGAGTTAGCATCTGGAGCGATCCTTCCTTCTCGCTGTTTGATAAGGGAGTCGAGGTAGACTTTCTTGAGATCGAGACGTTCTTGGTCTAAAGCCTTGTTTTCTTCCCTGAGGATCTTCATTTCTTTTTCCAGCTCGGCGGCAAGGATTATGAGAGGATCGTTGAGCCCCAGGAGCTGGTCTGGTGTCTTTTCGATCAGCTCGAGGCGCACCTCTGTATCAGCCAGAGAGGTTTCATCGAAAAGAGAATCCACGTAATCTTCGATGGCTTGGTTTGAGGGCTTTGATAAAAGTTCATGAAAGGCTTCAGGGATTTGTGCTTGGGGATAATCTACCAGGCCTTTCAAGCGGAACTTTAAAAAAGCCTTGTCGGTGTCGAGATCATATCCTCTATCGGCAAGCTGAATGCGCTCTTTTATGTAGGGCAAATCCCTCTCTTGATAGCCTGGTTCTCTATCCATATCGGGCTTCTGGAGTTCTTCAGATGTTCTGTATATCGTGTAGGCCTGGGAGAGCAGCGCCGAACCGAAGTAGGGGCTGACAAGCTGATTGAGAAGGGTGGTTTTTGCCTGATGAGTTTCGTATCTATTCATGAAAGCTTCGATATCCTGAAGAACTGTTCCATATTTTTGCTGTCTTTCCGGATCTTGATTGATCCAATCCATGAATCGCTTTTCCTGATTCTTTTTCTTTTCCACCAGAGCGATCTTTTCCATCCCTTCGATTTTCCCCTGGTAGTTTTTCAAAGAATTATTGAGTCCCCGGACGACTCTTGCATATTTGATCTGGATATCCCGGCTGTTCTCTGCTGCTTTTTCAAAGAAAGCGATGATGTCTTCATAAAGAGCCATCCTTTTCTTCATGTTTTTGATATCAGATTCCAGCTCCGAGAGGGTGTAGTTTCTGTATGTTCTTCCAGGATAACCCATAACAAAGGAAAAGTCCCCCTCTTCAAAGCCTTCTAAAGATATTTTCAAAATAGATTTTGGTTTGTAGGGGATATTATCCAAGCTGTAGTCAGAACCGATATTATCTGGTGATACGTAGGCTCTCAAAAAAGTAAAATCGCAAGTGTGACGGGGCCACATCCAGTTATCGATATCTCCTCCATAATTTCCGAGATCTTGGGGAGGAGCACAGACGATCCTTAAGTCTTTGATTCTCTTGAAACGAAACAGATAATACTGATTCCCGCTGTACATATTTGCCACTCTTGCGCGAATATCCTCACCCTGTTTTTCAGTTTCAGCGACGATCTTTTTCATGGCCTTTTCGATACCATCATATTTCTGGCGGTATGTCATATCGGGTTGAACGACAGAAAGGATCTGGTCTGTGATTTCCTCATAACCAAGAAGAACATCTGCTATATATCCCTTTGCGGGGATCTCCTCGTCTCTTGTCCAGGCTATAAATCCGTTTTGGATATAGTCATTCTCAGTTGTCGAAGCTCTCTGGAGAGCACCGAAAGCCACATGATGATTGGTCAAAATCAGGCCGTCAGAGCTGACGAATTCTCCTGTTCCTCCGCCCAGGTAAACCACAGCACTCATCAGCCCGGTCCCGTCTTTTTTATACAGATCTTCGGGATTCATTTGGAGTCCCAGAGTACTGAGATCAAGGTCAATCATCTGATGCGGCATCCACATCCCTTCGTCCGAGGGGGAGTGAATGGCCAAGCTTAAAACCAGAAGGCTGAACACGAGCCCTTTTAAAAGCTTCATTTCTTTGCGCTCCTTTCCTTGATTCGGTTTTAGCGAACAAGAAGTAAGAAAAATTCAATAAGAAAAGTAATATAATAAATTAGCAGAAATTAGGCAACATCGATCATAAGATTCAATGACAGCTGGATTATTTTAGAAACCGAAGACTTTTGGGCTCTTTTTCCATGTGATAGGTAAGGATATTCTGGAGTACCTTTCGAATTGATTTCAGCTTTTCTCTTGGGAAAGGAAGATCCGGATGATGAGGGGGAGGATTTTTTTTGGCCCAGTCGATGAATCTGTTCAGCTCCGGAGGGATCTCTTCTTTTTTTTGGAAGGAACATTCGGGACAGTACGCACCCTCTTTTTTAGGCGATAGCCAGGATGAATCAATGATATTTCTATGACATTTTCGACATGTTTTAAAGCTGGGCAGAATTCCGTTCAGCTTGAGAATCCAAGTCTCGAAATAAGCACCCAAAATATCGATGTCACCTCCAGCTTCGAGGGATAAGAGAACCGATGAGAGAAGGCGAAAGAGATGCTCGTCCTTAGAGTGAGAGGGAGAAAATTCTTCGATGAGTTCGGAAAAATAACTGAGAGTAAATCCTCGATCCAGATCCCTCTGAAGTTCGAAATAGGATTCGACTATGTCACAATTGTTTACGACAACCAGATCTTTATGCTCTTTTTCATAATAAAAAATTTTGACATGGGTTAAAGGTTCAAGGCCGCTTCCAAAGCGGTTGCCGAATTTTCGGGCTCCCTTTGCGATTCCCTTGACGATTCCTTTATCTTTGGAGAAGAAAACCACGATCTTATCCTGTTCACCGACATTAAAGGTTCTCAGGATAAAGGCTTCTGATTGTTCAAGGGACATCGAGGTTATGTGAGATAGGCGAGGAAAAGGGTGCCGAGTCCGAGGAATGTCAGAATGCTGATGGAATCTGTACACATGGTCAGCAGGTTGACCGAACCAAGAGCCGGATCCAAGCGTAGAAGTTTCAGAATGAGGGGGATAAGAGTTCCTGCCATAGCAGCAATGAAAAAAGTGACGATACATGCCAGGCCTAAAACCAGGCCAAAAAAAGGATTCTTCATAATGACCAAGGTGGCTGCAGACAAAATCAAACCGATGATAACGCCATTTCCGATCCCTACCATGATTTCTTTGAACAAGGCCTTCTTAGCGGAAATCCAGTCGGTTTGACCGATAGCGATTTCGCGAACGATGATGGCTATGGTCTGGTTTCCTGCTATTCCCCCCAAGGCAGCAACTAAAGGCATGAACACAGCAAGTTCGACAACCTTCTCTATGGTACCGGTGAAATTCCTGACCACGAATGGGGCTACGGATGCTGTCAGGAGGCTGAAGAGAAGAAACGGAAGTCTTTTTTTTATAGACGTTAATGGATTGTCTTGGATCCTGTCTGTGGTATCCAAAGACACCATTTTATACATATCTTCTGTGGCCTCTTTGTCGATCACATCGATGATGTCATCTACGGTAACCACCCCCACGAGTTTCTCTTCCGAATCAACAACCGGAATCGCCACAAGGTTATAATCTGCGACACTGCGAGCCACTTCCTCCTGGTCGGTCTCTGTATGGACACTTATGACTTCTTTGGTCATAATCGCTTTCAGTGGTGTGTTAGGGCGGGCAAAGAGAAGTTGCCGTAGGGAGGCTACTCCAACCAGTCGATTTTCGTCGTCTACGACGTAAAGATAGAATGCAGACTCCACGTCTCCTTCAAGTTGCATGGCCGTGATGGTATCGGAGACGTTGGTGTTGTGGTTGAGCGCATAGAAATTAGGAGACATGATTCGGCCGGCCGTTTCCTCCTCATACAGGAGGAGTTCTTTGACCTCTTCGGACGGCTTTTCCTCCATCGCTGTGAGAATGTTTCCCTGAAGATCTTCTGGCAGCAGTTGAAGGATCGGGGCGATGTCGTCAGAAGGGATCTCTTGAAAGATCTTGGAAATCTGAGACACTGGAAGGGCCTTCATCATCTCGGCAGCATCTTCCGGATCGAGCTCTCTAATGACTTCTCCAGCTTTCTCTTTGTCCTTCTCGTAAATGACATTGAAAAGTGTGAGTTTTTCCCTGACAATCAGATGATTCATGAGTGAGGAGATGTCGGCAGCATGGAAGTTCTTCACGAGATTCCATAAACGTGTGAGGGAACCGATATTGATAAATTTCCTCGCAGAACTGATGACCAACCTGAGTGCTTCAACCTTCATTTGTCTACCCTGTGAATTTCGTTTTTCACCATAACATAAAAGATTTCAACTGTAAAACAAAAATACCGAATGGATGGATAATCTCCCTCAGACAGGAACAGCTATCCTCTTTTATAGAAATACTTGTTGGTTTCGGAAGCGATGATCCCGCTGAGCCCTATCAAGCCGACAAGATTTGGGAGAGCCATGAGTCCATTCATGATATCGGACACTCTCCAGACGATCTCGAGTTTCAGCATCGCTCCTACTGCCACAAAGATAACAAACACGATACGGTAACCTTTCACCCATCTCTCTGAGAACAGATATTCGATGGATTTTTCTCCGTAGTAGCACCATCCTAAGATTGTGGAGTAAGCGAAAAAGATAAGGCCTACGGTGACGATGAATTCTCCGATTCCCCCAGGCAGAGAGATGTCAAAGGCCAAAGCTGTGAGCTCGGCCCCTGTGTAACCAGAAGTCCAGAGTCCGCTTGAGATAATCACAAGTCCCGTCAAAGTGCAAACTACAAGGGTATCGATAAAGGTTTGAGTCATCGATACCAAAGCCTGCTTAACGGGATTAGGGGTTTTGGCTGCGGCCGCTGCTATGGGAGCAGAACCAAGACCAGACTCATTGGAAAAGACACCTTTGGAAACGCCCATCCTGATCGTGTGCATGAGCGAAGCCCCGAGAAATCCCCCTGCGGCAGCAGTCGGAGAGAATGCCGATCTGAAGATGAGCGCAAAAATTTTTGGGATAACTGTAATCTTCATGACCAAAATGAAGAATGCGCCAGTGAAATAGATGATGATCATCAGAGGGACCAAGACCTGTGTGACTCTCGCTATGCTCTTAATTCCACCAAGAACAACCATAGCAGTGAAGGTGGCAAGAATCAGTCCTGTGATCCAATAAGGTATTCCGAATGAAGCGTTGGCCGCATCTGCTACAGAGTTCGATTGGACCATATTTCCTATGCCGAAGGCAGCTATCGAAGCGAAAATGGCGAAGAGCACTCCGAGCCATTTCCATCCCAATCCTTTCGATATGTAATACATCGGGCCGCCGCTCATGGTTCCGAATTCATCCGTCTCTCTATATTTTATGGCGAGCACAGCTTCGGCATATTTTGTGGCCATTCCAAAAAGACCGGTTATCCACATCCAGAATAAAGCCCCAGGACCTCCAGTGAAGATAGCGAGGGCGACTCCGGCGATATTTCCCGTCCCAACCGTGGCGGCCAGAGCTGTCATGAGAGCCTGGAAATGAGAAATATCTCCTTTTTCCTGGTCATCTTCTTTCCGTTTGATAAAAGCTAGATACAAGGAGTAAAAAAGTCCCCTCAATTGAAGTCCTTTGAGACGTATTGTGAGGAAAATTCCTGTCCCTACGAGAAGAATAATCAGGGGGAGGCCCCAGATGTTATCCCTGATTTGGGTCAGAACATCAAGCAACTGGCTCTCCATTTTTCGCCATATCATTAATTCATAAAATTTTCACTATTATAACAACCCCGAATTTTCCGGTCTATCTCTTTTTTTTCAATCTAAAATCGTCTCAGAATCCGCAAAGGAGGGATATTGAGGAGCCGGATGGGAAGGCAGATGCTATTGAAAGTTTATGGAAATACCGGGAGATATATCCAAGATGTCCGGATCAGCCAAGAAATGAGATTCCCAGACTTTTTATTTTTTCCTGAAGGAGATGCTCTTCGATTTTGAGTTCAGAAGCGGTTTTTGGAATGTCCCAGTGGTGTCTGAGCAGAATTTTATGAATGTATTCTTTTTCAAACTGTTTTTTTGCCTGAGGTAAGGATTGAATTTCATCCACTGTAGAGATGAACTGTGACTCTATAGGTTCTACGAGGAGAGAGAGATGAGAGGATTTGATTTCCCTTTCCGGCACCATGATGACGAATCTTTCGATCACATTGATGAGCTCGCTCACATTTCCCGGCCAAGAATAATTGATGAACGCCTGAAGGGCCTCTTCATTCATTGTTTTCTGCTTCTTTCCATATTCCTTGGCGAAATATGTTAAGAAATACTCGATAAGGAGAGGGATGTCCTCCTTCCTCTCTCTCAGGGGAGGGAGTGCCATTGGAATGATATTGAGTTTGAAAAACAAATCCTCCCTGAAATTCCCTCCGTTAATGATCTCCCTTAAATTTTTGGTTGTCGATGCTATCAACCTCACATCGGCGCCTATGGTCTCGGATGAACCCGGGGGCTTGAATGTCTTTTCCTCGATGAATCTGACAAGCTTAGCCTGAGTCTTCAGGCTCATATCTCCGATCTCATCTAAAAAGAGTATCCCCCCATCTGCCAGTAAAATTTTCCCTTTTTTCTGTCTCTCTGAACCAGGTTCATCTCCTTCGGCATATCCGAACAGTTCGTTTTCGATAATATCATCCGGGATGGCCGCAGAATTGATTTGAATAAATCTCTTGTTCCTCCTTGGACTCTGTTGATGAATCAACCGTGCAACCAGCTCTTTGCCCGTACCGGTCTCTCCATAGATAAGCACACGACCATTTGTGGGTGCCGCTAATTTGATCTCATCTTTGAGCTTTAGAATCGCTGGGCTTTCTCCGATCAGATGGTATTTAGCCTTTATTCTCGCTCTCAATTGGATGTTTTCTTCTTCGAGTTTCCTCTGCCGCAGTGCGTTTTTTGCAGTGAGAATGACTTTTTCCAATGTCAGGGGTTTTTCCAGAAAATCATAAGCTCCCAGTTTTGTGGCTTTGACAGCAGTTGCAATGGACCCATGTCCCGAGATCATCACCACTTGTAAACTTTCTTCCGATTTTTTTGCTTTTTCGAGAACATCGAGACCACTCATTTTTGGCAGCCAGATATCGAGGAGTACGAGGTCAAAATTTTCCCTTTTCAGGAAATCAAGGCCTTTTTCTCCCGTATCCGTTGTTTTGACAATGTAGCCTTCGTCCTCGAGTATCCCCTTCAGGGAGGATCGGATCCCAGCTTCATCATCGATGACTAGAATTTTATCTTTGATCATGATGGAATCTGAATGATGAACATCGCTCCATTTGGTTTATTATCTTCAATCTCGATGGAGCCGTTGTGTTCGCTGATGACTTGGTTAACTATGGCTAAACCCAAACCTGTCCCTCTTTTTTTCGTTGAATAGTGAGGATGGAAGAGTTTGTCCCGTTCCTCTTGAGGAATACCTGGTCCAAAGTCTGCGATTTCTATTCTGACCCTCTGCTGGGTTTTGTCAAAGGATGTGCGAATTCTGATTTTCCCAGTTTTGTTCATTGCGTCAATTGCATTGTCAATGAGATTTATAAAAACACGCCTCATTTGATCGGGATCGATCAAAAGGGGGGAAGGAATCTCTGCCGAAAATTGAGTCTCAAACTCAATCTCTGAGAAGATTCCGGTAAAGAGAGATATTGTTTGTTTGATAATATCATGCAGGTCGGCCGAGCGAAGACGAATAGTCGGCATCCGAGCAAAACTCGAGAATTCGTCCACTAGGGATTTGATGGTACGGGCTTCCTGAACGATGGTATTGGCGCCTTCCTCGATAATTTCACTGGATTTTCTCTTGTTCATCCTCAAGTTCTTGATGATCCTTTCGGCAGAGAGCTGGATCGGAGTCAGAGGATTTTTAATCTCATGGGCGACACGCTGTGCTATCTCCTTCCAGGCTGCGATCTTTTGGGCCTTGATGAGCTGAGTCAGGTTGTCCAGAACAACGATCATTCCCGAAAATTCGCTGTTTGTTTGATACAATGGAGAGAGAGTAAGAGCCACTGTGACACTCTGGCCGTCGAGATTTATATTTATTTCTTTATCAGAAAGTTTATGTCTTTTCTGAAGTCCGCGCATGATGTACTCCAGTATTTCTCCATATTGATCGCCATTAAGCACCTCTTCATAACTTTTTCCTATAAGATTTTTTTCTTCCAGATCGAGCATTGCCAGGGCAGATGGATTGACTGTTGTGATGACTCCATCAGCATCCAAAGTGATAACACCGGTGGTGATGTTATTCAAGATAGTCTCGATGTACTGCTTTCTTGCCTCTAACTCTGAGGTCTTTTGTGCAATGTTGTGTTGGCTGTCCTTGAGATCAGAGATCATCTGATTGAAAGAATCGATCAGAATTCCCAGCTCATCGGAAGCAGGATCTTCTACCCGGACATTCAAGTTTCCTTTTGAGACTTCCTTGGTTGCATGAGCCAACTTTTCTATCGGCACGGTTATTCCTTTGGCCAGGTGAAAGCCGATCCAGCTGGCTGCGAAGATGATCAGAAGAGTGATGAAAATGAGCGTGATAAAATAGAATGCCTTGACTGGGTTTTTCTGAATTTTCAGTTGACTGTATCTCTGAACATAGGCCGAGATATTGTTGATCTTTTCTGCGTAATTTTGAGGAAGAAATTTGCCCGTTAGTACTAAAACTTTCCCTCCCTCCGGGATGGTGAACGAGATGCCACGACGGATCATCTCTCCATTGCCCATGGGATCGATGCTTCTGAATGTTTCTCCCAGATGAGCAATCCTGACACGGTTCTTTCTGACATCGCTATAATCTTGAAAAGGAAGGTCTGGATTTAGATAGGTAAACAATTCCTCGTCATCTAAAAATATTCCGATTTCATCCAACTTGTATTCTGTCAGCTTGTTGCGGACAAACTCCATCAATGGAAGCCTGTGGTCGAGGTCTATCAGGTCTTGATTTTGTATAGCCCGACTGAGCTGCTTCGCGTAATGGAGAGTGACCTCCTCGCTGCTGATGTAAAATCCATCTGCGAGGCTTTTGGTATCATCCAAGATTCGATCGATGGGAGTCTTGAACCAGGTTTCGATGTTTCGGCTGATCAGGTCGCTCGCGAAAAAGAAAAGAAGAAGAGTCGGGATGAGAGAGAGGGCAATGAAGAAGAGGAGAAGCTTGGTTTTGAAGCGCGCTCCAAGGACTTTTCTTTTTCTCTCCAGATAGAGTTTTGCCAAATTTCTCCCCAGGACGAAGAGAAGGATAAGAAACATCAAAAGAACGATGATTTGGAGGAATGTCAAGAGTATATTCGTGAAGGAAGTGGGAGAGAATTCTTGGGCTTCTCTGATAAAGAATTCTATGGTGAAAAACAGGATAATAAGAAAGATGATGAGAGCAGCGACAACGCGCGGCCCTTTCTTTTTTGGATCTGCCATGTTTATTAGTGATAGCTATTCGTCTTCTTCCTCTGTTTCTGATTGGCCCGTGTCTTGAAGAAATTCATGAAAGTTATCGAGGTTTATCAGAATATCTTTTACTACGGCGCCAGTATCCCCCAGCTTTTTTCCTTCTTTTCCATTTATGGAATAAACGATCCCTCCAGCGTTACCGAAATGGAGCAGGAATCCTTCGAGAGCCTTGAACTCAAGATGGGTTCCTGGAGATTTGATTCCGGAGTACTGGAGTTCTCCATCTGCATAGATCTCCATCCACGTTTCTTGTTGAACTGTGATGTCGAGGATCAATTCATCTTGTTTTTTTTCCGTCTCATCCTGAGTGATGGGAGGAGAGACGGCAGTTTTTTTTGGAACTTGAAGTTGGGGTTTTTGGCTCGGCAGAGAGGGAGAGGTTTCTCTATTTTGAAGAATAAAATAAAGAACTATGATCAATGTTACTGTGAAAACTAAAATCAATACAGCGATCAGCAGAAAATTTTTCTTTCTGGGGGCTTCTTCCTCTTCGATTCTCTCTTTTTTCTCTTCTTGTCCCTCCTCCTGTGCCTGAAGACTTTCCAGATAGGTGTTTAGAATGCTTTGTTCATCTAAACCCAAATATTTTGCATAAGACCGTATGATTCCTCGGGTGAAAAATTTCTCCGGCATCATATCGAGCCGGTCTTCCTCTAAAGCCCTTAAAAACCTCATGTTTATTTTGGTCTGATCTGCGATTTCCTTGAGGGAAATGCTTCTCAGTTCGCGTTCTCTCTTGAGTTCCTGCCCGATGGAAGCCATTTTCTCGAATTGTAGGATAAGAAGTCTTTAAAGTCAATCTGACAGAACTCTACTGCCCTCTGGAGCCGTTGCCTTTAAGACTGATTAATCGCTCCAATCGGTTGATAGAACCCTGCCTTGTTTGGACGGGCGTTAAGGCGAGCTCTATTGGAAGGCAGGCGAGGCGGTTCTCCTCCCAGGTTGACCCTTGGCAGATCAGCCTATATATTGAATGAAGTGGGAAGCATATTCGATTTAAAAAAGGCAGCAAGATTCCAGCAAGTGTTGTCTCAACGAGTGAGCCTCACATCTGACTTAGACAGAATCCAAACCATAGGAGGGGCAGATTCCAATTACGATAGGGTGAGAGGTCTCATCGGTGTGATTGTGGCAGTCTTAAGTTTTCCGGAATTTGAACTGATCGAGATGGTCAGAGAGATACAGAAGGTATGTATTCCTTACATGCCCGGATATCTATGCTACAGAGAAGGGCCTGCAATTATCAAGGCCTTTCGAAAGCTGGAGATGGAACCCGATGTCACCCTTATTGATGGGAATGGTATCGCTCATCCGAGAAGAATGGGCTTGGCCTCTTACGTCGGTGTCCTCCTGGATATCCCGACCATCGGATGTGCAAAATCCCCATGTTTTTCCTATCAGCTTCCCTATTTTGAGAGAGGTTCCTTCAGTCTTTACAATAATGACGAAGGTGAAAAAGTGGGATACTGCCTCCGAACGCGCTTTTCAGTCAAGCCAATTTTTGTATCTCCGGGACACAGGATGGATTTTGATTACGCCCGGAATCTAGTGCTGGAATGCTCCAGGTACAGAATTCCTGAGCCGTTAAGGATAGCCCATCGTCTGGCAAAGGACATCTTCTCGTCAGAAGACCGTTAGGCTTTCAAGAATTTCGCGAGCGAACTCATGCTCCCAAAAAAGCCGATGACCGCTCCTGATAAAATGAGAGCGATACTTTGAGAGAGCGAGAGATAGCGGAAGCTGATGAGTTCACTAAGGATACCCAAAGATGAACCAAGATATATCGGAAAGAGCTTTATGACGATGAACAAGAAAAGGAGGGAGAGAATTCCCCCCAAAGCTCCCAAGAGAATTCCTTCCGCCAGAAAAGGCACTCTTATGAATGTGTTCGTTCCCCCCACCAGCCGCAGGATTTCAATCTCTTCTTTCCGGGCGAGAACGTTAAGTTTAATAACATTGGAAACGATGAAAAAGGAAGCGAGGACAAGAATGCCTCCAAGAAAGAAACCCACAGCCCTAGCTAATCTGCTCAGGCTCTGCATTCTTTCCACCCAATCCTTGTTGAACTGAACGTCTTCGATGCCTTTCATCTCCTTCATTTTATCGAGAAAGGGTTGGGTTTCTGCGTAAGTAAAATCCTTTTCACTCAGAGTGACTTCAAAAGAGGTCGGAAAGGGATTGGTCTTAAGATTATCAACAATTTCTTCGAGCTCAGGAAATTTATTTAGGAAGTTTTGCATTGCCTGATCTGAGCTGACAAATTTGACTCCGGTCACAAGAGAAAACTTTTTTATTTCTTGTTCAATGGTCGCTCTATCGGATCCTTCCAGATTTTTTTCTAGGAAAAAAACCACTACCATGTCTTTCGAGAGCTGTCGGGCTGTGTACTGAAGATTATTTGAAAGAGAAACAAAAATCCCGACAATGAGGAAAGAGAGGCATATAATCGTAATTGAAAAGATATTCCGTGCTCTGAACTGCCAAAGGTTGTTCAAAGTTTCTTTCTGAAAATATTTGATTTTTTGAAAAATCAAATGGTTTCCTCTCTTAAAAGCTTTCCTTTGTAAAGGAAGAATATTTTTTTTCCGAAGTGTCGGATCAGTTCTCTATCGTGAGTGCATATGATAACAGTTGCCCCTTTTTTGTTTATCTCAGTGAAAAGACTCATAATTTCGAAGGCGAGTTCAGTATCAAGGTTTCCTGTCGGTTCATCAGCGAGAATGATCTTTGGATTGTTGACCACAGCGCGCGCTATAGCGACCCTCTGTTGTTCTCCGTAGGAAAGATGAGAAGGATATTCCCACATCTTGTGGTTGAGATTGACCATTCTCAGTGCGTTAAAAACCCTCCTTCGCACTTCTTTTCTGGAGAATCCTAACACCTGAAGTACGACTGCGACGTTATCGAAAACCCGTTTGTGGAAGAGCAGGCGGAAATCCTGGAACACGATGCCCATAGTTCGTCGCAACCGGAATATTTTATGATCGGAGATTCGCAGAATATTTCTGCCGTCAACGATGATCTGGCCATGAGTGGGAAAGATTTGACGAAATATTATTTTCAGGAGGGTTGTTTTTCCAGACCCGCTCGGGCCCGTGACGAAACAAAAATCTCCTTGATTGACATCGAGAGTGATGTCTTTCAGTGCCCAATCAGGCTTCTGGTACTGTTTCCAAATATGATAGAGCTCGATCATCCATTTCTCCTTTTCAGCTCTCCATGCTCTTCCAGGGAGTTATCATCATAAGCTGTTCCACTGCCTTCCGACCCGACATTCTGCATACATCCTGGAAGATATGAAAACAGAGAGAAGTGGAGGAATGGAGATGTGTCAAAAAGGAAACCACTGGACAACCAGAGCCTCATATCTTTATCCTGACGTGCATTGAAGTCCACTCGTGTCGTGGTTTTAAAGGCCTCGGATTTCATCAGTTGAGGGAAAATTATAGCACATCGATATCTGCAATCAAACACAGCGAAGGTGGGACAACGACACCTTCTAATAAGGGATATCGCCATTCGTAAATGATCATATTGCCCAATTTATTAGGATTGTTTTATTCACAAAGAATGTGAGAGAAGTCGGAACATCATGAAAGATTAAGGAATAAAAAGGTACATGAACCATCCGAAAAGCAGAGCGCCAACGACCATAATTAGGAAAAGAGAGATGAAATATCGGATCCTGGCTTTTCGCTCGGTTCTGCGGATAAGAGAAAGCACAAGGCAAACAAACACGGAATAGACGATCAAAGAAACAAGATGACTCTTTAAAATCATTTTTTCTTTCCCAAGGCGATATCCAGAGCGTCAAGGGCGACGAGATAATTCAAAAGTCCGGCTCCGGCGATATACGCGGTGCCAAATTCAAAGGTTGTGCTTTTTAGGTTGCCTAAACCGAAACTGAATATTTTGGCAAGGAAGTAATAGGCGCCTATTCCGAGATCAGAGAAAAAGGCAAGAATGGTCAGTGGGTTTTCAGTCTGGAAAGAGTAGATTCTTCCCTCCAAAAAAAGTCCGAGAAGAAACATGCAGGTTATACTGAGAAAAAAAATGAGCCCTCTCCAGTATTTTTTTAGAAAGACATGTCCCAGGCCAGGAAGGAACCATCCCAGAACAAGACTTATGTATGATCTCAGCGTCATTTTTTTGATTAAGAATAATAATTGAAAAGATGAACCAAATCAAGTAAAAAGCTCAAAAAATCCCTTCATATACAGGTTTATTTATTAAATTGTTTTCATTATCATGGTTGCTATGCCAGAGCTGCCTGAAGTGGAGACTATTGTTAGGCATCTTTCTAAACAACTCAACGGCCTAAAAATCATTTCCGGAAAACTCCTCAACTCACAGATATGTAAGGATGAAAAAGCCGCGGATCCAGGAGCTATTGAAGGATTTAGAGTCAAAGGTATCCGTCGACGGGGAAAGGTGATACTGATCGACTTGGAGGGAAATGTAACCATTCTTTTCCATTTGGGTATGACCGGTCAACTTTTCCTCACTTCGCCATGCGGTCCCATAGACCGACACACCCATTTCAAGCTCAGCTTTTTAAGCTACCCATATGAGCTACGTTTCCGGGATGTCCGGAGGTTTGGTTGTCTTGCATTTGTACCAACCGATGAATTTTTACTGAATCGAAGGCTCAAGCGATTAGGTCCTGAGCCTCTTGAGGTGAAGTTTCCAGAATTTGTTTCTCAATTTTATGGACGCCGGGCAAGGTTGAAGAGCCTTCTTTTGGACCAGAGTGTTCTTGCAGGGATTGGTAACATCTATGCAGATGAGATTCTCTTTCGAGCTAAGCTTCATCCCAGTTTTCCAGCTTATTTGCTTCAAAAATCACATCTAGAGCGTTTGTGGAAAGCTGTAAGGGAAGTTCTGCTACAAGCCATAAAATATAAAGGCTCGACAATCCGCAATTATGTGAATGCAGAAAACCTTCCGGGAGAATTCCAATCCTTTCATCGGGTTTACGGAAAAGAGAACCAACCCTGTTCGATATGCGAGACAAGGATCGAACGCATCAAGATAGACGCAAGAAGCACCTATTTTTGTCCCCATTGTCAGGACCTTGGGATAAAAGACTGATCCTGGAATATACAGGCTGAAAAATAAAGTTTTCCCCTGCTTCTGAGCCTGGCGGGCCAGCTGTCAGGTGACAGTAAACAAGCGCGAAAAGAAAAGTTTTGACACGCAGATGATTTAAGGAAAAACTCCCCTGTACCTGTAGACCTCAGCTATTCGATCGATGGCCACAATATAAGCTGCACAACGGAAACTGACATTTCTCTCTGTGGCCTCTGCCCAGACTTCTTTGAAGGCCTTGACCATCTTTCGTTCCAATTCTGCATTGACCTGTTCTGCTTCCCAATAGAGACCGCTTATAGCTTGAACCCATTCCAGGTGGCTCACTACTACGCCTCCAGCATTGGCCAAAATATCAGGAACGACGCGGATTTTTCTTGACCGCAAAATGTCGTCTGCTTCTGGGGTAGTGGGCCCGTTAGCCCCTTCTATTACATATCTGGCTTTAATTTTGTCAGCGTTTTTTCGGTGGATTTGATTTTCCAGGGCTGCAGGGATCAAGACATCGACATCTTGAAAAAGAACGTCATCTCTTTCGATCTGCTTGCCAGGATGTTTGATGACACATGCGTGCTTTTCTACGCAATCGATAAGGCCGGGAATGTCCAGTCCATCTGGATCGACCAAAGCCCCGGATTCGTCAGAGGCAGCAACGATCTTGGCACCCATTTGAGAGAGGAACAGGGCAGCGTGTCCCCCCACATTTCCAAAACCCTGAATGGCGATTTTGGCTCCATTCAGACTCTTATTCTCTGCTTTAAACAATTCTCTGACGATAAGTGAAACTCCTTTGCCTGTCGCTTCTTTTCTTCCCTTCGAACCGCCGAGAATCTCCGGCTTTCCGGTGACGATGCTCGGCTCTGTATAGCCTTTGAACATGGAAAAGGTGTCCATGATCCAAGCCATGGTCTTTGAAGTGGTGTAGACATCTGGAGCGGGAATATCGATATGGGGACCCAAAATAGGCATTATCTCGCTCGTGTATCTTCGGGTAAGCCTTTCCAATTCGCCTTCGCTCATATCTTTCGGGCTGCAGACTATGCCCCCCTTAGCTCCTCCATAAGGAAGATCCAGGAGGGAACATTTCCATGTCATCCAGGCTGCGAGTGCAGTGACTTCATCCTCTGTGACTCCAGGATGATATCGAACTCCTCCCTTGGCCGGACCCTTTGCGTTGTTGTACTGACATCTATATCCAGTGAAGACCTTTACCCGCCCACTATCCATTTTGATGGGAATGGATACCTTTAAAATTCTCATGGGCTTGTCCAATATTTTTAGCAGGTTAGGATCCAACTGTATTTCCTTTGCCGCTTTATAGAGCTGTTTTCGGGCTTTTTGTGCAATCGATTCTTCAATCATCTTCCCTCCTGATCTGTGAAGGAGATAGATTTTCTCCATCGCAGAGCTCCTCTCTCCTCGCTTGTATGCCTCTGAAGGGCTTCATCCTCGGCCTGCCTCACGCTCTCGAAACTGCCGTTAAGAGAGAGTCCCTTATTCTTGTCACGAAATGATTGCAAGTCAATGACGGTTTCATTATAATGAGAAATCGCGTCGAAAGACAATCTTTTGCCCAATAAAGAAAGGTGACTCAAGAAAGGAGGAAAACTCATGGCCGAAGAGAGAAAGACCTATGTCTGCAATCTGTGTGGTCAAGAAGTGGTTGTGACTAAGGCAGGAGTCGGAACATTGGTTTGCTGTGATCAACCTATGGAAATCAAAGAAGAGTAGCGATTGTTTTTTAGAAGGGAGAGAGAAAATGAAAAGTTATGATGACATCATCGAGTTCGCTATCCAGAGGGAAGAAGCAGCCATAAAAGCTTATGGAGACTTGAGCAAGTCAGCAAAGACTCCAGGCTTGAAGGACATGCTTCTCGAGCTTCAAAATGAGGAGAAAAATCATAAAAAGCTTCTCCAGGACATCACGGAGGAGCAGATCGCGTCCTTTCCAAAAGAAGAGGTGATTGATTTAAAAATATCTGATTATTTGACCGAAGAGCCGCCGGGCGAGGATATGAACTTTCAGGATCTTCTCATTTTTGCTGCGAAAAAAGAACAGAACGCTGTGGACCTCTATACCAAACTAAGAGAAGATGCCGAGAGCAACGAGCTGAAGGAACTTTTTGATTTTTTAATCATACAGGAAAAATCTCATAAATTGAAGCTGGAGAAAGAATACGAAAAACATGTTTTGGAGGAGGATTGATCCTGGACGGATTGTCAAAGGAAGGTGAGTTCTTTTCAGACTTAACGGCTGATAGGACGCGATAAAATTCAGGAGCTTAAATAAGGAGAATAAAGATGGAAAAATGGGAATGTACAGCCTGCGGATATATTTATGATCCCGAACAGGGCGATCCCGAAAATGGAATCGAACCTGGAACTCCGTTCGAGAAGTTGCCTGATGATTGGGTTTGTCCCCAGTGCGGAGTGGGTAAAGAGTATTTTCAAAAAATGTCCTGAGAAAGAATTGGGATAAAACTTACCATGCATGTCATTGTGGTTGGTAACGGCCTAGCAGGAACGATTTCGTCGAAGACTATCCGTGAGCTGGATTCCGAGGCAGAAATCGACGTTTATGCTGCAGAACCGTACCCATACTATCCTCGTCCTAATCTTATTGAATTCTTAGCTGGTCTTATTTCCAAAGAAAAGCTTTTTGCTTTCTCGGAAGAGTGGTACAAGAATCAGAATATTAGTCTTCACCTCAGTACTCCGGTAATATCACTCTATCCGGAAGCCGGGCAGGTCGAACTGGAGGACGCAAGAAAAGTCGGATATGATGCCCTGCTTCTGACCAATGGCGCTCATTCCTTTATTCCTCCTTTCGAAGGGACAAAAAAACGAGGGGTTTTTGCGCTGAGAACGCTGGATGATGCGCTCGCTATCTTGGATTGGATCAAAAATCATAACAAGGTGGCGATCATCGGGGGCGGACTTTTGGGGCTGGAGATCGCCAAAGCCCTGCGGTCTGGGGGGGCTGAGATCCAGGTAGTAGAATTTTTTGAGCGTCTCCTGCCACGGCAGCTCGATACTCAGGGCGCCTCAGTGCTGAAAGCCCAGGTCGAGAATATGGGAATCAGTATCCGTCTCGGTGTGGCCACCGAAGAAATCTTGGGGGAGGATGAGGTCACAGGGCTCCGCTTCAAAGATGGAGATGAAATTGAGGCAGGAGCTGCTGTAGTGGCTGCGGGTGTGAGACCGAATATCGGCTTGGCCAAAGAGGCGGGACTTGTGACAGATAAAGGAATCGTCGTTGATGATCATCTCCAGACAAGCCACCCGGATATATTCGCTGCTGGAGATAATGTTCAGCACAGGGAAAAACTTTACGGAATCATTCCCGCTTCTTTCAACCAGGCCCGGACTGCCGCCTTCAACATTGCCGGACAGAAAAAGAAGTATGAAGGGACAATTCCTTCCAATACCCTCAAGGTCATTGGCCTCGATGTAACTTCCATCGGAGAAGTCAATCCTGAAGAAGGAACCTGCGAGGAGTTTCGGGAGGTAAGGGAAGAAAAAGGAATCTATAAAAAGGTCGTTATCAAGGACGGAAAGATAATTGGTGCCATATGGATAGGGACCAAAGACAAGGTTAATGATATCAATCGTCTCATCCTCCAACAGATTGAAGTCGAAAAATGGAAGAGCTCGCTTTTAGAGGATGATTTCGATTTCTCAATCTTATGAAGCTAAAAATTTCGACACTCTTCTTTTTCCTCATGATTTTGGTCACCCGTGCTTTTGGAGATATCACTGGATACCTTTCATCCAGTTTTTTGAAGAGCCAGGAAAAGGGAGAATATAACAGAGGAACGTTCACGAATCCGTTATTCGGGCTGAGTTTTTCGGGAGACGTCTCGCCCGATATAAATTATGAGGCCGAATTCAGGATTGTGGATGTCACACAGCTTGAAATCGATCAAGCATGGATTGGAGTGGGCCGTGCACAATCGTTTCAGCTCAAACTGGGTCTCTATCTGGTGCCTTTTGGAAGATACAACCGAATCAACAGGCCTCACCAAACATTCCTGATCCAATCCCCTCTCCACGTCGAATTTTGTTATCCCCATCGGTGGAGGGATATCGGTATCCTCGTCGAGGGAAGTTTCAGCGGCATTTTCTACTCAGGGTATCTCGGAAATGGGCTCAGAGAAGGTCAGGATTTGAGGGACGGTCAGCAATTCGAGGATAATAACAAGAATAAAGGAAAAGGGGGGAGGTTTGGATTATCGCTCGGACAGGGAGTCGAGGTGGCTTACTCCATCCACAGCAGTAAGTATGATGACCAGGACAGTCGGAATCTCGTCCTTCATGGAGTGGATTTGACCTGGATAACTCAGGATTGGCAGGTATTCGGCGAATACACTCTTGGCAAAATTGACAATCCAGAGGGTTTTGTCCAGGGGGAGGCCGAAGGCTATTTTGTTTCGGTTTCGATCAATTTCGGGAACTTCATTCCTTTAGCGAGCTATCAGAAACTGAAGTATTCTGATCCCTACCATGGACCCGGTTTCCTGGAGGAGATGGAAACAGGAGAGGGGATTTCCATTGATAGGAGCCGGTGGGCTTTGGGTTTGATGTATATTCCCGTTCAAAATGTTTTTTTTAAGTTAGAATATGATTTCAACCGGGAAGAGGGGGAAGCACCAAAGGATGATCTTTGGGCCATACAAGTGGCGGTCAGTTTCTGAACTTGTTTCGCTTCTCGACTTTTGATAGAATTCCTGGTCCGCAGGCTGCATATAAAATCTGGTCGCTATCAAGAGGAGATTTATGGCCAATATTGTTGTGTTAGGTACTCAATGGGGGGATGAAGGAAAAGGCAAGATCATTGACCTAATTGCTCCGGCTTTCGATGTTGTCGCTCGGTTTCAAGGAGGTCATAATGCCGGACATACCGTTTATATAAACGGCAAAAAAATCGTACTTCATCTGATTCCCTCCGGGATTCTTCGCCGGGGCAAGCTTTGTATCATCGGAAATGGCGTCGTGATCAATCCGCAGGCATTTCTCGATGAGATCTCGGAGTTGAAAAAATTCGGGGTTGAGATAGATAAGAACATCGTAATGAGTGATAAGGCTCACCTCATTCTTCCCTATCATTCATCGGCGGAAAAGGTCAGCGAAAAGTCAAGAGGTGCAAAGAAAATAGGAACCACATCCAGGGGAATCGGCCCTTCTTATCAAGATAAGGCCGGCCGCCTGGGAATCAGGACTGGAGATCTCCTCGATCTCGATGTTCTTCGGGAAAAAATTGAACAGAATGTCACAGAAAAAAATATCTATTTGAGACATTATGGAGCCGAAATCTTTGATCCAGAGAAGATCTTTGAGGCTTATGCTGATTATGGACAGCATTTGAAAACATACCTGGCAGATGTTTCTCTTATACTGGATGACAAAATCAAGGAAGGAAGAACCGTACTTTTCGAGGGAGCACAGGGTACTCTTCTGGATGTCGATCATGGGACATATCCTTTCGTGACATCCTCCAATTCCACCATAGGCGGTGTTTGTACGGGACTGGGTATTGGCCCGAACAAAATTGATGCTGTATGGGGGGTATCCAAGGCCTACACGACTCGAGTCGGAGGAGGCCCATTCCCAACAGAAATTGCAGATGATACGGGACGGTTGCTCCTGGAGAGAGGCAATGAATTCGGAGCGACAACGGGGAGGCCTCGGAGATGCGGATGGTTGGATGCTGTGGCTGTAGCCTTCTCTTGTCGGATCAATGGGATTAGTCATATGATCTTGACAAAGCCGGATGTGTTGGATGGATTGGAAGAGATAAAGGTATGTGTCGAGTACAGATATAAGGGGGATCGTTTACGAAGTTTCCCTTCAGAGAGCTGGATTTTGGACAAGGTTGAGCCCCGCTACAAAAAAATCCGAGGCTGGAAGAAACCTGTCCATGGCATCCGAGATTATTCAAAACTCCCTCAGGCTTTTAAGGATTATGTGAAATTTATCGAGGACTTCATCCAGGCCAAAATCTCGCTCATTTCCACAGGGATGGAGAGGAAAGATTCTGTTTTAATCGAAGAAGACCTGAAACATGCGATGAATCTTGAAAAAATAAGAGCTGAGCTTTGACCATCCTTTTGGCATGAAAAAGAGATTTTTACAGTGGGTTGAGATTGATCGGGAAGCCATCAGACACAACCTCAGTGAATTTCGACGCCTGATCGGAAAAAGGAGGTTGTTGTTAGCCACCGTGAAAGCCAATGCCTATGGACACGGACTCGAAAAAGTCTCAGCAGCTGCTCTAGAGTCTGGTGCGGATTGGCTTGGTGTCCATTCTCTCGAGGAAGGGATACAGCTTCGCCGGTCGGGGCTCGATTGCCCAATTCTTGTACTGGGCTATGTTCCTCTCGATGACCTGGAGAGCGCAGTCAAGCACGACCTGAGACTCACGGTGTATCAAATAAAAACAGTACAACGGTTGGCCCACATCGAACCAGCCCAAGGAAAGGAAATACCTCTTCACGTCAAGATAGAAACTGGAACTCACCGCCAGGGGATTCGAAGGGAGGACGTCCTTTCCTTTATAAAGGAAGTCAACTCATATCCTACTCTTAAAGTGGAAGGAGTTTCTTCGCATTTTGCCAATATAGAAGATACGACAGACCATTCTTATGCCCGTTACCAGCTCGATAATTTCCAGGAAGTCTGCAATCTCCTTGAAAAAGAAGGATTCGTGATTCCGATCAAACACATCGCTTGTACTGCCGCAGTGATTCTTTTCCCGGAAACGTTTTTTGATATGGTGCGTGTGGGCATTGGTATGTACGGACTCTGGCCATCCAAAGAGACTTATGTGTCTTGTTTGCTTCAGAACAGAGAACCCCTGCATCTCAAGCCGGTTCTTTCTTGGAAAACCAGAATCGCTCAACTTAAAAAAGTCCCAAAAGGTGGATATATTGGATACGGCTGTACATATAGAACCACCAGAGAGACATGGCTGGGAGTGCTTCCCGTGGGCTATTACGATGGTTACTCTCGAGCCTTTTCTAATGTTTCACATGTTCTCATCCGGGGACAAAGAGCCCCGGTTCGAGGAAGGGTTGCGATGGATTTCACAATGGTCGATGTGACAGATATTACCAGTGTGGAAGAGGAGGATGAAGCCGTACTTCTAGGAAGAAGTGGAGAGGAGAGAATCACAGCCGATACGCTGGCTTTCTTGGTGGGGACCATCAATTATGAAATAGTCACACGTATCAATCCTTTGATTCCTCGAATAATTTTGTAGCGATCCTAGGAATGTCTTTCATCTACAGGAAGAAAAGGAAGAAAAGGCGTGGATTCATCTCTCCCCGAAAAGGGGAGGCAGGAAGCTTGGACATATTTTGGTCGGCCGTGAACGCAAGCTTTGCCGGCAGGTATGCGAAGCGGTTCCCTCCTCATGTTGACTTGAGATTCTATTGGTGATAAAAATATCAGGGAATGAAAGTCCGTCTTGAATGGGAGGTGACGAATGCCGGTAAAAAAAACGACAAAAAAAGAGGTGAAAAAAACGGCCAAAAAAACTGCGAAGAAAGCCACTAAAACTGAGGCCAGGCCAAAAAAGGGCAAAAAGATCAAAAAAGGACAAACCTATGAATGCGGCCTCTGTGGATTTCGCTTCATGGTCGATGATTGTGGAGGAGTAGAGGAACACTATTTCATCTGCTGCTCTGAACCGATGAAACAGAAAAGAGCCAAAAAGGGATCCAAAAAAACAGAGAAAAAAACTGCAAAAAAGGCACCCAAGAGGACGGCAAAAAAAACCACAAAGAAGAAATAGTCTTTCACCTTAAATCAGGTATGTATCATAATCGGCAGGGGGGAACTTTCCTTTTTATTCCTCTTTATTCCTCTGCCGGATTCGATAGAAATTCCTCGATTCTCTACCTGGTGGGATAGCGGAGCTGGACAGAGAATAGAAAGGCCTTTGTTGCCCGAGCTTTCAGGGGCAAAACGCTCAATCGGCAAAGTATTATTTTTCCGCTATGTTTGGTATAATTTATTGTCTTTAGATTCAAGAAATGAATAACTGGAATTGTTGAGAGACAAAATGAGAACCGATATTTCCGTTATGATCGCAGGTAAGGCAGGTGATGGTGTGCTGTTTACGGGGAATGTTCTCGCAAAGATATTGAAAAAACAGGGATGGGAGATTGTAACCTACAGAAATTTCCCTTCCAACATAAGAGGCGAGGCCACGAACTACACCATAAGGGCGAGCCAGAAAAAAATTCATGGGAGCGCAGATGAAATTGATGTGCTGATGGCTTTTGATTGTGATTCCATCTTAGAGCACATTGAGACTCTTGCTGAAGGGGGAGTGGTATTGTGCGAAGGAAAAGAATTGTACCGGCTTAAGCCTGCACAAAGAGCGGGGAGAACATTCCACACTTTTCCGATGAGGGATTTGGCCCGAGAGAAATTGGGGCATGAGATTTTCAAAAATATGATTCTTTTAGGAGGATTATGCTACATCCTCGATCTTGATTTTCAGATCCTCACAGAGACCATCTCCGATACCTTCCTTGAAAAGAAGGGAAAGGATGTTGTAAGGAAGAATGTTCAGGCTATTCACCTCGGCTGCGAAGAGGCAAAAAAGATTGTGTTGGAGAAAGAAAGACACAGGCTGAAGAGCAAGAAGGATTTGAAAAGATTGCTTATTTCTGGTGACGAGGCCATTGCTTTCGGGGCGCTGGTTGCTGGATGCCGTTTTTTTGCTGCTTATCCTATCTGTCCAGCCACTGAGATCTGGCAGTGGTTAACACTCCATTTCCCTCGCTATAAAGGTCTTGTCGTTCAGACAGAAGATGAGTTAGCAGCCATAAACATGGCTTTGGGAGCTTCCTATGCGGGAATGAGGGCGATGACATCTACTTCCGGTCCCGGAGCTTCCTTAATGATGGAAGGGTTTAGCCTTGCTGGCATGGCCGAAATCCCGATTGTCGTCGTTCATGTCCAGAGAGTTGGTCCGAGCACCGGATTGCCGACTAAGTCTGAACAAGCAGAGCTGACCCAGTGGATTCACGGCGCTCATGGGGATTTCCCCCGAATTATCCTTTCTCCCGGGACGGTTAGAGAATGTTACGAATTTACTATCAGGGCATTCCACCTTGCCGATAAATACCAGTGTCCGGTGGTCCTTCTCACCGAGCAGGATTATGGGCAAAATTACAGGACGGTAAAAAGTTTTGGTTTTTCGGAGATTCCTATAGACAGGGGTAAAATGCTGAGCCAGAAAGAGCTTCTCGGTATAGAGGATTATCGCCGCTACAAGTTCGTCCGTGACGGCATCTCCCCAAGAGTCCTCCCATCGATGAGAAATGGGATTCATATGGTTGAGAGCAACGAGCATGATGAAAGAGGCTATCGAGATGAATCCACCCAAAACAGAAAGAGGATGATGGAGAAAAGGATGAAGAAGCTCATATCAGCACGGAAGGATCTCATCCATTCCAGAGTTAGGGGAAACAAAACGGCTGATATCGGTCTAATAGGCTGCGGCTCAACACTAGGCCCTATCCGAGAAGCCATGGATCAACTTCTCGATGCTGGGATAGAGGCCAAATTCATGCAGATCCGTACTCTCTGGCCCTTTTTCAGAACAGAAGTTGAAAATTTCATCGACAGTTGTGAGCGGATTTTTGTGGTGGATAATAATTTTGAGGCACAGTTAGCCCATCTCATACAGAGTCAAGTGAAGAATAAGAATGAAATAGAGAATATATTGAAATACTCAGGAGAGACATTCCGTCCGCGCGATATTTCAGATTTTATCAAAGAGGCTTTGAAGCGATGAAGGCAAAGGATTATCATCTTCATGATCCCACATGGTGTCTTGGATGTGGTATCTACGGGTTGTTTTCCAGCCTCAAAGCGGCCGCTGCCTCACTGCAATTGAAGCCAGAAGAGACCGTGATTGTCACTGGGATTGGCTGTCATGGGAGATTGAACAACTATTTCAAGGCCTACGGCTTTCACAGTCTGCATGGGAGGGCATTGCCGGTGGCTACAGGGGTGAAACTCGCCAATGTCCAGCTTTCTGTGATCACAGTGAGTGGAGATGGAGATGCCTATTCCATTGGCCTCAACCATTTTATTCACGCGGTGAGAAGAAATGCGGATTTAACCTACATAGTTATCAACAATATGATTTATGCCCTCACTCAGGGTCAAACATCGCCTACGAGTCCATTGGGCTTCGTCTCCGGTTCCACACCACAGGGTTCAAAAGAAGTTCCTCTTGATGGACCGCGGATGGCCTTTGTATCGGGAGGGACTTTTATTGCCAGAGGATTTTCTGGCTCCCCTAAGCAGCTCAGCGGTCTTATCGAACAGGGGATCCGGCATAAAGGATTTTCTCTTATCGACGTTCTGAGTCCCTGCGTAACCCACAACAAGGTCAACACGTACGATTGGTACAAAAAAAACACCTATGATATCAGCCAAAGACAAGGATATGATTCAGGAAACAGGGACTCGGCCTGGGAAGTTCTCAAAGATGAGGAAAGGATGGCTTTGGGGCTTCTCTTTAAAGACGCGAGGGCTTCTTATGAGGAGCTTGTGCTTCCCGATAAGAGACCTTTGTTTCAGAGCCGAATGACCATCGACCGGAAGGAATGGGAAAGAATTTTGGAAAAATTTGAATGAAAAGATGATCAAACAATTCACGTAATGAAAAAGGAGGAATATACAATGAAACAAAAAGTAGAGAAAGTATTGGATAAGATCCGCCCTTCACTCATGGCCGACGGAGGGAATGTCGAACTCGTAGATGTCGAAGATGGAAAGGTAAAAGTCCGGCTGACAGGAGCCTGTGGAGGCTGTCCGATGTCTCAGATGACTCTTAAGATGGGGATCGAAAGGCTTCTCAAGCAAGAAATCCCTGAGATCAAAGAGGTTATCGCAGTATAATGGAAAGAACATGAACTGTATGCCAGATTAAAGAAAGAAAAAGAAAGAAAATGAAAAGGATTTATCTGGATCATATCGCAGGCACTCCTTTGCATCCCACTGTGTTGAATGCCATGCTTCCTTATTTAAAGGAGAAATTCGGAAATCCGCAGAGCCTTCACTCATTGGGTCAGGAAGCGCTGCAGGCCATCGAGGAGTCGCGGGAAAAAGTCGCTCATCTGATCAATGCCAAACCTTCCGAGATTATCTTCACCTCAAGCGGCTCCGAGGCGAATAATTTTGCCTTAAAAGGACTCGCTCTGGCCCATCAGGGGCGCGGAAAACATATCATTCTCTCCTTGATAGAGCATCAATCTGTCTTGCATTCGGCAAAGAACCTGGAGAAATTCGGGTTTCATTTCACTCATATTCCTGTCGATAAATACGGAAGGGTGGATCCGAAGGATGTCGATAAAGCCATCACCGGTGAAACCATTCTTGTGGCCATCATGTTCGCCAACGGGGAAGTCGGAACCATAGAGCCCGTCGGGGAGATAGCCGGCATCTGCCATGAGAAAGATGTCCTTTTTTTTACCGATGCCGTCGATGCCGTCGGAAACATTTCAGTGGACGTCAATACCCTCGATATAGATGTGTTAAGCTTGGCGGGGGATCAATTCTACGGGCCCAAGGGAAGCGCTGCCTTGTATTTGAAAAAGGGTATCAGAATCCTCCCCTTTATCGATGGAGGCATCCAGGAGAATGGAAGGCGAGCAGGAACCGAAAACGTGCCCGCCATCGTTGGTTTAGGAACAGCAGCGGAACTCGCTTTGGAAAAGATGGAATCTCGGGAGAAGAAGTTGAAAACACTGAGGGATAAGTTGATTGGGAAGCTTCCCCAAGAGGTGGAGCATGTGTTTGTCACCGGACATCCCGAAGAACGTCTTCCCCACCACTGTAGTTTTTGTGTTGAATTTGTGGAGGGAGAAGCCATGCTTTTGAACCTGGATATGCAGGGCATCTCGGCCTCAAGCGGATCAGCCTGCACATCACGAGCCCTGAAGGCATCCCATGTTCTTTTGGCCATGGGAATAGATCATGCGCGTGCTCAAGGTTCTTTGGTGTTCAGCCTTATAGAGGAGACAACCTCAGGAGACATCGATTATCTTTTAGAGGTTTTCCCTCCTATAATAGAGAGACTCAGAAAAATGTCTCCACTTTATACCCAATATCTCGAGGAGAAAAAGAAATGATTTATAGCGAAAAAGTCATGGATCATTTCCAGAATCCCCGCAATGTCGGAACGATAGAAGATGCAGATGGAGTGGGCCAGGTCGGAAATCCGGTTTGTGGCGATATGATGACCTTCTACATAAAGGTCAAGGATAATCGTATCGAGGATGTGAAATTCCAGACATTCGGCTGTGGAGCTGCCATTGCTGTCTCCAGTATGGTCAGCGAAATGGCCATCGGAAAAACGATCGAAGAGGCCCTGAAAATCACGAACAAAAGCGTAGCAGAGGAACTCGGCGGTCTTCCCAAAAACAAATTGCATTGTTCCAATCTTGGAGCTGATGCCCTTCATAAGGCGATCGAAAACTACCAAGAAAAGCAGAGAGCCGAAGAGAATCTTCCAAAAGAATTGAAGGATGATAATTCGTGTTTCTGTCCTTACTGCGAGGGACCTATTGAAGGCATGGAGGATTACTGTGAGGTGTGTAAAGTAGAATTGGTAGATTGTCCTGAGTGCAGCATGCCGATGAACAAAAAAGCAGACAAGTGTCCTCACTGTGGAGCGACAAAAGTCAGGGTCTAGGGATTTCGCAGAAGAGAAGACCGGAAAAATGAGGGCCGATCGAACCTTAGATTGTTATGGATTGCTGTGTCCTGTGCCGATCATACAGACAGCGAAAGCGATTAAGGAAATGAACAAAGGAGAAGTGCTGGAGGTTGTCTCCACAGATAAAGGGATCAAGGAAGATATGCCGGCTTGGTGCAGACAGACTGGCCAAAAATTTTTGGGGGTGGAAGAGCATGGGGATGTGTTCAAGGCCTATGTCAAGAAAATCAAAGACTAGAGGATTGAGTTGTGGCACATAGCTGAAAAAAATAGAGTGACAAAAACAAAAACATATTCAGGGAAGGAAAATGAACCAAAAAGACATCCAGGAAAGAATCAAGAAGTTGCGGGAAGAACGCCATGCCGCTATCCTCGCTCATAATTATCAGATTGGCGAGGTGCAGGATGTGGCCGACTTCATCGGCGATTCGCTTGAATTGAGCCAAAAAGCCGCTGAGCTAGAAGCTGAGGTTATCGTTTTTTGTGGGGTCCATTTTATGGCTGAAACGGCCGCCATTCTCTCTCCTCAAAAGACTGTTCTGATGCCGGATATCCAAGCGGGATGTCCCATGGCAGACATGATCACTGCTAGAGAACTGATCGAATGGAAGCAGCAGTACCCCGGAAGAAAAGTCGTGTGCTATGTGAATACTTCTGCTGAGGTAAAGGCAGAATGCGATATCTGTTGCACGTCCTCCAATGCTCTTCGGGTTGTTGAGTCCGTAGAGGGAGATGAGATCCTGTTTGCACCGGATAAAAATCTGGCTGCCTATGTCGCTCGTTTTACCGAAAAGAAGATCATCCCATGGGATGGATACTGTTATGTTCATCATAACATTTCGGCCCGGGATGTCAGATTGAAAAAAGAGATGTTTCCAGAGGCTGAGGTATGGGTTCATCCAGAGTGCCGTCCTGAGGTCATCGATCTGGCTGATAAGGTACTTTCTACTGGAAAAATGATCAGAGAAGCAAGCAATACGGCAAAAGCCGATATCTTAATTGGAACCGAAACGGGAATTATTTACAGGATGAAAAAAGAAAATCCTGAGAAAAATTTTCATCCAATCAAAGACTTAGCTGTGTGTGCGAATATGAAAAAAATCAATCTGAAAAAGGTATTGAGATCTTTAGAAGAAATGAAACATAGAGTCGAGGTTCCTCTTGAAATAAGCCAGAGAGCAAGAGGATCTATTGAAAAAATGGTAAAGATTTAGGAAGTTCTTATCCCTATTTTTTTGATGGGGTGGACACAGTGGGGATCAAGGGTCAGCCCAAGGAGCTTCATCTTGTACCGAGGAATACGGTCCAAAGGGGTACATTTGGCGCTTAAGGAGATTTCACGGTGAAACTTCCTCCCAAGATTCGGAAACGGGACGGTAATCTGGTTGATTTTGATGAGCAGAAAATCGTTCGTGCTGTGCAGAGAGCAGCTTTCGAGGTGCTTATGGATGAGGAGAAATCTGAGGAAATTGCGCGAACAGCCTCCCGAGGTGTCCTCACGAAGATCGCTTCATCCTATATTGAAGAGATCCCTACTGTGGAGAACATTCAAGATATCGTGGAGGAAGTCTTGATGGATATGGGATACCGCTCGATTGCCAGGAGCTACATTCTCTATAGGCAGGAGCATCAGTATATCCGTCGTGTCAAGGTGATCTATGGGGTAAGGGATGATCTCAAACTGCCTCTGAACACCTTGCTTGTCCTGAAAAAAAGATATCTGCTGAAGGATGAGAAACAGAATGTGATAGAAAGCCCCAGAGAACTGTTTTTTCGAGTAGCCAAGGCAGTAAGCGAAGCCGAGGATGATTTTCCATCTAAAATGAGGAAACAGGAGGTGGAGGAGAAATTTTTACGGATGATGAGCAGGCTGGAATTTATGCCAAATTCGCCAACACTTATGAACGCAGGAACATCCTTGGGACAATTATCTGCTTGCTTCGTTCTCCCTGTTGAGGATTCTATCGAGGGGATCTTCGATTCATTGAAGAGTATGGCTCTGATTCATCAGACAGGAGGAGGAACGGGCTTTGATTTCTCCCGCCTCAGACCGGCAGGTGACCTGGTCTCGACGACAAAAGGGAGCGCTTCTGGCCCGGTTTCTTTCATGAGCATATTCAATCAGGCAACAGGCGTTATTGTTCAGGGGGGGAGGCGCAGGGGAGCGAATATGGGAATCCTGCGCTGCGACCATCCTGATATCGAGAGCTTTATCGAAGGCAAACTCGAAGAAGGAGCCTTTTCAAACTTCAATCTTTCTGTGGGAATAACCGACAGGTTTATGGAAGCAGCGAACAAGAATGAAAAATTTGATCTGATCAATCCACGGACAAAAGAAAAGGCGAAATCTCTCAAGGCAAAATCTCTGTTCGACCTGATTGTTTATTCTGCCTGGCGCTCAGGAGATCCGGGATTGGTATTTTTGGATGAAATCAACCGGTATAATCCAACGCCTCATCTGGGTCGAATCCAAGCGACTAATCCCTGCGGGGAGATTCCTCTTCTTCCTTATGAGAGCTGCAATCTGGCCTCTCTTGACATATCAAAATTCATGAAAAACGGAGCAGTGGATTGGGATAAGCTGGAGGAGGCTGTCCAATGGGGAGTCCGTTTTCTGGACGATGTCATCGAAATCAACAATTATCCTTTGCCTCAGATCCAAGAGATGACCCTGGCTAACCGGAAAATTGGCCTTGGAATCATGGGATTCGCTGATATCCTTATAAAATTGGGGATTCCCTACACCAGCACAGAGGCTGTCTCTATGGCTTCCAAACTCATGAGTTTTATTCGGCAGGCTTCACTCAAAGCTTCGGCAGAACTGGCTGAAGAAAGAGGACCATTTCCTAATTATGAACGCTCGATTTATCCTCAAAAAAAACTTCGGCTTCGGAATGCCACGGTCAATACAATCGCCCCGACCGGAACGATCAGCATCATCGCGGGATGTTCTAGTGGAATCGAGCCTTTGTTCGCATTGAGTTATGTCCGTAATGTTCTATCTGGAGCAAGGTTGTTCGAAACACATCCCTTGTTCGAAATGGAGCTTCGGCAGAGGGGGTTGTATTCCAAGGAACTCATGGCCGAGATCGGGAGGACGGGATCTCTCCAGGACATCGATGTCATTCCAGATGATTTGAAAAAGATTTTCATCACATCCTTTGATGTCCCCCCAGAAGCTCACATCCAGATACAAGCTGCTTTTCAGGAACATACTGATAATTCTGTTTCAAAGACAATTAATCTCCCTTCGGATGGGACTGTGGAGGATGTCAGAAACATTTTTGCCCTTGCACATGAATTGAAATGCAAAGGCATCACTGTCTACCGGTACGGAACGAAAAGGGGACAGGTCTTATCCTTCGATTCAAGATCCGAAGGAGAGCGGGAGGAGGATCTGAACTTCATCACTGCCGCATCCGAATACTCAGGAGGCTGTCATTCCGGCCAATGCCTTTTCTAAATGAGGAGAAAAATGGAAAAAGCTGAGAGAAGAATTAGAGAAATCATTGATCTCTTGACAAAAGCCTATCCAAAGAGCCGGACAGCACTGAGGTTCGAAACACCCCTCCAGATTCTTGTTGCGACGATTTTGTCTGCTCAATGCACGGATGAAAAGGTCAACCAGGTCACACCGTTCCTTTTTCGTAAGTATCCGGCAGCTTTGGATTTTGCTCAGGCTGATCCCAAGACTCTAGAAGATGAGATTCGAGCCACAGGATTTTTCCGGAATAAAGCCAGAAACATCATAAATGCGTCAAAGAAGATAGTTGCGGACTTCGGTGGAGAAGTCCCCGATAATATGGCGTCTTTGATTACACTGCCAGGCGTCGCGAGGAAAACAGCAAACATCGTGCTCTCGAGTGCATATAAAAAATCTGAAGGGATTGCCGTGGATACTCATGTTAAAAGGCTCTCCCATAGGTTAGGTTTGAGTAATCATAAGAATCCAGATAAGATCGAACAGGATCTCATGGCAATTATTCCCAAGAAAGACTGGATCGATTTCAACTATATGCTGGTCAATCATGGGAGAAAGGTTTGTCAAGCACGTAAGCCAAATTGTCCCGAATGCGTATTGAAACATCTTTGCCCTTCGGCAAAAGAATATTTTCCTGACCTGGAATTGCCTCGTTGAGCCGGGATTTTTCTCGAGGTTCTACATTTTTGTTTAACATCCAGAAAATCATGGGAACATTTTGATAAGAAAGTTCATGAGATGTCGGTTGCTTGATGTTTGATTTGTCGACTGCCGCAAGTTATATATAATAAGGAATGTAGCGGTGATGGAATGACTCAGCGGAAGCCGGCAAAATAAGCAGGGAAAAGGAATCAACATGGAAAAAGAAGCCATGCTTTATCGCACCTCAGAGGGGCAGAAAGTATCCTGCTTCCTCTGCCACCACAATTGCGAGATTGCGCCTTCTAAATTCGGTGTCTGTAGAGTCAGACAAAACAGAGGAGGAATACTTTATACCCAGGTCTACGGAGATGTCATTGCAGCCCATGTAGATCCCATAGAGAAAAAACCCCTCTACCATTTTTTACCAGGCACCCGGTCCTTCTCGATTGCGACTATGGGGTGCAATTTTCGATGTCCCTTTTGTCAGAACTGGCAGATTTCTCAAGTGTCGAAAAGAAAAGAATCTCTGGCTGCGGGTCAGGAGTTGCTACCGGAGGAAGTTATCCAGGCGGCAAAAAAACATGGCTGCCAAAGCATTTCCTATACTTACACCGAACCCACAATTTATTTCGAGTACGCTTACGATGCAGCGAAGTTAGCCGAAAAGGATGGATTGGCCAATGTATTTGTTACCAACGGGTACATGAGCCGAGACGCCCTGGAGACGATAAGGCCTTATCTCAGCGCCTGCAATGTAGACCTTAAGGCTTTCAGCGAAAGCTTCTATAAGAAAATGTGCGGGGCTCGTCTGCAGCCGGTGCTGGATTCCATCCGTCGGATGAAAGACATGGATATATGGGTGGAAATCACCACTCTCATTGTCCCCGGCCAGAATGACAGTGAAGAAGAGCTCGCCCGGATAGCCCGGTTCATTTCAGAACTGGACCCGGATATTCCCTGGCATATCAGCCGCTTCCATCCCGATTATAAATACACCGACGCCCCCGCAACCTCTTTAGATTCGTTACGCCAGGCATACACCATCGGAAAAAAGGAAGGCATTCATTATATATATATCGGGAATGTCATTGGAGAATCTGAAGGAACAGTGTGCCCCAAATGCAAAAAAAATCTGATCCGCAGGCAGGGATTTTACCTCTCTGAGAATAAAATCAGAAATGGACGGTGTCCCTTCTGTCAGACTTCGATAGCAGGAATTTTTTCAGATGTATGATTAGAGGATGGTTGAGATCGATGAAAAACCTGGCTTTGTTCACAGACCTATATGAATTGACCATGGCCGCTTCTTATTTCGACCACGGGATGGATGAATCCGCCAGCTTCAGTCTTTTTGTTCGCAACTACCCTCCTTTTCGGAGCTATTTTGTCTGTGCCGGTTTGGATGAAGCTCTTCATTTTCTGGAGGATCTCAGATTTTCCTCTGACGATTTGGATTATTTAAAGGAGTCAGGCCTTTTCAAGGCAAGCTTTTTGTCCTATCTGAAGAAGTTCCGGTTCACCGGCGAAGTCCATGCCATCCCTGAGGGCCGCCTCTTTTTTGTAAACGAGCCCATCTTGGAAGTGAGGGCGCCTCTTATAGAAGCGCAAATCGTTGAGACTTTTCTCATCAATGCCGTCGGTCTTCAAACCCTGATCGCAACCAAAGCCTCTCGCTGTGTTCATGCAGCCGGTTCCAGGAAATTGGTGGATTTCTCTTTGCGGCGCACCCAGGGAACTGACGCGGGAATGAAGGTCGCCCGGGCAAGTTATATCGGAGGATTTACCGGAACGAGCAACGTTTTAGCGGGAAAGGTTTTCGGACTGCCCACATTCGGGACCATGGCCCATTCTTATGTCACCAGCTTCGAGAACGAAATGGAGGCATTCCGTGCTTTTGCCCGCAGCTTTCCTGACAACGTCATCCTTCTCATTGATACCTATGATACTCTATCCGGTGCGAAGAAAGCTGTAGAAGCTGCAAAGGAGATGGCCCAGGAAGGAGTAAACCTTAAAGGAGTGAGGTTGGACAGCGGAGATATGGCTCAACTCAGCAAGGAGGTTCGTAAAATCCTGAAAAAAGACGGACTTGGAAAGACAATAATTTTTGCCAGCGGCGGTTTCGACGAATTCAAAATCAAGAAAGTCCTGGAAGAAGGCGGAGACATCGACTCCTTCGGAGTGGGGACAAAGATGGGGGTATCGGCAGATGCCCCTTATTTGGATATGGCCTATAAACTTGTCAAATACGATGGCCACCCTGTTCTCAAACTGAGTCCTGGGAAACAAACCCTTGCCGCCGATAAGCAAGTCTTCCGTTTCACCACCTCTGAAGGGAAACTGAAAAAAGATATCATTGCCCTGAGAGAAGAGAGATTAAAGGGAGGTGAGCCTTTACTCAAGAGAGTGATGAGGGGAGGGAAGATCGTCAAAAGATCTCCTTCTTTATCCCGTATCCAAAGAATCTTTCGAGATGAATTTTCAAAATTGGATGAGCGATTCAAATCCATCGAAAAGAAGAAATGTGAATATCCGGTTCTCCTGTCTCCAAAGTTGAAGTCACTCCAATCGCAAGTGATCAAGAAGTACAAACGGAAGGAACTAGGAGAAAGTTGAATGAAAAAATACAAGTTTCTTCGTCATACGGCCGATGCAAAGTTTCAAGCCTTCGGGGATACTCTGGAAGAGGCGTTTCAGCACGCAGCTTTGGCCTTGGTCTCTTTGATGTGGGATTGGGAAAAAGTCGACGACAAGATAAAGTTCCCAGTCAAGGTAAAGGGCCAAGATATGAAACAGCTTCTGGTCAATTATTTGGAAGAGATACTGTATTTGTTTGATACGAGGAGATTTCTGCTGCATCAGGTCGATGATATCTCCATCCAAAAGAAAAAGGGTCAATATGTCCTTAGGGCTCTCTTTAGAGGCGGTGAATATTCTAGCGATACCGAAATCTTTGGAGATGTGAAAGCCATAACTTATAATGAAATGGAAATCAAGAGAACCGCGCCATTTAAGATTCAAGTTGTGGCAGATGTGTGAGGTGATACCATGGAATTGAAAAAAATAAACGAATTCAGTTGGGAAATCCCCAAACACGATGATATGAACGTTCCGGCTATCATATACGCTTCTGATAAGCTGCTCCAGGGGGTAAAGCAGGACCGGACCTTACAGCAGGCAAAGAATGTAGCCTGTTTACGAGGCATTCAGAGGAGAGCCTTTGTTATGCCAGATGCGCACCAGGGCTATGGTTTTCCGATAGGAGGGGTTGCCGCTTTTGATCTTGATGAAGGGATCATCTCTCCCGGAGGAGTAGGCTATGATATCAACTGTGGCGTTCGTTTGCTGCGGACCGATTTTACAGAGGAACAAGTGCTTAAAGAGAGAACCCAGCTTCTGTTGGAGATTTTTAAGGAAGTGCCAGCAGGGGTTGGGAAGGGAGGGACGATCCGATTGAGCAAGAGAGTGCTTGAGGAGGTCTGTGCCAAAGGAGCCGAGTGGGCGGTAGAAAATGGATACGGGAGAAAGGATGATTTGTTGAAGACGGAAGAAAACGGAAGGATGAAAGAAGCAGACCCGAGTTTTCTATCCAAGCGAGCAGTAGAAAGGGGGATTCCCCAATTGGGAACACTCGGTGCCGGAAATCATTTCTTAGAGATCCAAAAGGTCCAAGAAATTTTTGATGGAGACGTTGCCGGTACCTTTGGGATTCAGTCTCCAGGCCAAATCATGGTCATGATTCACTGTGGAAGCCGTGGACTTGGACATCAGGTGGCTTCTGATTACATAAGGTCTATGGAAAACAAATTTGGATCCAGAGGCTTGCCCGATAGAGAACTCATCAATGCTCCCATTCGTTCGGACTTAGGGACTCAATACTACAAATCCATGAGTTCTGCCGTGAATTTTGCCTTTGCCAACCGTCAGATGATAGCCCATTGGGTCAGAGATGTCTTTTCCAAAATCATGGGCAGCGCAGAAGGGATGGATCAAGTTTATGATGTTTGTCATAATGTGGCCAAATTCGAGGAGCATGATATCGATGGAAAGATGAAAAAGGTCTGCATCCACAGAAAAGGGGCAACCAGAAGTTTTGGTCCTGGAAGGAAGGAAATACCACAGGTTTACAGGGATGTAGGACAGCCTGTTCTTATCCCAGGGAGTATGGGCACGGCTTCTTATATCCTCGTTGGTACTTCAGAAGCTGAAAAACTCAGTTTTGGATCTACAGCCCATGGTGCAGGACGAGTGATGTCCAGACACGAGGCTCTTCGCAGGTTCAGAGGCGAGAAGATCAAACAAGAACTGGAGAAGAAAGGGATTGAGCTTCGGTCCACCAGCTGGAAGGGGGTAGCAGAGGAGGCCGCCCAGGCCTACAAGGATGTGGATGAAGTGGTAAGGATTTCCGATCAAGCGGGGATCGGGCGCCTCGTTGCGAAGGTCGTTCCTCTTGGTGTAATGAAGGGCTAGATTTCAGGTGATAATCTTATCGATATCTTTTTCAGCATAATCCTCGAAATCCTGCACCGCATCGTATTCGCTTTTCAGCATGACATAATGGCTGTGTTCGACCTTGCTTAAATAAAGAAGCAGCCTTTTTTTCTCTTTTTCTATCCTTTCTGAAAGTCGGGCATAAAACTCTTCAGCAGATTTCTCTGATTCCATCGCTTGGTACAGAATATCTAATAAGGACGATGACGGGGTGATTTCAATACGTTTAAGGAGCTCTTCGCTCGGTTCGTCCGGTATTTGGACTTTCTGCCCTGAAAAGAGAGCTTCATGCAGCTTCATCAAAACCTGTTTATGATTGTTTTCCTCAAAAGCCAGCCATTGGAATTTTTCTTTGAGCAGGGGATTCGACACCCTGTCGACGAGATCACTATATGCCTTATTCGAGTCCATCTCAGACCGAATGGCATAGGCTAAAAGGTCTTTTAGCGATGAGGTCGACACATCTAACATCATTTTCTCCTTTATTCAGCACGAAGATAGAATCCTCTCCGGCAAATTTTTTCTTTAACAAATCATTCTAATCTTTTATGGGAAAGTCGTAAAGTAAAAATGGAATTTTTCATTTCTCAATCATCACTCATGAGAGGCTCCTTACCGATTGGATCGGGAAGAGGTGCCTGACTCGCTTCATCTCCTGTCTTTTTTTCTGACCGGTCTAGGGCTTGACTTGATGCCGACCCGACGAGGTTTTGCCTTAGAGCGAGTTGACTTTTTTTTCTTCAATTTCTATTGTAATGGCCATGAAGGTCATTCTTGCGGGATACAATGTCGATAGCACGGTCATCGAGGAACTCAAGAAGACAAGCCCTCCGCGGAATGACATAACACCGGAGACTCTCTCTGCCAGCTATGCGCGTATCTCCCGCGATCCCCGTCCGATCGACAAACTCCGTGCTGAGGCCAGAGCCGAAGTAGAGAGAGCGCGGAGATCGAATCAGAACATCATCTTTAGGATGGGCCATCACTCTGTAGCCGAGCATGCTGTTTTTAATTTTGATATTCTGGGAGTTAGCCGACTGGCTTTGGAGGAGATAGAAAAATTCCGGCTTTGCTCCTATACGGAAAAATCTCAGCGTTATATCAAGTTGAAGAATGATTTTGTGATCCCGGAAGAAATAGAGAAGGCAGGTTTGAAGAGAATATTTGTAGAGACAGTCAGGGCACAAAATTCGCTTTATCATAAGCTTTACCAGAAATTGAAGCCACATATTTTTGCGAAACACAAAGACCTGGCTGAAGATCCGAGAAAACACTCCTTGCTGAACGGTTGGGCTAAGGAGGATGCCCGGTATGTGGTCAGCCTAGCCACCCAGGGGCAGGTGGGCTTGACTTTGAATGGACGTAATCTGGAATTTTTTATCCGCCGATTCTCCGCTAAAAAATTGGCCGAACTCAAGGAACTGAATCAAAAGATCTATGCGCTTGCCAAAGAAGTAGCCCCATCGATTATTCTCTTCACCGGGGCCAGCGATTTTGATACAGAAACCTATGGCCGGTTAGAAGCGAGAGCGAACGAATTCATTGGTTTTAAAAATGAAGCCGAAAAAAATACAGTCCAGCTTATGACATTTACGCCAGATGCAGATGACCGCATCGTGGCCTCCCTTTTGCATACATCGTCCTCTCTCTCTTATGATGCCTGTCTCAAAAATTCCAAGCGATTGAGCTTCGAGAGAAAAAAGGAATTTATTGAATTGGCCTTCCAACAAATGGAATTTTATGACAGTGTACTCCGAGAATTCGAGTACGTAGATCTTACCTTCGATTTGATCATCTCTGCCACCTGTTTTGCCCAGCTCAAGCGCCATAGAATGGCTACGATAACGACTCAGAAATACAATCCTGTGCTCGGAGTGACCGTTCCCCCTTCCGTCGAAGAAGTGGGGGATAAAAATGGATACCTCGAGTTGATTGCCAGGACGAATGATGTGCATTCACTCCTTAGGAACAGATTAGGACAAGGAGCGGAATATGTGCTGACAAATGCCCACCGGAAGAGAGTATTGATCAAGGTCAATGCGCGGGAGCTGTATCATATTTCCCGCCTGCGAGAAGACAGGACTGCCCAATGGGACATCTGTCAGGTCGTAGGAAAAATGACTGAACTGGCTAGACAGGTCATGCCTCTAACCTTTCTCCTTATCGGCGGTAAAGACAATTATTCCGACGTCTATAAGAAGGTATTCGGAAGGAACCCGAAATTCGATCCCCCGAACCTGTAGAATGATAGACTCTAGTTCTTCTTCTTGATTTCTTCTATGTCAAGTTTATAAAATTTCTTTTTTCCAATTTTTATAGTGAATGTGTTCTTCTTGCTTAAATCTTTTTTAGTTTCGAGATCTTCGACTCTTTGACCCTCGATATAGAATCCTCCTTGACGGAGTATTCTTTTTGCCTCACCACGAGAAGGAAAAATATTTCGCTTTACCAGGAAATCAATAAGTTCTCGAATTTCTACTTTTGAGGAATCAGAAACCTTTAATGTTTCAGAAACAGGTATGGCCAAATCTTCGGGAGCTTTTTTTTGTTTAAACACTCTTTCGAATTCTTGAGCGACTCTTTCTGCCTCTTTCTTGCTCCAGAAATCGGTAACGATCAATTTCGCCAGCTTCGATTTGAGATCCTTGGGATTGATCTTTTCCTGCCGAATCTCTTTGCGCCACGCTTCAATCTGGGGAAGCGAGATATCGGTGAGGAGTTCATAGTAACGGAACATCAGCGGATCTGAAATAGACATGATTTTTCCATAAATCGCATTCGGGGGCTCGGTTATCCCCACATAGTTGTTCAGGGATTTACTCATTTTTTCTGCGCCGTCCAGACCTTCGAGCAGGGGCATCGTCATAACAATTTGGGGGTCTTGTCGAAACTCTCTTTGAATATCTCGGCCCACAAGAAGATTGAATTTTTGGTCTGTGCCCCCGAGCTCAACATCAGCCTTGAGGGCTACGGAGTCGTAGGCTTGCATAATGGGATAAAGGATTTCATGGAGCGATATGGGCTGCCCGCTTTTCAAACGGTTGGAAAAATCGTCCCTTTCGAGAATCCTGGCTACGGTGTACTTGGAGGTCAGTTTGATTATATCGAAGCTGGTTAGCTTCCCAAGCCAGCGAGAGTTAAAATCTATGAGGGTTTTATCTGGATCCAGGATTTTAAAAATCTGGCTTTTATATGTTTCGGCATTCCTGTTGATCTGCTCTCTGGTCATTGCGGGGCGGGTTGTCGATTGTCCTGAAGGATCGCCGATAAGACCTGTGAAGTCACCAATCAAGAAAATGACATCATGCCCCATGTCTTGAAAATGCTTCATCTTGCGAATGAGGACCGTGTGTCCAAGATGGATATCAGGAGCAGTGGGATCGAATCCAGCTTTGATTCGTAGAGGCGTTCCATCTCTGAGCGAATGCTCGAGTTTGGACTTGAGTTCGTCCTCTTGGATAATTTCCATGCAGCCTTTTCTGAGATATTCGAATTGGCCTTCGACCGATCTTCTGGTCCTTTCCATCTTTAATAGACACCTTTATTTGATGATAACCCGTCTTCCTCTGACTTCCAAGCGGCCCTCGAAATAGAGCCTCACTGCTTCGGGATAGATTATGTGCTCTTCTTTGAGGATGCGTTCGCTCAGAGATTCCTCAGTGTCGTCCTGAAGCACAGGTACCACAGCCTGCAGAATGATAGGACCCATATCCACATCTGCAGTGACAAGGTGGACTGTTGCTCCCGAATACCTGACTCCCCAGTCAATGGCTTTCTGCTGGACGTGAAGTCCCGGGAAGGAGGGAAGAAGTGCAGGGTGGATGTTCATGATTCTATTTTTGAATTCATTGCAGAAAAGAGGAGTCAGGATTTTCATGTACCCAGCCAGACAGATCAGGTCGACGTCTCTTTTTTTGACTTCATGGATGACTGCTCGATCATACGCTTCGCGGGATTCATATTTTTTTGGATTCAAATAAAGTGTTTCGAGATTTTTTTCTTGGGCGATTTTTAACCCCAAGGCTTCCTTTTTGTTGCTGAAGACCAGGACAATTTCGCCGTTGATGGTTCCTGAAAGGATGGCGTCATGGATGGCTTTGAAATTCGAGCCACGACCAGAAAGAAATACGGCAATCCTCCCTTTTTTATTGGGACTTTGAAAAACTTCTTCTGTCATTTTGTTATCCTGCATATGAAATTTTAAAATCTGATCATGAATCCTATTTTAGCGGAAAAACCGCTGAAATCAACACAGGCTTCGGAAACAGAGCGAAAATTAGTGCCAGACGGCTTTTCAGCCAGGGTTTTGATTTTGGCCTGCCAAAATTCCAGGTCAGGATGATACTCCTCGAAATAATAGAGTGTGCCCTTTGTGCCCTGCTCGTTTTCGACGGAAAATTCTCGAATCTTGGCATTTCTGGCGATGCCTTCGACAAAAAAACGCACACTCGTACCTGAATCGTACATAAGGCCGAGGCCTCCGAGCAGAATCGAACCCGATGCAGAAGCTTTGTGCAGCTCAGAATAGTTGAAGTTGTTCGCTGCTAAGAACTTGCTGCCTTCCCTGTTTACATATTTGGCCCACACCAGTCCAAACCCTCCTCTAAAGAACATTCTGAGATTGCCTGCCAAGGGAATGAAGTAGTAGCCGGATAAGGTGACAGGATAAGCGGCTACAGTCAGGGGGAAAACTTCACTGAGGGTTCCGCCTGGCCTCTCGACTTTCACCTCTGCCTTGGCTTCGTTCATGTCACTGTAGATATATCCTGCTCCTAATCCCAAGCTCATATGAGGTGCGAAAGAAAAGTGGAGCTCTCCTTCAAGATCGACGCCTGAGTGCAGGGTCCCGACATTCTTTCCGAGGAACTCCCAATTTTGTTTTTCCTGTGCTTCGACCTTTTTCCACTCAGCCCAGGAATCTAACGAACGGTGAACTTCAGAGAGTTTGAGATAAGCATAACCTCCCGATATCTTGAAGTGAAGGTCCAAGCCCTGCGCAGAATCCAAAAAGGCCAACAGAAAAATCAGGATGCGGAAGATCCCCGGTGAGGCGAGTTTTTTCTTCATGCGAGGAGTCTCATGCATGGGTTTTCGGTTTACTCGACCTTGAAAACATCTGGAATGGCCTGTTTCCAAGCCTTGAATGCGACATGGACCGGGAGGTCAATTATCTTTTTCTCACGGATGTGAATCACCATCTCTCTACCCGTAGTTTTTCCGATTTCAGAAACGGAGACATTCCGGCTCTCGGCGAGTGCGAGGAATTTGCCCTTATTTTTTGGCTCAACCGTAACGACGATCCTTGATTGCGATTCTCCGAAGAGCAAAGCATCCTCGCGAATCTGTTCCTTCAAATGCAGGTGCCAGCCGATTTTGTTTTCGCTCAAAAAGGAACACTCGGCCAGACATACTGCCAATCCTCCCTCAGAAACATCATGGGCCGAACACAAAAGCTTCCCATCAATGGCTTCCAGGCACACCTCGTGAACCTTTTTTTCCTTCTCCAGGTTGATTTGGGGTGGCAGTCCTCTTTCCATATTCCATATAGACTTTAGGTATTCAGAGCCGCCAATTTCATCTTTGTTTTGTCCTATAAGAAAGATCAAATCTTCTTCTCGTTTGAAACCTGGGCTGATGGCTTTCTCTATGTCTTTGACCAATCCCACTATCCCCAGCACTGGAGTTGGATAAATGGATTCGCCTTCCGTATCATTGTAAAAGCTCACGTTTCCACCGGTAACGGGTATCCCGAATGCTTGGCAGGCCGATGAGATACCTTCTATCGCTTCTTTGAACTGCCACATGATTCCGGGTTTTTCTGGATTCCCAAAATTCAGGCAGTTGGTGACTCCAATCGGACGAGCTCCAACGCAGGCCAGATTTCTGCAAGCTTCTGCAACCGCTAATTTTCCCCCTGTTCGAGGATCGAGATAAGTATAAAGGGAATTCCCATCCAATGTGATAGCGAGGGCCATTTTTTTATTTTTCAATCTCAGGAGTGCTGCGTCGGCACCGGGCAGGAAGACTGTATTGATTTGAACCATATGGTCATACTGACGAAACACCCATTGTTTGTCTGCAAGAGAAGGGGTGGAGAGCAAATCGAGGAATGTTTGATTCCAATCCTCTGGAAGAGGGACCTTTCCCAGTTGAGCCGCTGATTCGAGGTAGGGAGGGACAGCGCTCTCCCTTTTGTACACTGGACAAAGATCAACGACTGCCTTTACAGGAATATCCACTACGATTTCACCTTTGAATTTGACTTTGAGCTTCTCGTCTGCAGTCACGCGGCCGATAATGACCGCATCCAGATCCCATTTCGTAAAAATGTTCTGCACCTCCTTAACCTTATCTTTCCTGGCCACTAACAACATCCTTTCCTGCGACTCTGAAAGCATGATTTCGTAAGGGCTCATGCCTTCTTCTCTTTGAGGGACAAGGTCCAGATCTATTTCGATTCCAGAATTTGCGTTTGAGGCCATTTCGGTGGAAGAACAGGTCAGCCCCGCAGCCCCCATGTCTTGAATGCCCACGATCAAATCCTTACTCATGACTTCCAGACAGGCTTCCAGTAAGAGCTTTTCTTTGAACGGGTCTCCCACCTGTACATTTGGCCTTTTCTGTTCTAGATCCTCGCCAAACTCGGCCGAGGCCATGGTGGCTCCATGAATACCGTCTCTTCCGGTTTTGGACCCCATATAGAGCACGGGATTTCCCTCGCCCTCCGCCTTGGCATAGAAAATCGCGTCTTTCTCGCATATGCCAAGACAAAAGACATTCACGAGAGGATTGAGAGAATAACACGAATTAAAAGTCATCTCCCCCCCGACTGTTGGGACACCCATGCAGTTTCCGTACCCTGCTATTCCCGATATGACGCCTTCTGTGATGGACCTGTTCCTTGGGCCGGTCAAAGGTCCGAAACGGAGCGAGTCCATCAGGGCGATGGGTCTTGCTCCCATGGTGAAGATATCTCTCAGGATCCCCCCGACTCCTGTAGCTGCTCCCTGGTATGGTTCAATAAATGAGGGATGGTTGTGGGATTCAATTTTGAAGACAGCTGCAAGACCTTTTCCTATATCCAGGATGCCTGCATTTTCCCCGGGCCCTTGGATGACATTCTTACCAGAAGTAGGAAGTTTTTGCAGGTGAACTTTGGAGCTTTTATAACTGCAGTGTTCAGACCACATGAGTGAAAAAATACCCAGTTCCGTAATATTGGGTTCCCTTCCGATAAGCTCGACAATCTTTTCAAATTCCCGCTCTGTGAGGTTGTGTTTTTCCAAAATTTTCTTATCGATCATGTTTGGTCTGCTCCAACAATACGATACATCCTGAAAGTTGCGAATAACCGAGCGCCGACTTTAAGCCCGCGCCATCTTATTTTCATTTTTTTCAAGCTTGTTGAAAGTGATGAATGATCGATTCGAAGATAATCTGTCCATCATTGCTTCCAAGAAGTGATTCGGATGCTCTTTCAGGATGAGGCATCACTCCCAAAACGTTTCTCTGTTCATTGGCCAGGCCTGCTATGTTCTCGATTGAACCGTTGACATTTGCCTCTTCTGTGATTCGGCCCTCCTGGTTTGCATATCGGAAGACAATTTGTCCATTCTTTTTGATCTTCTCAACCGTTTCAGGAGGAGCATAGTAGTTGCCGTCAAAATGAGCGACCGGCATTTTGAGCAGATGGTATCTTTTCCCTCTGTTCGAAAAGGGAGTTTGTGGATTTTCAATCCTTATATGAACATGCTCGCAAAGGAATTTGAGTTTTTTGTTTCGGAGCATAGCACCTGGAAGCAGCCCCAATTCGCACAGGACCTGAAAGCCATTGCAGATACCTAGGACGAGTCCGCCTTTTAGTGCAAAATTCTGGAGTTCTTGCATCAGAGGAGAAAATTTAGCTATGGCTCCTGGGCGGAGATAATCTCCATATGAAAATCCCCCTGGAAGAATGACACAGTCTGTATTTTTAAGATCATGATCTTTGTGCCAGAGATAAAAACACTCTTGGCCAAGGACATCTTTGCAGACATGGTAAGTGTCCCGGTCGCAATTGGAGCCAGGAAAAACCACCACACCGAATCTCAATTTATTCGATTATCTCCCAGGAAAATTTCTCGATGATAGGATTAGCCAGAACTTTATCCGAAAGCTCCGGAATGATCTTCCGGATTTTTTCTTCGGGGATATCGTCTGTTTCGATCTCGAAGACCTTACCTTGTCTGACATCCCTGACAAAATCGTACCCCATGGTTAGAAGAGCATTCTTCACGGTTTGCCCCTGTGGGTCCAAAACGGTGTCTTTGAAGGAAACGAGAACTCTAATTTTCATCGGATAATACCCTGTCGAATATGTATTCTATTTGTTCCAGATAAGGATCAATAGTGAAGCATTCATTGACTTCTTTTTCAGTCAAAATTTTCATAATTTCTCGGTCCTTGCGAACGAGATCTTTAAAATCTAAATTTTCTTTCCATGCTTTGAGGCTGTTCTTTTGTACAAGTTGGTACGCCCGTTCCCTGGAGATTGCTTTTCTGGTCAGAGCTAAAAGGACTCGCTGAGAAAAGATAAGCCCTTTGGTAAGATGGATGTTCTTTTCCATCCTGTCCGGGTGAACATTCCAGTTTTTTATGAGATCAGATATCTCCGCGATCAGGAAGTCTGTGATGATGAAAGAATCTGGAAGGATGATTCGTTCTGCGGATGAGTGAGAGATGTCTCTCTCGTGCCAGAGGGGGATATTCTCCAAGGCAACCTGGAGGTTTGTTCTTGCCACGCGGGCAAGTCCAGAAATTCTTTCTGCACGGACTGGATTTTTCTTGTGGGGCATGGAGGACGAGCCTTTTTGTCCTTTGGTAAAAGGCTCTTCGACTTCATGGACTTCGGTTCTTTGGAGATGGCGGATCTCGACAGCGATCTTTTCACAAGTAGAACAAACGAGAGCCAACACGAAGAGAGCCTCTGCATGCCGGTCGCGTTGGAGAACCTGAGTGGATACTTTAGCAGGGCTCAATCCAAGTTTTTGCAGAGCGATTGTTTCCAGCCTCGGATCCAGATGGATATAGGTTCCTACTGAACCTGAGATACGTCCTACACTTATATTGACTGAAGCGTTTTGAATGCGCTGCAAGTGACGCTTGACTTCTTCATACCACACGAGCACTTTGACTCCAAAGGTGATAGGTTCGGCGTGAATGCCATGGGTGCGTCCTACGATGGGAGTGTTCTTATGTTTCAGAGCTTGCTCCTCGAGAATGTCCATGAGGGATTTGAGATTGTTCGCAATCTTTTCTAATGATTCTCTGACAAGAAGCGATAGGGCGGTGTCCACGATATCGTATGAAGTAAGACCAAGGTGAACGTAGCGAGAATCTTCCCCAACGTGTTCTGCTATGGAGTGGAGAAAAGCCAGAACGTCGTGTTTGACGACCTTCTCGATTTCTTCAATACGCTCAACGGAAAAACCCGCGTTTTGTTGAATTCTCTGCAGGGCCTCGGAAGGGATCTCTCCTAATTCTTGCCAAGCTTCGCACACAGCAAGCTCCACGTCCAGCCATTTTTGATATCTGTTTTGGTCTGTCCAGACGGAACCCATTTCTTTGCGAGAATATCTTGCGATCATTGATTGATCCTATTTCTTTATAATTGAAGTCAAATCATAACAACAACCTGTAAACCTGTCAACGCAAATCAGATCATAACTTGATGAAAATATTAACATTCTCCTATTGACAAAAAAGACAAGTTTATGTAGTATGATTGATGAATTTTTTTACTCACTCAGGCTTAAGCTGAAGAGGTAGTAAAAAGAGAAAGAGCTCTTTAGGAAGAACATCTTTTCTCTGCATTTTATTCCCTTTAAAGAAACAAACAGCTTAAACGTACAGATGGAAGATTATGCCAGCGTAGCTCAGTTGGTAGAGCAGCTGATTTGTAATCAGCGGGTCGGGGGTTCGAATCCTCTCGCTGGCTTAAATGTGGATGATTTGGCTATGAAATTTTGCTTATAAGATGGGCAGGTACCAAAGTGGCCAAATGGGGCGGGCTGTAAACCCGCTGGGGAAACCCTTCGGAGGTTCGAATCCTTCCCTGCCCAGTTAAGCGGGAATAGCTCAGTTGGTAGAGCATCGGCCTTCCAAGCCGTTGGTCGCGGGTTCGAGTCCCGTTTCCCGCTTTTTTTGTAAGTGCAGGTGCCCACGTAGCTCAGTCGGTAGAGCACGTCCTTGGTAAGGACGGGGTCACCAGTTCAAATCTGGTCGTGGGCTTTGGCTGGAGGTTCGGGAATTATTTAAGCAATAGGAGGTAAGGAAAATGGCGAAGGC
>JABAOC010000096.1_pt1 | contig 105163 bp, 101 predicted proteins | sample 7062161 | NCBI WGS metagenome assembly JABAOC01 (sample SAMN14538625, study PRJNA623070) | marine sediment metagenome | biome: marine biome [ENVO:00000428]; feature: marine pelagic biome [ENVO:01000023]; material: deep marine sediment [ENVO:00002113] | place: India: Gulf of Khambhat ... | reverse complement strand
GGGTTTGCGGGTGATATCTCCACTGTGATTAGGGTTCAAATCTATCTAAATCGAAAGTGGACCGACGATTGAATACAAACTAGATTGATAAAAAGAAGGAGTACTGACAAGTTGGGCTTACTAAAAATGTGTTTTGGTAATGCTTTTGTATACGTGTTGCTGTATTCCCTTTTTCCTGTGATTCCATCACATTCATAACAATATTTAAATATTTATATTAATTAATCATGGTTTGATATGTTAAACCAAAATGCAATTACCCGATTTAAAGCAAAAATATTCAATGCCCTATCAGATCCTATCAGGCTCGAAATATTGGATTTCTTAAGGGATGGAGAAAAGTGTGTATGCGAAATTACTCCTCATCTTAATTTAGTGCAACCCCTTGTTTCGAGGCACCTAAGAATTCTTAAAAATGCTGGACTAATTAAAAGAAGAAAAGAAAGCACATGGCATTTCTATTCTTTAACAGACCAAAGAATTGTTGATTTTATCGATAAATTGACTCCTGAATTAACAGAATCTATCAGACATAAAATTATTGAACAAATAGCATAGGCAAAAGTTTTGGAGAGTGAAGATTATGAGTGATTCATCTGAAATTCACCTTGGTTTTTTTGAAAAATATCTCGCCATCTGGGTCTTAGCTTGTATGATAATTGGTTTGGTTTTGTCTCAGGTTTTTCCGCAATTGAGTAATGCAATTAATGATCTTCAGTATGCCGGAATTTCAATTCCAATTGGAGTTCTGCTCTTTTTGATGATGTATCCTGCTTTGTTAAATCTACAATTTATTGAATTGAAGAAATTAGTTAAAGATCCAAAACCAATTATTCTAACACTTTTATCAAATTGGATTTGGGCGCCCTTATTGCAGGCTCTATTAGCATACATTTTCTTAGCAGGTTATGATCAACTTATTGTTGCCCTAATTCTTCTCGGGTCAAGTCCTTGTACTGCAATGGTATGTGTGTGGGGAGCTTTAGCGAAGGGAAATCAAGAACAAAATGTAGTCAATACGAGTTTGAATACAATAACAATAATTTTCCTCTATGCTCCTGTTGTTACATTATTAACCGGAATTCAGAATATTCCAATAGATAGATTGACTCTTGTGATTTCTGTTTTTGTGTTTATTGGCGCACCATTAGTTTTGGGAATAATTTCAAAGAAAGTCATCAGTGCTCGCAAAGGATATGATTGGTTCCAAGATGTTTTTAGACCTGTTGTTGGGAATGTTGCTGTTATCGCTCTTTTGTCAACTTTGATTGTATTATTCTCGTTGAATGGACAAGTTTTGATCCAAAATCCTTCTTTGATGGTGTTGGTTTCAATTCCCTTGCTTATAGGCTTCTTTATTATTGTTGGTCTGAACTTGTTGACAACAAGGTTTGCTGGCTTAAGATATAGAGAAGGGATTATTTCTGTTATTATTGGTTCTTCCAGTCATTTTGAGATTGCCATTGCTACTGCAATCAGTCTTTATGGCTTAGGATCTCAAGCCGCTCTTGGTACAACTATGGGTTTATTTTGGGAGGTTCCAATAATGCTATCTTTGGTCTATTTGGGTAAAAAACTGAATAAAAGAGGTTTTTGGAAAAAATAGGAGAGTCATAGGATTGGTAGATGATAAAGTAAAAGATTATGTGAAAAAAAGGTACGGAGAAATAGCCAAGAACAACAAAAGCTGTTGTTCTTCTTCTTGTTGTTCCTCAAGTGAAAATATATCTGAGATTATTGGTTATTCAAAAAAAGAGTTAGCTGATATTCCAAAAGAAGCTATTTTAGGCTTAGGTTGTGGAAACCCTGTTGCTCTTGCTGGATTAAAAGAAGGTGAAACTGTTTTAGATTTGGGTTCAGGGGCAGGAATTGACGTTTTTTTGGCTTCGAAAAGAATTGGAGCTTCTGGAAAGGTGATTGGTGTTGATATGACAAAAGATATGATCAAGAAAGCAGATTCCTTGGCTAAAGAAAGAGGATACAAAAATGTTGAATTTAGATTGGGGGAGATAGAGGATTTACCTGTTGAAGATTGCTCTATTGATGTTGTTATTAGCAATTGTGTGATTAACTTATGTCCCGATAAGAAGAGAGCATTTAGTGAAATCTTCAGGGTTCTTAGAAATGGTGGCAGGCTTATGATTTCAGATTTGGTTACTAGTGGTGAGTTGCCTCGGGAAGTGAAGAGTAGTTTTGATGCTTGGGCAGGGTGTATTGCTGGAGCTCTTGAAAAAGATAATTATCTAAACATTATTCGAGAAGTTGGGTTTTTAGATATTAAAATTGTTAATGAGACTTCCTATACAGTTGATGTTTCTAAAGATTTAGAGGGAAAAATTGTTAGTATTAATATAGAAGCACATAAAGTGTCAGTTTAGGATTTTAAAAAATGGGGGTTTGCGGGTGCCATCTCCGCTGTGGTTAGCTTGCAAATTTCCACCGGTACTTTTGAATGATTTCGGGACAACTTTGCAGGTTTTAGAAACTTCGGAGTGAACCTGTAGCAGATTATATGTATTTTGTGGAAGATTTATTACCAAAAAGTAATGTTTATTTATTACAAAATGGTAATTACCTAATGGTAATAAGAGGAACCTTGAATGACCCTGAAATTGCAGTTGGTTCGAAATGGAGAAGTATTATTTGAAATTCCCCTTTCTCTCACGGACTGGCCAAAAGAGCAACTCGAAAACGAATTAGAGGCTTTAGAAGATAGTTTTCAAAGATTTTCGAGGATTTTTACTGCCTTGTCTCATGACACACGCCTAAGGATGATGAAAAGGCTCATGGAGGAAGAAGATTGCACAATAAACTTCACCGATTTCATGCGAGACCTTAACTTAAATCCAAAAATTGTTTGGGAAAATGCTAAAAAACTTAGAGAAGGGGGACTCTTAGAAAAGGTCGACAGGGGTATATATCGCTGTTCAGATTTTGGGCAGAGAAGATTCATTCTGGTAAGCTTCGCATTTAGGCGTTTAATAGAAGCTCTGGAAGAAATGGAGAATTACTAGGAGGTGAAAAATGCTGTCATCTGACAAATTTGGAGAATTTGATGTTTTCAAAAGCGGTCTTAAGAGAATAATTCAGAGAATGATAACTGAGTTTGAGACTATTGCGAAAGACGAGAACCTCAAAGGCACTTGGAAGATTAGCGAAATTGACGGCGATGGCATAAAGGAATATAGTCTTCAGGGGCGTTTTGAATCAGGTCAACCTTGGAAGCCGTTTGATCCCTTTCACCCCTTTGAACCAATGAATCCGGTGAAGCCAATGCCAAAACCGCAAAGACCATTTGCACGGGTACCTCAGAGTGCTTTGAAAGAGAACCGCGAACCATTGGCGGATGTCTTCGATGACGGAAAGACAATAAAAGTCTACTTTGAAGTGCGAGGCGAAAAAGCCAAAGATATTCAACTAAATGTTACTGCAGACAAGGTTGAGGTCAAAGCTAAAAACTTTTATAATACGATAAACCTACCAACGCGCAACATCAACCTTGAAAAAGCATCTTCTAAGTGCAAGAACGGCGTACTAGAAATAGAAATACCAAAGATGGAAAAGACCCCTGAAAAAGAAATACACAAGATAGATATCGACTAAATTTAGTGAACAAAATGGTTCAAATTTTCAATGTTGACTATAATCAGTATGTTGATGTCATCGGTACAGCTCACTTCACAAAACGTAGCATCAATGACTCTTATGAGGCAATAAAGTCTTTGAATCCTAAAGATGTCGCAATTGAACTTGATTGGAAACGCTTCAAGCATCTTAATACGGCGTGTCTAGGTTGCCCAAAAATAAGTTCATGCACAGGCCTTTGTGAATTCACTGCAGCTGCTGAAGCTTTAGGAAACGTCGACGCAAACATATGGCTGATAGACATGACAGAAAGAGAGATGCACCACAGAATAATAAGTAAAATGACTCGTTCCGAGAGAAAGCGGATGGGCTTTCTGCTGTACCCTGGGTTAGATGAGGATCCCACTCGGCTCTGGGAAGAAGGGTTCAAAGATAGAGTGATAAACAACTCTAAAAAGCAGATTGAGGATAGTCGACGTTTGTTTCCCTCTGTTTGGCGGGTTCTTATAGATGAACGTAATGTTTTAATGAGTGTCAAGTTAGCGTGGATAGCGTCAAAGAATCTAAACGAAGGAAATAACTCCAAGATACTTGCATTTGTAGGAGCTGCTCACGTTGAAGGAATAAAGGACCTTCTTGTAAACCCGCTTTTGATAAAAGATCAACTTAGAAAATTTAACTTATCGTTTATGGAGCCAACTCTTGTTAGAAGAGTCGCCATTCAATGGAACTAGTAGCACATACCTAACGTTTTTAGTTTTTGGAAAACCATTGGGCTATGTTTTTTGAGGAATATTTCAATTAGGCTGGGGGTCAAATCTATCCTTAATTAATCTAGTACCGGTGGAAATCAACTATTTTTGCTGACGATTGAACCGCTTTATTCTAATGAACTTGTAACTTATCGGAGCATAAATTGCTGCAATTCCGTTAGCGATTGTATACAACACCATTAATATTCGAGCAATATCATTTGAAATCCATTGCACTGAAAATCTGAGGAAATCAGGTAACACATCTGCAAAATGTGTAAAATCAAATGGAAAGACCACTATAAGCCAAACGGTAGCCACAGCAATGAAGATAATTCCTCCAAAAGTATCAAAGAGACGAGACAAGAGTCTTTGACCAAGGACGCCTTCTAACCCAGATGTAATAATCCAAGAAATCCAAGAACCATAGAGCATAATCATCTCTGTTGTGCCAAATGCTGTAGTAAAGAAACCAGTTGACCATATCTGATGAGTAGCCAAGTACAAAATCATCAAGACGCTACCTGCAAAAAAGAATCCAATCCCCGCGATGCGTTCGTTTTTTGGAATACCCTTATCTGCATCTGCTTTTCCTCTTGAAAACCAGTTCTCAGCGGGTTCAGTTTTGTTCAAATTAGTTCTTCCCTCATTTCTTTTGTAGTTGCTGTTTTATTTTTTGAGCAAAATCTTCTGCGTTTTTGAGGTCTTCATCATTAAGTCTGCCCTTATTCATTCCCCCAAAAAACCTAATAAAACTATTAGTGTTGAAACCTTTGCATTGAAATTCTTCAACAATTCTATAGCCCTTGAATTCTAGTTTTTTTCTAAGGATTGTGTGATCTTTTTCTCGTTTTTCTTCTCCAGTCAATGCAGCAGTTGAAAAAATAAGCGAGTTCTTTTTGTTTGCTGGTAGTAGTTTGTCGGCGAAATCCAAAAGAGGTTTATAGTGTTTTCCACTATCTATTCCTGCGCCAAAGCCTACTAAGTTATATTCTTTAAGCTCTTTAGGATTTGTTTGTGCATTAAGAACTTTTGCAAAAACCTTAGCAACTTTATCAGTGTTCTTGTGATGATATGAATATAAAGCCAATAGAGATTTAATTGACACACAATAACCTCTTGCTTATTAGAGTAATAAATTATGCACTTTCTTTTATTACAATTTGAGTTATTTTGGATTTGGGTAAATTTTTCATATTAACAGGAAAGTGGGACTTAATGTTTATATTATAAAAAAAGGCAATTTAGCAATAACTAGGGATTAAAGAAACCTTTCAAGCAAGGCAAGATTTTACTCCAGCAAATCGAGCATTTTGAACCTGCAGAGACCAAACTGCCAGAGCTAACAAATGAAATAAAAAAGCGTTAAAAAACGAATTTAATGTATGTACTTCAAATTATTGCCCTGATCGTCTTTAATTTCCTTCATCGATTTGAACTGGGCTTCCACGAGTATCTTTAATTCGTCAATGTTTTTCTTTATTTCCTCTATCTCCTTGCTTTTCTCCCAAATCCCAGACTTCCCAAGCTTCTCGTTGATGTTCCCAACTGTTATCTCCAGCACTTTGACTTTGAAAGCAAAAATTTGAAGTGCATAAAGCAAACTCAACCGAGAAGACAACCTTTCCAAACGGTCTATCTCAATAGTTTTTCTCATTAACGCTTGAGCTTTTTGCTCTTCAGTGGCTTCTTTCGAATGAAGTATTTTCTCACAGGCGGTTGTTCTCTTCACCGCTTTTTTCTTGTTTTCTTCAAGAGTCTTCTGAAACCGCTTTGCAGTTCTGTCAAGCATCTCTAGGACTTCATCCAACGCAATTTCTCCTCTTTTATTGTTTCCCCTAAATAACTCAGAGGTATATGTTATTTTCCATAGTTCCTACTAGTTATGAGCCGTTTGTGCATAGTCAAATCGTCAAAAATGCAGGGCAAATTCTAAGTTGTTAACACTTAACAAAATAAAAAGGCAGCATGGTGGTTTATTTCACCCACTCTCGCCTATTGTTTTGATTTTTTTAATGAAAGGCTACCCTACGACCTTTTCCCAACCGGCGAAGAAGTCTAAAACTTCTTGACATCCATAGGTCTTCAGTTTCTGCCTGAGTTCGACTCTATCAACTACTGCTTTCTGGAAATCCCAAATCTGGCTAGCTTTGTCAGTAAGATATAGAATACCATCAGCGCCTGCTCTTCCAGCACGAACTGATAGCGTTACTAGCTCGCTTGGGGCTGGTACTTCCGATGGATTGTCTCCTGGACCGAAAACGTATAGTGCTATGTTGAGTTTTACGTCTTTGAAGAGTTTTTTGAATCCTCTAGTAAGCATTTCCCAGTACCATGGGGTGGCGTAGTTTTTGCTGAACATGACGACAAGGAATTCGTCAGTTAACGGGGCTAGGTCGTCAAAGCTGATGCCGAAGCGCTCATAGCTGGCGACTGGGTCCGGAAGGACACCAATTACGAATTTTTTCTTTGCACGATCGCGTACTCTTTCGCTCACTTCTCTCATATAATCAGTGACTTCTTTTCTGCGCCATTCAAGCCAACTCAAGCCACTTTTCTTCCAGAGTTCTTTGCAACGTGGACAGGTGCAGTGTCCGTGGTCTGCAAAGTGAATACTGTTCAGCCAGACTCCTGGGCTATGTCTTGCAACATCTTCTATGTAGTCTAATTGTTCAGCTCTGTGATCCGGTTGTGTGTGGCAGAGAATGTCCCAGCGTACATTATAGTTATCGTTTGTTCTCCAAGCTGGACCTAGCGGTGATTGTGAAATCCAGTCTGGATGATTACGAGCTGTAACGTTGTCTCCGAAAATTGCAACATTACTATACATGTCTGATACTGGCGGTAATCGTCTCCCAACCTCTGGTTTAACACGAAACAGATGAAAGTCAAAGCCTTCAGCCTTCTTTGGCTCAAATACATATGTGCCGAATTTCATATTTTCTACCTTTTACGAATGCTGAATGTTAGGCGCTGTTATAAAGTTTTGCATAATCACTCAATAATCCGTTAGAAAGAATAAGAAACCAAGCCCCCTCATATAGAACACAATCACATTTATCGCCTATCATAAAATTTATGCAGCAACTATGTTGAACTTGAAAAGTCGAAAACACAGAACCCAATAATAGCTCTTTCAGCTCTTTGCATTTGTTCCTAAGTAAATAGGTGAATCTCATTAGTACGAAGCAACTTGCAACATGAATACATCTCTCTCAGCTCAATAGCTTAAATCTGTGATGTGAGTTATTCTTTAACAACGTGAATAAGCGATGTTTCGAGTGAGAGTCAACAAGATCGAGTCTGTCCGCGATTTGGATGGTAACCTTGGAAAACGAATCGAATTAGTCGAAGAAAGAGGAGTTTCGCCCTTCGTAGTCAGACCACAGACAGAAGAGGCTAAAATGGCTCAAGACGTACTTCAAGCCTTGCAGCAGCAGATGCCTTTCCTCCAGCAAAGAACACAAATATCCATACCAAAAATTCTATTGTTCTTGACAGAACAAGAATACGATAGTCTAGGCATAGACTTCGATGTGAACCAAGTTTTCGAAGTAGGCTTGGAAAATCAAAGCCTCAGGTTCAAGAAGCTCTCATAATGGCGCAGCGCAATTGCTTCAACACTGAATGCTTAGGATGAAACGAAAGCACAAACATCATTTTTCGTAAAGTTGCACAAATTTCTCGCATGCTGCTAGCTTTTCCTTTGTCACAAAATAGCGGAATAGGTTCACTCCCCTCACCACATTCGTAGTAAACATAAATCTGAGAAGAACGGGTCCTAAACTTCACAACTCCAAAATCCAAATTTAAAAGCTTAGCGGTTTCTTTCGTGGCTGTCTGGACAGAAGTCAAACGCTTTTTTCGCGGAATATCAGTTGACGCGTACACAAGCAACTTGCCAGAATTGTTTTTAAGCAATTACATCCACCAATACTCTCACACGCAAAGAACATTTTTAAAACATAGGCACAAAAGACAAATCCGCACCTCAGAGAGGTGTATTAAAGTGAAAACCCTTAAACCCTCAAGAAAGCCAAAATTATGAAACATGAAGTGAAAAACTGTGAAAACTCGTGCTCACGTGTTCGTAACTGGCAGAGTTCAAGGCGTGTTTTTTAGATTAGAAACCAAGAGCTATGCCGACAGGCATGACGTAAAAGGGTGGGTTAGCAACTTGTCAGACGGCAGAGTGGAAGCCGTGTTCGAAGGCGAAAAAGACGCTGTGGAAACGTTAATAGATTTTTGCAAACATGGACCATCAGGAGCAAAAGTAACAAATTTTGAGTTAATAAGGGAAACTTATACGGGAACGTTCCACAACTTCAAATTGAAGTTCGGTTAGGGTTTCTTGGGTACCCTGAAATGCGACTCTTTCCCAGCGCTTATATATTCTCCACCCAGTCCGCGAACCGTCGAAGCAATCTTAGCAAAGTTTTCAGAACCAAGAAACTGTTTAGGCTTCACCATTACGTAATCGCTTTTTTCCTGGAAACTTAACAGTACTTCTAGATCTTCTGGAAACGCCAAGCGTACATCGTCAACGGCTTTTTTCTTTTCTTGAATTTCACGAGAAATGGTCGCTGTCGCTTGAGGTGCTGTCTTTATTGCTTGCAAACCTACCACTGATTTTATTGATGAAGACACGGATCGCAGGTCCTCTGAAACCTTGTTCAAAACCACAAGAAGTTCATCAACTTTCTCGACAAGCCTTTCCAGATTATCTTTTTCACCGCTCATACACGCTGCCCCTTCAAATTCTAAAATACCTAGGGCGCTTATTAATTATTTGCAACCACAATTTAAACCCAAAATCATCGATAAAGCTTGGGAGAAGCCAAATTGTTCGAAATCGATGGAAGCAAAAAAAGCGGAAGCGGCACTATTTTGCGCCTATCAGTGGCCCTATCAGCTGCCATCAACAAATCGTTACACATCTTTAATATCCGACAAAACAGGCCACAACAAGGTTTGAAACCCCAGCACTTGGAAGCCGTCTTATTAGCGGCTAAAATATGTAACGCAGAAGTAGAAGGAGCAACACTTGGATCCAAAGAACTCTGGTTCAAACCCAATGAAGTAAAAGGGGGAAATTTTGAAGCAAAGATTGGAACCGCAGGAAGCATCCCGATGATTTTGATGTCAACAATGCCCATATGTGTTTTCGCCAAAAGCGCTGTCAACTTGAAGGTTACAAAAGGTGGAACAGACGTTTCCTACTCCCCCACTATAAACTACCTACGAAACGTGTTATTACCAGTACTGAACCAGATGTGTCTTGAAGCAACCATAAACGTGCACAAGTATGGCTACTATCCAAAAGGAATGGGAGAAGTAACAATGACTGTAACTCCGCCTGACGCTCTGCAACCAATAAGGCTGGACGATTTTGGCAATCTGAAAAAAGTAAAGGGCGTTTCAGTCTGTACTTGCCTCGCAGATAGAAAAGTTGCCGAACGCCAAGCCAAAGCTGCACATGCTTATCTGAACGAAAAGGGTTATTCAACTGACATTCAAGTCATAAATGATCAGTCGAACCCATTTCAGAAAGGGAGTTCCATCGCCTTGTGGGCTGAAACAGACACAGCCGTACCGGTAGGTGCAGACGCCATAGGAGAACTAAAAAAAACAAGCGAAGCCGTTGGCAGAAAAGCTGCTAAAAAGCTAAATGCAGAACTTTCTGTTAAGCCCACTGTTGACGTCCACATTGCGGATATGCTTGTTCCTTATATGGCTTTAGCCAAAGGTACCTCCAGTTTCTTAACAAGAGAGATTTCGGAGCATTTAGAGACAAACATTTGGCTTGCGGAAAAGATGCTAAAAGTGAGATTTAACACTAAAAAAGTGAATAACCTCTTCAGAATACAAAAAACAGTTGATTGAATGTCAATGCCCTCACTTTGTATTAAAGTCAAAAAAATTCATGGAGAGAAAACCCTTATTCTATCTAATATGCTTGGAATAAGCAATCGGGAACTTAAAATCCAAAAGGGCACAAACCACATTTATGTCCCGCTCGTTCGGAGTCCATATAAAAATGAACTGTCAAGACTTAAAGCGGAATTGCCCGATTTTGAACTTCAAACCAAAGTTTTCGCCAAAAAGAAGCCACGAGAAAAAACAATGCATCAAGTTCTCAAAGATCAGTTGCCTCCACATTTACTAGCTATTTTGCCTCGAGCGCTAGATATAATCGGCGACATAGCAGTAGTCGACATTCCGCCCGAAATGAAAACATATAACAACATCATTGGCCAAGCGCTCTTGAAGACACATAAAAACGTGCAAACAGTCCTTGCAAAAATAGGAGCGGTAGGCGGAAAACATCGTCTACGTGAGCTTGAATTTATCGCGGGAAAGAAAAAAACCACCACGGTTCACAAGGAACACGGATGCAAATACCAAGTAGATATTGCGACAGCGTATTTTTCTCCGCGACTTTCACATGAACACAATAGAATCGCATCAATTGTTCAGAAAGGTGAAACCGTAATAGACTTTTTCGCTGGAGTCGGACCCTTTTCAGTGCTAATCGCAAAAAAGAATATTGATGTAACGGTTTTTGCAGTTGATATAAATCCCGAAGCAGTCCAATTCTTGAAGAAAAACATAAGACTTAACAGAGTAAATAAACGGGTTATTCCAATTCAGGGAAATGCTAGGCAAGCTGTTGAGAACAGGTTATTAGGTGTTGCAGACCGCGTGATTATGAATTTGCCTAAAAAAGCCATAGAGTTCGTTGACGTAGCTTGTAAAGCAGTGAAGCCATCTGGCGGCATCATTCACTATTACGCGTTCGTACGCCTTCCGAACTCGCTTGAAGATGCTCAACTGAGTTTTTCTGATGCTGTGAAAAAAACAGGCAGAGAATTGATTGCATTTCTTTCCGTGAAAACTGTACGTGAGACTGCACCCTACGAACATCAGATTGTTTTTGATGCTAAGATTCTTTAAATGAGAACTACGAGTGAAATTTTCACTTTTTGTTCAGGGTTTTTCAGTTTCTCCACAAGATCTCTGGACAGGTCTTGCGCTGCTTTGTCGGCGTGTACTGCGAGTGTTCGACTGCACACATAATCGCTTTTTCTAATAACCATGTCGGTTGGGTGGGTTAGGATTAGCCGCGGAGATCCCTTTGCAATCACACTATCTGTTATTCCATCAGCTTCTATTGTAATGATTAATTTCGATTGTGGCTTACGCAGTTTTTCCTTAAATTCAGAGGTCAAGTCGGCTAAAGCTTTGTCCCCGCCTACTGAGACTATGCAGTCTCCTTTTTTTGAAAGGCCCCCATCCTTTGTCAATTCAAAAGTGGTCTTGTGCGTTGCCTGAATGTTTTTGTGACCGTAACCGAAAACAACCTCTTTTACCTCAGTAGTAGGCAATTCTATTCCATAACCTCTATGGAATCTACTTTTCCATCTCCGTCTAAATCAAAACCTTGTATGACAGCAGTAAAAGTTTCCTCATTACGGTATCTTTGTAGGGTTTTTTTCCAAAACCTTGTTAAAGCCAAGACGCAGGCTTTGGTTCCTACGGCTTTGTTACCCGCTAGAACTACAATTCGTTTGGTTTTGTCCCATGGATTAATTATTTTAGCTATTAGCCCAGCAGCGTCGGCTGTGTAAACTCGGGCCGTCTTTTTGGATAACAAACCTCCAAGTAAAAAACCTTGATCACTCGACTGCATATTAAACCTGATTGGGAGATACTCGTTTATTTCCTGTGTAAGCAAATTTGTCCCAGGACCGCCTACTAGAATCAGGTTATTTTTTTCTTCCTTTTCAGCTTTTACATCAACATCTAACTTTATTGCGAAGTCGGCGGGCATCTTGGCAAATTGTCCTATGAAAAGCGTCAGATACGCCGCGTAATGGCCGTCTCTTGCGCTAGTCTTGAAAGGACCGTGTGGAGTGGGGCTACCCACAACTATTTTGCCCTCCATAACCCCTCTCCTATCGACAAACTCATTGAAGAAACTTTGAATTTTCTTTTCCATACTCAAAAGTGAGATGCTCTGAACGGTTTTGTAGCCTTTAGGAAATTCGACGCCAAAGGCTGGCGATACGGATTTATAATATTTTGCTGTTGCGCCCTTCTTTTTTTCTTCTCTTTCAACGGTTATGGCTCCTGCCTTCGCCAGCTTTCTTATATGGTAATAGACTTTCTGCTCGTGGACACCAAGCTGCCGAGCGATTTCCAGAGGGTACATCTCCTCTGTGGAGAGCATAATCAAGATTTTCCAGCTTAGCTTACCCAAAATCATCTTTAGTTTCTGCGCGTCTTGCATAATGCTAATTTCTTTCACTCTTTGTGCTGTCCCATCGTCTTGCAACAACAATTTTTTTTCCATAATTCTCTCACAATCATAATCACATTTACTATTAAAAATTTTATTATAGTAATTTGTGAAAAGACAGGCACGTTCAAGACTTCATCGGCTTCTACAAAATTATACTTAGTAAAACCCTTAAAAAGTTTTTTTTAGAATATAAAGTTTTGTCCTAAAAATACTTATTAGCAGAAGAACCTTTTGAGTAGGGATTAACAGAACTAGAGATGATGAAATGAGGTCAAAAAATGTGTGGAATTTTTGGTTGCATAGTTAAAGAAGGGCAAGCAGCACCCTTAATTCATGCTTCACTAAAACGGCTTGAATACCGAGGCTACGATTCCGTAGGTATTGCCACTATGCAAGATGGCAAAATCTCCCTAAAAAAAGACCAGGGAAAAATAGATGATGTAAATAGACTTCTGGACCTTGATGATTTACCCGGCAATTTGGGCATAGGGCATACAAGATGGGCTACGCATGGCGCGCCTTTGAAGGTTAACGCTCATCCACATATGGATTGCACAGGAAACCTAGTCATAGTTCACAACGGAATCATAGAAAATTTTTCTGAGCTAAAACTTGAATTGGAAAACAGTGGTCACGTATTTGTCTCAAAAACTGACACTGAAGTAATAGCCCACCTCATCGAGGAGATCCTCGAAAAAAAGCCCAAGCTAAAGTTAGCTGAGGCTGTCTTAGAAGCAGTCAAACGCCTTGACGGCTCTTATGCAATTGCCGTGATATCAACCAAGGAACCAGACAAGATAGTATGCGCTAGAAATGAAAGCCCTTTAGTTATAGGGCTTAGTAAAAACGGCTTTTACTTCGCATCTGACATTCCCGCGTTCTTACCATTGACCGACAAGGCAGTTTTCATAGAAGATGGGGAACTTGTCAGCCTTTCAGCTACCGGTTATGAAATCAGAAATATAGAGAATTCAAAAGTTGTCACTCGAAAACCAAAGATTATTGATTGGACACCTGAAATGGCAGTCAAACAGGGCTACATGCATTTCATGATTAAAGAGATACATGAGCAACCTGCAACCCTTCGCAATACTTTGCGATTGCAGGAACACTACCTCGATTTGATCTCAACATTTCTTGACCGCGCCAACGAAGTTTTCTTAGTAGCTTGCGGCACATCTTACCATGCTTGCTTGGCCGCCTCATATATGTTCTCGAAACTTGCATTCTTGCCCACATATCCTGTTTACGCCTCAGAATTTGTTGAACAACACGGTAAATCGGTCAACATAGACAGCACTATTCTGGCAGTAAGCCAGTCAGGAGAAACAGCTGATACCCTGGCTGCGGTTACATGTGCCCAGCAGCGCGCTGCTACAATTCTAAGTTTGACAAATGGGATCGGTTCGACCTTAACACGTGTTTCTCGAGTTTACATAGGTCAGCAGTCGGGTCCAGAAATCGGAGTGGCAGCTACAAAAACTTTCACTTCCCAGCTATCGGTGCTAGCTCAGATTGCGCTTAGGCTGTCGAAGAAACGTGGCAAAATTTCTCAGGATGAAATGGATCATATTGAGGAGCGACTGGAAAAACTGCCTGACATTGTTGAGACCATTATCCAAACTCAGGAAGAAAAAGTCAAACAAATCTCCAAAAAATACAAGGATGCAAAAATTTTCTACTTTTTGGGGAGAGGAATAAGCACAGCCACTGCCTACGAAGGACGGCTCAAACTGATGGAGATAGCGTACATTCCATCCATAGCTTTTCCAGCAGGAGAAAGCAAACATGGTCCAATCAGCCTTGTCGAACCTGGCTTTCCAGTAGTGTTCATTTGCGCTAAGGACGGAACTCGGAAGACTCTGATCAGCAACATAATGGAAATGAAAGCTAGAGGCGCTTCAATCATTGCGGTCATAGAGGAAGGAGATGACGAAATCAAGGAGCTTGCGGACGACTACATAGAAGTACCCAAAGGGGTACCTGAAGTTCTGTCGCCGATACCTTATGCAATACCCCTACAACTTTTCGCTTATTACATAACTCTTGAGAAAGGTCAAAACCCTGACACGCCTAGAAATCTAGCGAAATCCGTCACCGTGAAATAATTCGGATGCATTCACGGAAAAACCCATTTTTTTATCAAGGTATGTTGAAAAAGTCTTTCAAAATGTTCGCATAGCAGTTCACTTTTCATAAAGTAGGGAGAATTAAAGAGAGCACAATAGGTCCTACCGTTTCGCAGACATATGAGCCAATAGAGCGAAAGTTGAACCAAGGCAGTTGACCTATTTTTCAGTGCACACATATTAAAAGGGACGACTCTACACTACTTTATCGGTGCTTTAATTTGGAAAAGGAAAAATGGGAAAAACTTATTGAAGGCCTAGTGAAACAGGGCATTTTGCGTTCGCCAAATGTTATGCAGGCAATGCGCAAGGTTCCTCGGGCCAAGTTTCTCTCCAACGACATGCAGTCTTATAGTGCTTCGGACACTCCGCTTCCGATTGGTTTTGGCCAAACAATTTCGGCGCCACATAGTATCAGTGTGTGCTGAACTAGGCGATACATGGTTTCGATAATGAACGAAGCCCTCCAGTTGGAGGTTGGCCAAAAAGTTTTGGAGGTCGGTGCAGGTTCAGGTTGGCACTCGGCTACGATAGCGGAGATAATTGCACCAAGCAGTGCGCCTAGAAGCGAGTGGGGCTGTGTATTCACTACGGAGATCGTTAAGGCTTTGGCTGAAAACGCGAGAAAGAACATAATGAACGCAGGTTATAGTGACCGTGTGAAAATAATTAACGCAGATGGGTCCAAAGGTTATGCTGAAAAGGCTCCTTATGACCGTATCATAGTTACGGCTGCAGCTCCAAAAATCCCTCAGCCACTGATAAACCAGTTGAAACCCACTTCAGTTATGCTGATTCCAGTTGGTAGTGTTTCCTTGTTTCAAAACCTTCTGAAAATCACTAAAACCCCTGACGGAAAAATCAAACAGGAGAACCTCTGTGGAGTGGCTTTTGTCCCTTTAACCGGAGAGTATGGACACAGGATCTAGGGCTATCCGAACCATTCTTCCAGAGTAGTTTTGCTCTTAAGCTCTTTGACTCCTTCCTGCATTTTTTCTAAGGCTTTTCTCACACGGTCTTCTGAGAAGTCTTTTTCCCTTACCAGAAAATCGACTATGCCGTCTACGTCAGGGTCTTTCCAGTTCAACCTATAATCACTGCGCACTTTCGGGTGTAGAAATATTTTGCGTATCTCCTCTGGCGGATGAGGAAAATCGACCTTCTTTATGTGGGGCAAAGCGTTCTCCAAGGTTCCGTGTTTTTTTATTAGTTTTAAAGAGGTTTTTGGCCCTAAGCCCTTTATGCCGTCGGGATTAAAGTCTGTGCCAATTAGGATGCCCACGTCTATTAGTTGTTCGTAGGTGATTTCGCATTCTCTAAGCACTTTTTCAAGCATGAAAACTTCAGGAACGACGTCGATGTATACGCTTTTGCCTGGAAGCTTTCTTTTACCCGAAACGGTTACGTTTCTAAGCAGGACAGGAGCACCAAACAGGAGGCTGTCGTAATCTTGGCTGCCGCAGTAGTTGGAGTCTCCACGCTTGGTCATATAAGCAGCTTGGGCTTCGCCCTCGCTGGGGGCTTGAATCCACGGTAACCCCATGAGGTTCAGAAGCCGTTGAGCGTCATCTTTCATGTAATCCTTCATGCTTACGGCTGCTTGAGCAAACTTGCGAGCCTGTACCATGTCGCCCTTAGCCAAGGCTTTCTCGTGAAGCACTTTCGCCTCTACTTTTGCATGCTTGCGACGCTGAACTTCCTCAGCTTTAAGCATGGGAGGCTTGCCGTCAAAAACGTAAATCAGTTTAATACCTAACTCCACAAGGTTGCTTGTTCTGTAAAGCAACCCGCTCAAGTGGCTGGTAACTCTCCCAGTGTGATCCTTCAGGGGAGTGCCGTCTGGCTGGCGAATTATGGAGAGAAACTGGTAAAGCGTGTTGTAGGCATCTATAGCAATTGTTTTCCCGCTTAGGTCTTTTAGCTTAACCATTGTTTTTGGAGCAATGTCGCGAAGGTTTACTCCCAAGAATAACCCTGGTAAAGTATAGGCTAAAAACCAAAATAATAAACTTGCGAAAGGGAAACATAGAAGATATAAGTGAGACTTGCATTAGTGAACCGTCACAAGGAGGAAACTAAATGTCAGAAGGAGCAGCTCTTTCCTTAGTTACATGTACAAGTTGCGGTAAGCCTATACAGCCCGGAACTGAAGCAACAAAATTTCTATGTCCAAACTGTGGAGAAATTCGCATAAAACGTTGCGGAAAATGTCGACAGTTTGGCCGTACTTATAAATGTCCAAAATGCGGGTTCATAGGACCATAAAAGAGGTAGAAGACGTGGGTAGAATAAAAGTTGTCTACAAGGTTTTTCCAGAAGACTTAGTCGATAGTTTTGATGACTTGAAAAAGAAAGTGGAAAGCTGTCTCCCCGAAGATTCTTCTGTTGAAGGCTTCGGCGAAGAACCCATAGCCTTCGGACTAAAAGCACTCCTAGTCCAAGTAGCTTTCCCAGAAGAGAAGACAGGCATAGTCGATGAATTCGAAACCCAACTTGAAAAAATTGAAGGCGTAAGTCAAGTCCAAACAATGATGGTTCGCAGAACCAGCAGATAATTTACTGAATAACTATCATTTCTGATACATCCACCTCTTTATTTCAAACAGCTCCTAACTAGAAGGACTACAGTCTCTTCCAAGCATAAGAGTAAACCAGCCTATTTACCGAATAATATTAGTTCACTGCAAAAACCAATAGAGGAGGTCTTAAGCACAAATTCTGAGGTCTATTTAGTGAAAAGGGAGACCTCCCTTAGCAGGATATGACAAAATCGGTGAATTCTTCGAAAACTCTTAAATGATAGCGAGAAATAACTGAATCTAATATTTAATGTGTATTACCTAGAAGGATGAAAATAGAAATGGCTACAAAAAACGCAAAAAGCCTTGAAATTCTAGGCTACGACGACAAAACAAAAGTTTTCACCGTGAAATCTCTGCAAACAGGAAATATCTGTAATGTTGTGGATACTTTTGCGGAAATGTTCTCCCTTTGGTCTGGAAGGATCCTAATTACAGCAGAAAATGAGAAATGGGTGTTAACAGCCGCGAATGTTGCAACAGGCTTTGCCACCAGTGTTATCATGGCGCCAGCCGAAGCCGCTATCGAACGTCGAGTTCCATCAGACAAAACTCCCGACAATCGCCCAGGAATGCTTATTCAAATCTATAATCGCGACCGCTTCGAGCTTAAGCATCAACTTATGGAACGTATAGGACAATGTATTATGACTTGCCCTACGACCTCAGCTTTCAACGGTTTTGAAGCAGCTAAACGAAAACTCAATGTCGGAAGCAGCCTACGCTACTTCGGCGATGGCTTCCAAAAGAAAGCCATGATTGGCGGAAGAAGATGCTGGAAAATCCCAGTCATGGAAGGCGAATTTGTCGTAGAGGACGGTTTCGGCGCACAGGAAGCCGTAGCAGGCGGTAACTTTATGATATTCGCCGAAAATCAAGCTTCAGGTCTTAAAGCAGCAGAAGCAGCAGCCGATGCGATACGCGCAAAAGCGCCAGACGTTATCATGCCTTTCCCTGGAGGTGTGTGTCGTGCAGGCAGCAAAGCAGGCTCACTTAAGTACAAGATGAAGGCTTCGACGAATCATCCCTACTGCCCAACACTGCGCACTCTTGTGTCTGATTCGGTTGTTCCCGAAAACGTAGCTAGCGTCTATGAAATCGTTATTAACGGGTTGACTCTTGAGGCAGTAAAAAACGCTATGAAACAGGGCATAACAGCAGCCGTAAAAGCTAGTGGCGTTGTAAAGATTTCAGCAGGCAACTACGGCGGCAAACTGGGGCCACACAAAGCTTTCCTGAAAGAAGCGATCGAAGCTCCCTAGCATTCCTTTTTTTAAAGTAGCAACTTTTATCTTAACGGCTACAACGTAACTTGTGACAGGAAGTTACGAGTGAAAACCTTGAGCACCAAGAAAAAATCGTCTTTGGAACTATTCAGGTTGAAAAAGACGTTGAACATGCTAGCCAACAAAGAAGGCAGTCATACAGAGCTAATTACGCTTTATGTTCCGCCTGGAAAGCAAATCAGCGACGCCATAAATATGTTACGTGACGAGTATGGTACTGCTTCGAACATTAAGTCAACTACTACACGGAAAAACGTGCAGGAAGCCATCGTGAAAGTGCAGCAGCGTCTTAAGCTCTTTAAGGATCCGGGAGAAAACGGGCTTGTCATTTTCTGTGGTGCCATTCCCCAAGAAGGTGGTGGGCCAGGCAGCGAAAGAATGGAAACTTATGTTATTATACCACCTGAGCCGATTAGAATTTACTTGTACCGTTGCGACTCAAGGTTTCACACTGAACACTTACAAGAACAGCTGAGAGAAAAAGAGACCTATGGTATTCTCCTAATAGACGCTTCAGGTGCCACGATTGCCACGCTTCAAGGCAAAAAGTTGGAAATACTCAGGGATATGACCTCTGGTGTTGCCGGAAAAACCCGAGCAGGCGGTCAATCAGCCCGGAGATACGAACGGTTAAGGGATATGCAGCTTAACGAGTATTTCACTCGCGTAGGTCAACATGCAAATGATATATTTCTATCTATTGACACATTAAAAGGTGTGATTCTTGCTGGTCCCGGACCTACAAAGTACGATTTTGAAAAGGGGGATTACTTGAATTACATGCTTAAAAAGAAGTTAATCGACACTATTGACACTGCCTATGTAGAAGAGCAAGGCGTAAAAGAAGTTGTGGAGAAAGCACCTGAAATAATGCGAAAAGTTCGCTACATAGAAGAAAAGCAGATTATGCAACAATTCCTGTACGAGGTTGGCCACGACAGCGGATTGATAACGTACGGGGAAGCTGAAGTTCGTAGAGCGCTTGAAACTGGGGCCGTCAGAACCCTTCTAATATCAGAAAAGGTTGATCTTTTGCGCGTCACAGTCAAATGCAGCGCATGCGGCTACGAGGAAAAACACACAATCAAAGCTCATAAGCTATTGGATTTTGAGCAAGACCTATCTGTTAAACCGTGCCCGAAATGTCAAGCCCCGTCTTTAGCTATAATAGACAAGCAGGACTTAATCGACGAGTTGGCAGAGTTGGCGGAGCAGGCAAACACAGATGTGGAAATAATTTCCTGTGAAACAGAAGAAGGACAAATGCTCAAGAACTCCTTTGGAGGAATTGCAGCACTTCTGCGGTTCAAAATGTAGTACAAATAGAACCTCATTTCGTGCACAACAACTTTTCCACTTTCCCTTTCGAAACCCCTGTTATCAGCAATATTTTTTGTCTAGAAGTTAAGCCCGAAACGAGCTCAACTTTTGCGTGAAAAACTTTTAAAAACTCTTTTAGGAGTTCTTTGTTAACTTTGCCTTCAATAGGTTGTTCCTTGCATAAAACCACAAAACCATCATTTGTTATTTTGAACTTATTGGAATTCGGTTTTACAAAAATTTCAACTGCGTTACTGTATTCTTCTTGTTTTGGTTTCATTCAACCGCGCACTCGGTTTCAGCTTCAGCAGTTTTGCTCTGTAAAGCCCAGCTGAATTTGTTCCGTAGTGTTTTGGAATAAAACTTTTCCAGGTCAAAATCCACTTTTTGCGCCCAATTTGCATATGCTCTGGGGTCAATGTAAGACTTGAGAGATGTGCTCAAATTGTACTCTTTCGTGAGCCTTGTTAATTTGATGTCAAGCATGGTTTTTTCGATTCTGGTTTCGAGCGAAACTGTTTTTTTTGCTTCCGCTTTCTTTTGGTTTAGTTGAGCTTTCATTTTCTTAAGTTTGGCTTCTTTCTTGGCTAAGCGCTCCTCAAATTTGGGTGAAACCTTTCGTTTATGGTTCGCTACTTCAGCTACCTTAAGGTTAGCCATTTTTGCATGAAACTTTTTCAGGTAAACTGGGGCTTCTTTTCTAACCTGCTTCTTAGCCAATTCTTCCTTAACGGTTTTTGTGCATCTCCAAGTGCGGAATACTTTGGCTGTCAATCCTGGCATTTTTTGGGAGAGAAACCTAGAAACCTTTTTGGAGTCAACTCCCTCGAAAAGGTATTCCTTGCTTGTTTTTGCGTAATACTCCACATTTCTAATGACTGCTTGTGGAGCCTGCACGCTTTTTTCCCATCGAACTGAGTCTTTTCCTAAAAAGTCAAAGTGTAAGGTATACCCATCTATTTTGATATGTTCTGCTCTTAGCGTGATTGCGCCCACTGTGTCGGCTTCATCAGGATCTCTTTCGTCGCCAACTCTCATATTTGGCTTTAGTATAAGCCAGCACACCGTAGCGACTTTACGTTTCGTTTCGTCTTTTGAGTCTAAGTTCTTAATAATATGCTTCTCGATTTTGGCGATATTTTTACCAAGTTTTTCCGCTTTCCTAAACTTCTCTTTTTCGCGGTTTTGTTTAATAAACGCTGTATCGCTGAACCAGACGTATTTTATTTTTCCGGTGAGTTTGTCATCCCACTTAGCAACGTACATCTTGTCAGGTTCCCAGACTATATCTTTCCAGTTTCCAGCTGGTCGTGGGCTGTCTGGAGAAAGATTAAGAATTATATCCTCTTCGCTGGGACCTTCTTTCCATCTTCCTCGGCGTGGGTGGTCACCGCGACCAGCAAAAAGACAAGAGGGTTCAGCGGTCCAATTAGCTATCTCCAGTTTTTTCCCGTCAACTTCCGCGTAGCCGTACTTCTCTTTCCGTTCCAAGCGAATAGTTTTACGCTCCGCAGCTAGCATCTTCTTTTGGTCTTTACTCATATTCGCTTTCTTGTCTTTTTCTGCATCTAAATAATCTGAAACTTCCGCGAAATCAATCATAGTTTTCTCTTTCAGGCCATTCAGAGATGGATTCTCCTGTTTCAAGTGCTCCAAGAATTCTTTTATGAAGTTCTTTTCGAAAACTTCGTCCGGCGGAGACAGGGTAGACTGTTTTTTTCGTATCCATGCAATAGCCATTTGCTCGCTTTTAGGAGACAGCTTTATTTTTCGTCCTTCAATTTTGATGCTGAAACCTTTGTGATTGTAAGATAGAACGTAAATTCCGTTGTGCTTTAGGCTTTTCATAACTTGCTTCATTAGTTAATCCTTCTCAGAGCGTATTGGACTCCAAATGTGTAACTTTTTCACTTTTTCGGGTTATACAGTAGACTTCACTTTTCAGTCTTTCCGTTACTTAAAAACTTTTAAAATATGCCTTTTATCATCCGCCTATAGGATAGTCTCAAATTTTTTAGAAGCTCTCTTCTGTTGCAGTTTCCTGTAAAGCTGCTCCACTTTTTTGCTTTCAATATAACCTTTATGTGGGCGAAAACCACCTGAAAAACCACCTGGGATATGCAAGAGCTCGTGAATTAGGGTTTTCTCCTTGTCTTCCTTGGACATTTTATCATAAATCTCAGAGACAACCTCAATAGTGTAGGAAGGTGGAAGGTTCAACACGCTCTGCCAGATTTTCCCCAATCCATGAATACGAGCGATTGTACGCTGGGCTTTTGAACCTTTGCTACGAACGCAAAAAACAAACTGTGGCACAATATGAAAAAAATCCAAGTCAGCCGCAATGGCATCTACCTTTTTCTTAATGTCTGGCGCTTCATGATATTTAATGGGCACAGTCTCACTCTCAGATTCAATAGGTGAAACATAATTTCCAAGATAAAAAGGTTAAAGATCACCACTTCAAAAGGCAACTACTAAATGCTGTCAGCAGACTACCTCCTCCCTTGTATGCAGTTAGCAACCCACCTGGATGGTCCTCTACCTTTCTCCAATAAACTAGTATTAGTATCAGTGTATACTAGTTTTCCTTGCTCTGTGCGTTGGGATCGTTGTTTTCAGATTTTTAAGTTTGGCTTTCTGCGTTATTGTTATATTCCGCCATAGTGAAACAGAAGGAGAGAAACTATGTCGGATATTGGAGTGACAGTAAAGAAAAGGGACAACTTCTCGGAGTGGTACACTGAAGTTGTTCTAAAATCTGGAATGATAGAGTATGCGCCGATAAAAGGTTGTATGATCTTACGAGAACAATCTTACGCTGTATGGGAGAAAATTCAGGAAGTTTTCAACCTGAAAATTAAGAAAACAGGTCACAAGAACGTATATTTTCCATTGTTCATTCCCGAAAGTTTTCTGAAGAAAGAGGCTGAACATTTTGCCGGGTTCGTTCCTGAGGTTGCTTGGGTAACAGAAGGTGGAAGCACTAAGCTGGAGGAGAAGCTTGCGATTAGGCCGACTTCTGAAACAATTATCTACGCTACGTTTTCTAAATGGATAAGAAGTTGGCGTGACTTGCCAATAAAAATTAATCAGTGGTGTAATATAGTTAGGTGGGAAACAAAAGCTACTAAACCTTTTCTGAGAACCAGAGAATTCTTGTGGCAGGAAGGGCATACCGCGCATGTAACAAGGGAGGAAGCTGATAAAGAAGTTATGGATATTCTTTATGAATATAAGGACGTCATGGAGAATTACTTAGCCATTCCAGTGCTTGTTGGAGTAAAAACTGATAACGAAAAGTTTGCCGGAGCTCTCTACACAACAACTTTGGAAACTATTATGCCCGACGGAAAAGCGTTACAGATGGGAACTAGTCATAATCTTGGGCAAAACTTTGCCAAAGTTTTCAACATCAAATTTATTGGAGAAGACGAGAAGGAGCATCAAGTTTGGCAAACTTCATGGGGTATTTCAACGCGGGTGATAGGCGCGTTAGTTATGGTTCACGGAGACGATAGGGGACTAGTCATGCCACCCAAAGTTGCTCCGGTGCAAGTGGTCATAGTTCCTATAACCTACAAAGCCTCGGATTCTGCGGCGATACTGAAGAAAGCCATAGAAACTTTTGAAAAACTCAAAGCGAAAGGCTTTCAAGCAATATTGGACGACAGGAGTGAATACACTCCTGGATGGAAATTCAATGAGTGGGAACTAAAAGGCGTGCCCATTAGGATAGAGATTGGTCCTCGAGACCTCAAACAGGAAGAGGTGACCTTGGCAAGACGTGACACTTGCCAGAAAACCACTGCCAAACTGGACGAAGTAGTGCAAGCAATAGAAAAGTTGCTTGAAGAAATACAAAATAACATTTACACTAAAGCTAAAAAAACGTTACAAGACAAAACAACTGTTGTGGAGAACTACGACGATTTCCAGAAGGTGCTTAGAAATAAAGGTGGCTTCATTAAAACAGCGTGGTGTGGCAATACGAATTGCGAAGAAAGAATAAAAGAAGAAACTGGAGCAACAATTAGGCTGAGACCTTTCGAGAAGAAGAAAAACGTAGCTAGCTGTGTCTACTGTGGAGAGAAAGAAGGAGAAATGGTGTACTTCGCTAGGTCATATTAAATGCGTGAAGTCTAATCGGACAGAGTTACGTATTTCTCAAGTTGCTTAGCTACTTCTGGTAGACTGAGCTTTTTCAGCGTCGACTTTCTAGGTATTCCCCTTTCATCCCAGCCTCTCTTGGCGTAGTATGTTTTTAGCATAACTTCGAATTCCGCTAAATCAAGCAGGGCGCCTTTCATTGGTCCTTTTGTTAAGGGCCTCTTAAACCACTTCATAGGTGGAAGTTCCATCTCCCTTTTCCAGTTGCTTCCATACTCTCGTATCCAAAAAGCACGAATCAAGTTCAGTGTTCTGTCAGCAGCGTACATAAGAGCCTTAAAGGGAAGATCCTTTCCTGTTGCTGCTTGAAGGTACTTTGTGTACCATTCAAGTTTAAAGCCCAATGAAGTATTAGGGAAACGGCAGACAATAAGGGACTCCAAAACGCCACCGCGAATTCGCTGCATCTCTATGACTTTGTTAATTTTCTCATCAGCGTAGCCTCTGCGATCAAACTTGACTTCCCAAGATAGAACCCACGCTTCCTTGTGATGGGCGCCAACCGAGCTTGTAGCATATGATAATGCCATAGCAGGTGAAGCGTGACAGTCGTAAGCTGATACTTCCAAACCCTTAATATGCATGGACCATTCTTGTGAACCTTGACCGATTTTTGCTGCAGCGGTTTTTACGCCTTCAGCCAGGAGCTTTCCGAAACCGCGCCTGTAAGCTATGTCATTAATTAAGTCTTTTGTTTCTTTGTATTTTCCCCAATCGAGCTTTTCAGTGATTAGGTTTTTTTGGGAAGTTTCTATTGCGAAGCCTATCACGTTACCAAGCGAAATCGTGTCTAAACCAAGTTCATCTGCGAGTCGGTTTAAAACCGCAACCTGCCTGAGATTGCCTATACCAATATTTGAACCTAGCATTGCCACATTTTCGTAGTCAACTTCAGACTCAATTCTATTAGAGTTCTTAACCACGTTACCGCAGGTCATATTGCAATTTGGGCAACCTCGGTTTCCAACTTTGATTTTTTCCATGGCAAACCCGCCAATTTTGTCAGCTTTTTCAAAAACACCCTCACTAAAATTGAAGGTGGGTAATGCACTGTTTTCTTGGCACCACTCTACCGTAGACATTGTTCCCTGTTGTTTCCAAAAAGCATATTTTGGCATTGTCATTATTTCTCTGTAACCAGCAGCAATCAGTTCCTTCAGGTCCTGTTGGTAGGCAACAGGAACGTCATTGAACCCCTCGAAAACTATAGCCTTCAAGTTCTTGGAACCCATTACAGCGCCCATGCCAGCTCTTCCCCCGGCGCGGCCTTCTTGAGAAATAACTACAGCAAACTTTACGAGGTTTTCTCCAGCTGGACCAATAGAGACTACTCCTACGTTACGCCCGTACATTGCTTTCAATTGAGCTTCAGTTTCAAACGAAGTTAAGCCCCAGAAGTCTTTAGCGTCTACAAACTCAGCGACCTTGTTTTTGACGTAGAGAAGAACCGGCGTTTCCGCTTTACCCTTAATAATAACAGCATCGTAGCCTGCCTGCCTCATATGAATTCCCGCATAAGTCCCTATGTTTCCATCGCCGTAGCCACCCGTCAAAGGACTTTTAGCGGCTATAACTAATTTACCGGTGTTTGGTATACCTAAGCCTGTTAAAGGTCCAGCAGCAAAAACAAGCCTGTTTTCAGGTGATAAAGCGTCAACACCTGACGTTAGCTGATCCCACAAGATTTTTGCTGCGAAGCCTCTACCGCCAATGTAGCTTAGAGCTAAGAGAGAATCGTATGATTCTGCAACTGCCTTGTTTCTGGTTAAGTCAACTTGGAGAAAGCTACCATTCCAACCAAACAGCGATATCACCCGACATTATACTAATACAAATTCTAATATCTTAGTGAAACTAAAATGTTTTTGAAAAATTACGATTTTATATTCTGTGAAAGAGATTGTGTTGCTGGTATTTCTAATTCACGCGTGTCAATTTTTCGGAAGCTTTATGTTATTGAACTGCGCAACTGTGCATTAATATAGAGGCTTTAGAGTGGTTAAAGTTAAAGTTGCTGAACGGGCGAAGACTATTGAGTACGCTATACGCGACGTCATAGTCAACGCAGGACGAATTACGAAAACGGGAAAAAAGATTTTTTACCTTAACATAGGAGACCCTGTAGCCTTTGACTTTCCCACACCCAAACACATTAAGAAAGCGTTAATTGAGGCAGTTCAATCTGGAAAAAACTTTTACTCACCTTCAGAAGGTATTCCAGAACTTAGACAAGCTATAACTGAAAAAGAAAAGCGAGTCAACGACGTCAACGTACCGGCGGAAAAGGTCTTGATTACCTCAGGAGTCTCCGAGGGAATTCAAATGTTGATAGCTGCTCTAATAGAAAAGGGCGATGAAATCCTTATTCCAGGACCTGCCTATTCACCGTACATATCCTACACTAAGGCTTACAATGGAACACCAATCACTTACGAAACAGTTGAAGAAGAAAACTGGCAACCGAACATTGACGACTTGAGAAGTAAAATCTCAGAAAAAACACGTGCCATCGTAATAATAAATCCAAACAATCCCTCAGGCGCGCTTTACAAAAGCAAAATAGTCAAACAAATGCTGGATGTAGCAGGAGAACACGATCTCCTTGTTTTATCTGATGAAATTTACGACCAAATAAGATACGTTGAAGACTACTTCAGCACAGCCCACTTAGCAAAAGACTTACCCGTAGTTGGATTAAACGGCTTCTCCAAAGTGTACCTAATGACTGGGTGGAGACTGGGATACATTTACTTCCACGAACCAAACGATGAATTGCAAGAGCTGCAAGAAACAATCGAAAAAGAGCAGCGTATAAGAATCTGCGCTAGCACCCCAGTCCAGATGGCAGGTATAGCTGCATTGAAAGGCCCACAAGACCACGTAAAAGACTTAGTGGAAAAACTCAGGATTAGAAGAAACTACGCATGGAAGAGACTAAACAAGATTGAAGGGATAAGCTGCGCAAAACCGGAAGGCGCATTCTATATTTTTCCTAAAATCCACTATGTCGGATCAAAATGGAAGACAGACATTGAGTTTGCTATAAAACTTCTCGAAGAAACAGGGGTGCTTTTGGTTCATGGTTCAGGCTTTGACCCGATTTACGGCGCAGGGCACGTCAGAGGAGTATTCCTTCCGCCTATTGAAACTCTGGAACAAGCATTCAATGAAGTAGAGCGGTTCATGAAAAAGAAGTAGCTACGAAGCCGTTTTGACGCTTCGACTTTAGGGGTAGATTTGCACTCCGAACGCTGGGTCAGCAGTTGCTTTTTCAAAAGCCCCCATCAACTTCTTTGTGACAGGACCTGGTTTACCGTTGCCTATTTTCCGCTTGTTCACTTCTCTGATGGGCACAATTTCCGCCGCTGTTCCAGTGAAAAAAAGTTCGTCGGCGGTGAACAACTGGAACGGCGTTAAGTTGGCTTCAGAGACTTCGTATCCCAAGTTTTTGGCAAATTCGGTTGCAAGCTTGGCTGTGATGCCTGCTAATGCGCCAGTGCTGTTTGGCGGAGTAAAGACCTTGCCATCTTTAACTATGAAAAGGTTCTCGCCCACTCCCTCGGATACAAGACCGTTTTTCTCCAAACCTATAGCTTCATCAGCACCATACGCAGTGGCTTCCATCTTAGCTAACACGCTGTTAAGATAGTTCAGCGATTTTATCTCATGCGTCGTTGTGTCCACAGGGTGTCTTCTAATCCAAGTTATAACCGTGGAAATGCCTTTCTCTTTGGCTTCACTGGACATTATGGATATGGTATCTGTTATTATGATAACTGAGGGTTTGGGGCACTTACGCGGGTCCAGTCCAAGGTCGCCCACACCGCGGGTTACCACCAAGCGGATATAAGCATCTCGTAGATTGTTTTTTCGCAGGGTTTCCACTACGGCCCTCGTCATCTCGTCTTCTTTTAAGGGTATCTTCAACATCAATGCGTGTGCAGAACGATAGAGCCTACTTATATGCTCTTTTAGTTTGAACACTATTCCGTTGTAAGCCCGGATTCCCTCGAAAACACCATCACCATATAAGAGTCCGTGATCGTAGACTGAAACTGTGGCCTTTGACTTCGGATAGTAGACTCCATTTATGTAAACCTGCAGTTCTTTTCCCATAGGGTTCCCTCATGTGTTAACGTTTCTTATTAGGCTATGATTTGATATAGTTTTTGGCAATGTTGTATATGCTTCGTTTATTAGCCATAAAACTGTGATCTTCTAGAAAGATATAACGGCAATGGAAGAGGTTTGAAAGGCTTACCCTCAAGTTTACCTGCAACTTTAGTCATCAAATCATCCAGCTTCATCTTTTGCACTTTTCCGTGAGCCTCTCTGTCTCTAACTGGCAGAACCCCCGACTCAAACTCTCTCTGCCCTAAAACTATGACATAAGGAATCCACTCCCTCTCCGCCTCTCGAATTCTCTTCTGCAAAGTAGCCGAACGGTCATCGATATCCACGCGTATGCAGAGAGCAGTCATCTTCTTCGCGATTTCATCAACTTTTTCAATGAAACCATCAGAAATAGGTATCAGCCGCACTTGGGTAGGCGAAAGCCACAACGGAAGCATTGGTAATTCGCCTCTCTGCTGCGCTTTGAAAGCTTTTTCCAGCAAAGCGTAAACGCATCTTTCGATAGCTCCGCTTGGAGAACAATGCAGAATCAGAGGATTTAGTTTCTCGCCTGTCTCGTCAACATAGGTAATATCGTATCTTTTCGCGTTTTCAACATCTATCTGGTCGGTGGACAGCGCCGCTGCTTTATGCTGATTGTCGATAAAGTTGGCGTCCCATTTCAGCATGAAATAGAAGAAACGTTCCTTCCAAACTTCAGCTAAAAGTGGTTTACCATAAATTTTTGCCAATTCTAAGATGAACTCTTTATTTTCTTCATAGAAGTCCTTCGTGAAGCGCAGCGCAATTTCGTAATCGCCCTTTGTCAAGCCAATGTTGCCCAGTATGTTTATGCACAGGTTAAAGCGCTTCTTAAATTCATGTTTTGCCTGTTCTAAATTGGCGCAGAAGGCATGGCAGTCAGGCATTGTAAACGCGCGCAGGCGCCTTAAGCCGCAGACTTCGCCGCTTTTTTCGCGTCTGAAACTGTAGCGAGTTAACTCGTAAAGTTTCAGAGGCATCTGCTTGTAAGAGAATTGGGTATCATGCACCATTAAGAATTGCCCGAAACACGCGGCAAACCTGAGAAAAAGGTCTTTATCCTCTGTTTTCAACAGGTACTGTCGTGCAGGAAAACGGTTCAGGTAGTCCGCTAAGCTTGGATGATTAAAATCGTACATAACTGGAGTTTCAACTTCCATCGCTCCATAACTAATCATTTCGGCGGTGACAAACTGCTCCAGCAACGACTTGATCAATCTGCCTTTCGGGTACCAACGAAGGTTTCCTGGGTCGCTTCCCGGCTCGTAATCTACTAATTCGAGTCTCTTCATCAAAGACACGTGAGGAGGCATCTGCGTGACTGCGCGGGTCTTCTTAATCTCGTATTGAGAGAACTTTTTCAGGTTGTAATATCCTTTGAAATTGAATTCTTCAATCGGCACCAGTGAGCCGTCGGTTTGGAGAACGTACCAAAAAGACTTGAGCGTATCTTCAGCTTTCAATGCTGCAGAAACTTGTTCTTCTTCCTTAACTTCTTGTTGCACTTCCCTTTTTTCAACTTCGGTTACATAGGAGCGTGACTGTTCTGCCAACGGGTGTCCCTTTATGGAAAGCGTGAATTGTTTAGTCCAGCCGAAAGGAGCACGGTAAGTTTCGATGCCTTTTTCTTTTGCGTAGCCTTCCATTTCTTTAATCAGTTTAAGCGCTTCAAAAGGCTTTGCCAAGTTGCTGCTCAAGTGTGCGAAAGGATAAAGTAATATACGGTTAACTTTGAGGTTTTGAAGGAACGCGTGCACGTCTTCTATAGCTTTCTGTGTAGTAGCTACGTTATCGCCCGCTTCGATGGCGGTGAATAAGACCACAACTTCTTCAAAACGGATCTCTTCATTTGCCGCTTCTTCAGCTATGTTAATCTCCTTCTTGACAGGCTTATAAACAATATAGTTAGAATGCAATTGCAGTATTCTCATGATGCTTCACTCTTCTTAAGCGCTGTAACGCCACTTGTCAATAGTCTTGTCCTTTCTAGTTTTCTTCTTAAATTCTTTGTAGTGTTCTTTGCAAACGTAAACACGTTTTTCGCCACTGCCAACATTTAACCCGGCAGACTTGGCTTTTCCAGTTGACAGTGAACGGACAGCCTCTCTGTTGCAACCGATCACGCTGCAGTTAATTCCTTTATCTATGCGACCCAACAGTTAATGCCCTCATACAATCTTACGCAGTACAATACGCGTCATGACTTAATTTCTTTTTCATAGACAGAACGCGCCCTTTGATAAATCTCTTCTTTTTCCCCGAAAAATGTAGGTCCAATGCCTTCAATAACTAGAGAAGCTGCAGCAGCGCCAACACAAGCGCACCAAAAAGAATCCTTTTGACGTATGTACTCAATTAAAAAACCTCCCATGAAAGCATCCCCAGCGCCAGTAGGGTCAACAATAGCTCGTGAGCTACATGTGGGAATGTTATAAAGCGTTTTCTCCACGGAAAGCACAGCACCTTGGGAGCCTAAAGTCACTATGACTGTTTTAACTCCAAAGTCGTGGATGGCGTTTATCGCCTCGTTTATATTAGATTTTCCGGTGAGCGCAGTGATTTCCTCCAGCGAAGACTTGTAAATGTTTACTAGGCTGAACAGTTTTTTATCAACTGAAGAGCTTGGTGTAACCTTTCCCGTTTTTTTATCAAAGCGCCGCAATAAACCTTGAGGGTCAAGTGATAAAACATCCGTACAACTTTTCAATCTCTCGACAACTTCATATGGTACTTCGCCTGCGATAGGCGCTATGTGAATAGCTTTAGTGTGCAGAGCCTTTGGCAAGTTACTCAAACTTATAGGAGCCGCCTTGCTTTCCAGTCTAAGTATCCTGCTTGATAGGTCATTGCTGTATTTCAAATCGAAACGCGTTGTTCCCACCCTCTTGAGCTTAACGATGTTGGAAACGTCTATTCCTTCTTCCCTAAGTAGCCACAAGTAAGCCTCTGGAAAATCTCCCCCAACCTTGGAAATCACGGAAACTGTTCCGTCCAAACGTTTTGTCACAAAAGAAACATAAGTTACAGAACCGCCCAAAACCACGAAAGGCATAGAACGACTTGGCAAACGAATAGTATCTATAGCGAAATGACCTACTACTGTCACATCAAAATTCTGGTTTTCCATCAGAGCCCCTATGAAACACGTAATGGAGTATCTGATATATAGAAATAACTGAACTTTCAAATCTTAATTTGTAAGAGATATTTAAGATGTTACTGCCGTCAGTTTTGCTGCATGTATCTTTGGAAAATGCTAGTCGGCTCTTCCTCTCTTCTTCCTTTAAAACCGGTTCCGCGTCTTGCCCATGCGTTTTTTAAATCAAAATTGGACTTGAGCTTGAAACGCATTCGTTTATCTGAGACGCGTTTCGAGAAGCATATGCTGCAGTAAACAGGCTTGCCTTCTTTAGGCTTGAAAGGCACTGTGGTGTTTTTACCACATTCATCGCATTTTGTTCCAAACATTTTCTTTTGTGGCGTTTAAAATCACCTCTAATTCCCTTGGTTAAAAATTGAAAATAGAAATTTTCAATTATTATGCTGGTATAACTTGCCACCTGATTTAAAGGTTTGCAAGCAAAATAGTAAAAAGTGTGAAATAAATAGAAAGGTTAATCCTTCAGTTCAGTTTGTTCAATCTTTAACTTAAATTGATTTGTCGAATCATATCAACGGCTATTCGCAGCTATTCATAGAAGGATATATTAACTTTTACGAGAATATATACAAAATAATTGAGGAACATTTTAGATTATTAGGCGATAACTAAATTTTGTGAAGTTTTGTCGTCTATCAAATTATATAAGAAAGGGGGAAATAAAATAAGCATTAAAGACGAAGCCGAGTTATTCATGGCTATGCGAAACTATAGTTGTGAAGATAGGGAAAAATCAGATGAAGGAATAGACATCACTGCTTTAGATACTGCATCAAATGAAAAAGTTCTGTTACGAATAGTAGAATCAAAATCCAAATCTGGATTTGTTGGAGTAGACACTGTGCGTAAGATGTTGGAAGCTATGGAAAAAGAAGACTATGATAAAGGTGTTCTCTTCGGCAAAAGGTTCACGGACGCTGCAAAACAAGAATTAACACAAAACGACATTCAGAGAATCTCCGAAGGATACATGCCAACCTTCAAGCCGGAAAGGCTCTACCTTCGAATAAATCAGTACGTTAACGATTTGTGCAAGGTCAAGTGCGGGAAAATTCCGGAGAAAGAATCCGACTGCAAAGGCGATTGTAGAGTCAGAGTAATCAGCGATAATGCTTCCTTTCATTTTGAACAAGGATGGATAAACCTAATGAAAAAAGACCTGAAACAACTTTTGGCGCTAAAGAACTCCAAGAAATCCGATTAGTCGATTTAACCTCAAAATTGCATATTAAGCCCCCTTAAACCCCAAAAAACATAGGCAAAACATGGTTCTACTCTGTAACGCCGTTGGACACCACGTAAAAAACACTGGAAGGGTAGCAATGAAGAATTGCTAAATCAGGACTGAAGTAGCAGTATAGCTTTCGCCAAGTCACCTTCACATTCTTCCAAGGCTTTTCTTGCTTCATCCACACTTTTGCCCGTTTGGTCGGCCACAAGTTGCACGTCTGCGTCAGAAATAGAAATTTCAGAAGCCCGGGCAGCATAATGTTCAGGAGCTTTCTCCGTTACTTTTCCACCAACAACCTGAAAGATTTTTTGCCCCTGCATTTCAAGAATCGCCACTTCAGGTTCTTCTATTGTTATATCCTTACTGTTGGTCCTAATGATGACTTGCTTAACATCAGGAACAGAGTCCATATTCATGCCCATGCGTTGCATCATGCGCCTTTGTTCTCGGGGATTCATGCGTCTATGCATAATTGATCGCTTCCACAAACTATTCTGCGATATGGGTTATATACTTAACTTTATTTTGCACATCCGCGCCTAACTTTGACTGCAACGCCAGTTTTGAAAGCCTTCATCTCCAAGGCGGAAAGCAACGCTCGTCCAACCGCTATAACCTGGTGATCCTCGTCGAGAATTATAACTTCGTCCCTAGCATGGACTTCGTCATCAACTGTTACAACATGAACGGCAAACACATCTCCACCTTTTGCAATGAAGTCTGAAATGGCGTTTTGCACTGTGACGAAACATCTAGCGGAACCGCGGTTTTCAGCTATAATCTTAGCAGCAGCGATACTTAGGGACAGCAAACCATCAGTAGGACGAAGTGTTGCCAGTCTTTCACCGTTTAGATGTATAAAGCGTATCCTTCCAGTGGCTTTGGAATACGTTATATCAACGTTTTCTGGAAAAAGCTTGACACCTATGCCTTTTCCGAATTGGTAGTCAGCCGTGCTTCTGATTCGGCTCAACGCATTTTCCACTTTTTCACCCGTGTTCTGCATTTCTGATTCGACAAGTATAAACACTACCGTACAATAAAGACAAATAGGTGAAAAATCTTTGCGATGCGAAGTCTGCGGACGCAAAATTCATGGTGTTCCGGTAAGGGCTCTAATTGAAGGCGCCAAGCTAACAGTTTGCATTGAATGTTCAAAACATGGAAGAATAATCAGGGAAGAGATTGAGCAGAAAGCTCCGAAGAAATCTTTGTCGCATATGCTGTTTTTTCAGAGAAAGAAGCTGCCCCAAGCTAAAGTGGATACCACTCAAGAGATAGTAGAAGATTATGATTCGAAGATTCGGCGCACACGAGAAAAGCTGGGGCTTTCTCATGAGGAACTTGGCAAAAAAATAAATGAGAAGGCGTCCGTTATAAGCAAACTTGAGACTAGGAGGATGACACCTAACAATCTTCTCGTCACGAAGCTTGAACACGTTTTGAAAATTAAGTTGCTTGTTCCAATAAGAGAAGAAAAAATATTACCGGGTTTTCCTAAATCGCCAAATCGGGAAAAAACTTTAGGCGACCTTATAAAGATGAACAAGAAAGGCGAGGAGGAAAACACAGAACGAAAGCAATCATAGTTCAAAGACGACTAAGTCACGAAACATCAACTTTAGAGGAACTCAAAGAACTTGCGGAAGCCGCAGGATATTTTGTCGTCGCAAAAGTTGAGCAGTTCAGAGAGGCTGACGCCCGATATCAGATAGGTGCTGGAAAAGTAGAAGAATTGGCCGTGCTTGTCAAGGAGACGGGCGCGGAAAGAATTCTATTTGACAATCCGCTAAAGTCTGTTCAATCCTACAATTTGGCTAGAGTGACAGGTGTAGAAGCCATTGACCGGTTCAAGCTGATACTTGAGATTTTCACGAAAAGAGCTACAACAACAGAGGCTAAACTCCAGATTCAGCTTGCAACGCTTCGGTATGAACTGGCGCACGCTAAAGAACGCGTAAGACTAACAAAGTTGAAAGAGCAACCAGGATTTATGGGGCTAGGCGCCTACGAAGCAGATGTTTATCATGACGCTGTAAATAGGCAGATTAAAACTATACGAAGGAAACTTCGGAAAATCCAAGAGAAACGGCTTTTACACCGTGAAAGAAGAACTGAACTAGGTTTTTTCACAATTTCTTTAGCAGGATATACAAGTGCCGGGAAAAGCTCATTGTTTAACGCTCTAACGGAAGGAAAAGCAAGGGTGGACAAGGCGTTGTTCACGACGCTCTCAACCACAACGCGACTCATAGAAATCTCCAAAAGACCTTTTCTCTTAACTGACACCGTCGGCTTTATAGACCGATTGCCTTTAACCTTGATAGAAGCATTCCGTTCAACTCTTGAAGAAACAATCTATTCTGACCTCATATTACTGGTGCTAGATCTAAGTGAACCCCTACAGAAAATTGAAAAGAAAAACAGCGTATGCTTGGAGACAATTGAGCGAATAGGTGCAATAGGGATACCAATTATAACAGTGATGAACAAAATTGACTTGTTAAATAAAGCTGAAATGAAGCAGAAGCTTGAAGCATTAAAGCAGAAGACAAAGAATCCAATTCTCATATCGGCACAGCAACAAACAAACCTAGAATTGTTGAAGCAGGAAATACTGAAAAAACTCGAAGATTACGTTCACGTGTCATTCTCTATTCCGTTGACAAACGAAACCATGTCTTTTATGTCGTGGGTTCACGAAAGTGCGTTTGTGAAGGAAGCAAAGTTCATGAGCGACTATGTAGAAGTCACTTTAAAGGCAAAACCTTTATTCGCTGAAAAAGTAAGGAAACGGATTGAAGAACTTGATGGAAAATTTGGAAAAATCAATAAATCCTGATCGAAAACAAAAGATGCAGAAAATTGTCGTGCTGAGATGGGGTCACCGTCCACAACGGGATGCTCGGATGACAAGCCATGTTGCCCTAACAGCGCGAGCATTGGGCGCTTCAGGATTCTTGCTTTCTGATACAATAGACAAGAAACTTGAAGAAACTGTGGACAAGGTTACAGAGAACTGGGGTGGAAAATTCGCTTTTATAATGGGCAAAAAATGGAAAAACTTCGTTAGAGAATGGAAGACAAAAGGTGGAATCGTAGTCCATTTAACAGTTTACGGAGAGAACGTGCAAACCAGCCATGTTATAAATGAAATTCGAGAATCGGGAAAAGATGTTCTGGTGTTATTAGGAAGCCAGAAAGTTCCTGGAGAATTTTTTTCAGATTACATTTCAGACTTTAATGTGGCGGTCGGAAATCAACCACACTCTGAGTGTGCAGCTCTCGCTGTATTCTTGGACAGGTTTTTTGAAGGAAGAGAATTAGCTGAGGACTTTAAAAACGCTAAGATAAAGGTAGTACCTCAAAAGAGAGGCAAAAAAACGATAGTTAAATGTTGATTTTCTACGTTAAGAGCGTAGTTTACGTCCGAGAGTTTAAATATGGCAAGCGGGAAATTTTCCTTGTACCACGGAGGTGAGGCAAGTGGGAGGAAAACGAACATACGAAAAACGCATGTTTACAATACACGACCGCGAGTTTTGGCTTGCAAAAAACGAAGTTCAAAACGCGTTCGGTTGCCTCTACGCATTTTTGCGTTTAAATTTGCACAGTATAAAGCTGCGTAAATAAGCACGTATCTGCTTTGCTGCCAAGCGGAAAGATGGTTATCAGCAACGAGGATTAATCATAATCGCTGTCCTGTATGGTTGAATTGCAATATCCATAAAAAACTTAATTTCTTACATTTACAGTTAGCTTTTCGCAGGTTTCTCCATTGTTATTTTTCGCCAGCTAGAAAGTAGCTCTTTTTTGCATTCTTGCATGAGCTGAGCTTGTTCCGTCTTTATCTCAATTAACAAGTTTAACGCTTGTTCAAAAGGCAAGACAGAGAATAATTTGTTGTCGTCAGGGTTTACAGTTACTATTCCTTTGCTTTGAAGGTTCTTGAGACTGCAAGTGAGTTTCTGCTTGCTAAGCTTCAAAACCTTAGTCAAGTTCATTATTTCTATCGGCCATTTTTTTGCTAGGTGAACATACACCTCAGCATCAATCCTTGGAAGCCCAAGATCAACTAATGCTTTTACTACACGCTCTAAACTCAAATTACCACATCCAGATAGATCCAAAAAAAGGAAAAGGCAAAGTTGTTTTTTTCAGATCGCATTTTTGAACTAAGGAGTTAGACTTATTTGGCCCCAAAGAGCGTTGTCAAGACCATAATGTATCGGTGCAAAAGGTGTTTCAGGAAAATTGTATGGGGCTCCCATGTAGGTTATTGCAGAGTCTCCTTGACCATAAAGTTCAACTCTTTCACCCGTATCTGAATCCACCAAGTTGCTTGTTGTTATCACCCATTTGACATTAGGTATTATTCCAATCATTTTCATGACAAATTCTCCCGTTGCTTCACGTTCACCTACTGTCACTACAGCATCAGCAACATGAAGTATATTCTGGACTGTGGCTTTTCCAGTTTCCAGTTGCACTTGAACTGTTATTTCCCGATTTATTGTTCCTTCGAATGGACCTGAATCAAAATAGCCAAAAAGGATCCGTTTTGAGATAACAATATTTCCAACACTTCTTGATTCTACTATTTTTGCATCCATTTTCATTAATATAGGATCCATAGGATCAACTGTAATGGGTTTAGATGCCAGAGATATGTTAATAGGGGCAATAATTAGAACAGCTAACAAAACTACTGCTGTACTTACTATTTTCTTATTCATTCTTTTTCACCTCCCCCTGATGGACTAGTCGGAACTGTCATTCCGATTATCGAAAACTAGTTAAAGTCGGTAATCGCACTTAAAATTGGGCTGGGTACAATAGTCACCACCCACTGTTATTAGACGTGACTTAATTTGAAGAGGGGGACAATAGAAGAAGCTTTAAGAGATTTTGGACTAACGAAGAAAGAGTCAGAAGTATACATTTTCTTAGGTAAGCGAGGTCCCCTTAAAGGTGGAGACGTTGCCAAGCAGATTAAAATGAATAAGGGTCAAGTTTATCGAACACTGAAAAGTCTTCAGAAAAAAGGTTTGATGGAAGCAACTCTTGAATATCCAACTCGTTTCACAGCTGTGCCATTTGCGAAAATTATTGATTCTTTCATTAAAGCTAAGCAAGAAGAGGTTGCACTAGTAGAAGAAAGAAAAAAAGCATTAATAGATGATTGGGAGAACATAAGCCAAACCGAACTTCAATTTCCATTAGAAAAGTTTGCAGTGATTGAAGGCACAAAAAAAATCTATCAGAAAATATCTCAGATGGTAAAAGAGACAACTACTCAATTGTCAGCTATTTCAACGGTTTCAGACTTAGTGCGTGCCGACCAATTTGGTGTCTTTGATTCTGCCTATCATCATCCGTTAAAATCTAAGGTTCAATTCCGTTTTCTCACAGAGTTATCCAATCAGAATCTGAAAGCAATGAAACTTCTTAGAGCAAAATTGAAAGCTGGACTGGATTTTAGAGGAAGAAATCCTGACTTAGGCTTGACCGCATTTCCTCGATTGGTTATAAGAGATGGTGAAGAACTCATCTTTTTTATCACAAGAACCGATCAAGAAGAGTGTCTTTGTACAAACTGCAAATCTCTAATCCAAGCTTTTTCGAGCGTCTTTAACAATCTTTGGTGTAATTCAATAGATATTGAGCAGAAAATTATGGAGCTTGAAACTGGAAAGCCAACCCCTAAAATGGTCCTTATTAAAGATGCTGAGAATGCTAAAAGAAAATATGACAAATTTTTGAAAAATGCCCGAGATGAAATTATGATTGTGACCTCTTCTGAAGGTCTTATTGATTTTTATAATCGGATCGTCCAGTTGAAAGAGTGGACTAAGAGAGGTGTGGCTATTAGAATCATGGCACCAATTATTGAAAAGAATTTCAAAGTTTCACAAAAACTTTTAGAGTTATGTGAAGTAAGACATGTTCCCATAAGTTACCTAGGAACAACAATAATTGATGGAAAGCATCTTTTTCAGTTCAAGTATCCTCCGTTAGAGCCAGAGAAGGCATTTTCGTTACCGTTTTTTAGGAATACGTTCTATGCAAACGATTCTGAATACATTAAAAAAACGAAAACCATGCTGAATGACATTTGGAGAAAAGCTTGCGTCCCATCCCCTGTTACCATAGAATCAATAATTGTGCCTACGGAAACCGCAACTGCGACTACAGATTCATCCAGTCCTGTTTTAAAGAATTTTAGAAAGGTAGTTACTTTTTCTATTGAAGATCAAAAAACTCCTGGAAATCTCACAGAAAGAGACGTTTTGAATAAGATACTTAGAGCCAAGAAAAACTTAGAACCTATTCGATCTAGAGAAGGCGCGTTGCTTTTAGCAAGTACTGGGCAAGCCATTATTCATCCACCCGATTACTTCAATCTGCCTGATATGATGCTTCATGCCTTTCATGTTGATGAGCATTCTTCAAATGGGGGTGGAGATAACTTAGTAGTCTTCTTATGGCTTGACACTCCTTCCGGTTTTGGTTTTGTACCAGTTGCGATTTTGGGAAATACGCCCTCTCAAGATATTTTGAAGAGGATTTTTCGTGGTACTCCAGCTGGAAATAATTTCCACCTTTTAATGAAAGACGAGTTCCATGTCCGGATACATGGGCACACACTTTTTGCTGGTTGGACCGTTCAAGTACCACTGTTTCCTCCGTCATACAGTCTTCCTCCTTCATGCTTTTTGCTTGAAGGATTTGGCAAAGTCAAAACTGGAAAATTATCCCTGGTTTACCAGAGTGGCTTTAAGAACTGGATTGAATTCAATGCATTTGAGGCACTTGTAACTTTCTTCCACCCATCATCACAGTATTCAGGACCCGGTACTGATGGTATATTATTTAGAGATTATGTTGGTGAAGCATACATACCTACATAATGGAGTTCAAAAGAATTTAATCCACCTTACGAATAATCTCGCGAATTCTTTCAGGTTTTTTAATGCGTCTTTGGAATCTATTTAGCCGCAACTCGTCCAACTTTTTCTATTCTTTGATAGAGTTTGTATCCAATTATTGCACCCGCAATACCTTCAATTATTATCACTGGAAGCATCAACAAAATAACATTAACAAAGGTCGCTAAAACGGTTGGAAGATAGAACAAGTAAAAATTAAGCATTTGCACAAATGGAGATATTAAGAATAATTCAAGGGTACTTATAATTGCCCACCATCGCAATTTGTTGCTTCTTTTAAAAAACCCATAAATGCTATTGCATACAATGTCTACCTGCAAAGCATTGATTATTATCGGTATCCTGGCTAGGATATCAAATGGTATTCCACCAAAATATGTTGGAATAACCAGTATAGCAAATAATATATTTTGTAATAAGAATCTCCATCTTCTACCCTGATACATAAGCAAAGCAAGACTGATGATAATAGCAAAACCGATACTGAAAAGATAATTTGACCCGGGTATTCCAGTGAACAACCAAGCTATTTGACCTATGAATACTGTGTAGACAAAATTAGTAACTGCAAAAAGAATGACAAGGGCAAGGTCTCTGCTCTCCCACATTTGCTAACTCTCTCGTGATGAACCAATATTTGACAAGTTGCATAAAATACTATTCAACAATTGTCTTTCCCCTTTAAGTTGAGTGTGCAAAGTCCCAGCAAACCCTTCTCCAGCTTTTCCTAAACAAATAATCAACTGTTAATCAAGATCCCAATCTAAAATTGGGTTGAATTAGCACACCAAGATGTCTGCTTTATAACCCATACAATAATGTCTAATCCTATGATGCAGAAAGCACGTTTTGCTTCGACAAATAATTCCTAATAATCCGACTGCTAAAAGCCATTATCTTCAGACAGAGCGAAAGAGTACAAACCACTGGCGGAACGAACAGCCCGCCGCGCCTATTGCAAAAAGGTTGGTCAAGATTTTTACGAAGATTCAGTTGCTGAGACAGGAATAGCTATAGGAATTGCAGAGAGATAGATTTGTGTCAAGTTGTACGAGATTTTCCAACTAATTACTTTTCTCATAACACTAAAATGATTTTCCAGCATTCAAATTTTTTAAGGCTAAAAGAATTTAAACCAATATAGGAGTGCACATAAGCTGGATAAACTGCAACGTGTTTTAGAAACCCTTTGCAATGATTACAATAAAAAAGTTTTTTTGCCAATTTTAGAGGCCGACATTGCCGCCTACCTTTACCATCTTTGGGTCTCAGAATTTGGAGAAGCAGTCAATTTGCATCTAGATACCCGAGTCTATCAGAAACTTGATCGCAGGTTTGATTTTGTAGTCGGCAGTGTTGATTATGGAGCTGGAAGACCTTGTATCACTAAACCAGAATTAGTCACTGAATTAAAAGCCTTCCCTTATGGCTTCACTGACTCGCAGCATTACGTTCATTATCTTCACGTAATAAAGGATGATCTTCCAAAACTCGCAGCCCTTAGCAATCCAAAGAATTTTCGGTACGAGATACTCTTTGACGAAGACAATTATCTTAGAGGATTTGACAGAAAAAATAACTGTTTAAGAATAGAACGCCTGATCAAACAACGAGATGAACTTGATCAAAATATAATAGTTGTTTACCTCAGAAAGACCGCGGAAGGGTTAAAATGCAAATTCACCTAGCAGATTAAATTGGATCTGAGCACGGAATTAGCTATTAACGATTTAGATTTCATCCATATATTTATTTGAAGAACAACACGAAACGTTTTTATCATTCACCTTGTACATCGTTTGTTGCAATAAAAGTGTTGGAGTATTAACAGATTGAACGATCAATTTGACAAAAATAATGCGTCAAATTTAGGACGTAAAATTGAAATATTGAACTAATACTGTAATGTATTCGCAGTTTTTCCGTTTTCAATCTTGTTCGCCATGAATTCCTTCTTCCCTTGCTTAATTCGCCCCCGCAATTTTGCTCTTGCAACGATGAATTTTGTTAAACAAAACTGCGAATACGAACATTTTAGCGTAATTAATGTTGATTTCATTAGAAATTTGAAGAAGAGTTTTATTGAAGCAATACGGTTATTTATGGGGAAAGGAAAGCAGAGCATGTTATCAACTATTGATGATGCAACATTGATGAAAGTTGCAACGGCGATGGGCGAGGAAGAAGCCGTAAAACTGATTGAATTCATAAAAAGTGTAGATGAAATAACAGATGACGAAATCGCTAACAAAACCGGTATTCGATTAAACATAGTTCGCAGAATCCTCTACAAGCTTTACGACCATTCTCTTGTGAGTTTGAGAAGAACACGTGACCCCAAAACTGGATGGTTTATATTTCACTGGAAACTCCAACCAAACCAGCTCGAAGGCTTCATTCTAAGCCAGAAACGCAGAGTTCTTGAGAAACTGGATACTCGGCTAGAATATGAAAAGAATCATGATTTTTTTTGTTGCAATACACCGGGATGCAAGCGAATCCCGTTTGAAGAAGCTGTAGAACTAGTTTTTCATTGTTCCACTTGTGGCAAACCTTTAGCGCATTGTGAAAACGGAAAATTTGTTGAAAAATTATCGGCTAAAGTTGAACAGCTGAGAAAAGAACTGGGTGAGTGAAACGCTTCCTTCCAAGGACCAAGCGTTACAGCTTCTCCGTGAAAAACAATGCTCCGAGAAAGTCATAACCCATTGTATGGCAGTTGCAGAACTTGCACTTGAGACTGCCAGCGTCCTTAAGCAGAAAGGCTTCAGAATTGATTTTGAGCTCGTGGAAATAGGCGCGCTGCTCCATGACATTGGTCGCTCGAAAACTCACACTATCCACCATGCAGTTTTTGGAGCTGAAATAGCAAAATCTGCTAGTTTGCCCGACTCAGTGATTTCTATAATAAAAAGGCACGTTGGAGGCGGGATAACCACCAGTGAAGCAGAGAAATTGGGGTGGCCAAGGGACGTTTACGTTCCCATTACCCTCGAGGAAAAAGTTGTTTCTTATGCCGATAAGATGATTGCAAACGGAAAAAGAGTTCCGATAGATCTGATTATTAAGAAGCTTTCGGGGAAGATGAAGTGCGAGGCGGTTGAAAGAGTGAGGAAACTTTACGATGAAATAACCAGTCTTATTGGCGACTGCTCATGACTAATTTAACTTTACTGACGAAAATTAGCGATGATAAGCAGTTGAAACGAGTAGGGAAAGCTTTGAAAACTCAGTTAGAAGGGCTGGAAGTAGAAATAAAAATTTTAGGGGCCTCCGCTGGAGGTTGGGTTCAGATATCTCTCTCAGGAGAGGATGAAGGAATTGCGACGAACTATGTGATTCAAGAGGTAGGTCTCTGCCCGAGCAATTTTGAGAAGGTGGAAGCGTTTTCAACATTAAAAGGCTACATTGGCAATATTAGAAAAAACCCAGACGGGCTATCTGTAGATGTAGGGCTTTTCCAGCCGGGAATCATTCATGCAATCGTACCCACGGATCATTTGCAGACTGAACTCGTGGGTGGCAGGAAAATTGACTTGAGAAAGATAGCTGAGCTTTTCGGTTTCTGCGAAGGTGTACCAGTCAAAGTAAAAATAAACGGTTTTGCCAAGAATGAAAGCTACATAGACGCTGAGCTGTCAAGTGAACAAATCAAGAAATACGAGTTTTGGAGAGAATCACTTCTGGATAGACTATTAGTTCTAAATCCGACTCTTCAAGAGATAGATGCTACAATTAGACATTCTAATCTAGACCGAGACGTTATAGAAGTGGAACCTTTAGACCTTTTCGTGCACTCCTTAACATGTAAACTGGGAACGGATGCAGCAGGGTTAATACCGAAAATCGGCAGAAACTTAAAAAACGCAAGGTTCGCTGTGTTTAGCCCAAAAACTCTGAGATACTTCTTAAAAACCTAAAAATGCTTGTTGATTTTGCCTAAGTCTCTTATCACGCCTCCATAAAAGGGAATATAGTCTTTTCCGAGCATAAAACTAGCAGACTTTTTCAGTTATCCGCTTTTTGTCAGTATTCTTCTTACTTCTCCTGTGTCAGCCCACACTCCAACGTCGATGCGGTTAATGCCTCCTGCATAAACCCTGTCAAGGTGAAGCCTAACTTCCCAGTAAGGAACCAGTGATAGACCGCTGGTTCTGACGGTTGGGTGAAAGGTAGCTAGCACAGGATCCTCTAGCACTATAAAATCAGAAACTACCACGCCGTCCACCGTCCATGTGAAACCTTCCACCGCGTTTCTTGCGATTGCTATGGCTTCTTCTTCGGTTTTAACAGTAACTTCAGTGGTTTCAATGGTAAAAAGGAACCAACCGTCGGTTAGTTCTGTTAGAACGCCATCTTCGAATATTAAGCTCACGCTTTTCGGTGAAAAGTCAACATCATTTTCAGTATACTGCCATATGATATCTGCGTTACCTCCAGAAATAGAAACCGTCAGTTTGATGTTACCCTCCACCACTTCAGCGTTTTCTGTGTCTTCAACATGATCCAACATAGCGCGCATGTCTATCAAGTACGAAGTATCCTCAAAAGAGCTGAACCTATCCATTAAACCTTTAGCAGTATCCAATATAGTGTAAGGTTGAGGTTGAGAGTAAACCGGCGACCCTTCAAACAAATCCAAATGATACCTGGACAGCTTTTGGTTTCTAAACCTTAAAACAACATAAATTTGGTTTTCATTGTCGGCAAACGAATACTTCAAAACCTCTTCTGCTACTCCGCCTAATTCGGAACGGTGTTCCACAGTGTCACTTAACAGCGTCGCTTGAAATTCGCCAGTATCAAACTGAATAACATCCTCAAGAAAATCAATAGCATCATCCGTACTAGCACTCCAAGCCAACAACTGATCATACCTCGACTGTAAAAGCTCATGCTCATCAGACAACTGACTCAAAGAAGCATACTCAACATAAGAAAAACTCGCCAAAATAACAAGCACGATAACAAGCACCGCCAAAAACGATCGCCACCTCAAAGATAAAGGGAAACCATACTGTGAACGAACAGCTGGTGCCTCCTCCACAATTTTCATCGTGCTCACAGAAGCTTGACCGAAAGTGGACAGCTTATATTGCCCATTATCAGCCTTCGACAAAAGCTCACCTAGATTCTCAAGATGATAAGTCAAATGGGAACTGGAAACTCCAAGCACATCCAATATCTGCGAAAAGCTCATCGATTTCTCCGCCAGCATACGAAGAATCTTCCGTCTCACAGGATGCTTCAAAGAACTAAACATAATTGAGTAAATTTCTTCCTCTGAATCAGGCATTACTCCACCCTAAATTACTAATGCTTAAAAGACCTTAGAAAACTTTGTCATAGACAATAACCAAGAAACACAAAAGCTAGACATCTTCCTCAAATTTTCCTCTAAAGTTGAATACTTCAGAACCCTGTAAAAATCGATAATTTCGATGGTTTTGTTTTAAGACATTTTTTGGAAAACCTGGAATTTCTTATGTTTTGGTTTGTCAATTTTTTACGATGAAAAAGAACCTTGACTTTTAATAAAAATAATCCTATTCATTCTTTAGCTCGTTAAATATGCTCTCAATTGTGTCAATTGCTTTTTCTACATGTTTTTTTTCAATGTTTTTATGTGTTACCATCCGTATTTTCTTATCTGTCAAAGCCAAAGCAAGTATATCCTTTTGTCTAAGCTTCGAAATGAAAAAGTCAGCTGTTACTCCTAAGCCATCGATGCTAAAATACACCATGTTGGTTTGCACACAACTTAAGTCAACGCAAACTCCGTCTATCTTTGCTATTCCCTCAGCTAAACGTCTGGCGTTTATATGATCCTCTTTCAATCTTTCAATCATACTTTCCAAAGCCACAATACCCGGAGCAGCAATTATTCCAGCTTGGCGCATGCCACCGCCTAAGACTTTTCGTAATTTTCGCGCCCTTCTGATGAAATCGCGAGTGCCGACTAGCAACGAGCCGACTGGACAACATAAACCCTTGGATAGACAAAACATCAAGTTATCAACGTGTTTGACGAATTCTTTTACATCAGTATCAAGCGCAATAGCAGCATTAAAAATCCGGGCGCCATCCAAGTAAAGCTTCAGGTCATGATTGTGGGCTACTTCGCTAATTGCCTTTATCTGATCAGGCGTTATGATTGTTCCACCATGCCTATTATGAGTGTCCTCAATGCATATGAGGGCAGGTTTTGGAAAATGGATATTTTGCGGTCGAATTGCGGCTTCCACTTTTTTAGGATCAAGAGCTCCCTTCAGGCTTCTCAAAGGCCAAGGTAAAAGCCCAGCTATCATGGAGATGCCTCCTACCTCATACCAGTACATATGTGATTCTGACTCAAGTATCACTAGTGAACCGTGATTTGCATTACTCATTAAAGAGATCAAATTTGCTTGGGTTCCACTAGTAACAAGAAGAGCTTCTTCTTTGCCCATTCTTTCGGCAGCTAATTTCTCCAGCCTATTCACGGTTGGGTCTTCATGATAAACGTCATCGCCCAGTTCAGCATGTCGAATAGCCTCTAACATTTCGTCAGTAGGCGTAGTTACTGTATCGCTTCTAAAATCGATTATTTCTTTGCCAGGCATTCCGTTCTCCTTTTCAATGGTTTTATATTATTTTCTAACTAGCTTTTTATAAAAATTCTGAATAGTTCCTAACATAGGATAAAACTTTCTACTCATAAAAACTTGAAGCAATAGCTATTGAAGAAGATTACAAAGCAAATTTATGATAAAGCAAATTTGAAAAAGCTATAGCTTGTTATCCATGGACAAAACTAACATTTTAAGAAGATGTGATGTTTAAGTACTTATTTTAGTGTGACGATCGTTTCTGATTCTCAATAATTTCTAGGAGCTTGAGAAACTCTCGACTGGACAGCTTCTTTTTATTTCTTGTCTCAATTATCTTGAAGAATTTTTCCCGCGATATCGGTCCTAGCCCGAGCACTTGCTCTAGAACTTCAGAAAAATCTCGTCCTTCTAGTTCCTCCAATCTGGACACTCCAATCTAGCAAGCGATAAATCGTAATAAAAGCTAAACTCTGGAGCGTATAACATGTCAAAAATTGAAATATTAATGCGCTGTTTGAATTAGGACAAAAAAACCAACATTCTATTCTCAAATTTGAGTTGGTTGCCAACAAATAAAACTGATATATTGTATATTACGATACTGGAATGTGCCTTATCAGCGTTTCGAAGAATGATAAAAACAGATGCCTTAGCGAATGAAGTTTCGATTATTAAGTGATGAAAACGAGAACAAGTTGCAAAGAGAGTTTATATCCGAGGGAGAATTTCATTTTGTTAAGAACCCTCTTCCACCTGTTCAAAAGCAAAAGAAAAGTTTGTTCAATTTCTTCAACAGCAAACCAAAACAACAGTTAGTCTACATCTTAACAGAAAACTGGTGAAAAAACCAGAAATCACGGTTAACGTCTTTCCAGAATCGCAGAACAAGCCTTATCTAATATTTTAGAATACTTGAAAACTCAAAATCCAGATATAAACTCCGCTTTTCTTAGTCACGATTTTTTTCAAAAGAAAGTTGAGTGGGCCGGACCGGATTCGAACCAGCGACCTTCTGCACGTCAAGCAGATGTCCTAACCAGGCTAGACGACCGGCCCATTTGCTTTTTGCATTGAAAGTTTCGGCGTTCCGGTTATTTATGGGTTTTGCGCCTTGCAATGGTTAGTTTTATTTTGTGTCGTGTTTAGTTCGATTTGAGAATATGTCGTAGCTTGCAGTTCAATTCTTAAAGACCTTCCTCTAATAGAATATAGTACAGGAAGGGAAGGAGAAGGTACACATGCTCAGAATTAGGGCAGTTCCTAGCCTATCACTTATTTTGATGGGCTCCATTGATTGGTTAACAACGATCATTGGAATAGTTTACTTTGGAGCTGTAGAGGTTAATCCGTTCCTAGCGAACATAACCCAAACTAACCTGTCAATATTTACAATCATAAAGCTTTCCACAACAATAATGGTGGGCCTACTCTTCTACAAGGCAGAGCAAACACTACTGAGAACAACCGACAAGAGAACACGATCTTTCAAATACGCCCGAATAATACTCCGAGCTGCATACGTCGCCGCCTCTGTAATCCTTCTGTTTGCAGTTTTCAACAATCTTATTGTTGTCGTCAGAACAATTTAACTAGAGAAAAACCAAACCCTTTTAATTTTCTCAGCGCTTTTTTACTACATGTTAACAAGTTGGACACGCATTGAAAGCCAACTTTAAGGCGCTGTAAGTCTCCCTCATTTTAAACAGGCAAACGGAGAAAGCCCTTGATCCACTCACAAAGAACTGTGAAGTGAGCAAGCCTTCGGTAGAGACGAAAAAGAGAAATAAACAGGAAACTCCAATTAGACAAAAGAGCCGGGATGGCAGAGTGGATAACGCGCGGGCCTTGAGAGCCCGTGGACCTTCAGGTCCGCATGGGTTCGAATCCCATTCCCGGCGCCACTTTTTTAAGAATTTTTTGCCACAATTCAACAAAAAAAGAATTTTTTGCCAAATAAAATGAATTGAAGATGCTTTAATGTTGCAAAGATGCTTAAACTCCTTGATTATTCGTTTTCAGATACTAAAAAGAGAGGTTTAGACACAAATGTTATATTTCCCTTGGTTATAGAAGACTTCCAAGAGGGGTAAAAATGAGAACAAAAGTCATAGCTATTTGCCTTCTTTTAGTATTAAGTGTTTTTTCAGTTGAATTTGTTACAATAACTCGAGCTGATGTCGGTGAGGGAGAATGGTTCGCAAGTTACCGTGTTGAAGACCCTAATACAAGTGAGCTGATGGTCGAGGTAGATTTTGCCGCCGAAGAAAACAGAACTCTGGCTCCGATATTTGGGGGTTCAGAGTTGGAAATAACATTCACGGTTGATGTAGGCGTCACTTCGCCTAACACGCTTTTGAAACTTAAAACTGCAATGGTGCACTCAGCGCTCGAAGACACTTACTGGGAACTTGTTTCTCAAGATTACGAGCTCACAGCCTACAACCCGAATTCACAAGAGGTACAATTCTATCAGGTTAGGGGCGAACTAACCATGAAGCTCTTCGGCAAGGTTCCAATAACGGTTGCTCAGGACATTCCTGTACAATATCGTGTAGTTACATTATATGGGCCAGCCGGTGAAACTTTAGATTTAATCGAGGTGAAAGTGGTCACTCCTGAGACGAGCGAATACGAAACTCTTTTCTTGGAAAAAGAAGACGAACTGCTTTCTCTTAAGGAAAGTGGGGTAGCGCCAGGATACATAGAGCTTTATGAAAACGTTTTAAATGAATCTAGAGTTCAAGCTGGGCTAGGTCACGTTGAAAGCGCAATTGGCATGTTGAACTCGCTAGACGTTGACGATGCGCCTGCTTATTCTACGGTGGAAGCGCTCTTCTTGCCTGTGGTAGGCGTTCTGATAGCTGCGGCAATTGTGTTAGCAATCATGTTCATAAGGGGAAGAGGAAGAATGCAGTATGTTACGATGGTTCTTGAAGACCAAATCAGAGATTTGGAGGGGCTAACGTTGCGTGCGTCACGGGTCGATAGAACTATTTCAACAAGTTTGGAAAGCGTTAAAGACAGGCTTAAAAGTATAGTTGGGATGTGAGAAGCCACGAGGATATATCAAAACAGCGTACAGTTAATAGGTTTAGGCTCAGCAGGAACAAATATTGTAGAAGCTTTCTTGAAAAACGAACGAACTATGGAATTGCTAAAACGCGACATTACAAGACTTTCACTCTTAGCAATTGACATAGCCGACCCTGAAATTAGGGCTCTTCAGGAAAGCTACGACAAGATTTCGGAGTCAATGATCAAAGCGGGCATACCCGCTGAAAGGCTGGGGCTTATCGCGCAGTCAGTTAAGTTCCCAACCGCTGAAGCAATGTTCGACTTCATTAACCAAAAATATAATGAATATCTCGTTAAGGAAGGCGCCAAGCTTAACTTTCACCCATGGCTTGACTCAACAATGGCTATACCTCCCATGGCAGGGGGCGCTGGCAGAAGAAGAGCGCTAGCCAAAGCAATATACGCTCTTAACTATTATCAACTTGGCATAATCAGAAACTTTGTTAACTCATTCAAGGAACAAGCACTCTCGTCAATAATTACCCCGACTGTGATTGTCATATACGGGTTAGGTGGGGGAACAGGAAGCGGAGTATTTTTCGACTTTACTCGGCATCTAAGGAAAGTTCTAGGTTCTGGCGTGCCGATTATAGCTTTTGTTATAGCTCCGTGCAGTGGAGATGACCCTCCGGCAAAGGGTTGCTCAGCTTTCGTGGCGATGAACGAGCTGTCCCTACTTTTGAACAGGGACTACAATGAATATGTCACAGAAAACTACGGTGAATACTATAGAAACCCTCTAAACGCGCTAATCTACTTGCCGCTGCTACCTGCATACACCAAAGTTGGTAACATCGTTGCTGCCCGAAGAGAAATGGATGACATGATCGTGGATATGCTTTATGTCCTTATGGACTTTGACCTTGCTGATCTGCTAGGTGGAATAGGAACAGAAGTCGGTCTCACAGAGAACTACGTTCACACTTTAGGCATGGTAAAAGTAGTTTACCCAATTGACAAATACATTTCAGCCTTCAAAGTGGACTACGAAAAGAAACAAATGCTATATGAGCTTAGAAAGGAAAAACTCGAAATCTTAGACAGAATTAACAAGATACTTGAAGGCAACAATGAAGAAACACGTAAGCTCTACAAAAACTACCTCATAAAAAGCGGCACATACGACGAAGAAAAGTTTGAAGAGAAAATCAAAGGCATAATATACAGCAATCCAAGGCTTGAAGAAAACTTATCATTACACGTTAAGGGAATCGAGCTCCAAGCGAAAAGCTGGATTAACGAACTGATGGGGTATCTAACAACAACCAGAATGATGGGCAAGATTGGGCCAATAGAGGACGCCATAATCAAATTAACGCTTCACAAGAAAGGATCCAGAAGACGAGACAACTTGGAAAGCCTGCTTACTCACTTCACAAAGACCTACCTTGATTTCCCTGAAAGCAAAGCTGCCATCTTCGAACGTCTTGCTCAGCTGATTCCAAGCTCGCAAGTCTTCACGGTAAGACAAAAGAAGATTCTGGAAGATTTCATGAACCTAGCAGAGCTCGCAGACAAAGCTCTTAAGATCCTCAGGTTCTACGACGAAATAAGATATTTCGTTGAAGCCATGATCAGGTACTACGAAGCTCTTCCCGACTCCAAAGCTGAACTGGAAGATTTGAAAAGCATCCATTCGGAATTATCAACGCTCTACCTCTTAGTACAATTGATGCTTAGAACGCCGTTTGATGAAGCAAAAATCATAGACGAATACCTTACTTACCTAAACGAAATCATAAAGAGATACATAGATAAAAAAGGCGTTATCGACTGCGAATTGCTGAGAATAGAAGAGATGATTAAACGGAAAGAATTCGATAGGTCAAAGCAGCAACGCGAGGTTAAAAAACTTCTAAGCATGAAGAGGTACGCTAAAGAACAGCTCAGAAACATCGAGAGGGACATAAAAAGAATCCAAGAAGAACACGCTTTCGTCTGCTACGACTTGGAAAAAGTGGAAAACATCATCAACCTTTACGACCAGCTAGCCAAAAAAATTGAAGTTACTTCCACTTACCGCAAGAGACTGAACAAAATCGTGGATTTGTACAATGAATATGAGCAGAGGATTACTGAGATAACCCAGCCCAAAGCTTACTACGAAAAATCAGCGGAGATAACTGAGACAGAGAGAATAAAAATCATCTTCAAAATACTGACTGAGCAGGAAGAGACGCTTACTGAAAAGAAAATAATCAAAGATATACTGGACATGCAACACTACAAGGATTACATAAAAAGCCTGGTACGAGTTTTCAAGACACCAAGCATTATGGGATTTAAGCCAACCTACAAGTCGGATTACATCTGGGTAACTGTGGAGGCACCTCCAAAACTATGGAGCGAAGATCTGTCACAAGAGCTGTACACTGCACTAGCCGCATATGTTACCAGTGAAGTGTCAAGAACAATAACGGTGCGGGTAATTGAGTCTCGAGAGCCTTGGGTTACCCGGGTTCTTGTTGTAGGCGGCAGAGGAAAGCCCGAACATCTTGAAGCATTCGATGAAATGCAACTGCTATATAGCAAGTCAAATGACTTCGAAAGGCATCTTTCCCGTTCCTACCTTCTAGAACACGGAGTCGCGGCAACACAAGTCGTCAATGGGATAAAGAATGGATATCAGGCGCCGAAAAAAGAAGCTAGCGGTAAATCCTAGCCATCTCAAGCTGTTCCTAAACTCTTGGCGATAACTCGCCATTCATCCTCTTTTATTGAACCCTTTTTTATTACAAAACTCTTTATTGACTTTACTTTTTTCTCCATAGCCTTGAATATTTCAGTTGTGTCGAAACCGCCGACAAACATGACTAAGTCTATTCGGTCATTAGCGTCTTCCACGTATATTGGTTCGCTTATGAAGGCGGTTTGGAGACTGGCTTTTTCTTTAAACCAACTGGCTATTTCTAACTCAATTTTTCCTTTTGACAGTTTTTCTTTGAGTTGAAGGGGCAACCTTATGAGAACATAAACTACTGATGCACTTATCACCTCAAATTTTAAAAATGGTCTTGATAATGCAGAATCAAGTATGTTTTTGATGGAGCCGTACATGCTGAAGCTGGCTCCTGTAGCGGATAGCATTGTATATATTCTAACATCAAACGCCCTAGACAGCTCGGAGAGTTCCTGGACAAATGGTTCCTTAGCCGAAATCATTTTCAGAAGGTAGTTGAAAAAACCGTCGCCTTTCAGTATGGAGCCTTTTCTGTCAACTCCCACGTAGTTTTCGAGTTGGTCCCTGTCTAAGAGGCAGAGAGATGCATAATCTTTTGACAAAGACAATCCGATGGATGAAAAAGTGTTGAAGTGCATGTCAGGAACCTGCATTTTTGAAGGCAAAACAACGAAGGCTACGGTGTTTGTGTTCCACTCTTTAAATTGCGAAATCAGAGCTGGCAATACCCCGCTGCCAACTCCATCCCATAAAGAAGACACCAACAAAGCTCCACGCAATCTGTCAATAGGTTTGTCCTTTAACCGTGCTAAAAGTGCACCGTCATTTGTGATAAAAGGTAAGACTTGGAACCAAAAATGTGTATCGATGTTTAGGTCTAGACCTAAAATGCGGTCGGGCCTAAGAGTGGATTGGCTCCATCCAGCAATGTCTTCGCTGGACTTGTCAATAAATATGGGCATAGGCTCGTCCTTCTCGTCCGCTAAAGGCTCTCTCAGAAGAATTTTTATCGTATATTCTCCCACGCATATTATAGCGGGCTTGCTTGAAGTCGATTTTTGAGGTTCAACAGTTGCCTCTGTCTTCCCGGCAGAATTGAGACGAGGTTTACGTTTGCTCTTATCCTTTTTAGCCATTTCAGGTTTTCACGGTAAACCTTAAGAATAGTTGGACAAAATAAGGTTTTAGGTTTATCATTTATCGTCGGGGGAGCAAATCGGAATGGGAATTTGGGACTGGCTTAAAGGAAATCCGGAAAAGAAATACCGAGAACGGTTTCCTCAACGCAAAAAAACAAGAGAAACCCCTGCTGAAGCGCCAGAAGAACCAGCACTTGAACCTAAGGCGACGAATGAACCGACATCCGAGCCTTCAACTGAAGAATCCGTTGAACCGATCCCCGAGGTTGCGGATGAACCGGGAGAAGAATCGCCTCTCGAAACCCCTGCTGAAGCACCAGAAGAATCAACAGAGTTTCCTACAGAAGAGGTCGACAAGCCAGCTCTTGAGCCTCTATCGGAAGAGACAGAAGCCCCAGCATCTATAACAGATGCTGACGATAAGGGCGAACCAGCTTATGAGCCTGTCAATGAAGAGCCAGAATCAGCTCTTGAGTCTGCAAGTGGAGAGCCCGGAGAATTGGCTCCAGGAATTCCAACTCAAGAGACAGAAAAACCGATTTGGAAGCGGTCTAAGTTTGGATTTCTTGGTTTATTTACAAAGCGAAAGCCAAGAAATAAAACGAAAGAGAAAGAGACCACTGTAGAACCAGAATTTCTTAAAATTCTGATTTTGCCAATTGCACTTGCTAGCATGCTTTTAGGGTTATCAATTATGCCTCTTTTTCCGCAGCCTTTGCCGGCGATTTTGGCGGTTCTGATAGCGTTTCTTACGTACAAGAAACCCATATTGGGGATGCCTATTGGCGGTTTAATCATAGGGCTCGGATTGATGTACAATCTGGCAAAAATGGATTTCATATCGATGCTGGGCGCGTCTGAAACCCGTGGTGCCGTAGTTTTTATTTTCCTTTTTCTGTTTACTTCTCTTCCAGTAATTTTCCGCAGCCGCAAAGCTGTCATGTCTATTAACTTAGGAATAATCGCGGCGATTTCACTTTTTTTTAGCCAAACCTACTTCCTTGCTATACCCTTGATTTTCACGGCTATCATACTTTTTAAAAAAACCTCGTTTCTGACTGCTGTATACTACCTGTTAATTTCAGTGCCCTTCCAAGTGATGCAGTACTTGAACTTGGTCATGCCAATAGAAAGATGGGATTGGTGGATAGAACCTGGTACTAGCCCACCTGTCTATGTTCCTTTAACTGAAATATTCGCAAATGTTCAAGAATCAATGCTTCAATTCAGATTGTACGATACATCCATAGTCGTGAACGCCATAAGTGACCAAATCACATCTGACCCTCCAGTACTGCCGCACACCGTACTTGAGATGCTGGGGCATTATTTCGACTCGCTACCCGGAATAATTATGTTCTTATTCATGGTGCTTGGAATAGTTTTTGCTTTCACGTTCTTGACGCGAATGTTTTTTAAACAGAGCAATCTATCTCACGCCGAGAGGCTTCTCCCAACCCTCACGGCAACCATTGGAGTCGCGGTATTTTTCATCTTGGCAAGCGCTCTTCAAGATCCATTAGCGTTCAGAGTTGACGTTAACGCCGCACAGATGTCAATCGCGACTTTTGCGACTCTCCTATTTACGCTGCCCACGCTGTTGATGGATTACACTCCTAAAGAACGAGCATCAGTCGATATGATAATGGAAAAAGCTAGAGAGATCAAAGAGAAGCTTCAAGTTACTGAAGAAGAAGTCGCAGAAGTCAAGAATAATATTCCCATATCCTGTGGTCCTTTTGAAGTTAAGTTGATGATGGTTAGCGACCGGCTTAACGAGATTCTCAGCAAGACCACGCTGAGGCTGGATGACACATCAGAAATAGATAAGATATTCAGTGACATAGACAGTTTAAGCCGTGACCTCGACAATTTAATGTCCGAGCTGGACGTTGCAGTTGGAGAATATCAAATATTTGTAAACTGCGAATACTCGAAATGGCTTGGAACGTTCAAGGATATTGGATTGGAACCACGGGTTACTCCAAGAACAGATTTTCAACATGCCGCGCCTCTGAGAATAAGAATAGGTCAAATTAAAGAAGTCCTAGAGGCTGGGCACACTCTTGCCAACGAGGTAAGTAAAGTCGCCGAGCAAGCTTATGACGTAATAAGATCTTTTTACGACCCCTGGCTTCCGGAAGATAACCAGTCAATAGCTTTCGCAAAGAAAAAACTTGCCGAAAAAGCTACTCCATGGATAGCTTTGGATGCACTTTTCAGTGCTCTCACTAACTGGAGCAAACATTACAAAGTTCAAATTTCCAAGTCAGTTAATCACTTGCAGCGCACATTGGCTGATATTGCTAATTTGCGCGTTAACAACGGAAGATTAATGCGGGCTTTAGGTGAGGAATTTCCGAAAATGATGAAAAACGTGGAAAAAGCGGAGAACCTTAAACTTGAAATCGAAAAAAGGGCGCTTAACGCCATTAACGTTATTGCAATAAAAGACGTATTCCAATCCTCATTGAGTATCGCTCGCGACGCTCTCTCGATTCTTTATGAAAAATTGAAGAGCAAAGAGAAAGCAATCGAACTTTTATCGCCCTCAGAGGACTTCCTATGGGAGGAAAACGACGCGTTAATCAAACGCATGGATCTTGCAATGCAAGCAACATCAGAATCATCAAATGTCAAGCTTGGTAAAGTACTGGAGAACCTTCCCAAGTACTTATCTTACGTCGACGAGTGTGTGGAAACAATAGCAGTTTACCGCGACATGGAAGAGCTCTTGCTGAACTACCCCGTAGCGGAAATAGCGGTTGAAAATCTATTCAGAGAAAAGAAAAGTGTCTCAATCAAAGACCTGCCGTTCAAACCTAAGTTCGCAGAAGAGTACCTCAAGCTGTTTTACAGCCAAAAATTCCGTGAGTTTTCTCTTGACAGAGCAAAAATGTTGCTAACGAAGAAGAAGTAAAAATGTTATTCACATTTTACTTGTTAGTCATTCCGTAGTCACAGCCATTATGGATTGGCTTTATCATCTGAAAAAAGTTGAATTCTTGAAATTTTAGAGATGATTATGGGTTTTAAGCGAACATGTTTTCTACTAAAACAGCAGTAGAGATTATAGAAAACTTTGGAAATGTGGTTAAATGAAAATTGCTGTTGTAGCGGACTTCGACACGGTAAACTGTTTTAAACTAGCTGGTTTGGAACATGCTTACGCTGTTGAAAATGCTGAGGAAGCTGAAGAGCGTGTACGGGGATTGCTTGAAACACCTGATTTTGCCTTGATAATAGTGACGGTTCAAATTGCAAATCGAATTCGTGCTACAATAAACGCGGTCACTGAAGAAAAAGAGTTTCCTCTGATCATTTCAGTTCCAAGTGTTAGCGGGTCTCCTCCGCTCGCGGTGGACCCAATAAATGAACTTATTAAACGTAAAACAGGAATCGAACTTAAAATATAAAAAACTTGAAGTTTCATTAAAAAAGGTGATTAGGATGTCTAAAAGCAATGTTGGTATCGTTTCGCGAATAGCTGGATCCTTCATAACTGCTAAGCACATGACGGGCGCGCAAATGTTTGAGCTTGTCAAAGTCGGAGAAGTCGGAGTAATCGGTGAAATTATCCGCCTACAAGGGAATGCTGGAATCATTCAGGCTTACGAAGAAACCGAAGGGCTGAAACTAGGGGAAAAAGTTGTTGGAACTGGCAAGCCTTTATCGGTGGAACTCGGTCCCGGTATTCTTGGGCAAATATTTGACGGAGTTCAGCGTCCTCTTCCCGTGATATCGGACAAAGCTGGAGCGTTCATTCAACGGGGCGTGGAAGTCCAGTCACTTGACCGAAAAAAGAAGTGGTTTTTTCAGCCATCTGTGAAAAAAGGAGCAAAAGTCACTGGTGGAGACGCTCTAGGCGTAGTGCAAGAAACCCCACTGGTAGAACACAAAATCTTAGTTCCACCCAAGGTCACAGGAATTTTAAGCGATGTATGCTCGGAAGGTAACTATACAATCACCGACCAAATCGCTGAAATCAGAACCAGTAAAGGCACAGAACCGTTATTTTTGATGCATACGTGGCCAATAAGACAGCCTCGTGCATATAAGAAGACTTTGCCGATAGATACGCCATTGCTGACTGGTCAGCGGATAATTGACTCTTTCTTCCCCGTGGCGAAGGGGGGAATAGCGGCAATCACAGGCGGATTTGGAACTGGAAAAACTGTTGTGTTGCAGACACTTGCAGTTTGGATTGATGCAGATATTGTGGTGTATATTGGTTGCGGCGAACGTGGAAATGAAATGGCTGATGTTCTAGAACGATTCACTAGAATGAAAGTCCCTCGCTATAACCAACCCCTGATGAATCGGACCGTGTTTATCGCAAATGTTTCAAACATGCCGATAATTGCGAGAGAAGCCAGCATCTACAGCGGCATAACACTGGCTGAGTATTACAGAGATATGGGTTATAATGTGGCAATAATGGCTGATTCCACTTCACGATGGGCTGAAGCCCTCCGCGAAATTTCTGGACGGCTAGAAGAAATGCCCGGTGAAGAGGGGTATCCAGCCTACCTCGCCTCCAGGTTAGCTGAGTTTTATGCAAGAGCGGGAAAGGTTCAACCAATCGGCAATGAACAGCGAAGCGGCTCTATTACAGTGCTAGCCGCCATTTCACCCCCTGGAGGAGACTTCTCTGAACCTGTAACAACAAACACGCTTCGATTAACCAAAGTATTTTGGGCATTAGATTTCGCCTTGGCTCACCGCAGGCATTTCCCAGCAATTAACTGGTTCATGAGCTACTCCGAATATCTCACTTCACTTGAATCTTGGTTTGCAACAGTGGAGCAGGATTGGCAAAAACTTTGTGGGGATGCCAGAACTCTTTTGAAGGAAGAAGAGGAGCTGAGAGAAATCGTAGCTCTTATTGGAGCAGAAATTCTAGGTGACAAACAGCGGGGTGTATTTGAAGCTGCCAAGATGCTGAAGGAATATTTTTTGCTGCAAAACGCTTTTCATCCGGTTGATGCTTTTTGTCCAATTGAGAAAACCTACAAGATGCTCGGTGCTCTTTTGAGATTTTATGAAAAAACGAAAAGTGCAATAGAGTCAGGGGTGCCATTAACAAAGATATTGTCCTTACCAGTGAGGGAGGATCTAGGACGTCTGAAAATAATTTCTATGGACAAGTTTGACGCGGCAAACACGCAAATAAACAAGGAAATTGACGAGCAGTTTGATCAGCTTAACTCAACAATAGAAGATGGGGGTGAAGCTGAATGATAACCTCACCTGATCCAGGTTTGAAGTTTTTCACAGTTAAAGAGATTGCTGGTTCCCTGCTTCTCTGTGAGTCGGTGCAAGGCATTAGCTATGGAGAAGTTGTTAGGGTTATTGCTCAAGATGGAGACGAAAGAGTAGGGCAAGTCATTGATGTAAGCGATGCCGTCACTGTTATACAAATATTTGAAAAAACCTCGGGCTTAGACGTAAATTCAACAGCAGTTCGATTTACTGGTGAAACCGTTAAACTACCCGTTTCAACAGATATGTTTGGAAGAATGTTTAGTGGAGGCGGAAAACCTATTGATGGTGGTCCTCGCATAATACCTGATGACCATTTAGATGTTCACGTAGCAACAATTAATCCCTATTCAAGAGTTCACCCATCCAAGTTTATTCAAACAGGCATCTCGGTCATTGACGGGTTAAATACACTGTTGCTCGGACAAAAACTGCCAATTCTCTCAGGAACAGGAATGCCTCATAAACAGTTGGCTTCGCAGATAGTAAGTCAAGCAAAAGTTACGGAAGAAGAAGAGGGCTTCACAATAGTTTTTGCTGCTATGGGCATAACCGCTGAAGAGGTTCGATTCTTCAGGGACGATTTTCTAACGATGGGCGCGATGAGCAGAGTGGTGATGTTTGTCAATCTAGCCGAAGACCCTGCAATTGAAAGAATTCTAACTCCTAGGTTAGCGTTAACAGCAGCAGAGTATCTTGCGTTTCAACAAGGGCTTCACGTGCTTGTAATACTGGTTGATATGACAAATTACTGTGAAGCATTACGTGAAATCTCCGCCGCCCGTTTGGAAATTCCCGGTAGACGCGGATACCCCGGTTACATGTACACTGATTTGGCTACGCTCTACGAGCGTGCCGGCATAATAAGAGGGAAAAAGGGGTCGATCACGCAAATGCCAATCTTAACAATGCCTGATGACGACGTGACTCATCCAATCGCGGATTTAACAAACTACATTACAGAAGGACAAATAATTCTGGACAGGGGTTTGTTCAAGAGAGGCATTTATCCACCGATTGATCCTTCACCATGTTTATCCCGCTTAATGGATAAGGGCATTGGTCAAAACAAAACAAGAGAAGACCATAAACAGCTTTCTGACCAGCTTTACTATGCTTATGCTGAAGGAAAAATCGTCCAAGGAACCGCCCTGGTTTCTGGAGAGAAGGCGCTGACCAGTACCGACAAGCTTTACCTCAAGTTCATGGATAGATTTGAAAAGGAATTTATTAATCAAAGATTCAATGAAAACCGAGACATAGAAGAAACCCTGAATATTGGCTGGAATCTTTTGTCTGTACTTCCAGAAGCAGAACTTACACGTATCGAACCTTCAATTATAGAAAAGTTTCATCCAACCCACAAAGGAATCTAGACAAACGGAGAACACATGCATATGGCAGATGAAAAACTCGATGTGCATCCAACGCGTCTAGAGCTTCTAAGATTAAAAAAACGCAAAGCATTAGCTGAAGGCATCGCCGATATATTACAAAAAGACTTGGAAACATTAATTGTAGCGCTAATTGAGCACGCACAGAGGGTTCAGGCAATACGAACCAACCTTATAAAGAGTTTAACCGCAGCATACTCGCTGTTCATTGAAAGCGAGATGCTCAGCGGAACCATGAAAGTCAGTGAGATAGCGTTATCCGTTGAATCCTTTGATTTCGATGTTGAAGTAGACACCACAACAGGCGTTCTTGGTATTGATTTCCCAGCATTTCAACTCGCAAAAAAAGAAGCTGATGCAACAAAACCTCGTTTCAACATCTCAGACACGCCAATACAACTTGAGGAATCTGCCTCGAAAAGTGCGGAATCACTAAAGTTTATAGTCAATCTCGCAGAGTTGACTGCAATAATACGAGAAATGTTGGAGATAATAGCGCTAAAGAGACGGCAGATTAATCGAATCAGATTCAAGATCATACCCCAAATTGACGTGACAATTAAATATGTGGAGTTGATACTGGAAGAAATTGAACGTCAAGATGCAATTAGAGTGAGGGTTCTTCAGCGAAAACGGAAAGAAAGGACGGTGAAGTGACTTTAGGCTTAGAGACAAATTAACCCCGAACCTTGACAAATTAACCCCAAAACTCAGAAACGCCTTAACTCCTACCCCTTTGAAATACAACCAGATAATGCCACGAGTAGCAATTGAAAACCTCAAACTCATTGAAATTGACGATCTAATCACCTTGATAGGCAAAGACCTTGAAGGTATCCAACGTTCTCTGGCAGACTCGCCTTATTCAAAGCAAATTCCAGTAGTGTCATCCAACTTTCTTGACTATAGATTTCTAGAAGCGGCTCTACTGCGGAATTACGCGGAAACAATCCAGAAGCTCATAGGGTTTTCTTCAGGAAACATCAAAAAGCTATTAGTTGCTCTGTCAAAAAAGGTTGAAGTAGCAAACATAAAGACTATCCTGAGGGCGGCAAAAGCTCAGATTGATGCTAGTGAGGCACTGAAGAATATTGTTCCAATGGGTGGTTTAGATATGGAAAGGTGCCGAGCGATTTTGGCAGAGGCAAAAAACGTTGAGGATGCAATTGCTGCTTTATCTAACTTTGAATACGGCAAGGTTTTGAAGCCTGTAGTAGAACAAGAAGGCAAAATAGACTTGCCGCTTTTGGAAGTCGCTTTGGATAAGGCTGTTTACCGAGAAATTTTGGAGAATATTGAAAAACTCACGGGCATTGATAAAAAAATCGTCAAAGCGGTATTAGGAATCGAGCTTGATGCAGTTAATGTAAAGACCATTCTAAAAGGTAGGGAATTGGCAATTAATCCCGCGTTCATCAAGGAATATTTGATGCCACCAGCTTTTTTCACTGAAGATGTTTTAGAAGAGGCAATACAAGCAGCTGACGTGAAGTCAATGATGGAACGCCTATCCCTGATTGTTGAGTCTGCTCATCTTGTTTATAAAAAGATTTTCACTCAGCTGCTAAAAGAAAGTGATGCGCCATTGTCGCTTTTGGAGGCAATTCTTGATAAAGCCCCGCTTGAAATGAGCCTATACCAGTTAAGAGAACACAGCCGCTACTACAATATAGGATTCGTTTTAGCGTTTCTTTACTTGAAATGGGCAGAAGTGAAAAACCTGCGCTGCATTGTTACGGGGTCGGAGAGAAAAATTCCGTCTACCCAAGTGCAAAAACTTTTAGTGATCCCAGATGATTGGCGCCCTTCCCAGTTGATTTGGAGGCTTTCTTAATTTTAAATGGCTCAGACGTTAAGCATGAAGGCTATAAGCAGACCGTAAATTGCTATGGCTTCAGATAATACTAATCCTAAAATGTTTACTGTGTAGCTTTCAGGTTTCTCTACCGTAGCGGTCATCAACGCAGGGCCACAATAGGAAATCCCGACGCTTGCTGTGGCTGCAGTGCCTCCCATGGTTATGCCTGCAAGTATGGCTCTAAGCCCCGCTTCTTCTGTAGTAGTAGCAGGCAGGTTTGATATTATCATGAAAGCAATGAGCAGACCATAGATTGCTAATGCTTCTCCTAATATGATGGCGATTAACAATTTACTACCTAGCTCTGGCTTCTCAGAGGTCACTGAAGCTAATGCTGGTGCACAAGTTAATATTGCATAGCTTGCGCTTATGGCCGAAGCAATAATTGATACCGCTGCTCCGATAGATGCCATCACAGTAGGATCCATGAATAACCTAATCCTCTAAACTTTTATTTAACTTTAAGGGGGTTATAGGGGATTCCTTTTCCGCTATAAAACTCTGGAAACAGTTCGACCCAATGAAGCCTAAGGCAATGCACAAACACCACTAGTCCTTCGATGCTTAGGGCTAAGATGCTTCCTATCATTATTATCGGGATACTCTGTAGTGTGAAACCGCCATTTTGAACTCCAGCGATTATAAGAAACATGTAATTCAGCGCCGTGTGAGTTAAGAATAAAGCAGCTAGTCGACTGAATGATATTGTGTGGTCCAAAGACTCTATTAGGACTTCTATACTAAAATCGATTCCTTCCATTATGCTCCCGGACGTTGCGGTTACTATACAAATGAGTAAAACTGGGCTCACTATTAGTCCCAGAAACATGAACATGCCCTCGGCGAACCATCGTGTGATGTTAGAAATGCCACCCCAGTAAACCCACATGAAGAATCCGCCTAAAAGAAGCCATATCCAAAAGCTCGATATCAAAGCACTTTTAGAACGACGTTTTTTGAGGTTGTTCACTACTCTCATAATTAAACCTAAGCTCAACATTATAACACCGATTAAAATGGCGAAGCGTAACATACTAAGAGGTTCATGCATTGGGTCAAACCCGCCGATTTGGAAGGGTCCTATTTCAACAAATAATATTGGATGAAGCACTCCTGAAGGACCAAAAAATTCGCCAAATAGAAAACCGAAGATTATGGCGGATATTCCACAGAGAACAAATAGTCCGCCAGAGACCATGAAATAACGCATTATATCGCCAACTTTGTTGATGTTGACCTTCCCTCTGAAATAGAGCAGGATTAAGCCTACCGCCAAGAGAATGGTGCCTTGGCCTACGTCGGCAAACATTATGCCAAAAAGGAAGGGAAAAGTTATAGCCATAAGTAAAACAGGGTTAACTTCTTTAGGGCGCGGATACCCAAGAGAAAACGTTAGCTTTTCGAATGCCTCGAAAAACCGAGGAACCGGTTTAATTATGGTAGGCACTGCATCCTCAATGTTTGGAGGTGCTTTCTCAATGACACATTTTCCCTGAGTAATATTTTTTATTTCCTCAACAACTTTTTCAAGCTGAAGTTTTGGCACCCAAACTTCGAAAAACACAGTTGTAAAGCAACTTGCCATGTTGCTTTCAACATTGATTATTTCCTCAATTTCTTTAGCCATCTCGCGTAAGGATAAAAGGTCAAAACGAATGGCTTGGAGTTCTGGGTTTGCTCTAACAGATTGCGTTACCTTATCAACAAGTCTTCTTAATTCCAATGTTTGCTTTATTATGTCAACTTTTGCTTCTGGAACCTGTTCCATAATGTGGGTTACAGTTCCTTTTATGGTCAGTAGCTCTTTGGTGAGAGCCTCGTTAGACTTGTTTGTCATCAAGGCGTTTTCGATTTCCGAAAGCCTCGCTTGAACAAACGCGAAGAATTTTTCGTCAGGTGGAAATGGAACTTTCTGAATTGGAACCTCAAAAACCTTTACTTTAAAGCTTTTGACAAAGTGAGAAAGTCTTGAAAGTACATTTGAGCACCTAGTAGCGGTTTTGTCCATCTCTTCAAACTGTCTTTCGAGTTCAGAAAGCCTCTGCTCAGCATTTTGAAGTATTTCCTGAGGTGACCGTTCAGGCAAAGAGGCATTTTTAGCATCCGATTTCTTGGGTTTTATTTTCCATGTGCGGAGTTTCTGATCAATTTTTCGAGCAAGGTAAGAAGAGGAGGCAATAGCTTCAATGAAAGGTTGTGACTTATACTCTATTTCAGACAGCTTCTTTTCCATCTCGTCAAGTATTTCTTTTAAGGTTTGTTTAGGTGGAAGGGGCGGTTTATCGCCTAGCTCTTCTGGTTTTTGTTCTAACTTTGCAAGCTGATCGTCCACTCTTGCAAGAATATCTGAACATTGAGTAGCAACTTCACAGGGAACTGCATAGTCTTCCAAAAGACCTTCGAATAACTGCTTTTCCCCTTTTACATCAATAGAGTGAACTACTCCCATCTTGCCTAAACAAAGTAAAATCGCTTCAACGTCTTCTTTAAAGGCTATAACTTCGAGTTTCCAGAGGTCTTGCGCAGGATTGCACCTTCTACGATTAACTCGTCATTATACAAAATTAACACTCTTAACCTTTTGGGTTAAATAAGAGACGCTTGTTCATTAGATTGAACATGAAATAAGAAATGTTCAATAACAAAACTCTTTAGCTGAATCATGAAATATATTACTCAAACCGGTGTTAGTTTTGCTTAAAGCTTTCAAGGCAATAAAGGAAAAGCATCTGGAAGCCAAGAGAATAGTTGAAGAGGCTACCATTCAGGCTGAAAAGCTGATGAACGAAGCAGAACAAAAAGCATTGAGCGTATATGAAGAATCGTATGAGAAAACTCTGAGTCAAGCAGAAAAAAAAGCTATTGAACTTAAAAGAGAAGCTGCAAGAGAAGCTGAACATGAACTCGCAAATTTTCTTTCTGTTGCAGAAGATCAAGCGAAAGGAATCGAAACTAAAGCAAAGAAGAACTTTCGAACAGCTGTACGTTCTGTTCTTAATATGATTTTACCATGAGAGATGAATAATGGAATCAACGCATGTAATAACTGAAATGATTTTGGAAGAGGCAAAAAAATCAGCTGAACATATCCTTCAAGAGGCAGAGAAATCAGCTGAAGATACCATAAAAAAACAGAAACAACGTGGCGTTCAAAGAGGAAACGAAGCAGCTAAAACGCTCTTAAAAAAAGCAGAGAGCGAAGCTGCACTCAATAAGCTAAATAGTGTAGCAAACTCCAAGATTAAGGCAAAATGGGTTATTCTGTCAAAGAAAGAAACTTGGATTGACAATGTGCTTAACGAAGCAAAAAACGAGCTTAAGACTTTGACACAATCAGAGAAATACTTTCCCATCCTTGAAAAGCTAATCACCGATGCAGGAGTTATTTTAGGCGGCAAAGAATTGGAGGTTCTCTTAAATACGCACGACTCAGCTTTGCCTTTAAGATTTGATGCTTTAGCAAAAGAAATCGGTCAAAAAACTGGATTTGAAACGAAATTGAAACTCTCTAAAGAAACTCCCCAAGTTATTGGAGGCGCTATAGTCAGAACAGCTGATGGCAAAATTATTATGGATAACACTTTTGACGACATTCTTCGGCGAAGAGAAAAAGAGCTGCAGTCTGAAATCGCAAAAATATTATTTTGAAAGAAAAATCACAAATAGAGCTTAGCAATCTAGCCATACTTACAGTAGCCATACTTACAGCGTTTTAAACGATCTATCTGAAAAGAAAAAAGGTTTCAGCATTAGACATCAAGGTTTCTTGGCAAACCTCAGCATTCTTCTTATATATCACAATTGTAGATGTAACAAACCTGGGAGACACATCAAGTGATACGAGTTTACACAGTCAAAAACAAAGAGTTGTTAGAAGCCGAGGTTTATTCTGAAAAAGACATGAACAAGATTATCGATAAAGTGAAACGAGCTTGGGTTGATTGCTCCGAAATAGATGACAGTGAAACAAAAATTGTGGCGGATCTTCTGGATGTCGAAGCAAAGACTTTGGACGGCATTAAAAATGGAAAAATCCGTCCGCACTACCAAAAATGCCTTGACGAAACATGTCTCTTCTACACTTGGATTTCAGCTCCTGTAGTAGAGTTCGCGGATAAACTAGTGTTGCATCCAATGAGCATAATTCTAAAAGAACGTTTTCTGGTAACACTGCGTAGTAATTATTCCGATAGACTCGTTGAATCAACTATTCGAACATTTAGGGTGATGTCACCTGAGCAAAAGAAACCTACAGTAATATTATGCAAGCTTATCCATGAAATAATAGATGAAAATTCAGGAGCTATGGTGTCTATCAGAGATCGAATAGATAATCTTGAAGCGGAAGCCATGGAGGGAAAAAAGGAAAAGTCAACAACGGCATCAGTTTTTAAACTCAAAAGAAATCTTTCAACCCTTCATCGCCTTCTATGGGCTGAAAAAGAGATGCTGTCCGACATAGATTTAGGTGTTATACCTAACCTTAACCTTGTTCCTAAAGCAAAACTGATTATTGAAGATGCTTCAGATGACATTATTAGAGAGCTTGAGTTCGTTGACTCATTCAACAGAAGTCTTGATAGCATACTAAGACTAGAAGATTTAGGAGCAATTCACCGAGTTGAATCAAAACTTGTACTCCTCACCTGGGGACTTGTCGTACTGACAATCGTTCTAGTACTATTTGAAGTGAACAGCATTTTTGGAGTCTTATTCAGTCACTGACCAAAATTGAATTATTTTCCTTCTCGCCAGTGTCGGCATCGCATACCAAAACTGGAGGCTTCCGTTTAACGAGGTTCAAATTTACGATTCAGAACCACGCTCCAAAAAAGGAAAAAGATATTCAGTAGCTGTTGACAGATGATGAAGTATCCACTCCTTATCGAATGGTTTAAATGTTAAAAGCTCAAGTAGTAAATGACATAAAAATACATAAGTGTTCAAAATGAGCGAAATGACGACTGACATCCTTGAACAGAACTTGGGTAAAATCGTGCTTGTCCGCTTGAAGGGTGGAAAAAGCATGCGTGGACGTCTTAAGGGTTTCGACCAGCATCTGAACCTTGTTTTGGAAGAAACAGATGACACTACAGATATTGAAAGCACGAGGAAACTGGGGCTAATAATCGTCCGCGGTGATAATGTAGTCCTTATCTCGCCACCACCTAGGTGAAATCTAGTGGGTAAAGGCACTCCATCAATGGGTAAACGCTCAGGCAAAGTTGTGCACATACGTTGCAGGCGTTGTGGAAGACGCGCTTACCATGTCCGCAAAAAGAGATGCGCAGCCTGTGGCTACGGAGAATCTGCAAAGATACGAAGATATTCATGGCAGACTAAGACACTTCAAAGGCAACGTATAGTCTAAACCGTTTTCTATGATTATTAAAACTTTGGCCATTGCAGCGTTCAAAGTTATCTATAGTAAGCTCAACAGCAAGTGTAAAGCATAAAAACAGAAAATAAAGTTTGTTTACTAGTTTGTTGCGCCGTAATAGCCTTTATCGATTTTGACGAATATCAGCGGACCCTGACTTTGAGACATTCCTCGTGCTTTTCTTAAAGCGTTATTCACGACAGTGAATACTCTTTCTTTATCTTTGAGGTTTCTGACGCGTTTTTCGCCAAGCTCCATTTTTAGAAGGTTTTCCGAAAGGATTTCAGTGCCACAGATTTCACTGTTTTTAATTAGAGTAGCCACCACAATCTCTTGGATTTCTTTTTTACGTTCAATTCTTTTCCACAGAGGTTCAGCTTTGCGAAGGTTTTTAGAAGCTTTGCGCCACTTGTTTGATTTTTGTTGACCAATAAGCAGCCTTACCCGTTGTTTCCACTTCTTAAGCCATATGCCAGTCCAGACAGTTAAGAACTCCTCTAGTTCAGCAGGATTTTCTTTGAAAAGCTTCTCCAGCTTTTCCACTAGTTCGCATTGGCTTGCTTCTTTTCCTATAAGGTTCCAGTGAAACTTCAGGAAGTTTGTGAAGTCTTGGCAAATTACCTGTAGCACCTTGCGGTCTGAGCCAGTCACATCTAATGCTGGATCTGCATCTTTAAGTTTCTCCCCTAGCATTATTTCCAGGAAATTCATTTGAATCCCCCTCTAAAGCCCTCTCCAGACTACTTACAGTTGGAGGTTTATATTAAAGTTTATTTTCTTTGGTCATATAACTGCTTTAGGCAGTTTTCAGCAATATTCCGTTCTCAGAAATATGAATAGTCCATGAATTCAGCAGTTATTCAATGAATTTTGGAAGTAATGTAACGTCTTTTATAATTAAATCAGGATTCTCTTTTATTAGTTCTTGGCGGGAGAAGAGGCCTGAAAGAACCGCTACTGTTTTGGAACCTGCGGCCTTTCCTGCTCTTACGTCAGAGACTGAATCACCTACAATGACGCAATCGCATAATTTAACATCTAAGAATTCCACACATTTTATCAGTGCTTCAGGTGAAGGCTTCGGTTTAACGGTGTCCAAAGCCGTTACGACATGCGTGAAGTATTTCGCTATATTGAGGTCTTCTAGTTCTTTTATGATTTCTTCTTTCGGGAAAGCGCGCATTGTTATCAATGCGAGTTTGGCTTTTGCAGAAAGGGTTTCCAGAGTGGCTGAAATATTAGGTAAGGGTTTAGTCTTCTCCTTTGCTATTGAGTAGTAAGCATTGAGGTATGCACTCAGGAAATCGTACAATTCACCATATTTAACATCGTTGATTGGCTGGTTCCGTTCGAGCTTTCGAGGAATCTCCAGAGCAGTGTTCTTATCTGGCGGTTCTTGTCCAATGACATGAAACGCTCTTCTCGCTGCTTCATAATAGGCTTCTCGTGAATCTACGATTGTACCATCTAAATCAAAGAAAATTCCATCAACCTTAAGTTTTTTCACGCTCATGCTCTCCTTTCCCTATTTTGCTTATTTTGATTGACCTCTTTCTTTCATAAATCTTTCTTGTATTCACATATGGAATTGAGTCCGCACGAAGTTGCCGTGAGCATTTAGAAAGAGTTGAGTTTTATTTAAGACTAAGTGATCTAGCTAAACCGAATGAAAGCCTTAAGAAGGGATATTAAAAGAGATAAAGGTTGTTACTAGCAATAAATATGGTGTAACTAATGAGTTTAGAACTAATAGTAATAGTTAGTAATACCCTAGTCGTTTTCGCAACTTTTCTGGCAACCCTTTATAGAATAAAGATAGAACGTGACCAAATACAAACTGTAAAGCGAAACGTAAAAGCTAAAGAATGCTTAGAATCACTTCGCAAGTACATCAAAACAGAACGCAAATCGATAACTTCCATGAATAAAGAAGAACTGCAGGAATTCCTGGAATACCTTGAAAAGTTGGGCAAGTAATTATGAAACTCTGCACGGTCTCGGAAACAGAACTTGTTGTTCTCTCCTAATTTAATGCAAGAAGTTTGTGGCAAAGCAGCATAAGGTTGCGCGGAATGAAAACCACTTTACATTCAACAGTTTTTTATCGCCTCTAGTAGCTGACCTAGACCACTTATTGTTTGGTTTGGGCAGTCCTGCTCAACCTCTTTTTGCGCCCGTCTCTCAATAAATATAGATTTCATTCCAACCGCTTTTGCGCCAATAATGTCTGCGTCGACAGTGTCGCCCACAAACACTGTGTTTTCTGCGCTAACACCGATTCTCTTAAGTGCTTTCTGGAAAATTTCTGGACTTGGCTTCCGTTTATTAATAGCGCCGGATACCACAACCACCTCAAAAAACCTCTCTAAGCCGTGCTTCTCCAGCAATTTATTTATACATTGAGGAATGGCAAAGTTCGAAACTATTCCAAGCTTGTATTTCTTATGTAGCTTTTCCAAGGTGCTTTTGACGTGTTTGTCGATGCACACGTATTCCATGAATCCTTCGCAGAACTCGTTTGTGGCGCCCTCTATAATCTCACTTTCCACGTCAACGTAACCTAGGCTGTTTAACGCACTTGAGATGCGGCAGTTAAAATGTGGCTCCTGAAGATTTGCATATGCTTCCTTGTACAACGCATTCCGCGCTTTGATATATGCGTCCTTGAAAACTTTGAATTCCATGTGAACTTTGTTTTTAACCAGAAACCTGTGTGCCCTCCTTAATGAAGGATTGTAGAATGCGTGGTTTTTTTCAATCAGCATTAGAGTATCAAACATATCAAACAGAATAGCTTTGATTGGCATGCGTTTTGTACCCACAGTTCACACTATATCTGACCTTAAAAACACTTTTGCGCAAAAATACTATTCTAGTTGTGCCACTTACCGTTGTTTCCTTCCAAGTAGCTCAGTATGCTTCGGAATCGTGCAAACACGTTAACCAAACGCAGCAACGGATAAAGTGGCGTGTAAAACAATAGAGCGCGATACTGGTAACTTCCATAAGCAAACTTTAACGCGATAGCTTGGCTAACCACACCAATTAGTAGACCATATGGAAAGAAAATCATTAAGTTTATCCCGAATAGCACTGGGTCAGGTGCAAAGAACCATAATAACGGAAACGCCGCTATTGAAGCCAAGTCCACGAATAGGCCGCCGTACTCGAAAATGTAACAATACCATAACAAAGCCGCAAGCCACGAGCGTTTCTTCATTAAATCCCTGTGGATTTCCAGCGTATTGTTTAACCACCCTGTAAACCACCGCAGTCGCTGTCTCCACAACGCACCTATGCTTATAGGTGCCACCGTTACGCTCTGAACGGAACTTAAATACCCCACTTTTGCATCTTTTTTATGCATCTCTAAGGTGATTTCTAAATCCTCAGTTACTGAACGAATATTACTTTCCGTCAGAACTTCACGTAGCAAATCTCCATCATAAACACCTATAGCGCCGGAAACCACCAATACATTGTTGCCCAAGCTTTGGGCGCAGCGACCCACACTTAAACCTTGGCTGTACTCCAACCGTTGCAGGTTTACAATCAATTTATCTTCAGCACCTTTACAGTCTGGGTGTGCATAACCTGTTACAGCTTGTTTTCCATTTGCCATCTTATAGTTAACAAGTTTAGCCAAAGTGTCTGGGGGCCATTCTGAGTCGGCATCTACAATGGCCACTACGCCTCCCAAAGCACGTATTACTCCAGTTCTCAATGCTTCGATTTTGCCTAGATTCGCCGAGTGCCGCACGACTTTTCCCCGTACTCTTGGATTGGCTTGTCGTCCGAGCTCAATCGCAGACCATGCTACCTCATACGTGTAGTCGTTGCTACCGTCGTCTATAATGATGATTTCGCAGTTGCCATCGTATTTCTCTGCACATTTGAATAAACTTGCTGTGCAACGTGTAACGTTTTTCTCTTGGTTATAAGCGGGGATCACGAAACTAACCATCGGATAAAACGCGTGTCTAGCCTCTGTGTGTTGTTTTCTAGCAAAAGCGGCTGCCAAAACCCAGATCCCTGCAAGACCTATGGCAACGAACGTATACCAACTGTAAAAGAATCGGATTATCCAATACCAGCCTACGTTGGCGGTTGTTTCAATTGCGGTGTACCCAATAGCGTTGGTTATTATCCATTGGGCTATGGCTGGGAAGTAGAGCCATGAGAGAAAAGCTAGAATTAGGGGTATAGAGAAAGCTAGATAGTCTACTCTAAACCTTTTTGGATTTTTCATCTGCGAATCGCCTTGAAGCTTTTCTCCCTTCTCAAGAAACGTAGAAGTTTGGTTAATAAAGCATGTATTCCCAGAGGAATAATATTTCGAGTTGTTATCTGGTGTTTATTTTGAGATTCTTGTGGGTGTTTCTTTCGGGGAATGAATTTTATATTTTATACTTGCTGTCATAAGATTCAGTTTTGGGCTAGGGAAATGCGATGATATTATGCCGAAATGAAGACGAAATATGCTTCATATTTTTCAATTCCATGTTGAATGAATTCCCAACAATGAAGCTAAAACTCAAGTGCGTTAAAACAGAAGAAGACTAGTCATCCTCTTAATTCTTAAAATCGAATTTTCTCATTTCAAAAAACATGCTTAAAGTGTGTGTTCTAAATCTTCTTTAACAGCTTTTGAGGCGGAATTTTTGCGCCGTTTTTGCCGTTTTCATCCTCCATAAGAAGTTCAGTCAATTCAAAGTGACGTTGTAGAAAATCAACACCCTTTTCGGTTGCAGAGTACACATCTTTACCCTTGACGCGAAACTTTCTTAGCAGACTAGTTTTCAACATGAACTTAAGATAACCGTTAAGTTGAGCGAAGCTTAGGTTTGCCCTATACATGATCTGAGTTTTCAAAGTTCCTTCCTTGGAAATTTCTAAAATTTCCGCGATAATACCTAGTTTGTCTCTTCTTTTGGGCGCATCATTTTTCCATGAGTTCACTTCTATGTCCCTCTTTCAGAACTATTTTCTATAATAGAGCTACTTGCAAAGTATTTTAAGTCCTGTTTCGTAAGTCTGCATATTACGATGTTGTAATATTTTGAAACACTATCATAATCAAACCTAAATAGAAAACCTCATTCACGACAATGTTTCTCAGAGAAACGGAAAAAACTAATCGTAATCTGGGATAATTTTGCGAATACTTGACAAGCAAGCAACCTTAGCTCTCTTGAAACAAACAAACGAGAAGCAAGAAGAGTTGAGCTTTGGATTTAGTATAATAGCGCTTAAAAAGGCTATAATGCCTATTTATGTTGAAACTCGCTCTAAGAAAACCAAAATAGTAAGTAGAATCCCTCCACAGTTTCAGCATGCTATTTCCATTAACCTCTAAATACGTTGTTTGTCAAGAAATCTTGACCAAAAATTGGTAGTGTGAGCTTCCCTTGTCAAAAATTTTGACTAAATCTGGGCGTTTCAGGCTTTTTTGGTCAAGAAACCTTGATAAAAACGCTTTAATCATGAAAAGGACTTGAATTGAACATGTTTAGGGAGAGAATGCAGTATGAATCTTTCCACCAAAAAGTCTTCGAAAAACTGCAATGAATTAGAAGGAAAACATGTTACGCGCTCAATGTTGCTCTGTATCCTTGGATTGACTCTTTTGGCTTCACTATTCTATGCAGAATCAGTTGCACTCGGGTTTGGTGAAACCTACACTTTTAAAATTGAGTGGGGCGGCTATGGAACTGAATATGGACAACTTAACAATCCTTACGATGTCGCTGTTCCTGGCTCAGGAAACGTCTACGTCACTGACACTTACAACCACCGCATTCAAAAATTCAACGCGGAAGGCGTTTTCTTGGGAACTTGGGGTGGATATGGCACTAGTGCGGGGCAATTAAACTATTCTATGGGTATTGATATAGATGAAGCAGGGAATACAAGGACCTACTCCCGGTCTATTCGCTCTTGGTGTAGGGTTCTCTTAGCTGATTCGCACGAACAAAAAAATCTTTTAATTCTTCGTCGCTTGCGCCTTGCCGCATTGGTGTCAAAATATCGACAAGGTTGTCGTTTCTCATTAGGCAGGTTTTCAGTTTGCCGTCGCTTGTAACTCGAAGTCTGGTGCAGTGACTGCAGAATTCACCGTTCTCGCTTGGATGCACCACTTCCACTGTCAAGTCTGGTAGATAGTAGATGCGACGGTTGTGCATGAATCTTCTGGTTTCAACTTTCATAGCCTTCCTTCTAAGCATCTTTTCGTGGTCATCCAAGAATTTATGGTAAAACGAAAAATACGAGTAGTCAACGTTCACTGGGTCAAGCTCGATGAGCTGCAGTATGGTACCTGTTTGCTTGGCGAAGTCCATCATTTCGGGCACTGCTTTAACGTTAACGCCTTTTAAAATTACCATGTTAAGTTTCACTGGACTGAATCCAGCGGCAACTGCAGCTTTTACGCCTTCCAATGCGTTTTTGATTCTGCCGTTTGTAAGCTTGTGATAAATGTCAGGATTTAAAGTTGGAAGGCTTACGTTTAAGCGTTTTAATCCGCAAGCGCGCAGTTCTTGAGCTTGAAAGCCAAGCATAGTCCCATTGGTTGTCATGGAAAGATCTTTCAAGCCATGGATTGCAGATATTCCCTTGACGATTTCGCACAGGTCCTTACGCATTAGAGCCTCTCCCCCTGTCAACTTAATTCTGGAGATGCCCAAGCTGATAGCAATTCTTGTGCTTCTCACAATTTCATCAACGGTCATTTCTCCCGTTGTGCCTCGTGAACACGAAGTGATCTCTTCGCCTTCTTTGTGGCAGTAATTACAACGTAAGTTGCAACGCTGAGTTATCGATATTCGCAAGTTGAGAAGCGGACGCCCGCAGTTATCTGTCAGAACCATTCGTTATTCCCGTGTATGCCTAACGATATGGGGCGCCTCGGGTAAAATAAGAGTTTCGACCGAGATTCGCACAGCATCAGGAGAACCTGGGATACAAAACAACACTTTGCCCTTTACCACTCCAGCCACAGCGCGGGACATAACAGCCGCAGAACCAATCTCATCGTAGCTTAAACGCCGAAAAATCTCCCCGAAACCTGGCATCGTCTTCTCGAAAAAGGGCGTAACCGTCTCAATTGTAACGTCTTTCGCAGCAATCCCCGTTCCACCTGTAAATATGGCGGCATCCAGTTCTGCGGAGTTCAAAACGCTATGCACTGCTTTTTCAATCATGCCCTTATCGTCCGCAATTATTTTTCTACATAAAATCTTGTGCCCAGAGTTACTCAACAAAGCCTCAATTGTGTCGCCTGAAACATCGCATACCTTCTCGCCCTTCTGAATTTCTCGATACCGCGAAGTGCTGCAAACGAAAACTGCGAAACTAAGCTGTTTGGGGGCTGTCGCCTTGTGTTTCTTGGTGCTTTTGCTCACGCCTGCTACTCTCTCTTCAATTTCTTTACAACATGAATGTTCTCTATTAGCGTGTTCGGATACTGCCCAGCCATATCTTTCTCATACTGCTTTACCATATCCCAAATCGTGAGCAAACCCACAGATGTAGCAACTAACGCTTCCATTTCAACGCCAGTCTGAGCTTTCGTCTTAACTTTAGCTGTCACTTTTACGGAGGTTTTTTCAGCAATTTCAACTTCAACTTCAACATTCGTCAAAGGCAAAGGATGACAAAGCGGAATAACTTCGCTAGTTTTTTTAGCTGCAAGAACTCCTGCAATTTTCGCTGTGAAAAGTGGGTCACCTTTGGCGATTTTTTTCTCCCTAATTAAATTCACGGTTTCTGGTTTCAACTGTATTTTTCCTGTCGCGGTTGCTTCCCTAAAGATCTCTGCTTTGCTTGAAACATCCACCATAGACACGCTGTATTCCTCTCAAGATTGGATAAGCTTTCATTGCTTATTTATACTGCTCCCAAGTTTCTATTAGGTTTTGTACTGCGATAGCTTTTGGAGTACTGTCATTGAAGCGGTACATGCGTATTCTTCCATAAACCCTTTGCTGAAGTATGCCCTCAGTCTCCAACAACTTCAAATGCTGGTTAGTCGTCGAATAATTCAAGTTAATTCTACGAGCTATTTCAGAAACGTTAAGAGCGCCCAGCCGCGCGATAAGTCTAAGAATTTTCATCCTAGGCTTAGAAGAAAAAACCTCCTCTAACTCCATAACTCTTCACTCTCACATTTTTTCTAAAGTGGCACTTAATTCTTTCTCCAACTCGTAAGCTGGAACCGAAGGCAAAGAAACACGAGTCGCCCTTCCTCGCGTACCCGTAGCCGCAACTTCGGTTTTAAATATGCCTAAAGCGGAGAAAAGCTGAACGTACTTCCAGAGTTGAGTGTGACTGTGCGGTTTCTCACCAAACTCTTCACAGACCACCGCGTAACCCTCCTCAATCTCTGAAAGAGAAGCATAAGTTCTCTGGTTCCCCTTGAAAATCCTTGCCGCGCCAAGCAAAAACAGTTTCTCATGATAACTCAGCATATTCAACTCACTCTTCCGCACGGTTGGAATTATGTTGGAAACCGCCTTTCTTACACATTCTGGCTCAAGCTCATCCAAGTCTTCAGCGTCAGCGTATTTCCCAGCACGCCACAAAAGCTCAATAGCGAAACGGGCGTTGCCACTCTCAGAAACAGCCAACTCAGCCACAAGATCAACAACATCTTCAGATACTGTTGAAGGCTCAAACGCCATAGCAACTCGATCGTTCAATATATCCATAAGCTGATCTTTTGGATAGCGTTCTAGGCTGATTACGTTGCGTTGTAGTGTGCTTCTTGCGCTTCTGTCCAAGTTTTCTATCGCCTTCAAATCTCGTAAAATACTAACTAGGGATATACGCTGAGGCTTACCTCGGCTCATTTCCTGCAGTCGTGTCAGCTTATATACGGCTTCTGACCCCTCTTGTTCAATGAGCGTGTCGAATTCGTCTAAGGCTAAGACCATGTACGCATCTTCTTCATCTAAACTTTGCATTAGCGTTTCCAAAGCCTCCTCTGCAGAGTAGCCGCGCTTTGGAAAGTTCGGACGAAAAATAGACACTGCACGCTGTAGTATGAGGAAAAGTTTCCCGCGGTACTCCCTGCAGTTAATGTGCACGTAACGGAAGTTTACACCCCGTTTATTTGCTTCCAGAGTCATGTCTGCCCCGAAACGTTGTGCAAGAGCGGTTTTTCCAGTGCCTACGTCGCCTGTTATTATAACCCGCTGAGTCATCCTTTCTGGAAACTTCAAAAGGAAATTGAAGAACTCAATTAACAAGCGATGCTCTTTTTCTCTGTGAGGCAAACGGTGGGGAACGTAGTTTATATCTAGTTTCGTCTCGTCTTTGAAAACGCTTTGATGGAGAGCCACAAGCTTTCAACCTCAAATCAAATTATATTTGGGATGTGTTATTCTTTTCTCTTATCCTTTAATCACACTTTTGGAAACAAAATGCTAATAAATGCATTCTGTCATTCGTATTTTCGATACAAGAAATGATACCTCAATACTTTTTCCTTACGAAAGGCGTTGGCAAAAATAAAGAGCAACTTCAAAGCTTCGAGTTGGCTCTAAGAGACGCCGGTATACACCACTGCAATTTGGTTAAAGTCTCAAGCATAGTGCCGCCAAGATGTAAGTTAATTACGAGGAAACAGGGCTTAAATTTGATGCATCCAGGAGAAATCACATTTGTAGTTATGTCCAGAAACGCAACCAATGAACCAAACAGGCTTGTTGCCGCATCAATAGGTGTGGCTATTCCCTCAGGCAACAACCAGTATGGCTACTTATCTGAGCATCACTCGTTTGGACAAACAGACGAGGTTGCTGGAGATTACTCAGAAGACTTGGCTGCGACAATGCTTGCAACAACAATGGGCATCCAATTCAACCCTGAAACCGCGTGGGACGAACGAAAACAGATTTTTAGAACTAGCGGTTTGATCATCAAAACAGATAATATAACCCAATCAGCAAGGGGCGACAAGAATGGCTTATGGACAACAACCATCGCCGCAGCAGTTTTTGTGCCACCAGAAAACGGCAAATACCTCAAAGCTAAAAAAAAACCTGCCTCCTTTCAGAGCTAATTTTGCCTATAAAATTATTTTAAGAGGCAGTAAAACGTGAAGTTCGCAGGCAAAACAGCAATAGCAATAATAGCCTCTCCATCTAACAAGGTTTTGCTTATTAAAAGGCGTACTTTGCCATTTAAGGCATGTTGGGCTCTGCCGGCTGGAAGGATTCTCTGGAGAAATAGTTGAGGACGCATTAGTGAGAGATGTTAAAGAGGAAACAGGCTTAACAGTCGCGATAATTGGCAAATAGGTGAATACCATGAGAAAGGAGTTCATAACTGATTAGAGTATTACTATCATGCAGCTTGTTTTCTTGTAAAAAAGTTAGGCGGAGAAACAAAGAAGCAGATAAGCGAAATTGAGAAAATCAAGTTTTTTAGCTTAGACAAGTTTCCTACTCCTCTGTCGTTTAAGTAATCCCGGATGATAAAAGACTTTGTCGCTCACCAAGAGAAAAAATCCGAATAAATTTTGCCCACTTTTTCTGCTCAATCTTTGTTTTTCAGTTTTTCTTTAATTAGCATAAGCAAGTCCTCCGGTCTCACAGGTTTCACCAAGTATGCGTCCGCGCCCTCGTCAAGTGCTCTGATGCCGCTTTCTATTGATGGAAAACCAGTGATCATTATTTTAATTGTGTTTTGTAGTTGTTTCTTCATTTTGGCAAGCATTTTTGTTCCATCCATGTCTGGAAGTCTTATGTCTATTAAAGCTAAGACGTAATGTTTGTTTGTAGTTTTTTCTATTGCTTCTTTTCCAGTTTCTGCTGTGTCAATTTTGTAGCCGTTTTTTTGAAGAATACGACTAAATGTTCTAAGTATTGACTTGTCATCGTCAACTAAGAGGATTGTTCTACTTGATTTCAAATACTAGTTCTCCTCACTTTGCTTGGAACTTTTATCGTGAATTTGCTACCTTTCTCAACTTCGCTTTCAAAGGTTATTGATCCACCCTCATGTGTTCCTACTAAACGTTTGCACACAGCCAAACCAAATCCCTGCGCTTTGGATTTGGTGGTGAATAGTGGTTTAAATATTTTTTTCTTGTTTTTTCCGGGATACCTATTCTCGTGTCTTCAACACTTATGAGAGTCATCCCGTTTTCTTGGTTCGCCTTAACCGTTGTTGTGTCGCCGTCAGGCACAGCTTGTATGGCATTTATGAATAAATTAATCAGCACACGTTTGATTAAATATTTGTCCACAAATAACTGTTGTAAATCTTCTTCAATCGAGATTAAAACCTTCATGTTCTCGGGTATAGCACTACTCAAACATGCGTCTTTAATTAGTTTACGAAGGTCTGTCTCTTCAATTTTTGAATTTAATGGTTTTACGAAATCTTGAAGATCTGTTACAATCTTGTTCATGTATGACACTTGTTCCTCGATTATTGCCAAATTTTCAGTCAATTCTTCTTTTTCGCTGATTGCAGGAAGAGACTTCACTTCTTCCTTTGCTGAGAAAACACTACTGATTATGGATTGAAGCGGATTTCGAATGTCGTGCCCCACCATAGCCGCAGTTTCACCAATAGCCATAAACGTTTATCCAGTCAGCTGAGTCTTTCTCTATCCCTTGAATCACTTCTGTAACTTTTTTACCAATTATCTCGTCTTTTTCAAGTTCTGTAAATCGTTCAAAAGCTTTGTTTACTTCAAGAAAGATGTAATCAACAGGTTTTTTGTTTTTATAGAATACTATTTTATGATAGGCATAAGCGTTTGCATATTATCAAGCAGAGATTGATAGCTAGCTCCAACTGTGTATGGCATTTTTTCCCCTTCAAATAATAGTTCCTTTAAAACATCTTTAAGTCTGCTTATTGTACTAATTAAGTTTGAATCAAGAAATAAAGTTGACGTTCTTAGCATTTTGGCAACATTTTATATACGCAAATATCAAAAATTATTCTTGCTTCGGTAGAATATTCGCTAGGGGAACTTCAAGTTTGAGCGAACAAGACATAACGGAGTTTCTCAGTGTCCTCGGCTTGTCAAAAAGGGAAACCCAAGTCTATATGTTCCTATCAAAAAGCGGCGTTCAATCAACAAGCTTCGTCGCTTCAAAATTAAAAATGGAACGCGTGCAAACCTATCGCACTTTCAAGAAGCTCCAGGAAAGGGGCTTTATCGAAGCAACCCTAGAAAGACCAACAAGATTCATCGCAGTCCCTTTCAAAACGCTGCTGGATACATTTATCAACTCCAAGAAAAACGAAGTTGACCTGCTAATTGAACAAAAAGAAAGTCTCATATCAGCTTGGCAAGCTCTAAGCAAGCCAGAATACACCTATCCCTTCTCAAAATTCTCAGTTGTTCGTGGGAAAAAGCGAATTCACACAAAAATGCACAAAATGATTGAAGAATCTGTAAAAGAAGTGTTAATTTCAACAACTAGTTTAGGTTTAATTAAAGAAGAAATAGCGGGAGTTTTTGATGCAATATTAGATCCCGCGGAGAAACGAAATGTTAGATTTCAAATCATAACTGACGTTTCAGAGGAGAACCTTAAGATAATGGAGAGAATAATCAAATTTTTCTCCCATAAAAACGTGGATGTTAAATTTCGCCACCTTAATATGGCTTCTAAATTTTTTCCACGTTTTCTAATAAAGGATGAAGACGCAGCCCTCTTATACTCACCGTCTGGGGAAAAAACACTCATGCTTGAACTCGAAGATGAAGGCTTATGGATAAACGACAAGATGTTTATTTCGATTTTGAAAGCGTTTTTCGCCAGAATGTGGGATAACGCAGTAGAAGCTACAAGACGAATCAACGAGTTAAAAAGTGGAATACCTGTGGGTGAGACAGTCGTAATAAAAGACTCTGAAGAAGCATGGGCAAAGATCACGAAAGTCCTAGAAACAGCAAAGAAAGACATAATAATCATTACATCGTCACAAAGCCTAAACAAAATTCTAGAGAATGACCCTTTCAGAAAATACTGCAAGAAAGGCTTGAAATGCCGAATTATGGCTTCAATAGACATGGAGAATCTTAAAATAGTAGAGAAACTTTCTGTTCATTATCAAGTCAAGCATGTTCCTATAAGCTATCTGAATATGATGATTGTTGATAATAAACACGTTTTCATGTTTAAGAAACCGTCTTTAAATGATATGGAAAATAAATCTGGATTCTACCTAGAAGACACTTATTATTCTAATGATCCTAGGTCAATCGAAAGAATGAATGAAATGCTCAACGACATATGGAAAAGAGGTATAGAACTTTCAGAAATAGGTTCTAAAGCAGAGTTAAGAACACTCACCGTGGAAGTCTCAATAGCAGAAACTGTATCAAATCTCGCTAGTATGATGCTCCGCAAAGGCGTTAAATCAATTATATTAACCCAGAATAAAACGCCAATTGGTATGATAACCGATAGAGACCTCTTGAAAGAAATAGTTGGAAAACACAAAGATATTGAAAAAACTCGAGTTAAAGATCTCATGTACACACCGCTGATTGTTCTTGATAGAGTCGGATCAATAACGGGCGCCCTCAAAGTGATGCATAAAAAAAGAATGAGGCGGGCCGCATTGATTAAGAAAGGGCAATTGGTAGGCATGCTAACCGCAGGCCTCGCTAAAAAAGCAGTGAATTCGTGAAAACCAAAACTTCGAACCACATCTTTTTTATAATTCAGCTAGTTGGAAAGCTGGTCTTCAGTACAATGAGTCTAATTCAACGTTTAGTTCACTGAAGATACAAAGAAAAAAGGGTACACGAAAGGCAAACGATATTAATGTTTCACGTTAACCATAGCTCGGTGTATAATTCCTTTGAAGTCCAAACTTCAGACGCCAACAATAATCGTAAATTTTAAGACATATTCGGAGGCGACAGGTCAAAGAGCCGCTGAGCTCGCAAAGCAAGCTGAAAAAGTAAGCAAGGAAACAGGCGTTTGCATTGTTGTGGCACCTCAGTGTGCAGATATAACACGTGTTACTGAAGCCGTTGAGATTCCTGTTTTCGCTCAGCATATAGATCCAATATGGCCGGGCAGCCACACAGGGCAGGTTCTAGCGGACGCGATTAAAGAGGCAGGAGCGGTTGGAACGCTGATTAATCATTCTGAAAGGCAGATTAAACTAGCGGATATTGACGCGGTTGTCAACCTGACTGCCGAAAAAGATCTTATTAGCTGTGTTTGCACAAGTAACCCATCTATAAGCGCGGCTGTTGCCTATTTCCATCCTGACATAATATCAATTGAGCCACCCGAGCTAATCGGTTCCGGCGTTGCGGTTTCAAAGGCTAAACCTGAAGAAGTCAGCAAGACCGTACAGCTTGTTCGCAAAATTAACTCTGAAGCAGTTATTTTGTGCGGTGCAGGAATAAGCCACGGCCAAGATGTTGCGGTAGCGTTAAAACTTAGAACTCAAGGTGTACTCGTTGCGAGCGCCATTGTGAAAGCGAAAGACCCTTATAGTATGCTATGTGAGTTTGCTGAGGCAACATATTAGTCCGTGATTATCGTGAAAGTTGAAGCCGAATGCGCCGCTTGCCTGCTTGCGCGAGCAACAGCAGAAACCTATTATGCTACAACTAACCCAGCATTGCGATTCCGAACAATAAAAGAGATTATGAAACTGCTTAATAGGGAGTTTAGGCCTACCACTGTTCCAGCTGACATAGGCACCAAAAGAGACCGTTTGATAAAGAAGCTAACAGGTAACAAAGATCCCTACAAGCGAAGCAAAAAAATGAGCAACGAAAAAGCCATGAAACTTTTCCCGTACGCGAAAAAACTTGTGGAAAAGGGCTACAATCAGCAGGAACGGTTCAAGAAAGCATGCTTATGCGCCATAGTGGGTAACATATTGGAGTTCGACATTCCAGGCCACCGATTCACCTTTAAAACTTTGACCAAGAGCTTTCGAGAAGCAGCGAAAGATTTGGTCGTGGATGATGTGGATAAGGCCTACCTGTTAGCTAAAAAAGCCAACAACGTTCTTTATTTAGCTGACAACGCTGGCGAAATTGTTTTTGACACATTGCTTGTTGAGCAGCTAAAAAACATGGGGTTGAAAGTGATATATGTGGTAAAAGGCGGTTCAGTACTTAACGACGCAACTCTGGATGATGTAGAGCCTTCTGGGATGAATAAACTCGCAGACAAGATAGTAACCACCGGTACCGACGCTGTTGGGCTATTACCCAAAGAAGTTACTAAAGAGTTTTTGGAGATTTATGAGGATGCGGAGTTGGTTTTCGCTAAGGGCATGGGTTATGCTGAAACCTTAACTGAACTCAAGCTGACTAAACCACACTTTCTCCTGCTTAGAACAAAATGTAATCCTGTAGCAAACTATTTCTGTGCAGCGCGCGATAAGAATATCGCCAAGCTGATGCCATAAATGAAACTGCCAACCATAACCATAACGCGAGAGGCGTTCAGAGATTTTGATGAAGCTATTATTAACGAATGGTTGGTGACAAACGGGCTAGGTGGCTACGCTTCCAGTACCCTTATAGGCTTAAACACAAGAAAATATCATGGCTTACTTGTAGCCTCTTTGCATCCACCTGGTGACCGAAGGGTATGTCTCGCAAAGCTGGATGAAGAGGTCTCAGTGGGAAGCAAAAACTACCCGCTTGCCACTAACGAGTTCTACGACAAAATTTCCCCGAAAGGACATGTTTTCCTGAAAGAATTCGCGCTTAACCCCTTTCCGAGGTACATTTACGAAGTGCATAACATTCAGGTCAGAAAAACCATTTTGATGCCTAGAAAGAAAAACGCTGTTGCAGTGAAATACAAGGTTCTGAACCAAGGCAGAGCTGAAGCAAAAATCCGGATTTATCCGTTACTCACTTGTAGGCACATTCACTCGGTTATAGAAAGAAGGAGAAAGCCGATGAACTTTAGCCAACATCAAAACGGAAGAGAAGTAGAATTTAACTCTAACAATCCAAAAGCCTCAGTTGCAATTCGCTCCACCATGAGCAATTTCAACGAGAAAGCAGTATGGATAGAGCGTTTGTACTATTCTGAGGAAGCCAGGCGAGGTGAAAGCAGCATGGATGACTGCTACCAGCCAGGTTATTTTCAAGTTGTTGTGCCTCATAAAAGGGATAGAGATTTCGCTGTTATCGCGGCGGCAAGTGAAAACAACCAAGAGTGTCACGAAATCTTAGATGCATTGGGTAGCACATTATACGATGTTGAAGGAGCATTTACATCTGAAATTGAGGAACGAGAGAACTTATTAACCAAATTCTATGAAAATCATAGTGAAGTTCCAACAAGCGACTGGCTGAATTGGATCCTTTTAGCTGCAGATTGTTTCATAGCGACGGGTGCAAGCGATAGAAAATCAGTTATAGCTGGGTATTTCTGGTTTGAGACATGGGGAAGGGACACTTTTATCTCATTACCTGGCTTGCTGCTTGTAACCGGCAGGTTCAACGATGCAAGAAAAATTCTCTTGGATTTCATGCGTCACATTAAAAATGGCTTAATTCCTAATTTTATTCAGGACAGGTTAGGTGAACCCGCTTACAATACTGTGGATGCCACGTTGTGGTATGTCAACGCCGTTTTACAATATCTGAAGTACACTGGAGACTTCAAATTCGTTCAACAGAACCTATGGGAAAATCTGAAGGCGACCATTGAAAACCACGAGAGTGGTACAGACTTCGGTATACGCTTGCAAAGTGACGGCTTGCTTGCGCATGGTCCGAGACTTACTTGGATGGACGCTGAAATCGACGGTGAAGGGATTACACCGCGAGCTGGAAAAGCAGTTGAAATTCAGGCTCTGTGGTATAACGCTTTGCATACGATGCAGTTATTAGCTAACAAGTTTGATGAATTTCGAACAGCGGAGAAGTATGCAGAGATGGCTCTTGAAGCGCAGAAAAGTTTTAATGAAAAATTTTGGAACGATGAAAGCGGCTGTTTATTCGATGTGGTTGCGGATTCAGGCGTGGACGCATCCTTAAGACCTAACCAGATAATCGCGGCGGCTTTGGACTTCACGATGTTAAACAAGGAAATGACTGAAGGGGTTGTGAATCTAGTGCAGCGTGAGCTGGTGACGCCCTATGGTCTGCGTACTTTAGCACGAAACGACTTTCGGTATAAAGGATTGTACTTGGGCGATAGGCGAAGCAGAGACCAAGCTTACCATAACGGCACTGTTTGGGCTTGGCTTCTTGGACCCTACATAACTGCCTGCCGTAAGGCGCAAGTTAGCAGTGATTACGAGTTGAAGCAACACCTCAGGTCTTTGTTTACTCAGCAAATCATTCACTATGGCTTGGGCACTATAAGCGAGGTCTTTGATGGTGATCCGCCTCATGAACCCAGAGGTTGCATAGCTCAAGCTTGGAGCGTCGCTGAGCCTTTGCGGGCCTACCTTGAAGATGTGGTGTGGATTAGACCAAAATTCGAGAAAGAGGTTTTGCAGTGTTAAACTTGCAATTTCTTTCTGAGTTCGGCTGCTGCAGTTTCGGGTTTGATAGTGTTTATGTACATCCCTGTATTCTTTTCGAATCCTGCCCAGATGGATAAGCGCGGATAAACTTCCAAGTGCCAGTGATAATAGTTTTCGGTGGCACGATTTATCGAAAGGTGGAAACAATAATTGTAGGGAGGGTCATTAACAAGTTCTTTTAACGCTTTCATGCTCTTTTTTAATATTTCAGCGAAGGATTCTATTTCGGATCTGGTTAAGCCAAGGATGTTGGAAGCGTGTTTTTTGGGAAGTATCCAAAATTCTAGCGGGTGAACGCTAGCATACGGAGCGAAAACCACGAAATGTTGGTTGCTAAGCACCATGCGCGGACTTTTTGCTTCTTTTTCAATGATATCACAAAAGATGCATTTTTGGTGTTGGTCATAGAATTTTTTTCCTGCCTCTGCCTCTTCCGCGGGTATTCTGGGAATGGTGGGCATAGCGATTATTTGACTGTGGGCATGTGAGAGCGAGGCTCCTGCTTCTTTGCCGTAGTTGCGAAAGATCGAGACGTACTTTACGTAGGATTTAGAGGATAGTTCTCGAAATCTATCGATGTAAGCTTTGATTAAAAGCGCTAGTTGTTGCAGTTTAGCTTCTGCTGGGTCTTCGTTGTGGTTCGGCGATTCTACCAAAACCTCATGGTGCCCAACGGCCCAACCATAGCTATCGTTTTTTATTATCTGGGTTTGATCTACTCGGTTTGTGGGCGGGGAAAAGGCAGGGTAAAGATTTGGGATGACGCGGATAAGCCAGTTCTGGGGGCGAGTGCCGTTTTTGTCTCGGCATGTTTTAATTTTTCCTTTATATTTCAAGTAGAGCATTAAAGCCGGTGGCGTCGTGTGCTCGTTTCCCACGCAGAGGGGACAGACGATGTTTTGGACTGACTCAATTCTGTTTATGGCAAAATCTGCTGGTCTTCTACTGCGCTCGATCGCGATTACAACCCATCGGTTCAATAGATAATCTTTTCGTAATTCATTGTAAACCATCACTTTAAGCTCCTGACATTGTAGGAAAAATGGTGGAGTGGCATTTATAGCATTTCCGAAACACTGCAAATCTGCCTTGACAGCGAGAATCACAATTAGCTTTGCCTAAGACTGGAAAAAAGGGATTTGACGCGCTGACCGCAACACATGAGTTATACTAAGGATATACTCACTCATTGCCGCTTGTCACATTTTCATTTTTCAGTTAAATAGATTTCATATGTCAAAGATTAGATAGACTAAGCTTCCAACATTTCTGCATCTTTCCATTTCTTACCTTAATTGCGAAAATAGGTAGATTCAAGTAGGAACCGTTAATCGGCTCAAATTCGAGTAATAGTGAAAGGAGCAGGTCTTTGGATTTAGACCATCATGGATGATTCTCAGTCGATGGTTAGGCTTTCTACTATGTCAAGGAAGTTTGTTGGTACAAGCTTGTCGTTGTACTTTAAATAGGCAAAAGATGTGACTCTTTCGCATCTTCTAAATATTGAATTTTTCTGGTTGTTTTTTCAAAAAAAGCTGATTATGGGCGAATCTTTTTGTTGGGGTGAGACTATTTCGTCTATTGTTGTTCTTGTTAAGGCTTTGATGTTGTTGAAGTATGTGAGTTCTCCAGGGCTAACAAGGGTGATGGCTGTACCGTCGTTTCCCATTCTGGCGGTTCTGCCGATTCTATGGAAATAAACTAGCGCCTCTAATGGTACGTCAAAGTTTATAATGTGGGTTATTCCCTCAATGTCCAAACCTCTTGCGGCAACGTCTGTTGCAACCAGAAGTTTGAGTCTTCCATCTCTGAAGGCGTTGGAAACTCGATCTCTTTGCGGCTGCGTGAAGCCCGCGTGCAACGCTTGAGCGTTGTAACCTTTTTTTCTAAGTTTTTTTGTAACCGCGCTTGTGCCTCTCCGTGTTTTGCAGAATATTATAGCTCTGCCTATATTGTTTTCCTCTAAAATGTTACATAGGGTATCGAATTTGCCATGGGGGTTCACGAGCATATAATATTGTTTCATCTGCGTGAGCGCAATTTCGTCTTTGCTTACAAGTATTTCTTCAGGATTTTTCATGTATCTGTTGCAAACCTTCATCACTGTTTCATCTATGGTCGCTGAGAACAGAGCTGTTTGCCGATTCTTTGGCGTTCTTACAAGGATGTATTCTATATCTTCGATGAAGCCCATGTCCAGCATCCTGTCCGCCTCGTCAAGGATCACGGTCTTGACTGAATATAAGTTCAAAGCTCCTCGTTTAAGCAAGTCGATTATGCGTCCTGGTGTGCCCACCACAATATGAACACCTTTTATTAGTGCTTTTATTTGACGGTGGATTGGTGCTCCGCCGTAGACTGGCAAAGCTCTTAATTTCGCATACTTCGCGAAAAATCTCATGTTATCGGCTACTTGCATGGCTAGTTCCCGGGTTGGCACCAAAACTAAACCTTGCACTCCTCTGATCTCAGAGTTTAATCTTTCAACCATTGGAACTCCAAAAGCCGCGGTTTTGCCCGTACCCGTTTGTGCTTGTCCGATAACGTCTTTGCCTTCGAGCAAGGGTATTATCGCTTGAGCTTGAATTGGGAAAAGACTTTCAAATCCAAGTTCCTTTATGCTTCTCAAGACTTGCCTGCTTAAGGGTAAGTCTTTGAATACTTGTATTGCCATTATTTGTATTTTCTCCTGCCACAAAATTTTTCATGATTTTAAAAAGCTCTACTAATGCTTCGCTAGTGACATGATGAATGTGACATACCAACACCATCAATCCGTATATAAAAAGGTTTAGCTTGCTTTCAATCAAAAGAATCAATTTTCGAGCCTATTTTGTTTAAAAAACAGAAAAATGAAGCGTTTGAGAGCGGTTTGTCCTTTTGTTTTTAACTTTCTATTCTTTCCAAAGGTTTAATGCTACTTTGAGATCCTTATGTGTCCTAGCATATTCATCCAATGCTTTTCCCTGCATTGCGGCTTCAACTGCTTGCCGCATGGCTGTCGCTCCTGCAAACGTTCCATCACTGTGTCCATGAATTCCTCCGCCAGCTTGGATGACAAAATCTTTTCCGAAGTATTTCATCAACGCCGGCACTAGCCTAGGGTGCAGACCGCCCGAAGCAACTGGCAAAACAGGTTTCAGTCCAGCCATCTCTTCCTTCAAAGCTTCAATATTTTCAATTACTTCTTTTTTGGTTTCAGACATTTTTCCTACAATAGTGCCTACGTGAAGTTGATCTACGCCTATCATTCGAGAAACTTTAGCTATTGCTCGCATCGCTACACCGTGCTTCTGATTCTTGGTGAAGGCAGCGTGACCTGCCCTGTGCGCGTGAATAACCAGCTTGAAGTTCTGGTTGCGCAGTGTTTGTAGAGCGGACCAACCGCAAGTTAAAATGTCTATCATAACATATCTTCCGCCATGATCTAGAACGTACTCCGCCCTTTTCAGCATGGTTTCGGTTTCCGCTGTGATATTAGCCATGTAAACTTTGCGTTCGCCCGTTTCCTCTTCGGCTTTATCTCTTCCCTCCAGCGTCTTCACGATGCGTTCTTCAAAAGAATTAAACTGTTGGCTACTTAGGTTTTCATCGTCTTTAACGACATCACAGCCGCCTGCCCATGCTTCGTAAGCCACGCGCGCGTGATCCAGCGTTTTTAAGCCCAATTTAGGCTTTATTATGGTTCCCACAAGAGGACGCTCTGGTACTCCCAGTAGACTGCGAATTCCTTCTATGCCAAATTTGGGACCTTTAAAGCTTTTAGCAAGTATAGCGGGCATTTCAATGTCAATAAGTCGCAGGTTTTTCAAAGCCTTCAGTCCGAAAACGTTTCCTGCAACGCTGCTCAGTATATTTGGCATGTTTCCCTGCTCGAAAAGCTCTATAGGATAAGCTATCTTGGCTAGGTTGCCTTCTATTCTGAAGACGCAGGCTGCAAGCTTTGCCATATATGGTTCAGTCGTGGTAAGTTCAGTCCATGTGCCCACGGAACTTTCCGCGGCGACTCCGCCTGCAGCTTCTTTGAGGCTAATGCCTTCTGGCTCTACGTAAAAGGTGCAAATTAAATCTGTTTTCGCTGGCTCATATTTTAAGTCGACAAAGTCTATGTACTTCAAAATCGTCTTCCTCACTACTATTGTGATTATTATTTCATTAAAATCTTTAACTAACTGCTTTCCTATTCTATCATGTGGATCTTTAATGGAGCTTATAGCTGAAGTTTTAAAAATCACGGCTGGTGGAAGAAGAATCGCCATTCTATGTGAGGAAACCGCGAGGTCACTCGGCGTCCACTCTTCAGACAGGATATGCATTACATATTGTGAACAGCAAGTAATTGCCATAGCCAATCTTGCCACGCATTTTCCTAAAAACCGCATAGGGCTTTACGAGGAAATCTCAGAAACGCTTGGACTGAAAACTGACGAGATAGTAGACGTGCATCTGGCTCATCTTCCCGAGTCCCTCAGAAATGTGCGAGCGAAACTCCGCGGTGAAAGGTTGCGAGAACACGACATGGTGACCATAGTAAAAGATGTGGTTGAGCGGCATCTGAGCGAAGTTGAAATCGCCGCTTTTCTAACCGCCCTCAATATTTACGGGTTGAACATGGGCGAAAACGAAGCCTTATCCAGAGCAATGGTGGAGACAGGTGACACACTTGACTTCGGCGAGGCACCAATACTTGATAAGCACAGCATAGGAGGCATACCAGGAGATAAGACATCATTGCTTGTGGTGCCCATAGTAGCGGCTGCCGGCTTTACGATACCTAAAACGTCCTCGCGGGCAGTTACTTCCCCTGCGGGAACCGCTGATCGTTTTGAAACCCTATGCCCAGTTGACCTTTCTATCAGCGAAATTAAGGCTGTTGTGGACAAGACAAACGGCTGTCTCGTCTGGGGAGGAGCTTTAGACTTGGCTCCAGCCGATGATCTTTTCATTCAAATTGAATACCCTTTAGGAATTGACCCGCTACTATTACCTTCGATTATGAGCAAGAAGAAAGCTATAGGTGCCACACATGTTGCAATTGATATTCCAACTGGCAATGGCGCCAAAATCAAGAACATGACAGAAGCTTACGCGTTGGCTTCGGACTTCGTAGATTTAGGTTTGCGCTTGAACTTAAAAATCCAGTGCGCTCTATCTTTCGGGGAACAACCTATAGGCTACGCTGTCGGACCAGCGCTAGAAGCGCAAGAAGCCTTGAAAACTCTAATGGGTGCTGGTCCAGCAGATCTTAAAGAAAAGGCAGTTGGTCTTGCAGGTATGCTCTTTGAAATGGTCGGCGTCGAAGGCGGAAGGAAGAAAGCCGAACACATTTTAGAATCTGGAAGAGCTGAAAAGAAACTGCGAGAAATTATAGAGGCTCAAGGGGGAGATCCGCACATAAAACCCGATGAAATACCCGTTGGCACCAAAAAAGCGGAGATGACTGCCAACCAAGCGGGAAGAGTACTATGGATGAGCACTGAGAACATAGTTAATATCGCAAAGGCAGCGGGTGCACCAAGAGCAAAAGGAGCCGGTGTAATGGTCAAGGCGAAGCTAGGTGAAGCCGTTAAAAAAGACACTGTACTGATAGAGATTTTTGCTGAACGAAGTAATAAACTGGAGACAGCCTTGGAGCTTGCAAAGAAACTTCAGCCCATAGTTCTAAGTAAAAAGCCTGAGGATCAGATGCTGTTGGATCGTGTTCCTAAGAAAGTCGCAAGTGAAAAACCTTTCATCCTCGAAAGATGAGGAATCCTACACTTTTTGTGATTTAACTACGCTCAATTAAGAAGAATTGGGAGTTTATCGGGCTCTTGACCGCACTCTTGGTTCCAAAAGCGTCCAAAGCCACTCCACGAACTCTCTTAGGTTTTTGGTTTGTATGTGGACTTCTCCTGGACCCGTGATCTGTGTTACTAAACCCTCTCCGCTCAGCAATGTTTCTTTCAGTCCGCCGAACTTTGTGACTTTATAGCTACATGAGGCGCTGAAACCTACCAAGTGAAAGTTGTCAACTATTAGCGTTTGCCCCGCCTCCAGTTTGTGTGTGTCTATGGCGCCGAAAGTGTTGATAAATAACTGCCCGTTTCCTGTTGCCTTAAGCATGAATAATCCTTGACCGAAAAGCCCCTTAGTGAAGCCTTCCCATTTCACGTCTAAGTCTATGCCTTGCGTTGACGCTATATAGGCTGATTTCTGTATTATAAAACCTTGGCTAGGCGTGATCTCCAACTTTTCAATGTCGCCCACGGGTGCCGCTACTAGCGCTACATCTCCAGAGCCTCTTTCTGCAATGTAATCGTTAACCCAGAAGGATTGTCCGCCGAATATTGTAAGCCCCAGGCTTCCCAGCAGGCTTTTCTCTCTTTTGCGTGTGTGTACTTCTATGGTTGGGTCCATGTAGGTTAGAGCACCTGATTCCGCTGTGATTGCTTCACCCTTGTCCAAATTTACTACAAGCATCGAGTAAGACGGTCTGTACTTGATTTCATACTTCATATTGGATACTTCCTATTGAAACATTAGGGTTTAAGTAGCAAATAAGCTTAAACCTCAATTCCAAGCAGGCTACACTCTTTTTTCTGGAATTCAAAAGTCTTCTTTCATAAAAATCGTCTAGGATCCGTGTCAATATCAACTATTACTGGTTTGTTCTCCGATAACGCTCTGTCAACCGCTACTTCAAGTTCACTAGGCTCTGTCACTTTAATACCCGTTCCGCCGGAATACTTTGCAAAGTCTGCAAAATTATAATTGTAAAGTTCAGTTTGCCAAGTCTGGTAGCCTTCCACCTTCTGCTCCTGCTGTATCATACCCAAACTTTGATTGTTCAAAACGAAAACTTTAACAGGCATCTGATATTTTAAGGCTGTTAAAAAGTCCTCCATAATCATCGAGAAACCACCGTCACCTGCGATGCAAACAACCTGCCTATCCGGATAAGCAAGCGCCGCTGCCAGTGCACCGGGCAAGCCGAATCCCATAGAAGCCAAGTAGCCGCTCATCACCATCTTCTGGGTCTTCTTCATAATGAAGTTCCTTCCAAACCACCAGCAATTTTCACCTACATCCAATGATATAACGGCGTCAGCGGATATTTTCTCGTTCAAAACCTTCATTATATATTGAGGTCGAATAGGCTTCAAAGATGAATCAGCCTCTCTTTGTAATTGTACCATCCATTCCTGCTTTAATTGTGAGATTTCGTTTAGGTATGATGTCTTCCTTTTTTCCTTCACTCTTTCAGTTAGTTTCGGGATAAGTACAGCACTATTGCCAATCAAGCCTACCTCAACTGGGTAGTTCTTTGCAATCATCTTCATGTTAATGTCTATTTGTACAGTTTTCTTTTCAGGAATCCGCGTTAGTTCAGAAAAAGAAGATCCAATTACAATGAGTAAGTCTGCTTTGCGAACCAGCGTTGCGGCTGCTGTGGAAGCTATACTGCCGTGGCTACCCGCGTATAACTCGTTATCTTCATCGATTATTCCTTTCGCTCTAAACGTGGTTATTATCGGCGCAGAGATCTTTGTAGCTAATTTCAGCAGCTTGGTTCCCTGCCCCATGGCTCCGAATCCAGCGATTATCGCTGGTCTCTCCGCTTGGTCAATCATTCGGGCTGCTTTCTCAATCAGCGCGTTTTCCTGTCCAAATGCTAGGTTAGGCATTCTGCCTTCAAGTGGAAGTATCTGCGTTTCATATGGCAGTTTTTGCACGTCATTGGGAATTCCAATGTGAGCGACACCTCGATCAAGCAGCGCATGCCGCATAGCCAGCGTAATCAAAGTTGTAGTTTGCTTTTCTGACATCAGAATCTTGTTGAATACACAAATGGGTTCGAAGAAAGAGTACTGGTCAATTTCCTGAACTGACCCCGGGCCGATGAGTTGCCGTGCCACTAATCCAGTTAGCGCCAAAACAGGCGAGTGATCCAAGCTTGCGTCATATAAGCCCGTAGCCAGATTAGTTGCGCCTGGTCCTGAAACACCTAAACATGCGGTAACGTTTCCCGTCAATTTTCCGTAAGCCGAAGCCATGAATGCCGCAGTTTGTTCGTGTCGCACCTGAAGGTACTTAACCTTCCTGTTTTTTCGTATGGCATCCACGATGCCCAACGTGGAGGTGCCTGGAATTCCGAAGACATATTGGACACCCCACTCTGCGATTTGTTCCACCAAAATATCTGAGACTGTTCCTCCTGTCTTTTTCTCTTCAGCTTTGCCTGTTAAAAACACAAAAGCATTTTTAGGAGCCCCGCAGATAGGGCACACCCACTTTTCAGGCAAGTTGCTGAATTTCACTTTCTCTTTAGCTTCATCGTAAACATAATTGCAGACTGTACATCTAAATTTTGCCATCTGAAAACCTCAAAAGTCATATACAACAACTAATATTTTCTGAGTCTTATCTGCTTTTCTGGTTTTTATCCCATCAAAACTCAACCTTTCCGGACGCGCTTGAATTTCGAGCCAATATGGAGACCTGTGAAACTCATGCCTATCAGGATGAGTACGTTGAAGACCATGTTTCCCCGTCTGGACAAGCCATAGAGGAACCATTCCACTGTCGTTACCACTGTTCCATCGAACGCGTCCTTAGGAAGGTTTACTGCAAAAGGAAGCCAATCTGCAAGAGCAGGCTGAAACACTACAACCAGCAGCTCGTAAAACGCGCTTAAAACAATTATCCTCAAGATCGCTTCCCGTCCCCCCTTTCTTATTCCTTCCCTGAATGAGTAGCCAACAATTATCATGCTTAGAAAAACGGCGGTAATCCCAGCTCCGTAATACGTGAACATGGTAACGCCAAAAACTGGAAGCGCCATAATTGTCAAGATAAATGCTATTAGAATTTGTAACACGGCATATGTTGCTACAGCTACTATTATGTCGCCAAACTTCAACCGGTCATCTCCCATAAAAACAAAAGAATCGAATGGATTTAATATCCCACTTTTCGCTTTTTATGATTTGCTATAATGTCAATTACAAGCTTTCGCAAGCTTTTAGCTCTTAAAATTAAAGAAATACTTTGCTCCGAATAATTCATAAAGTGCCCCGCACCAATATCCCGTTTAAGGGATTGTTTAAGGATGGAAAGCTGGGAGCTAATAATAATTGGCGCTGGTGCAGCCGGTTTAGCAGCAGGAATTTATGGTGCTAGAAGCGGACTAAAAACCCTTGTTATTGATGAGAAACTGGCTGGGGGAACCACGGCTGATGCTCCTGTTGTGGAAAATTATCCCGGTTTTCCACAAATCAGTGGTGGTGAACTTGCGCAAAATATGGTGCTTCACTGCAGAAAAGTGGGCGTAGCCATCCGCGAAATCGAAGCTGTAACTGCCTTAGCTCTTACAGGTGATAAGAAAATTGTGAAAACCACAAGAGCAACATACGAAGCTAACGCCATTATCATTGCCACAGGTTCTCATTACAGCGAGATCGGCGTTAAAGGAGAAAAGGAATTCCGCGGAAGAGGCGTTAGCTACTGCGGTGTCTGCGATGGACCATTTTTCAAGGACAAACAGGTTCTTGTAATCGGAGGCGGCAACTCAGCAGCTACAACCACTCTTTACCTTTCTGGTATTGCTGCTGAGGTCATAGTGACTCATCGCAGAGACGCTTTTCGCGCTGAAGAAGCCCTCGTGAAGGAAATAGCTTCCAAAGAAAATGTGCGGATTTTCTGGAACACTGAAGTCCGGGAAATAAAAGGCGACAAACTGGTCACTAAAGTCGTCTTGCATGATAACAAAGTAGGAACAACGAAGGAAATAGCGGTTAATGCAGTTTTCGTTCAAATCGGTGAGGCGCCAAACAGCCAAATCGCTCGGGATGCCGGCTTGGAAGTTAATGAACATGGCTATATAAAAACAGACTTTTTTCAGCGAACCAGCATGGCAGGCGTTTATGCGGCCGGCGACGTGACTAATCATCCTGTTAAACAAGTTGGAACCGCGGTTGGTCAAGGAATCACTGCTGCTCTCGAAGCTTACGGCTACATTCGAAGACCATACTACCGAAAATAAAGGGAAAACATTATATCATCCAAAAGTCCTTCTCATGCTTCTATAAGAATAAGCTAGTCCACTTGCAATGTAAAAACACCAGCAAAACTGCAATCTAAGAAACTGATGAAAACGGGGACGAAGAAAAACGCATAAAATAATAACAAAGAGGGAGCTCGCCTCGAAGATTAAACTCGTCGAAATTGAAGCTCCTGAAATAGCTGCAAAGGCTCAGCCTGGACAGTTTGTAATACTAAGAATAGATAAAACTGGCGAACGGTTTCCATTAACGCTTGTTGACTGGGACAAGAGAAAAGGAACGATAACACTTATCTTTTTAGAAATTGGCGTTTCAACTGAAAAACTGGGCTCGCTTCAAGAACAGGATAAAATTATGGACATTGCTGGTCCACTAGGGAATCCGAGCGCGATAAAGAAATATGGCTTAGTATGTGTGATAGGCGGCGGGGTCGGTACTGCTTCCGCATATCCCATAGCGCGTGCTCTAAAACAAGTTGGCAACAGGGTGATATCGATAGTTGGCGCTAAAACCGCTGACATGTTGATTCTTGAAGAGAAAATGGCCAGAGTGTCGGATGAACTTCATATTTCCACAGACGATGGAACTAAGGGTCAGAAAGGCTTCGTCAGTGACGTCTTGAAAAAACTGATTGAGAAAAGATACGGGTTCAATGTTGTCTATGCAATTGGCCCAACGGTTATGATGCGCGCGGTTGCCTTAACTACCGAGCCTTTCAACATAAAAACAATTGTAAGCCTTAATCCCGTAATGGTTGATGGCATGGGCATGTGTGGAGCTTGCAGAGTCACCGTCGGAGGTTCAAAAAGGTTTGCTTGCGTGGACGGACCAGAGTTTGATGCCCATCAAGTTGATTTTGGAGAGCTACTGAAAAGACAGATGGCTTACACTTCAGAAGAAAAAATGGCTCTGCAGCGGATGCTGGAAAGGAGATGCACCTGTGACAAGTGATACTAAACCTAAGCCGAAAGTTCAGAAGACCGTTGTTCCCATGCCTAAGCAGACACCCGAAGTCCGCAGACGTAACTTCAACGAGGTTGCGCTCGGCTACACTGAAGAACAAGCACTAGTTGAAGCTTCTCGTTGTTTGCAATGTCCCAAACCACAATGCGTTTTAGGCTGCCCAGTTGAGATTGACATTCCTGCTTTTATCCAACTGATGAAAGACAAGCAGTTTGACGAAGCCATAAAGAAAATCAAGGAAAAGAATTGCCTTCCAGCCATTTGCGGGCGTGTTTGTCCTCAAGAAGAGCAATGTCAAAAGCTTTGTGTACTAGGCAAGGTCGGCGACCCCGTCAGCATTGGGAGGCTCGAAAGGTTTTTGGCTGATTGGGAGCGCCAGACTGGAATAGTATGTTCAGAGAACGCGCCGTCAACAGGAAAGCGTGTTGCAATAATAGGCGCTGGACCAGCAGGGCTAACTGCCGCGGCTGATCTGGTGAAGCTCGGTCACGAAGTAGTCATCTTCGAGGCACTACATTATTCAGGCGGAGTGCTTATGTACGGCATACCAGAGTTCCGAATGCCCAAGAGCATAGTTCAGGCAGAAGCAGAGTATGTCAAGAAACTAGGGGTTGAGATTCGAGCGAACTGTCTCGTTGGAAGAACCTTCACGATCCCAGAACTTCTCAAAACAGGATTTGACGCAGTCTTCATAGGATCAGGCGCCGGTCTGCCTATGTTTCTGGGGGTTCCAGGCGAGAACTTGTGTGGCATCTACTCTGCTAACGAGTTTCTGATCCGAGTTAATCTCATGAAAGGATACAATTTCCCTGAATATGACACACCGCTACGGCTTGGGAAGCACGTGGTGGTCATAGGCGGCGGCAACGTCGCTATGGACTGCGCGCGCGCTGCAATGCGGCTTGGTGCTGAAGTGTGTCTTCTCTACAGGCGTTCACGTCAAGAATTGCCAGCTAGGCAAGAGGAAATCGAAAATGCTGAGGAAGAAGGCTTGATATGCAAGTTCCTAGCCATCCCGTTAAAGTTCATTGGTGACGAGAAAGGGTGGGTCAAAGCCATGGTGTGTCAAGCTATGGAGCTTGGTGAACCAGACGCTTCGGGAAGACGTAGACCAATTCCCATCAAAGGCTCAGAGTTCACCATGGAAGTAGACACAGTTATAATCGCTATTGGACAGACTCCTAACCCGATTATCCAGAGGACCACAGATGGCTTGATAGCTGATCCGAAACGCGGTACAATCACAGTTGACGAAAACGGCAAAACAAGCTTAGACGGCGTTTACGCAGGCGGCGATGTAGCTACCGGCGCAGCAACTGTTATCAGTGCCATGGGTATGGGCAAGAAAGCAGCTAAAGCTATACATGAATACATTATGAACAAGAAATAACCACAATACCTTGTTCTGCAGGGTCCTACCCCTATCTAGTTTTCTGCAAGCTATTTCTATTAGGATTTAAATATGACTGATGTTCCTTACGCTCTGTGGGCTTACTTCAAAAACGCAAACCTTTACATCAATTTGTTATATATTCGAGGGTTGATTTTTTTCCATTGATTGTTTTAGTTTTTTTTGTTATTTGACTTCGAATGAGTTGCATATTTCTTCTACTGTTCGATTCAGGGTTAATTCTGCGATGTTTTGTCCGTAGTCTAGTATTCTTCTTGAGCTATCCATAATCAATCTGAGGGTTGCCGCTACGTTAGGGTCTAGTTTTTTGCTAGCCATGAGCCTTATGAGTTCAGTTTCCAGTGATACGAAAGAGCTGCGTTTGGCGATTATTTTCTCGGCGTCGTTGTATGCTCTTTTGAACATAGCTTTTGTAGCATCTTCGAACATTTGGTGTGCTACTGAATTGAAGTTGAGTAGTTGAGAATATACCTCTTCGTCTATAGGTTCTTTTATGAATAGCAATTGGTTGTCGATTTGTCTCTGCAAAGTTGATAAGTTGTTGATTATATTTAGCGCGTCTTCAGTGATATTCTTTATGTCATTCACTATTATCCTGTACAAAAGGAATTCTTTGGGGGTTTTGAAGCCTAATTCTCTGAACAGGTTGCGTTCTATACCAAATTTTAATTGGCGAACAGCGTACAGACCCAGCCTGTTTGCGTCGTGATGAGAATTAACTACACTTTGAAAAAGCATGTCATCTTTTTTTTTCAGAGCTTGGACGGCGTCCTTATTAGCTGAAAGCGCTACAATAACCATTCGTCTAACTGCTTTTTCAAAGGGAAATTCTGAATGTTTTATAAGAATTTGAAGTGTGATTTCATCTTGGGTTTCATCAATGATTTCTGCACCTAAAAGAGTGTCTCTTGCAAACTTCTTTATTATTGTCTTGCATTTAACCAAGTCTTCTGCTCCTTTGAAGTGAACTCGTATCAAGTCCGCACTTATAACGTATAGAGCTTTTATCATTCGAAGCGTAGATTGTAGCTCTTCTTCTGAAACGTCAACGTTTATGTAGTATTCTTTGAGTTTAGGACCGTCGTTTTCTTTTTCTTTCAGTTTTCTAGGAACTAGGATTAACGACGAATCGGATTTTACGTTAAAGTCGATTTCGCTTCCTTTTTTCAGTCCGATGTTTTGTACCCACTCTTTAGGCAGGGATATTATGTATGAGCCTCTTCCTGTAAGTTGCACCCGTCTGTACCCTAGTTCTTTCTCTATCATGCCTGCTCACCTATACATATATTTCATTTATATTAAATAGTTCATTAATTTACATATAAATGCTTTTCAGTCCGATTATATAGAATATATTACATCTTCCAAGCGACTTGCATCAAATAAATGGCAAAAATGGTCTTATACTCCTGTAGAGACTACGCGAACTCTAATGGACAAATGCTAAGTGACGGCGCCGTAGTCTGCATAAAAGGTGATAAATCAAGCTCTTATGTAGTCATTCCCCCCGCGCTCCACAATACAAGGAAAGAGGTCCATTACTTGAAAAGAATCAGAGTAAAAGAGGAATATAGCGTTGGTTGTGGACTCTGCGAAGTTTATTGCATCTTCCAGCACTCGAAGTCAAAAGACCTCATTAAAGCTTATAACATAGAAAATCCCCGCCCAATTAGTCGTGTGAAATTAGAAGTACACAAACCTGTTTCTTTCACCATCCAATGCAGACACTGCGATGATCCCGCTTGTGTAACCGCCTGCTCTGCGAGACTATCTTCTTTTAAAATAAGGTTCAATCTATAGACAAGAAAGGAGTATAAGCTTCGAGAGCAAGCAGTCTGTTATTGTTTTAGTTGTTTCTTGATGGTTTCTTCGGCTGCTTTTACTGCGTCTTGCAGCTTTTTCGGTTTAGTTCCTCCACCTTGGGCGAAGTTTGGTTTTCCGCCGCCTCCGCCTCCGATTATTGGTGCAACCTCTTGAACAACTTCACCTGCGTTGACGCCTTTTTTCACTGCTGCTTCTCCAGCCATTACTAGTAATCTAGCGTTTTTTTCGTCTGCTCCAAAGAACAGCGTAACAGTTGCAGCATTGCGTTTTATAATTTGGTTTGAGGTTTGTACCATGCGGTTGATGTCGATTTCATTGCGGAAATCGCGTTTCACAAGCGTTACTCCACATATTTCCTGTGCCACTGCCACTATTTCGGTTTTGTCGATTGTGCTCTCTTTGGCAGCTAATTCTCTAATGAGCTTTCGTTTCTCTGAATTAGCTTCCTTAAGCTCTTTCACAAGTTTCTCGGCGGTTTTGTCGAGCTTCTCCAACGAAGAGTTCAAGGTCTTCGATATCTTCCATAGTAGAAGCTCTTCTTTCTGCACCGCTTTCAACGCGTGGATTCCAACTGCATATCCAAGCCGTTCTACTCCGTCTTGAATGCGTTCAGTGTAGACGATTTTGAGGAAGCCTATTTCGCCTGTTCTCTTCAAATGCGTTCCCGCGCAGGCTTCTACGTCCCAGTTGCCAGTTTTCACCACACGAATGTCCTTTCCCGGCACAGCACCGCCTTGGTAAAGTCTGAAGCCGTATTGTGATTCCGCTTCGCTTCGCGGCATCCACGCTGTTGTAACGGGTAAATTCGCTAAGACTGCTTTGTTCGCCAACGTCTCAATCTTGTGTATTTCTCTTGGCTTTAACCTGCGGTAATGCGAGATGTCTAGCCTTGTGCTTTCCTCGCCTTTCTGCGTGCCATGTTGCCATACATGTTCGCCTAAAACTCGCCTTGCGGCGCCGTTAACCAAGTGTGTAGCCGTATGAGCCTTCATCAACGTGTACCGTTTATTCCAGTCAAGAATGCCGTGAACCCTGTCTCCTTCCTTTGGTGGCACTGACCCCTTAATTTCATGCAGGATGATTCTGCCCACTTTCTGCACGTGAACAACTTCCGCTTTCACGTTATCGAACAATATGAAACCTTGATCTGAAGGTTGTCCGCCGCCTTCAGGATAAAAGTAAGTGCGGTCCAATACAACGTGTTCGCCGTTCACCACTTTGATGACTTTGGCGTCGAACTCTTTAACATACGCGTCAGCATAGTACATCTGCTCAGTCGCGGGGAGATTCTCGACGGCGGTTTCCAGTTTTGCTTCAACTCTGGTTTCTTCTTCTACGGTCTTGTCGGCTTGCATGTGTTTATTTGCAATTAACGCGTAAAAGTCCTCTGGAACCTCTACGGTGATGCCTTCTACTTCAACTAATTCTTTGACGATTTCAGGTGGAAGTCCATGTGAATCGTAAAGTTCAGAAAGCGTAATATTGGGTAAGCGCCTCATTTTTTTTGCTTTAAGGTCGGTGGCGATCCGTTTCACCATACTTTCTCCCCTTTTTAGGGTGTCCTCGAACTTTTCTTCTTCAACCTTGAGCATTTCTATAATTTCTTCGCGCATGGTTCTGATTTGCGGGTAATCCTTAGACCAGTAATCAACCTGTAGGTCCACTATATCATAAAGCCGTTCAATATCCATTTTTAAGCTTCGTAATAAGCGGAAGACTCGGCGGAACAACAGTCTCGCCAAGTACCCCTCATGAATGTTGGATGGCACGATGCCTTCGGAAAGCATGAAGCTGAGGCATTTCGTGTGGTCTACAACTGCGAACACGTTTTCAATAGGCAGGAGCACTTCATCCAGCTCATTCACGTCAGCAGCAACAATTTTGGCTATTTGTCGTCTAGCGTCGAGGCGGTTTGCGGTTTTGTCAATGCTTACCAAACCCGAATGTTTGGCCACTGAATAAAGGAATGTATTGTCCACTTTTAACCCAGCCATGTTGAAAACTTTGTCGAGCATTTCGCCGTAGATTGCGTGGAAACAGCTCGGTGCTCCTTGCGAGAGCCAAGCAAAACGATCTAAGCCGTAGCCTGTGTCCACGGTGCGAATTGGCAGCTTTACAAATTCGCCGTCCAAAACCTTGTACTGCATAAACACGAGCGTAGCAACTTCTAGTCCGCCTATGATGCATTCCAAATCTGGACCAGCGTTTCCACCTCCAACCCAAACGTCCTCTTTGTATGTTACGTCATCGGAAGGTATGCCTAGCACGTCGGTGACGAACTCGTGGTGGTAGCGAACTGTTTGGTCTTTCCAGTACACTTCTTTTTCTGGATAGTTGAAGGCATGGTGTCCCCCCATCTCGAAAATAGTTAGGTGCCTACCAAAGGTTGGTCCTGTGTTTGAGATATCCACAAGGCGTATGCACGGCTGGGATATGACCAGCGGGTTGGCTGGAGGCGGAGCGATGCCTTCGGTGACGAAAGGTTGAAAGTCGATAATGCTGGCGTGAGTGAGGTAGATGTCGCTTCTCCACCTCGCCACAACCGGGTAAGGCTTAATGCGTGTATGACCGTGCTTGTCGAAAAAGGAGAGAAAAGCTTCGCGCATTTCAGCAAGACTGTAGCAGCTTCGCGTGGGTGAATTTTTCAGAAAACTGTAGCAGGTACATCTATCTGAAGTTGATTCTCCGCAAGATTTCTGCTCCGCGTTCTGAGTCCAAAAGAACTCTCCACAAGTAGGACAAAGCTTTCTAGTGAAGCTTTGTTCCCTAAAAAAAGGAAGCGCATACTCTTTGTCTGGAAAACGTTTCAAACTCCCCACTCCATGCCAATTGTCTCATATTCACCGTGTACAGGGGTTACGAGATTCACCGATTTAAATAATTGGCTGAAAAATTGCAGTGTCACCCGCGCTAGCAAACCTTTCTTTTGGTATCACTGACTGCTCTGCGTTTCCCAAAAATTGTTGTAAATAAATATCGCTTGGCCTAAGGTGAATGCCAGTTTTCAATCATTCTCTCAGTCGGTTCACCTTGCTTTTCTAGTCCATAACGGCTTAATGGCTTGGTCAAGTGTCTCTGAGACCTAGTTGAAGTCACATATAAACTAGGCTGCAAGTCCCTTTCTATCGCAATACACACTTTTCTGGCGTCGTTGAAGCGTGCACCGCATTTTTTGCATCGAAACCCCTTTCCTCTGCCCATAGTTTTCAATCGCTTGCCGCACTTTGAACACGCAGGATTTTGAAAAATAGTTTTCGGCGCAAGGGAGAGAACCCTAATCTTTTCAAGATTAATCGTCAAACGTTTATTAGGTGAAGGCTCACGCACGGCACCGTACACTTCTATGTTGTCGCCCACAATGAGTTTTCTTGCACATTTGCGCAGCACGCCTGTAGGCTCATAAGCAGCGCAGTCCACCTCTCCCGTCTCGTCACTTGCTGAAAAAATTACGTGCCGCAAAGGAACAAGTTTTGGATTTCGCGATACAATCGTCTTCGAAACAACCGACTGGTACGGTTCTATATGGTTCAAAGCTGAAACACGTTTGAGGTGCGCGTCTGTGCCTTGGTTACTGCGGAAAACAACCCATCTTTCTACTTGCTCCAACGGTTCAATCAGGTCGAGAGCCTTCTTTACTATCGTCGGTGTTTCACCCCTGATGCCAAAGAGAATTGGGTCTGAACCCCGAGGTGTTATAATTACTCTACCTTTCTCTGGATCCACATTGTTGAACGTGTAGGGCTTGGTCAATCTGTCCATTTCATAAATTGATGTTACATCCACTCGTCTTTTTAGCCCGCGATTTTCTGGAATGCGATAAGCGATTAATTCGTAGGTGTAGTCGCGCTCGAAAGTTTCGCCAATAGCTGCTAATGCGCCGATTATGCCTCTGCAATTTTTGAAACCTATTGCTTCGCCACGGAACTTCTGTATGAGATTTTTGGCTTGCTTTAATGTGACTATGCCTGTTATGGCGTTTTTAGAGAAAACCTTGATTTGTTCCGGGATTTTCTCGTTCTGAAAAAAAACTATTCCTGGGTTTGTATCCTTGGAGTCGAGATCAGAGTGCTCCTCCACTATGCGTATTGTTGTTTTTTTTATTTTGTTTTCAAGCCCTGCGGCATATTTTATTTTGAGGCAGAGAGCGCCGTTTCCTCTTGTCTTCCACGGCACGTTGGGGTTAAGCCTGACTAGTTTTGGGTAATCTAGAAAAGTGGCTTTAAGGTTTTTCAGTTTTTCCACAAGAAGGGCAGTGACGTAGGTTGTGCAGCCCTTTCTCGTTGAGTCAGTATCATCTAAACCTATGTGCATTGCGTTTTTGTTCATCAAACGTGGTTGTACTCCAGTTGAAAGAGAACGTTGTGCACAGTAAAAAATCTTATTTTAAGTGGTTGGAAGCTGAGGTTTGAATGCTCTATCTCGCTCAAGGGGAATATAAAAAGACATGGTGGGTTTCGAAACCTCGTAATCCAACCGGAAAAAATTGTGCATTCTCCATAGTGAGAGTTGCTACTGCAGCTAACATTACTTTGGAGGATATATCCCACTGGGTATCACAGAATTCTCCCAACTTCCCACTACTCCGAGACGCACAGTTCTTTTTTTGTGCTAAAAAAATTTAAAACTATGTGATTGTACACATGCAGTCACAATTTTACAGTTGGCCCAGTCCAGGCTTTCAGTTTTTTGTTTTTCTTGATTTTGAGAAATGAACAGGTAACTTGTTAAGGTATTAGTTCTTTGGAGTACTCGTTTCTAGTATGTTAGTCCAACTCATTTGCTTCTAAAAAATTGCTTTCAAGCCACGGGCGCTTTATCTCTCCATTCAAAATCATCATACATTAACGATCTCGACACAGCGGATTCAAGATTAAATTATTATGCAAAAGGTATAACAACTATTTTTTGTGACTGCGCCATCATTTAATTAAACGTACCAACTAACCAGACAAAAGAAATGGAAATTTGAGTTATAACGTTATCGATTTTCAACTACTATCATTGTTAACGTGGATCTTACTTTATCAAGTCGGCGGATACGCCACGTGACAATTTCTTTTAGTTTATCCATTGTATCTGCCTTTACTCTTGCAACTATGTCATAGACTCCGTAGACTGCAGAAGCTTCGTCGACGCCTTCAACGCTTTTCAATTCCTTCAGCACATCTGACTCGGAACCTATTTCAGTGTTTATCAATACAAACGCGGTCGGCATATAAACTCCTCAATCTACTTTTGTCCAATTATACATTAAAATGTTTTTCTAAAAAGGAAAGATTCCCAATTCTTTAGAAGCGTGTATCCATCGGCGTTAATCATTTCAGCATTTGCTAATCCGGAGTCTTTCCACCTCAGCTCGAGTGGGAACTAACACGGTTATGCAATCACTTAAAGGGTCTTTGCCAAAGCAAACTGTACCTTCGCACTTTTTGCATCCGAATAAAATGCTGTTAAAGCCGCTGCTGTTATAACCGCTTTTTTAGTTTTAGCTCCTTGAAGGATAGTTATTGGACTGCCAGTATCGGGGACTTCAAAGTAATAATCTTTCCGTGCCTTCTTTGTTTTCAAAACATCGTTTTCCATTTCGTTTCTTCCTACTATTATCTTGTTTTTACCTAATCTGAAGTGCCTGCCAACGCTCAGCAAAGCCGCATCTGCCATGGAGCAGCACTTTCTATTCTTGAAGAGATCTCGCAGTCTTTCGGCGTACTCCCTGCAGGTGAGCAAGCACCCGCCCGCTGGAGAAGGAAAAGATTTTAAATTAAGTTCCTCAGCGAGTTTAAGCTGTGGCTTGCTTGACCTGCCTCGGATACCCAAAAGCTTCTTCCTGTCAACCAACCCTTTCTTTTCAATAATTGTTTCAGGAAGCAGTTTTGCTGAAAGGGGTCTCAAGATATTACCCTCTAAACCCGACTCTTCTTCAACTACCTTCAAAGCACTAAGGTGCTGGGACATAGGTCTTTCGTCTAGAACTTCACCGGTGAAAATGAAGTCTGCTCCTATTTCCTCAGCGTACTTCTTTGCCTTTTTCAATATGAATATCCGACAGTCAATACATGGGTTCATGTTATTACAATATCCATGCTTGGGTTTACGGACCATGATCAAATAATCATCACCGAGCTCTCTAACCTCAAGAGGCACACCCATTTGATCTGCAGCTTCAGCTACTCCCAAACCGTCTTTTGCATAACAACTAAAAACGCTCGCAAAATTCACAGCAACGATATTAATACCTTGATTTTGAATTAGTTTAATCGCTATAATGCTGTCTAACCCGCCTGAAAATAATGCTAACGCCTTAATCCTTTTCATACACAGTCACTACGCTATTTTCCATTAAAATAAGAATTTGCTTTTCCTAACCATTTTAGTTTTTTTAAGTCAAATCCTGAACCTTGCGCTACGTTTGGCAATGGAAAAAGAAAA